>Ga0315901_10010252_pt1 | contig 10676 bp, 11 predicted proteins | sample LakEriMetagenome_10_FD_203761 | JGI IMG/M metagenome (GOLD analysis project Ga0315901, IMG submission 203761) | Freshwater fungal communities from buoy surface, Lake Erie, Ohio, United States - Buoy 2 MA116 | ecosystem: Environmental > Aquatic > Freshwater > Lake | place: USA: Lake Erie, Ohio...
GCCTGATGGAGCCCTTGCTCATCATCTTCTTGGGCGGCGCCGTGGGCTTCATCGTGATCGCCCTCTTCCTCCCGCTGATCAAGCTGATCCAGGATCTCTCATGAGAGACCCGAAACCCACAAACGGCAGGACAGGCTTCAGCCTGTCACGCCCCCTAGGTGGGACAGGCTTCAGCCTGTCATCTCCTCAGCCTGTCATGCCTCCCCGGTGGGATAGGCTTCAGCCTGTCATCCCTTCGCGTCCTGCCTTCACCCTCACCGAGCTCTTGGTCGTCGTCGCGATCATCCTGCTCCTGATGTCGCTGCTGGGCGCCGCGGTCTCCGCTGCTCGCAATAGCAGCAAGATCTCATCCACGCGAGCGACGATCGACAAGCTCAACACCATCCTGACGACGCAACTAGCGACATATGACTCAAGAAACGTGGTTGTACCGGCTATGCTCCCTTCTGGTACTCCGACGCGGTCGTCGTATCGTGCCTGGTTCATCCGTCGCAACATGATCACCGGCGATATGCCGGATCGTTGGACTGACGTGCAATACATGGCAACTCCGGCGAATGGCTGGGTACCCCAGTCGCCTGCCCAGCGTGCCTACATCTCGATCTGGAACTCGCTAACATCCACACAGCAAACGGCGGTCATGGCCAGCAACGCCAGCGCAGAATGCCTGTTTATGGTTGTGATGCGAGGAGGGATCGCTGATTGCCTCGATTGTGGCTCGCTAAAAACTTCGCAAATCGGCGATCAAGACGGCGATGGAATGCCGGAATTTTGGGACGATTGGGGCAATCCTATCGGCTATCTGCTCTGGGCTCCGGATCTAGAGTTACCGGCGGGGAGCGGCCGTAAATTCTTTTCTGGTGCCCGAACGCCCATTCCATTCCAAGGAGAGGACATTAATGCAAATGGTGTATTGGATCCCGGTGAAGATGTAAACGGTAACGTTCAAATAGATCAGGCGTCACCGACACTGGGGCTGCGCCCTTTGATTTACTCAGCTGGGCCAGACGGCAGAAACGGTTTTGAACGTTGGCAGGAGATTGCCACTCTAAAACTGCCAGTTGATAACACTGGCTCACCGATGGGGCTACCAATTGGTAGAGACTGCGGCAACCCACAAGCTGCCATCCCAGGCAATTTGAGCCCACCTCCAATCGTTAGGGCGGGTGGACAGGAAACCGTTTCAGGCGACACAACCAACTACCGCGCTGACAACATCACCAACCTCGACGTGGAGGCCAAGCAATGATCGCTCAGGCCGACCGCAGAGGCTTCACACTCGTCGAGTTGCTGGTCGTCACAGGGCTCTTTGTTGTTTTCTTCGGCCTCGTGGTCAACGGTCTGCGACCAAACCCAAATTCCCAAGTCCGCCAACTCTCGCAGGCCATTTCCTCAGCGATATTGGCAACGCAAACGAGATCCCTTGGCAATGATGCGGGAGCTGCCCTGATTTTGGATGTGACTTCGGGAAACGCTTACTCGAATGCGGTTTTCAACGCCGAAGTGCCTCCGTTCGCAGAAGGCACGATCACCGGCATACCGCCGTCTTCCCTGAACCTCACCTTCGCGACAGGCACTCTCTCACCCGCAAATGCGGATGTCTCCGATCTTGCGACTGGATATAAAATTCGGTTTTCGGGAACATCCCCGTTCATCGCACCAACGCCGTGGATGAACTTTTCGTCCGCCGGAACAGCTACCGGCACGGTCAGTTTTCGTACCAGCGCAAATCAGACTCGCGACAATACGGTCTGGCCGATCGCAACCAGTGGCACTCTTCAATTCGCGGTCGCTCGCCTGCCGGTCAAATCCGGTCCAGCTGCCGATGTCACCAAGTTTGCGGCCGTTGACCTTCGCTACAGCGGCATCGGCAACACGACTTGGGGCGTGTCAGGAACTATTCCTGTTGCGATTACATTTGATCGCAATGGTGGTCTAGACAGCCTGATGTATCTCGGCTCGCCTGCTTCTTGGGTGACCCCGACATCTCCCCTTTATCTTTTGATCGCATCGCTCCCCGACATCCAAAGCGACCAATCGCTTCAATCGCAAACATCTCGATGGCTCGCGATCAATCCGAGCACTGGTCGGGTCACCGTCGCCGCAAACGTCGTATCGGGCACCGATGTCAACGCCGCACGGGCGAACGCCCGGCAAGGAGTGACCGGGGGTGTTAAATGAACGCCCTTCGCAACTTTTCCGGCAACAGCCGTCGCGGTTTTTCACTGCTCGAGGTACTCGTTGCCTGCGGCATCCTCGTGATCGGGCTGGCGAGCATCGCGGCCATTCTGCCCGCAGCGGGCTCCCGCCTGGGCGAAGCCTCTGCGCAAGACAGAGCCGTAAACGCAGCGGCTGTCGCGATGTCCGAAATTCAGTGCCGCGGCCTCGTATCGCGGCAACTTATCCCCAGCGGAACATGGGCGGGTGGCTCAGCCTACACTCCGTCGGCGATCATTTTCGGCGAAACGCTCTCGCTTGCCGTGGACAATTCGGCCATGTCGTCGGGGTATGCCGTAACAAGTGGATCGTTGGCATTGACCGCCACATCTGGCAGTGTCGCGCTTGCGGCCGGCGGGTCAACCCCAGTCCAAGCCTTGCTCAGCGGAACAGTGCCCGTCTTGAGCATCCCTGTGCCAACGATTCTTAACTCGCGAATTAACAACGACACAGCTTCTGCCGATCGCCGCGGCTTTATTCTGGAAGATGAGGTGCAATATCTTCCCTCCGTGACTGGCGACTTGCCGACGAACTCCTTTGTCGACGGTGTAAGGCAATTCAACCGCGGCGTTTGCTGGGGGGCTCTGATCACGCCCTCGGGCACCTCGTGGGACACCACAACCGCAGCTAAGGTCAGCGTTGCCGTTTTCAAAAAGCCTGGTGCCGCAACTGCAGTCGCACTGACGGCTGCACCAAACCTGGCTTCGGAGATTTTTGTGACCGGGAGCACCACTCCCGTCACCTTGCAACGGACCATTCTCAAGCCCTGTTCGATGGTGCTGGCGATCAATGGCACCGCCTCCCCGCAATGGCTCCCGATTCGCTCATCGTGGATTTTGACCGGCACTATGATCGGCACATCGGGGACTTTTGCCGGAATCGACCCAGGCGCCACTCTCTCATCCGTTATCGGCCACACGTGCGTGACTTTTACAGGGACGGTGCCGCCATCGCTGATTTCATCCGGAACCCTCCAGGTCATCGGCTTCGAAAACCTTCTCCTCGTCAACGAGCAGACGCTGCCCATTCAATAAGCGAACCGAATCATGAGCCTTTACATCGCCTCCCGTCGTCGCCGCGGCATGCTTCTGCTCATGGTGATGCTCATGCTGGCCCTATTCATGTCCATCGGGGCGATGCTGTTGACGATCGCAGCCAGAGCCCGCGCGGCGGCGAGGGCGAACATGTTTTCCTCCCAACAGACTGCCGGCAGCGACCCGGTTTTCCGTGATGCGCTTGATCAGGCACTGCTGGCGGCGCTGAGGGGAACCGCGACTGGTACCAACGGGTCCGTTTTTTTCACGACACCTTCCGAAGAGAATCTGCTTGCAGACAAATATGGCGTTTCGCTCAATGCGACGTGCTCCATAACGTCTTCTACGAATCTGCCCGTCATCACACTGTCGCTATCCCCTGTTTCAGATGACGAAGTGCTGAGTGGCCGCATTGTGACTTTCAATCCTTTGCCAACAGTTGGTGATGTGGCCAGTTTTCGAATCCTCGGTGCGCTGTCTTCGGGAAGTACGGCCGTGTGCTTTGTCGCCAACATGCCTTCCATGCGATCCCGCCGCCTTCCCCCGCCCGGAGTACCTTTTCCCGCAGTCATAAATGGCCGAGAGTTCACGCCAGCGGGCAGCGGTTCAACGCCTGAGTCATATGATGGTTTTGATGATTTAAACCGTTTCCTTGCCCAGCCTGTTGTATCTGGTGGCCAAGTCGCTTCTTTTGTGCGGTCTTCCTTTATTGGTCACACTGGTTCATTCCCGCCTATCGTTGACAACGATAACGACGGGATCGCCGACGGCATCTGGTTTCCTACCGCACCCTCCGACGTCGATCGAAAAGTCTTGCCAGACATGCCTTCGCCCTTGGGCGGCACTCGGCGTTTTCAGGTTTCCTACTTGATTCTCGATCTTGATGGCCGGCTCAATGTCAATGCATGCGGTATTGCCCGCCCCACCGGAGGATCCTACACGGGCTCGCAGAATGGCCTGGTGGGGTTGGGTTACGGCCCCGCAGATGTTGACATTTCACTTCTCTTCCCGCCAACGCTCCCGCCCGCTTCGGGGTTGTCGCCGTTCCTTTCGTCTGGAACCGGTGCTTGGTCACCGTTGGTCGTGAACGGAGTCCCCTCCGTTTCAGGATCAGCACCTTCACCGACGCAACGCAGGCCACCGCCACTCCTGGGGACGATTCATGGCCGCTACGGGCCAGACGGCCGGCCCGGGGCAGGATCCATCAACGACGCAGGTGGCTATTACACCGCCCTCGGTGGAACCAACTACTCATTGACCGTGACGGGTACAAACACTATCGCAGACCTGCAGGGCCGTCTGAAACTCTATATGACAGGCTCTGCTTCCAACCCTAAGCAGACGTTTTTTTCATCGGCTGCGTACTCCGCCGCCGTTGATGCCCTTGATGACCCATATGAACTCCGGCTGGACGAAGACTCTGCCCGCTTGGGCGCGCCCCGGCGGCCCTCGCCCAGCACTGCGGGAACTAACGACGACAGTCCCTACACACTTGGCGAACTCGAGCGGATCCTTCGGCCGAATGATCCCGACACCCCTCAACTTCCACAACGCTTGGCCGCCGGCATCGAGACCTACGCGCAGGCGTCACGAATGTGGATCACAACCGACAGTTGGGATTCGCCCAGTGTCTCTGGCACGGCAGGTAAGCGGGTCATTGATTATCTGGAAGACCTGCCGGCGATGAGCTCGGCAGTTTGGTCCGGATCTTCGAACAGTGTTTCGGCGGACACTGCGGCCGGATTGAAAATGAATATCAACCGCCCGGTACTCTCTGGAACTTCACCAAATGCACTTGCTGACCAGCAGGAATACTGCAAGTCGCTCTACACGCTAGCGCGGGCTTTGGGCGTTGCGGCAGCACCGGCTGCTCAATGGGCCGCCAATGCCCTTGATTTCCGTGACAATGATGACGGGAATTCGATACTGACGAAATTTGATTACGACACGAACCCCAGCAACGGTTGGCAGGCAAGTGAATTCGCCGCCCAGCCCGTTTGGGGCATGGAGCGGCCGGAACTTATTTTTGAAAGTAGCACGCATAACAGCTCAACTGGAAACGTGGATGTGACGCTTCGTCGCCCCGCCTGCGAGGTCGAGCTTGTCGCTTCTGGGAGCACGGTGCAACTCGAGACCATTGCCCCAAGCCTCGGCACCCCGCCCTACACGCTTTTTTTCCGGGCCTCGCCTCCGATCTGGCGGCTAAGCGTGGATCCGGGGGGGGCTACTCACGCAATCGCGGACGATTCATCGCTTGCACCCGGCTCGACCAAAATCATCTCAACGCCCTTCGCCGGCGGCTCATCATCCAGGGTCTATCTGGAGAGACTTGCCAATCCGGCAACTGCATTCAACGCCACGACCAATCCTTATGTAAAAGTGGACGAAATCGCCGTTTCTCCGGTTCCAGGCAACACCACAAACCCGCCGCTTCCGATTCCGTCACGGTTTCACTGGCCGAACCGGCCTTTCATAAGCCACGCAGAACTCCTTCTCGTTTCGGGCACATATGCCAGCCGCAACCCGCTCCTCAGTTCGGTTGCCAGTACAACCCCTGGCATTTTGGACGTGACCCACGTTCCATCACGATTCGCCGGCAATGCTGCCACGATTTCCGGATCGTTGTCAAATCTTTCTTTAGTTGGATTGGATCGATTCTCCGTGGACCAGTTTTCCAAGTGGCGAGAGCCCGGGAAGGTAAACGTAAACACCATCGTTTCCAGTACGAATGCCGCAATCGATACCGATGATGTTGTATGGACAACACTGATCGGGGGAACCACTCCGACCAATCCGTATGTTGCCGTTTCTGGATCTGGGGCGACGCCTGCTGCATCGATCGGTGTATTGATCAGTGGCTCATCTTTCAGTAATCAGTCGTTTGGTGATTTGCGAGACACCAATCCGTTGATCAAGGCGGGGCGATCCATCCGGCTGGCTAATACGGCAACCGTTCGCTCACACGTGTTCGCTGTCTGGATCACCGTCAAGATTACCGACGACTCCACAACCCCGCCGACTGAAGGCACGAAGCGAATGTTCGCGATCATTGATCGCTCGATCCCCGTGGGCTATAGCCCCAATCAGGATCTGAACGTGCGAGACACGATCAAATTGAAGCGCTACCTCGATTGAACTGCCGCCCCGAATGCCTCGCCACCAATACGTTTACCGCGCACAAACGCCGGCAGCATTCACGCTCGTCGAGCTGCTTGTGTCCTCGACCATAGCATTGGTGGTCATGGGGGCCGTTGCCAGCCTGTTCGGTATCTTTAGCCGCGCAAGTACAAATAGCCAGGCGATCGTGGACCTCAGCAGCCGGATGCGATCCACAGCCAACCGCCTCCGGCAGGATCTCACCGGCCTCACCGCCCCGCTCACCCCTCCGCTCCGTCCTGAAAGTGACGCGGGCTACTTCGAGTTGATAGAAGGACCCATTCAGGATGGGCTGGCTACATCGGTGTCCGGAACATTGATCATGCAGTCTGGTACCGCTGTTTGGGCGTCAGGTACCACGTCCCTCCTTGCCGACACTGACGACGTCCTTCTCTTTACAACTCGCTCCCCAGCGGGCCCTTTCGAGGGCAACTACAACGGCGCCCAAATCGAATCCTCTACCGCAGAGGTCGCTTGGTTTTGCCGACCATCGGCAATTCAGCCCGTGGCGGGCGTGCAGTTGCAAACGCTCTACCGTCGGCAGCTCCTTGTGGTTGGCTATGTGGGCGCCGCCCCGTTCTACGTGGCTGGATCGAGCACCAACAACCAAGTGATCGGAACGCTACCGGCTATATACGGCACGTATGATATTTCCCTGCGGAGCGACCCGACGGTGGCTGGCGCCTTGGTGCCAAACACCCTTGGCGACCTGACAACACGCGAAAATCGTTTTTTTCACGGCCCAACCTGGTCCGCCGCGTTTCCTAATTCCTGGGTCAATGTGACGTTCGATGGCACAACGCGAGAGGGAGAAGACGTGGTGCTGACAAACGTCATCGCCTTCGACGTGCGGGTATTCGATCCGGATGCCGTCGCTCGACTGAACGGCTCCACGGTTGTCTACCCCAATGACCAGACCTACAGCAACGCATTACCTTCCGCAGGTTTCACAGGCTGCTTTCTGGATCTCGGCTGCAGTAACGCAGTGGCAATGACGGTGCTTTCTGGCACTGGCAATCCGAAATCTCGGCTTCACAAAACAAGCCTCACTGGCACCGCAACGTATGACACCTGGAGCACTGGGTACGAAACCAATGGCATCGATGACAACGTGCCGCTCAATGGCGTCATTGACGATGCCACAAATGGCGGCGATGACAGCGTGCCGCCTAATGGCGTCATTGACGATGCAGACGAAACCGAGACGGCACCGCCCTATTCGCGACCGCTCCGAGCCATCGAAATTCGCATACGTTGCTACGACCCGACGAGCCGTGAAATCCGGCAGACCACGGTTCGACACACGTTTACAAATTAGTTGCTAGCATATTGAATCGTCTTTTCATTCCGGAGGTCGATCATGCGTCGCCCGTCAATCAGCCCGCAAGGCTTCACGCTCGTTGAATTGCTCGTCGTCATCGCCATCATCGGCGTCTTGATGGGGCTGCTCCTGCCCGCGGTGCAAAGCGCCCGCGAAGCCGGCCGCCGCGTGAGTTGCACGAATAACCAGTATCAGATCGCGCTGGCGGCGAGCAGGTTTAATGATGCGCAGGGGTTTCTGCCGGGGTGGCGGAATCAAATGCAATCCGGAGCAAACACTATCTTTCCATCATGGCCCATCATGCTCCTGCCGTTCGTCGAACGCAGCGACATTTTCAAGTCTTGGCAGGCGGGGACGACGACCGCTCCATACGTTTCTCTTTTTGCATGCCCTTCCTCGCCTGCGGATTCAACGACAAGCCCCATCCTTGCCTACGCAGGCAACTGCGGGACGGCCAACGGTGTGAAAGCCAATGGCGTCATGGTTGACAATGTTGCGCCCGGCACAACTGCCTCTCGCATTGATCTCGACGCGATATCCACCGCAGACGGCACGACAATGACGATCATCTTTTCAGAGAAATGCATTTCCGGAACGGCGGGATTAAATCAGAATTATTGGGACGTCCGGCCGAGCTTCACGCTGGCAAGCGGAACAGGGACATTCTCGTTTGGAAATTCCTCTGCGACTTACGTGGCGACCAATGGAACGTTGGTGAGCGGGACAGTGCCGGGGTTTGGGATCGTTGGAAGCCCCCCGACCAGGGTCATCAACCCAACGGTCATTGGCAATGCGATGACGGCTGGCCAGGTGAACCTGCCGTCTTCTAATCATCCCGGTGGCGTCGTCGCAGCTTTTTGTGACGGACATACTGGATTTCTGAAAGACTCACTCGGCAGTCACGTCTATGCACAGTTAATGACGTCAAACAACGCGGGGGCCTCCGTTTCGATTACCGGCACAGCCGCATCCCAATGGAAGACCGGGCCCTACGTCCTCAACGAAGGTGATTTCCAGTAGTGGGGATCGGGGGGATTCTGCGCGCAGTGGCAGGCACGGAGGCCTGTCGTACTTTTGACAGGCTGAAGCCTGTCCTACCGGTCATGCGAACGATTGTTTCTTGCGTGGCCGCTTGGCTGGGGGTTGCCGCTTCGGCGGCGGCGGCTGATTCGCTGCCGACGGTTTCGCATGTGGATCTCGGCCGGTATGCCGGCACATGGCATGAGATCGCCCGGTTGCCAAACTGGTTTCAGCGGTCGTGCGAGCGGTCGCAGGCTCGCTACACGCCCTGCGGCGATGGCTCGCTCGCGGTGGTAAACACCTGCTTCAAGGCCAATGGCCGCACGTCGTCGATCAAGGGCAGCGCCACGCCCGTGCCCGGCTCGGGCAATGCCCGCCTGCGGGTGAAGTAGGACAGGCTTCAGCCTGTCACAGCAGCCCGCTTCGTCTCGGAAGCCGCTCACCCGCCCCCTTTCCGCTATGTGTACTTCTGTATATACTCTTGGCCGTACGGAGATTTGTGAGCCCCCCTCCCTCACAGCCCATGCCTTCCCGATGCCCACGATTTGCAGTTTTTATGGGATCGTTATTCGCATGTACTTTGCCCCTGGCGAGCATGGTCCGCCTCATTTCCACGCCTATTACAACGAGTTCAGGGCGACTGTCAGCATTCGCAACCCCGAAATCCTCGATGGATTGCTGCCGCCCAAGCAACGTAAACTGACTTTGGCGTGGGCTGAGTTGCATCAGGCTGAATTGCTTGCGAACTAGGATCTGGTCATGAGCGGCATCCACCCCGAGCCGCTGGCGCCGCTGAAGTGAAAGCTCGATTGAAAGGACCTGCCGCCATGAATCCTGCCGTTACGAAGGTCGTGCCGAACCGGGATTTCTCTCTCACCATCACATTCGACAACGGCGAGGAAGGCTTGCTCGACATGAAGCCCCATCTGAACTTCGGCGTTTTTCAGCAACTTGCAGACTACGAATACTTTCGCAACGTGCGAGTGGCTTTTGATACGGTCGAATGGGACTGCGGCATCGATCTCGATCCGGAGTTCGTTTACAGACAGTGCACGACGAAGTCGCCGGCCTAGCAACTCCATCCTCGCTCCGCCCGACCTCAACTCTCCTCGCTGGGGATTCGGGCTTTCGTGCAACCAACAATATGCTTCGATCTTTCTGCTCATGCATTGCCGCGTGGCTCGGCGTCACCATCTCCACGGCCGCCGCGGCTGATCCGCTGCCGACGGTTTCGCATGTGGATCTCGGCCGCTATGCTGGCACATGGCATGAGATCGCCCGGCTGCCAAACTGGTTTCAGCGGTCGTGCGAGCGGTCGCAGGCTCGCTACACGCCCTGCGGCGATGGCTCGCTCGAGGTGGTAAACACCTGCTTCAAGGCCAACGGCCGCACGTCGTCGATCGAGGGAATCGCCACGCCCGTGGCCGGCTCCGGCAATGCCCGCCTGCGGGTGAAGTTTGGCGGGCTGGCCGCGCTTGCGCCGGTGGCTCGCGACGGCAATTACTGGATCATCGCCCTCGGCAAAACCGCGGCCGATGCACCATACGAATGGGCGCTCGTGGGCACTCCCGACCGCCGCTTCCTCTGGATCCTCGCCCGCCAGCCCTGCCTGCCGCAGGACGTGCTCGCGCAGCTGAAGGACCAGGCCCGCTGCCTCGGCTTCGACGTGAACAGCCTCGTCATCGCCCGCTAGCGCACCCGTACGACAGGCCTCCATGCCTGTCCCGCAGCCCGCTTCAGCTCGAAGCGGATCCCCAGATCCGCTTGCGGAGCAAGCGGTCTACTTTGGCTGAAGCCATCAGCGAGGTAACTTATCATGAGATGCTTCCGGTGCCGTTGCCGGCGTCAAGTTCTTTCCGCGGGAAGTACTGCAGGGCGAGATCGCCGCAATCAGGCGACTCTGCCTTGGCCTGCTCGAAGAACATCGT
>Ga0315901_10010253_pt1 | contig 10676 bp, 13 predicted proteins | sample LakEriMetagenome_10_FD_203761 | JGI IMG/M metagenome (GOLD analysis project Ga0315901, IMG submission 203761) | Freshwater fungal communities from buoy surface, Lake Erie, Ohio, United States - Buoy 2 MA116 | ecosystem: Environmental > Aquatic > Freshwater > Lake | place: USA: Lake Erie, Ohio...
CAAATTGAAATCAAATTTATCTAGCTACACTGCGCCTATCCGAGTAAACAAAGAGAATGGAACTTTATGGTATGAGCAATCTTTGAACATGATCCTAGCATCAGATACAAAGGAGCTTCGTGCTGAGATCCACTTACTTGGACAGAATGAAGTGGTAGCAATTGTTGAGAAAGCTGATGGTACTTATGTAGCATTAGGACTTGACGAAGGTCTACAAATCAATGATGGATCAGAATACACTTCAGGTGTTATCAAATCAGACAGAAACGGACATTCAATTGTCTTGGCTGGTCTTGAGAACAATGAAGTGCCTGATGTGTCAGCTGGTATTGTAGCAACTTTGTTGACTCAACAGTCTCCAGTAGTTTAATCTACCTAATCAAACCAAATACTAGAAGGGAGAGGATGAGTATTCCTTTCCCTTTTTTTATTAAATTAGAGCCATGAAAATAGATCAGAAATTTATTGGAGCCAAAGTCAAGAGTAATCTATTGAATAGATACTTTGTGATTGAGGAGGGCAACGAGGAGTTATATATTAAACTAGGACTTTTGCATATCTTTGTAAATAGTGAGCCTAAAATAAAAATAATAAATGTTAAGACTCGAGAGATATCAGACATCAACACTGATAGTGACAGTAACGGAATATCAGACTCTGACAGCCCCTTATTGGCTCCTTGAGTTTACGCATGAGCAGAGCTTTGAATCTGTGACTTGCATTCTGCCAAACATCAGTACAAGCACATCAAGATTTGATGAGTTTGTGATTGAGGATTTGGTGGATGTGACTTTCCCATATGCTGGCTTTTACACATACAGAATATTTGAGCAGACATCTAGCACTAACTTAGATCCTGATCTCGCTGACAATCTATGTGAAGAGGGCAGAGCACATGTGTATGAGATTGACTCACCATCAAATGAATTTTCGACAACAATATTAAATAACATATATGAGTAAGATCACCAGCTTGTCATTTAGCAAGCAGTATCAATTGCCAATAGAGGAGAAAGATTCTCAAAGAGGCTTCATGAAATGGGGAAAAAAGAATGACTATCCTTTCTTTCTTATTGAGCTTCTGCAAGGTAGTGCCTGGCATCAAGGTATCATCAAGAATAAAACCTACTACATTGCTGGTGGTGGCCTTGAGGCAGTATCAGGTGATCTGACTGCTTTCCTTGCAAATCCATTTGCTGACTTTGACATGAATGAGATTGCTCAAAGAATGGCCTTTGACTTTGAGGTGTTTGGTGCAATGGCTGTGATAGGTACATGGAACAGAGAAGGTACTAAGGTAGTGAGATGGGAGCACATGGATATTGACCTTATCAGAATCACTGAGGATGAGAGACTTTACTATGTATCTGATGACTGGTCAGCTTTGCAGCAATCAGCAGAAAAGACAAATTACAGAAGCTATCCAGCACTGAATGAGAACAATCGCACTGGATCATTCATTCTGTACTATAAGGAGCCATCTAAGCAAGCGAGAGGTGAGAAAGGAATCTATCCAAAGCCTCCTTATTATGGTGGTATTACAGCCATTCAGACAGATGTTGACATCAGTAAGTTTCACATGTATGAATTGCAGAATGGATTCAAGGCCGGTACACTAATTAATCTGGCATCAGGTGAGCCTGAAACATCTGAAGAGGAAAGAAAGATAAAAGAACAAATCAAGGGCCGTACACAATCTGTGGAGGATGCTGGTGAGATCATCATCACATTCAGCAATGGAGCAGACGAAGCTCCTACAGTGATGCCATTGAATGGTAATAACTTACATGAGAGATATGCCATGACTGAGAAGTCAGTGCAGCAGAATATTCTTGTGGCTCATTCTGTGGTGGCTCCATCCTTGTTTGGTATTGCTCCGAATGGATCATTCAACGCAGCTGAGACAGATGACTTGTTTGAGATCTACAAGAATACCTACATTAATTCAAGACAGAAGCAGATTGAATGGTTGATAAATTACATGGTACAGCTATCAGGTGCCATTGGAACATTGAAGCTAGTTGATGTTCGGCCAATTGTAGCAGCAGCACCAGTTACAGCAACACCAGTGACAGATGCAAGTGGAGCAACAGAAGCTGCTCAAGTGGATGTGGCTAAATCAGCATTGAATGGTGCACAGATTGCATCACTTGTTGAGGTGGCTGCTAGTATTAAGTCAGGCATATTGACACCTGATGCTGCATTGCAGATAGTATTGGCATCATTCCCAACAATTGGAGAGGCACAAGCTCGCAAAATTGTAGGATTGCCAACAACAACACTATCAAGCTGTGATCACAAGCATGAATTTAGTGCTGATGAGATTACAATATTCTCAGAATATGGTGTTGATTCATCTGAATACAAGGTCCTAAAGACAAATATCATTGAATGGGATACACCATCTGATGAGGTATTCAGCAAAGAACAAATGATGTTTGCAACTATTGGTGAGGTCAAAGCTAATATTTCAGCATTAGAGAAATCAATTCTATCAATGCTCATTGATGGTGAGGATGCATCAGCTATTGCATCAGCAACTGGTGCCAGTGTAGAAGAGATTGCCAAGTCAACTGAGAGACTTATTGACTTTGAATTACTTGTTGATGGGGAGGTGTCTGACTTGGGAAAGCAATTGCTGGATGAAGCTCCAGCTCCTATTGATCAATTCATGGTGGTGTATAGCTACAAAGAAAGGCCAGGTGTGCCAAAGGTATTGACTAAGTCAAGAGACTTCTGCCTTAGACTATTGTCATTAAATAGACTTTACACAAGGGATGAAATCAACAATATCAGCTCAAGAGTAGATCGCAATGTATGGAACTACAGAGGAGGATGGTATACAAATCCTCAGACTCAAGTAAGCACACCATATTGCAGACATATTTGGGTGCAACAATTAGTTATTAAAAAACAATAAGACATGAACTATTTACTATCTGTTGAGAATCTTAAGAAACTTGGATTGATCCACATGAATACAGATACAAAGATCCTATCTGTATGCATCAAGAGATCACAAGATATGCACTTGCAGCCAGCACTTGGAACACCTTTATACAAGGCATTGCTTCATCGGGTTGAAACAAGTACCTGGACAGCGGACTATCTTACACTTATGAATGACTATGTGATCCCTTGTTTGGTAGCATTTGTTGACTTCAGAGCTGCTGCAATGCTGAATGAGAAGCTGACTAACAAAGCGGTGGGCCGCCAGTCAGATGAGACAATGACAGCCAATACAGATACAGAAACTGTACATCTTAGAGATATGCTCAGAAAGGATGCGTATTTTTACAAGGAAAGATTGATAGGATTCTTGAAAGATGACAATGGTGTCAAATATCCTGAATACATTGTTTGTTGTGATGACAATGAATGCAATGAGAAGGTAGACAAGGATCACACTGGATACAAACCTTTAGGCTGGATAGTATGAAAAAATTCACTGCAAGCAAGAAACAAATTGACAAATTAAAAAATTACCTAAATGGAAAAGACTCTAAATCAAATCATGCTGGAGCTGCAAGAGATCGCAACACAGCACAGACAAATAAATGAGTTTTTTCAAGGTGACTTCCTTGATGCTATAAGCAGAGATGCTGCACAGTATCCTCTGATGGTAGCAACTTTGCAGCCTAGTGGGATGGGTGCTGGCTATGTGAATGTAAATTTTGTGATCACCATCTGTGACAAGTACAATCATTCTAACTATAGACAAATCAATGAGGTCCATTCAGACTGCTTATTGATATGCAATGACATCAAGACTACACTACAGCAGTACAGATGGACTGAGTTTTCAGATGTCACAGCTGAGATAGGCACAGATCCATTCATCAATCAAGGTCAAGATATGGTGGCTGGATGGACAATGCTGGTATCTTTGAGAGTATTTGACAATGAAGATTGGTGTGCCATCCCATTTGATGACTATGACTTTGAGAATGGCAATCCTCCAGCTGGCAATTGTGGTGATTTGACAACAACTTACAATGTGTATGTTAATGGAGTGCTAGAAGATACATTTACACAAAATACAACTGAAAATAATACAATCAATATAACACTAAGCTAATGGCAACTACAAATATTAACGTCACAAGTACAGCTCAAGTACAATCAGATTGGAGTCAGTCAGATAATACTGAGGTTGATTTCATTAAGAACAAGCCTACAATCCCAGCTGCTCAGATTCAATCAGATTGGAATCAATCAAATAATGCTGCACTTGACTTCATCAAGAATAAACCAACAATCACAGCTGCCACTAATTATGGACTATTTGCTCAGACTGGCAACAGCCCAACACTTACTGGGACATCATTTGGCACATTGATAGATGGAGGTGTGGGATCTCTTTCAGTGCCAGCAAATGGGTTTTCTGTAGGTGATTCATTCAGAGTAGAAATGGCTGGCTTATTGAGTGCTCAGAATAACAATACAATCACTATCAGATTGAAATCTAATGCAACAGTTTTAGCTGATTCACCAGCACTTACTTTGCCACAGATTAGTGGTCAAGTATTCATGCTTTCAGTTAACTTTACTATCAGAGCTATTGGTGCGGCTGGTGTGGCATCTATTGCAACAATTGCACAGCTTCACATACTTAAAACAGCATCAGGAACACAAGAGGGATTCGCTTGGAATGTGATAAACAATACTACATTCAGCACCACTGTTGGCAACTTGTTAGATATACAAGCAAAATTCTCCAGCTCAAGTGCAAATAATAGTATCTATTCTGATATGTTCATACTCAATAAGATATATTGATTTGGAACAAAACTGCATAATTTAACATGGATCCAATTGCAATTGCAGCAGCAATCAAAAAGAATGGGATGGTAGGATTATTGACTCTTATCCTAGTGTTAATGTTCAATTATTTCACCAGCAGACTTGATGCTGTTGAGGGCAAACTTGAAAGAGTAGAGGCTAAGCTATATGATTGCATGGAAGATCGCATTCAAACATCAGACAATGACATGCATTCAGGTGTAAAGTATCCTGATCTGCTTGTTGGTATACTACCTAAAGAATTAAAATATGAGCCTAAAAGAAAGATGGCAGTCTAAGACGCCAAAGTTTTGGAAGAAAGTGCAGCGCATTGGTGTAGCACTTGGTGTGATTGGTGCAACTATTGTTGCTGCTCCAGTGGTATTGCCAGCATCACTTGTCACAGCAGCTGGATACATGGTGGCAGCTGGTACAGTTACAGCTACATTATCACAACTGACCAAGGAAGATGCTAAGTGATCACGTCACACTGGCAGAGTTTTGCCATTCAGACACTGCTAAGCGCAGAGGCATTGATAATACTATCACTGATCCTAAGCATCTAGCAGCTGCAAAGCTCCTATGTGAGAAAGTATTCGAGCCTCTCAGATTGCACTTTGGTGTGCCTATTCATATCAGCTCCGGCTACAGATCCGGTGCCTTGAATCGTGCTGTGAAGGGGAGTGCCAGCTCGCAGCATTGCAAGGGTGAGGCTTTTGATGTTGATGCTGACAGATATGGCAAGATAACTAATGCACAGATATTTGAATATATCAAAGAAAATATTACCTTTGATCAGATGATATGGGAGTTTGGTAATGACTCACAGCCTGATTGGGTACATGTCAGCTACAAAGCAAAAGGAAATAGAGGTCAAATACTAAAGGCCAAAAAGATAAACGGTTCAACCGTATACCTAGCTTTTTCGTAAAGCCATCAAATGTGGTAATTTAGGTGAGAGTAGTCAGCAATGGCTACTCTTTTTTGTGGGCCAATAAAAAAAATGTGAAAAAAATATGATAACTATTTGCATATATAGAAAAGATAGCTATCTTTGACCATATCAATACCACAAAAGATGAAAGAAAAAATACAAGAGATTGACAAGTTAATGCTTTTGCTCACTGAGATGAGAAAGCAAATTCAAGAGCTTCAGGATGAGCAAGCAGCTGATGAGGCTTATGTGAAACTATGTGAGGACTATATCTCTCATAAGGAATATGATGAGCACATATTCAAGCACAATAGAATATCAAGGCAAATAGAAATGCTTCTAAGGACATATGCATTGATCTCTACTGAGATGTCAAAAGTTTGTTTAAAATTAATGTAATCAAGATGAAAAAAGCACAGCAAAAAAAAGAGAATGAGTTTGTATCATTCAGATCACCAGTCAACAGAATGATTAAATGGTGGAAATCAAAAGAATCAGATGATGTGAAAAGTGCATCATTCAACGTGAAGTTATATGAACAATTTTTAAAAGCAAGAGCATGAAAACAGCAGCGGTATTATTTGTCATGGCAGCCACTACAGTATTATTCTGGTGGGGTGTATGGCATTGGTTTGAATGGGTAGGTGTTTATATAGCATTATCCTGGACAGCAATCATGTTAATTATTTACAAGATAAAAGCAAGAAAAAATGAAGACCTGGAAGATCACATATAAATTCAAGCTGAACAGCAAATCTAAATGGCAAGATGCCTATAGAGTGCTGCAAGCTAACAGCAGAGAGGATGCAATCAAGAAGGCTGACATGTGGCCGCCATTAATTAAAGCAGTACAAGAGATATGAAGAAAGTAGGAAGTGATTTTAGCGGAGTAGGTGCATTCAATCAAGCACTAATAAGATTAGGTATTGAATACAAAGAAATTTTTGCTTGTGATATGGATAAGTATGCAAGGCAGACATTCATTCACAACTATGGTGAGCCAAAATATTATCCTACAAATGTTTATGATAGAGAGATTCCATCCGAATCACTTGACATCTACATGACGAGTCCGCCATGCCAGGCGTTTTCTTTAGCTGGAAAGAGATTAGGAAAAGACGATAAAAGAGGTATTTTATTCTTTAACTCTCACGAATTTATTCAAGTAAACAAACCTAGGTTTTTCATTTTTGAAAACGTCAAAGGATTGCTTTCTGATGATGGTGGTAAAACATTTCAAGAATGGGTAAATATGTTAGGTGGCAAATCAGTTAATGGTGTACCAGTTATATTCCCTTATGAAGATTCAGTACCTTATCATTTGTATTGGAAAGTATTAAACGCAAAGCATCACGGAGTCCCACAAAATAGAGAAAGAGTATTTTTGATTGGCATTAGAGATGATCAAGACAATAAGTTTAGTTGGCCTATAGAGGAACATTTAACCAAACGGTTAAAAGATATATTGGAAAATAATGTGGATGATAAGTATTTTTTGAGTAAAAAGATGTTAAACTATTTTGACACCAGGGCTTGTAATTTTAATAATGGGAATATAAATTTTAAAGATGAAGAAAGTATTGCATCCACAATAACGGCAGAGTCAAGATCATTAGATATTTCAGATAATATTATAAGGCTAGAAAATGTAAATCCTTCTGGAAATGGAATGAATGGAAATGTTTATAGCGATGAGGGAATTTCACCAACCTTGAGTACAAATAAAGGTGAGGGTATTAAAATAAAATCAGCAACGAAGTCAGGTTTTGAAACTGCAACAGATGGTGATTCAATAAACTTTAGTGTACCTAATTCAGAAACAAGAAGAGGAAGAGTGGGCAAAGGGGTAGCACAAACATTAGATACTGCTTGTAATCAGGGGGTAATGATAGGTGATTATAGAACAGATGAAGGATTCAGATGGAGAAAAGATGGAAATTCTCCTTGTATTATGGCATCAATGCGTGATACATGGAAGGAAGGTTTTTCTCGTGAAAATCCACCTATTATTCATAAAGATTACAAAATCCGCAGACTTACCCCTCGTGAATGCTTCCGACTTATGGACTTTCCGGATACTTTTACATGGCCAGTAAGCGACTCACAAGCCTACAAACAAGCTGGTAACTCAATAGTAGTTAACGTACTTTACAAAATTTTAAAACAATTGCCGTTATGAACACTTCAATGATAATGGATCTAGCTGAGAAGCATGGTTTGAAAGTAAGAAACAGAAAGCGAGAGATAGTTTATAAACGCTATTATCTTTGGTCAGAGCTTAGAAGATGGCACAGCCTTGATGCAATTGGGAAGATGTTTGGAATGGATCACTGTTCTGTACTGCATGGACTAAAGCAGCACAACATTTGGATGAGGGCCAAAGATTATGAATATCTAAAGATAATCAATGATCTCCACAAGGAAATACATGAAGATTATCTGATACAAATGGAAGAGGACAAAGTATGGATGTATGTTGAGCATATATCAGGCAACATGATTACATTGACGCTGAAGCTCAATACAGACGATTCTAGCCACTTTCTCGATAAGAGTGGATACATTACTAGGGAGGACTTAAAAGAATTGATATGAGGAACAAATTAAGACGAATGTCATGTATTGTATATTGCCTTCAACAAAGGCCGTACACAATAGCAAGACTGCATACCAGGATCAATCATATTCTATCCGATAATTACAGCCAGTCATCCATTGAGAAAGATATCTTTATGCTCAGAGAAGAGTTTGATTGCCCCATTGAGAAATGTCCAGCTGGACTGGTGATCCTAGAGGACTATGACTTCATTGCTAAGCTAACAGAATGGGTGCAGCTGTATGAATAATCTGATTGCCGATTACATCAGCTCCTATTCTATATATATTTTATTTTTAAAGAATGTGGTAAAAAACTTTTTTTTCAAAAAATGGCAAAATAAATCGGATTATCGGCTGTTGATTGATTATCAAATAGTTACAAGCAAAATAAATCGGCAGTAAATCGGATGTTTAAAAATAAATCGGATGTTAAATAACATATGAATATTTGTTTTACATTTGCAATGTCCTATGCAGAGGATTTGAAGAACTTATTAAAGGCTCTTTTGGCGAGTAGTGCTGCATCACGAAAGCTGAAGGGGCCTTTTCATTTAACATACATTCTAGAAAGATGATCTCAATATACAAATCAGTACAGCAGACATTTGATAAGAACTACATCACTGTAGAAACTGCCATAGAAAGGATAAAAAATAGTAGGTACAGAGATCGTATTCTAAAAATGCGGACTCTAAGCAAGGATGAATATACCATTGAGAAAAACAAACTGCCAGTCTATAGATGGTCAGGAGTTTTTGAGTATGGAAATGATGCTGGGATAAAGACTCACAGCGGACTGATATGCTTAGACTTTGACAAGTATCCCAATGATGAGGTGATGGCAGATCATAGAGCAAAGTTATGTGCAGATCCTTACACATACATTCTGTTCACATCACCATCAGGCAAAGGATTGAAAGTAGTGGTGAAGATTACAGATGTAATTGAGAATCACAGAAAGCACTTTCTATCTTTGAAGCAGCACTTTGATTCTGAGTATTGGGATAACAGCTCCATCAATATCTCAAGGAATTGTTTTGATTCCTATGATCCTGACATCTATGTCAACAACAACAGTGAAATATATTTCAGTATAATTGAAGAGGTTGAGGATATTGATGTGACTTATGTGGCTACAATTCCAATGAGGTCAACAAATAAGATCATTCAGAACATACAAAAATGGTTTGATTCAAAGTACCAGCTCTCAGAAGGTAACAGAAACAATAGCTTTTTTAACCTGGCATCAGCATTCAACAGATATGGCATCCAGCAAAGTGAATGCGAAACATACATTCTCAATAATTATATTGATGTACTGGGAAGGGATGAGCTGCTGCAATGCATAAAATCAGGATATAGAGATAAGGGAGCCTTTGGCACATCACAATTTGAGGACAAAGAGATTATCAACTATGTTAAAAATGAACTAAAGCAAGGTGAAAAGCCTAAGACAATAAAGTCAAAGCTCAAAGAATATTCAGAGGATGAGGTTGAGATAATCATGGATAAGGCTGAAAGTGAATTGAAAAACTTTTGGAGGAAAAATGATAAGGGCCGAGTCACACTATCCCCTACTTTGTACAGAGATTTTCTAGCAGAGAATGGATTCTTTAAGTATCAGAATTCAGAGCTGTCATATCTGTTTGTCAAGGTTGAGAATAACTTTGTAAAAGAAATCAATGAAGATTTAATCAAAGACTTTGTACTGGATCATGTTGAGAAGCAAGGTGATCATGTAGTATTTGACTTCATGGCATCAGTCACTAAGTATTTTAAACGTGACTTTCTGAGCTACATGAAAGCAAAGGATGTAGACTTTATTAGAGATCTCAAAGATAAGGCATATCTATTCTATAAAAATTGTCTAGTAGAGATCACAGCCAAGTCAGTAGAAGAGAAACAATATGTTGACTTTATTCAGCATGTTTGGGATAAGCAAGTGATTGATAGAGTTTACAAAAAGTCTAGCAGCAAATGTGACTTTCAACAGTTTATTGTTAATATTAGCAAGACTCAAGATAGATATGATTCATTCAGATCTGTGATAGGTTACATGCTGCATACTTACAAGAATCCATATTACTCACCAGCAATAATATTAAATGATGAGGATATATCTGACAATCCACAAGGAGGAACTGGAAAGGGAATAATCACTGAAGCACTAAGTAAGTTTAAAAATACATGCACTATCAACGGAAAGAACTTTGATCCATCTAAGGACTTTGCATTTCAGCGAGTAAGCCTTGATACTCAGATACTTATCTTTGATGATGTCAATGAAAACTTTGACTTTGAAAAGCTCTTCTCAATTGTCACGGATGGGATGCCAGTCAATAAGAAAAACAAAGATGAATTC
>Ga0315901_10010254_pt1 | contig 10675 bp, 2 predicted proteins | sample LakEriMetagenome_10_FD_203761 | JGI IMG/M metagenome (GOLD analysis project Ga0315901, IMG submission 203761) | Freshwater fungal communities from buoy surface, Lake Erie, Ohio, United States - Buoy 2 MA116 | ecosystem: Environmental > Aquatic > Freshwater > Lake | place: USA: Lake Erie, Ohio...
GGTGTGGCGAATGCCGATGTGTCGCTGGATGGCACCTGGCATTTCCAGATTCCCGCGCCGAAGGATTTTTGGAAGCAAACCACCGAGCCGACGGGTTGGAAGACCATGCCGGTGCCGGGCGATGTTTTCCGCGAGGGTCATCCGATCAAGGAGGACGAGCCGGTGGCCTACATGCGCAAGGTCGCCATCCCCGCCGACTTCGCGGGGCAAAAAATCCGCCTCCGCTTCGAGGGTGCGCATGAGTTCACCCGTGTGTGGGTGAATGGAAAATTCATCACCGAGCATCAGGGTGGCTGGACGCCGTGGGAGTGCGACATCACCTCGGCGGTGACGCCGGGGCAGGATGCCTGGATCGCGCTGGAACTCACCGACCTCAAAAAAGAAATCGCCTTCAATGGCAAGCGCCTCCGCGCGATCGGCGGCCTCGTGCGCAGTGTGTCGTTGCAGGCGCGGCCGAAGTCGTTTTTTGAGTTCCCCATCGTCTCGTCGCCATTTTCTCCGGACCGCAAGAGCGCGACGCTCACGGTCACAGGCGAGGTGGAAACACCCGACCCGAAAGCGACTGCGTCGTTCCGGTTGTTCGACCCCGAGGGCAAGGAAGTCCCGCTCGCGAATGCCGAGTGCAAGCTCGACCAGAAGCGCGTGACTTGGAAAGCGCCGGTCGAGTCGCCGCAAACCTGGGGTGCCGAGCATCCGCGCCTGTATCGGTTGGAGATCACCAGCAAGGCCCCCGGCCAATCCACGGCGGTTTATTCGAAGCGGATCGGATTTCGCGACATCGGCTTTGATGACAAAAAGAATCTCCTCATCAATGGCAAGAATGTGAAGCTGCGCGGCGCGAACCGCCACCTCGTCAACCCGCTCAAGGGCTTCGTGCCCGAGCCGGCGGTGGACGACACGGATGTGGATCTTTTCAAGGAGGCGAACATGAACTTCGTCCGCACCTCGCACTACCCGCCCGGGATCGGTTTCGTGGATCAGTGCGACGAGAAGGGCCTCTATGTGAACCTCGAGTCGGCCGTGCTGGATTGCGGCAAAGCCAACAAAGCCTCGGCCGGCATGCAGGACGACCCGCAATACCTCCACCTCTTCGTCGACCAGCAACGGGAAGTGCTCCGCAACTACGGCAGCCACCCCTCGGTCATCATGTGGTCGATGTGCAACGAGAGCGTCTTCGGCCCCAACTTCGCGGCCACCGCCGATTTTGTGCGCGAGACCGATCCCTCCCGCGCCCTCACGGCGAGCTATCAGGTGAAGGACGACCCGGACCACAAAAGCTACGACATCAAAAGCTGGCACTACCCGAATTGGGACCAAAATTACGAGAAGACCGGCATGCCCTACATGTATGACGAGTGGATGCATGTGCTCGGGCACCATGCGGAGCTGTGGATTCATGATGCGAATTCGCGCGATTACTGGGGCCGGAGTTTGGACAAGGCCTGGGCCTCCTTGTTCTCCACCAACGGCAGCATCGGCGCGGCGATCTGGAATTACTGCGACGACATGACGATCCTCCCCGACGCGACCGCCAAATCCGTGCGCGGAGCCGGGCGGCGCTTCCACAAAGGCGACGCCAGAATCCCGGTGCAACCCACCGAAACCCTCCCGAACATCTACGGCACCGCCCGCTGGGGCATCATCGACGAATGGCGCCGCCACAAACCGGAATTCTGGAATGTGAAAAAAGCCTACAGCCCCGTGCGCCTGCTCGAAACGCAGGTGGCGGAATTCCAGCCCGGCCAGCCCATTTCCCTGCCGGTCCAAAACCGCTTCGACCACACTACGCTCGACCAAGTCACCCTCCGCGTGAGCTACGATGGCAAAACGCAGGAGATGCCCTGCCCGCCGATCGAGCCGCGCCAGAAAGGCACGATCGAAATTCCTGCAGCGAATTGGAAAGCCGGCACCGAGATCAGCGTGGCATTCCTCGATCGCTCGAAAAAACTCATCGACGAGGAGCACATCACGCTCGGCACCCCGGCGAAACCCGAAGCGCCCGCGTTCGAAGGTGCCCCCGAGGTGGTCGAGGCCGACGGCAAGATCACCATCACGGGCGAGGAATTCGGCGTCGTGATCGACCGCGCCACCGGTCTCATCCAAAGCCTCCAACACGGCACGGCGAGCGTTCCGCTGGTCGGTCCGATGCCGCACATTTTCAAGCTCCACGAATTCCTCAAAGTCGGCATCAACCCCGACATCGGAAATGTCCCTTCGACGGTTGGCAAAATCTCGATCTACGACAGCCCGCTCCTCGACGCTTGGAAATTCCAGGACCTCCGCATCGAGAAAAAAGACAACGCCGCCGTGGTGCATGTCACTGGCCAGTTCGATGGCTTCGATGCCGCCTACACCTACTCGATCGCCGCGAATGGCCGCATCGACATCGGCTATGATTTCAAAAACATTCCCGCGCTCGACATCGAAGGCATGGTGCCGAAGAGCGGCGATCCCACGGACCTCGAGGTCGGCATCAAGTTCCGCACCGGCGATCAGTTTGACCGCCTGCATTGGGACAAAAAAGCCTACTGGACCTCGTATCCGGAGGGTCACCTCGGAAGCGCCAAGGGCAGCATCGACCTCTTCACCACCGACAAGCCGGTCTGGGCGCAAAAGCCCACGCAGTCTTGGAACAAGGATGTGTGGGATTTTTACCTGATGGGCTGGCCTGTGCCCGAAGGCAAGCTGCTCACCTACGAAGCCAGCGCCGCCAAGCAAGCCATCCGCACCTTCACGCTCGACGACCGCGAGGCGAATCTCGCCCTCACCATCTATGGAGACGGCGAAGCCACCACCGCGCGCTACGGCCAGTTCAAGGACAACCAGTATTACCTCTACCTGCTCGACACGCTCGATTACGCCCTCCGTTGGGGCAACTACTCCGCCAACAACCGCCCGACCCCGAACCACGCAGGCGTCGCGAGGATTTCGCTCGAGGAATTGGACTGAGCCGCCATGCAGATTGTCCTTGATTCCTTCTGGCTTAATCGGAAGAGCCAACAGGTCGGCACTGGATGCAATTCAACCCCGATGAAAAAACGCACAGGAAGGCCGCACGGTCTATGAAAGACCCTGGCGCTCCCCATTCTGGCACCCGATCGCCCCGGCTCACACGAGAGCTTTCGGGTTTTCTCAAGCAATTTTTGGCCAGTAAAACGAGGCAATCAGACCATGGCAGCGCCTTGATCCTTACCCTCCTCATCACGGCGCTCCTTGCCACGATTGTGGTCTCATTCCTCTCCACCTCCCGCGTCGAGCAGATCGCGGCGCGCAATTTCTCCCGCCAAAACGCCGCCACCGGCCTCGCTGAAATGGCCACCCAGCAGGCCATGGCCAAAATTCAGCTCGGCTTTAATGCCACAGGAAATGGAACAGGAAATTTTACGAGCGTCATCACCACCCAACCCGGCGCGATCAATAAATATTTTTTCAGCAACGGCACGCTACTAACTAATCGCACGATCACTACAGACCTTTTCAGCAGTGGTTCAGGCAACCTTTCCTACCTGAATAACCTCGAGAATCCCTCATCCAATTCCAACGCCACCACGAATCAATTCACCATTACGGGCAATCGGAGCGAACGCATCAATGTTTTCATGGAAAATGTGACTACCACCGTCTCCGGAAATAACACCGTGATCGGCCGCATCGCCTACTATGTCGATGACGAGGGCACCAAGCTCAACGCCAACAACGCCATCGGCAATCGCACGACCCTGAATGCCGCATTACGACCCTTGGATATCGGCTCGCTCAATGCCACTTACTCCAGCAATTTTACAAGCGTAGTTAATCAATCAATAACCACAAACAGCAGCTCAATAGGGCATTGGAATTACTTTTTTCGTTCTGAGCAGGTGGGCGCTGCGATTAATTCTGCTGGTGGCAATTTTTCCGCGAATGACCTCCCTTTTCTATCAACGGCAGTAACATCTGCAAATAATACTGCCAACATGATTCACTTGCTCACGCCCTGGGGAACTCAAAGAGTTTTTATCAATGAATTCTCCACCAATGCCACTCACCCGATCGGCCCAGGCAACTCCACCGGCGATGCCTCGGTGAAATCCATTTTCGAGGCGCTCACCGGCCGGACTTATACTACTCTGAATGGAACTACTACCTATGGAGGTAATTCATCTAGTGCCTACCGCGTTACAGGTCAGGGCCTCCACAACATTTTTGGTGGAAATTTCTCATTGAAATATACCAACACCGGCGTCCAGCAGATTGCCGCCAACATACTGCAGATGCGCGATCTGAATACCAACACAGTGAATAGAAGCTTTAGCTATACTGGGGCTTTATTAGGTTCAAACAATCTTAACAGCGAAATTCCAGCGGAATATCTTGGTCATGCACCTTATCTGGTTATTAGTGAAATTGGCATGTCCGCTTGCCTTGCAGCGACAGGGGGCGGACCCACTTCATACTCATATATAAATCCGGCTACAAATGCAACCGTTACTGTTTGGGTAAGCCAAGTCGACTGGGGCTTTAAACTTCAACCAGTCATAGAGCTATACAACCCTTATCCCGAACCGTTTACTATACCTGCAGGAGCATTTCCAAGAGTCATGCTTCGACCAACTAGACTCAGTTGCAACATGAGTTGGAGTGGCCCCAATGGAAATTTTAGCGGGAATTTTGTTTTTAACTCTGGTGCCTCAAAACCAACTGCCTGGACATATTCTTGGTGGTTTGGGGCGAGGACGCTTTCCGGAATGGGTTGGGATAACTCTGGGAAATATGATCTTATTTATCAAGCCAACGGAAATTCTACAACAATTCCACCTTACTCAAAAATTCAAACAAGACTATATCTAAGCGGCGGTGTAGCGGAAGGTTTTTATACATTTATTCCATTGGCGACAACTCCTTCTAACCCTCATAATGGTGGAGATATCACGATCCATAGTGTCAGGGATATGAAAATCCAATTTGACCGCGTAATTCTTTTGGCTAATTCGGGAAACAATGTGGGGAATGCCGCCTCTAATTATACTCAAACCATCAGAGATTGGGTGCGAGGAGATGAAATTGGTGAACTGGATGTGGAGTTTGATTCATCTAAACTACCCTATGAATTTAAATGGAATGGAACATCCTTGATCCCGGATCCAGATTTTGCCCCACCCTCTGACGCCAACGGAAAAGCTGCCCCAATCCCGACAAAAAGCGTTCAAAGAATTAGTTGCATTACTAAAATCCCTCTCGCCACCCCTTCAATCACTATCAATAATACCAACCGGAATTGGACCACGGCTAATAGCTCTGTATCTGCAATATGGCTATCGAATAGCACGACTTGGGTAACCTCGAATTCCTTAAATTTCGGGCATTTGGGAACCAGCAATAGCACCTCGACAGATACCAATTTGGCCCCCCCGAGCGTGTCCGCCAATTTTACAACCCCCAGCGACCCCTCTCTCAGCGACTCCGTCGCAAATGCCGTGTATGCCGGCTCGAACCCCTTGGACATGAGGGAGCCTTTCTTGGCTACCGGCAACTACACCTGCCCGGCGGACCTTGGCTTTGTTCCCACCAATCAACGCTGGCGTCGACTCCGCATGCAGATGCAGCCAAGTGCCGAAGGCTCAATGATTCCCGACTGGGCGATGCTGGATGTCATTTCTTTCGGCAATTCAACGAACGCCAATAACGCCTTCAACCGGATGCTTCCGGTAAATATCAACGGGAGGTTTCACCTGCCGGGAAATGCCACTATAGCACCTCGCACCATAGGTCTCCGAGCGTTGGCCAAGGTGCTGGAAAATTCGAGCGCTGACACAATTCAAGACACGATGAATCCGGCGACCACCTCCAACTCCACCGCTGCCACCAGATTCCGAGGTAATACAGCGAACGCCACGACGATCGCCAATGCGATTGGCAATATGACTTGGTCTGCCAACTCCACATGGTCAACCCGACGAAGCACTAAAAACTTCCCCTCAACCCAATACATCCTCCCCTCCGAGATCATGGAAATCGCAGGAGTTGCCGATGCCGTCTCCCAGACCGATTACGCCAATTCATCCAGCCACTTCAAATGGAACGAAGGCCGAGCCAGCGCCCTCATTCCCGCCGTCACTACCCGAAGTTCCTTCTTCACCATCTACGCCTACGCGCAGGCATTGGATAAAACTGGCAACATTGATTCTGAAGCGCTCACCAAAACGATGCTGGAAGTGCAATACAACTCTGGAAACTACACCGTCAAAAAACTCTACACCCAACCCATCCCGCTGGGTCAATAGGGCTGGATTTATTCTATGATTCACCCCGCAATGATCTTGTGAAAAAACGCGCACTCCTCGTCGCCATGCTCCTCGCACACTTGGCGGCGCCTATACTGGCAGCGGAGCCCGACGCACTGGAAGCCGGGTTCGCAAATCCTCCCGCCAGCGCGCTTCCGAGGACTTGGTGGCATTGGATCAGTGGCAGCGTTTCCAAGGAGGGGATCACGGCCGACCTCGAGGCGATGAAGCGGATCGGGCTCGGCGGCGCGCAGATATTCAGCGTGGATGCCAGCCCGGTGAGGGGGAGCGTGGTGTTCCGGAGCCAGGAATGGCTGGATCTCGTGAAACACTCCCTGACCGAGGCCGAGCGGCTCGGCTTGGAAATATCGATGCATTCTTGCGATGGATGGAGCATCTCGGGCGGTCCTTGGATCCAGCCCGAGGGTTCGATGCAGAAGGTGGTATGGAGCGAGAGTCAGGTGGAGGGCGGAAAGACGATTCCCCTGTCCGTGCCTCAACCGGAGGCGACAGAGGGCTACTACAAAGACATCGCCCTGATCGCCATCAAAGCTCCCGCTGGCGACTCTCGCGTCGACAATCCGGTGGCCCGCGCAGGCATGGAGGTGAAGATGAACCTACCCTTCACCAAACCCGCCGAGGCGCTCGCGGGCACCAGCGCGAAAGACATCATGGATCTCACCGGCAAGAAGGAATGGGACGCTCCCGCAGGCCAGTGGACGCTGCTCCGAATCGGCCACACCAGCACCGGAATGAACACCAAGCGTTCCACCACGAGGGGCCTCGAGTGCGACAAAATGAGCGCGGAGGCGGTGAATTTTCACATCGACAATATGTTCAACCCGGTCTGGGAGGATTCGCCCGGGAAAGCCGGCGGAACCTTCAAATTCCTGTTGGTGGATAGTTGGGAGGCGAAGTGTGCGAATTGGACGCCGCGCATGCCCGAGGAGTTCCGCAAACGCCGGGGCTACGACCTCCAGCCTTGGCTACCGGCCCTGACGGGTCGCATCGTGGGAAACCAGGAAGAGACCGAGCGTTTCCTCTGGGATTACCGGCTCACGATCGGTGAGCTGGTTGCGGAAAATCATTACGGCGTTTTCCAAAAGCGGGCCCGCGAAAAGGGCATGGGGCTCATGTCCGAGGCGGCGGGTATCTTTATGCCGACGGTGGCCGAGCAGTTGCTTTGCAAAAAATACACCGATGTGCCGATGGGCGAATTTTGGAGCGGCGGCCACGAAAGGTTTGTCAGCGACCTCAAGGAGGCCGCTTCGACCGCGCATATCTACGGCCAGAATATCGCCGCAGCGGAATCGTTCACTTCCGGTCCCGACCTCTTGTGGCGGACCGATCCCTACAGTCTCAAGGCGCAGGGAGACCGGGCCTTTTGCACCGGCATCAACCTCCTCGTTTTCCACCGCTATGCACACCAGCCTTGGCTCGACCGGAAGCCCGGGATGGTCATGGGCGCTTGGGGAATGAACTTCGAGCGCACGAACAATTGGTGGGACCAAGGCTCGGCGTGGATGGATTACATCGCGCGGTGCCAATCGCTGCTCCAGCAGGGCCGTTTCCAAGCCGACCTCTGCTATTTTTACGGCGAAGGCGCTCCGCTCGGCTTGGTCCACAATGAACTCTCCCCTGCGGTTCCGAAGGGATTCGATTACGATGTCTGCAACGCTGACATCCTTCTCAATCTCCTGGAGGTGAAGGACGGAAAAATCACCACGCCGAGCGGCATGAGCTACCGTGTGCTGGTTCTCCCCACCGGCGACCGCATGACCCTGCCGGTTCTGCAAAAAATCGCCGAACTCGTCCGCAAGGGCGCTGTCGTCTACGGCCCGAAGCCCCTTCGCTCGCCGAGCCTCGCCGGATACCCCGCCGTCGATCAGGAAATCACAAAACTCGCCGACGAGGTTTGGGGAAACTGCGACGGCAAGGCCGTGACCGAACACGCCTACGGCGCCGGAAAAATCGTCTGGGGCCAACCCATAGAACAAGTCCTCGCCGTCCCGCCCGACTTCTCCTCGCCGAATGGCAACCTGCTCTACACCCACCGCAAGGATGGGGACACCGACATCTATTTCGTCTCGAACCAGGAAACGAAGGCGGTCACGGCGGAATGCTCGTTCCGCGTCGAAGGCAAGGTGCCGGAACTCTGGCATCCGGACACCGGTCAGCGCGAAAACCTCGCCCTTTACACCACAAAAAACGGAGTCACCACCCTGCCGCTCGCCCTCGATCCGTCGGGCTCGGTGTTCGTGGTTTTCAGGAAAAGCGACACGCCTGCCCCGCACTTATCCTCGCTCCAAGTGAACGGCGCCAATCCCTTTGCCGGAGCGGCGGATTCCGGTGTCGGCATCCCCGTGTTTTCGAAAAACGGGATCGCCTTTACCTCCACCAAGCAAGGCCCCTTCCAAGCGACGAAGTCCGATGGCGCCGTGGTCCAAGGCGACATCGCCGCGCTTCCCGCGCCGATTGCCATCAACGGCCCTTGGCAGGTCGAGTTCCCACCCATTTCCAACAAAGGGGAAACCCTCCGAACGACCTTTGAAAAGCTCGGTTCGTGGAGCGATTCCACCGTGGAGTGGATCAAATACTACTCCGGCACCGCCACCTACCGCACGACCTTCACTCTGCCGCCCGGTTACCTCGGCGCGAACCGCACCCTGACCCTCGACCTCGGCGGCGTGAAGAACATCGCCGAGGTGACCTTGAACGGAAAACCGCTCGGCATTTTGTGGAAAGAACCCTTCCGGGCCGATGTCACCGAAGCGCTGGTGGAAGGAAAAAACGAACTCACGATCCAGATCACCAACCTCTGGCCCAACCGCCTCATCGGCGACCAAAAACTCCCCAAAAACGATCGCCACACCTGGACAAGCGACGAGTTTTTCAAGGCCACCGACCCCTTGCTCCCCTCCGGCCTCCTCGGCCCCGTCCAAATCCTCCCCGCCGAAGTGGTGCGGTTGGAAAACGCGAAACCCCAAGACAACGACTGAACCTGTGAGAAAAACTGCCTTCCTTCTCGCGCTTCCATTATTCGCCAGCGCGACTTGCGTGGAAGCGGAGTCCAATTCTGCCAGCGCGCCGCTGCGCTCTGAGGTGCCGCCGCGTGAACGCATCCTTTTCAACGACGGTTGGCGCTTTCAGAAAGGCGACCCTGAGGGCCTGGGCGAGAGTTTGACCTACGAGAAGTTGAAGCCGTGGCTTCTTTCCACAGCCCGTGAATTTGTTGCCGCACCAGCCAAAAGACCCGATGGCGCGGCGCCCGGCGAGAATGCGCCATTGACCCAAGCGGGATTCGACGATTCGGCATGGCGCTCCCTCACCCTACCGCACGATTGGGGCATTGAAGCCCCGTTCCAACAGAACTTGCCCGGTGAGACAGCGAAACTTCCATGGTCCGGTGTCGGTTGGTATCGCAAGCGTTTTACCGTGGATGCGGAATCGAGCATGCGCCAATACCGCCTCCACATTGACGGGGCGATGTCTCACGGTGCGGTTTGGTGCAATGGCAAGTTTGTTGGTGGCTGGCCCTACGGCTACGCATCTTGGCAACTGGATCTCACGCCTTTTATCAAACCCGGTGGCGAAAATGTGATCGCCATCCGCCTCGACAACCCTCCGGAATCCTCGCGCTGGTATCCCGGCGGCGGGATCTACCGCAATGTGTGGCTTGAAAAAACTTCCCCCGTTCATGTCGAACAGTGGAGTTGCTTCGTAACCACGCCCGAGGTTTCCGAAGAAGCCGCCAGCATCGAGGTCCAAACGAAAATCGTGAACCGCTTTTCAGCCCCCGTGGATGTTCGTGTCTCCATCGAAATCTTCAAACTTTCGGCGAACGGATTTCCCGAAGGCGCGCCATTGGCAGTTTCCACCTTGGATTCCTTGAAGATACCGGCGGGGGCTGGGCTGCCCGCCAAAGCCAAACTCATTGTTGCCAAACCCAAGCTCTGGGACACCAAGCACCCGGAACGCTATGTCGCGGTCACCACCGTTCAACAGAATGGCGGCATCGTGGACCGCGTGGAGACGCCCTTTGGCATCCGCAGCGCCAGATTCACCGCAGACGATGGTTTCCACCTCAACGGCAAGCGCGTGCCGCTGCACGGCGTTTGTCTTCACCACGATCTGGGTTCGCTCGGTGCCGCATTCAATACCCGTGCCGCCGAGCGGCAGTTGGAAATGCTCAAGGAAATGGGCTGCAATGCCATCCGCAGTAGCCATAATCCCCCGGCGCCCGAGTTCCTTGATCTCTGTGACCGCATGGGATTTCTCGTCGTTTCCGAGTTGGGCGACACTTGGACGATTGCCAAGAAGCCGAACGGATACGCCCGGCTTTTCAACGACTGGTCTGAGGCCGATCTGCGCTCCACGATTCGCCGCGACAGGAACCACCCCTCGGTGATTCT
>Ga0315901_10010258_pt1 | contig 10672 bp, 6 predicted proteins | sample LakEriMetagenome_10_FD_203761 | JGI IMG/M metagenome (GOLD analysis project Ga0315901, IMG submission 203761) | Freshwater fungal communities from buoy surface, Lake Erie, Ohio, United States - Buoy 2 MA116 | ecosystem: Environmental > Aquatic > Freshwater > Lake | place: USA: Lake Erie, Ohio...
CGATAGGCCGGCTCCGACGGCGCGCCGGGCATTGATTTGTCCATGCCGCGGTGGCAGGTCGTGCAGCGGTCGAACCGGGCGACGTCGCGGAAATTGTTGTTCAGCGTGAGCTGAGGAAGCCAGATCTGATCGACACGCAGCGGCCCGTTGAAGGCGTCGAGCACCGGCAGCTCGAGCACCGCCTTGCCGGCATTCGGCCGCCGGTCCGCCAGCGTCTTCTGCAGCTGACCGAGCTTGGCGCGATGGTCGGCAACCGCCTTGGCCGCCGCATCCTCGGCGGCAGTGAGCTTCACGAGCGTCGCGTCGAGTTCCTTGCGGTGGGTGTTGGCCGCCTGATACTCGAGCGTCGCCGCGTTGACCTCGGCCCGCTTGGCGTCGGCGATCGCGAGCAGCTCGGCCTGACGCTGCTGCGGCAGTCCGTCGGCGACCGCCAATTCGTAGTCGGCCCGGTTCTTGTCGAGCTCGGCCTTGCGCAGCTTGAGCGCGCCGGCGAGCAGATCCTCGCGGAACTTCGCCCGCTTGGCGATATCGCGGAGGCGGGCGAGCAGGTCGCCACGCAGCACCAGACGCTGCTCCGAATCCGACTGGCTGGCGAGCTCATCGATATCGAGCTCCGCTCGATCAGCCGCTTCGGCGTCGGCGGGCACCGTCCGAACTTGGGAGATGAACTGCTTGGCAAGCCCCGCATCGAGATCGGCCCGGCGGGCGGCCGCCAGGGCGTCTTCCAACTCCTTGCGCCGCGCCTCGTAGGCCTGCGAATCCTGCTCCGCCACGCGGGCCGCCGCCGACCACGTTTCCAGGTTGCGGAACCCGCGGGCGTACTTCTTCCAGGGACGGTTGTGGTCGGCGGCCAGCATGAGCACCGTCGCCACGAGCAGGAGGATCGCCACGAGCCCGAAGACCACGTGGAGAATCTTGAGGTTCCGCCAGGTCTGTTCTGTAGCAGGCATGGTTGTTTTTCAGTCAAGCCGGGAAGAAGCGGGATCCCAGCGTTAAAAGTTCAGCGAAAGCTCCGGAATACTGATGATGTACCTCAGGTTGAACGTCCACCGGAGGATCATCTTGATCGGCAGCGTGAGCATCAGCAGCATCAGGTTCAACATGATCATGTAGCGGATAAAACCCATCTTCGCGAAGAAGCCGCGAAACACGGTGACCGCCAGCAGCGGCGGAAGCAGCACCAGATAGGCCCCCAACAGGACGAGCCCCGGCGCCTCGCGCAGCAGGATCGTGCCGATCTGCGTGAGCGTGCCCGCGTCTTGCGGGGCCCGCGGCAGCGGCCGATCGAGCAGGTTCACCCAGAACATCTGCGGCAGATCGACGTTGTTCAGCACCTCGACTTTGTACGGCGTCCAATACTCGAACGGCCCGAAGAAGTTCCAGTTGGGGCCCCGCAGAAACGTGCCGAGGATGATGAGCGTGATCCAGAGCACGAAGAAGCCGAACTGGTAGGTGAGGTAGCTGAACTTCCGCTCCTCGATCGAGTAGTAGCCGTTGCCCTTCTTGTTGAAATCGAGATAGGGCATGGCCATCAGGCCGAAGACCACCAGGCTCGGCAGCACGACGCCGGCATACCACGGGTCGAAGTAGACGAGCATTTCCTGGAGTCCGAGGAAGTACCACGGCGCCTTCGACGGATTCGGCGTCTTCACGCTCGAGGCCGGTTCCTCGAGCGGGGCGGGCAGGAAGATGGCCCACAGCAGCAAGAGCGCCGACACGGCCACCATGCAGATCAGCTCGGTATAGACGAGATCCGGCCACACGAGCACCTTCTCGTCGTCGAGCTTTTCCATCGGGGGCAGCCCCTGGGCGATCCGCTCGTCATTGACGACCGCCTGCTTCGTGGCCACCCAGGTGAAGAAGGCGAGCAGGAACACGAGGCCCACGATCGGCACGTTGTCGGGCTTCATCACGATGGCGGCGAAGTTCTCATCGGCCATCGAGAGCCCCATCAGAACCATCGAGACATTGAGGATCGACCAGGCCACCATCGGCTGCACGAAGAACTTCCGGAACACGAACAGCACCGTGAACAGAGCCATCGTGCCGAGCGTGTAGAGCACCGGGCCCGAGAGCTTGTTGACGAGGTCGCGAACCGAGGCCGGCAGGGCGGGCACGAGCGACTCGGAGCCCGAGAGCGCCAGGCTGGCGAGCACCATCATCAAGCCGGCAAAGACCGACCAGACGATCGCCCAGCCGGGCTGATTCTTCTTTCGCCACAGCACGAGCGCCGCGACCCCGTTCATCAGGGCGATGAACGTGTAATACCCGCCGAGGAAACCGGCGACGTCCTTGAGAAAAAAGCCGTTGGAATGCATCGGAAGTTCAAAGCGGCCCGCTGATGCCGCCGTCCTTTCGCACGCGCCAGAAATGGATCGCCAGCAGCAGCGCCACCGCGAGGGGAATGGCGATGCAGTGAAGCACGTAGAACCGGTTGAGCGTCTCCTCGCCCACGAAGCGTGCGCCGAGCAGGCCGAATCGCGCGTCGGACGCGTCGGTGATCATGTCGATTCCGCCGATCGTGAGCAGCTGCTGACCCGGCCCCTCGTAGCCGAGGAACGGCGTGGCACGGGCCATGTTGGAGCCCACCGTGATGGCCCAGATCGCCAGCTGATCCCACGGTAGCAGGTAGCCGGTGAACGAAAGCAGCAGCGTGAGCAAAAGCAGGATCACGCCGATCACCCAGTTGAACTCGCGGGGCGGCTTGTAACTGCCGGTGAGGAACACGCGATACATGTGGAGCCAGGTGGTGATCACCATCGCGTGGGCCCCCCAGCGATGCAGTTCGCGGAGGATGCCGAGGCTCGTCACGTCGCGCAGGGCGAGGATGTCGTTGTAGGCCCATTCGAGCGTGGGCCGGTAATAGAACATCAACAGCACGCCCGTGACGGTCTCGACCAGAAACAGGAAGAACGTCACGCCCCCCATGCACCACGTGAAGGAGAGCGCGATGCCCTGCTTCTTGATCGACACGGGATGAAGGTGCAGAAAGAAGTTGGTGAGCATGACGACGATCCGATTCCGCCGATCGAGCGGCATCGGATGCCGGAAGATGCTCTTCCAGATCTGGGAGTTACGGATCGTCTCGCCGATGGCCATGGCCTGAACGCAGCCCCTTCCTCACACGGTGACAAACGAATCGGGATCGGCCCACTGACCGAGCTCTTCCTGGAAGGCCCGGCTCTTGTCGACTTCGAGCTGGCCGTCGTCGGCGATCCGGATCGCGTATCGCTCCAGAGGCCGAGGGGCCGGCCCCTCGAAGTTGATGCCGTCCTTGTAGAAGCCGCTGCCGTGGCAGGGGCACTTGAACTTCTGCTCCGCTTCCAGCCAGCTCGGCGTGCAGCCGAGGTGGGTGCAGACGGTCTTGAGGGCGTAGATCTGCTGCTGCCCCGCGAAATCCCCGTTCACCACCCAGACGCCGTATTGGGCGACGAACTTCGTCTCGACCTTGCCGGCCGGGAACCCGTCCTTGAAGCCGACCTTGAACTTGCTCGGCGGCTCGGCCAGCACGTTGGGAAACAGGTAGCGGGCCAGCCCCAGCGTAAAGAGCCCGCCCGTGACCGAGAGGGCCGTAAAGCCCATGGCCATGAACGAACCGAGGGCGATCTCGAGGAATCCGCGGCGATCCTCCTCGTCGGCCTTCTTGGCCGCGGGCTTCACCGGCTTCGCCGGCATGGGAGGCGGCGTGCGAACCGGCTCAGGGGCCTTTTCGGCGGCCGGCTTCGGCTTCGGAGCAGGACGCGGCGGGGCGTCGGCCTTGCTCACCGGACCGGGCTTCGCTCCCGCGCGGGCAGCCGCGAGGATGCTGGCCGTGTCGCGCTGCACGCCCGTTTTCGGGCCGCCCTTCGCCGCCGCAGGGGCAGCGGCCTTGGCGGCTGCCGGCTTGGCTGCTGCCGCGGGCTTGGGAGCGGCGGCGGGCTTCGCAGCAGGGGCTGCGGCGCCGCCGGCCTCGGCCTTGTTGGCTCGGGCCATCGCGAGAATATCGGCCACGCTCGGACGACTTCCGTCCCCCTTCGCAGCAGGCTTCGCGGCCGGTTTGGCCGCGGGCTTTGCGGGGGCCTCGGCTGCCGATTCAGCGCCAACGTCGGCGGATTCAGCGACCTCGGGCTTCGCAGCCGGAGGGGGCGCCGACCCAGACTTCCCGTCGGAGGCTCGCGCAGCCGCCATAATCTCGGCGACCGACATTTTCTTCTTTTCTGCCATCGCTCACCGTCGTGGACGACCCGGGCGCCAACACGGAGGCTCGATCACGCGGCGCCGCCCGGCCCGAAAATGATGTTTTCGTCGGGAAATCCGGACTTCGTGATTTTTTTCACGAACTCTTCCTAACTGTATCGGCACCGCCGGGGGTGTCAATGTCGGCTGCCGGAGGTCGGCGTGACGGCAGGCGAAAGTCGGGTACAAAGACGCCTTCCACCGCACTGTTTCACCGCAGGAGTTGCCCCGTGCCGACATCTCGCCGCGTCCTCGTCGTCGGCAGCGGGGGCCGTGAGCATGCGATCGCCTGGAAGCTGGCCCAGGACGGCGCCGAGGTCCTCTGCGCCCCCGGCAACGCCGGCACGGCTGCGATCGCCGAAAACGTGCCCGTCAGCGCGACCGACATCGACGCCCTCGTCGAACTCTCCCGACGCCGCAGCATCGATCTCGTCGTCGTTGGTCCGGAAGCGCCGCTCGTCGCCGGCCTGGTCGACGCCTGCCGCGCGGCCGGCATCCGCGCCTTCGGCCCGACGGCCGCCGCCGCCCAACTCGAAGGCAGCAAGCTCTTCTGCAAGCAGATTCTCCACCGGGGCGACGTGCCGACGGCGATGTTCCGCGAATTCCGCTCGGCGGCGACCGCCCGCGAATACCTCGAGGCCCGCGAGGATGCACCGGTCGTGGTCAAGGCCGACGGGCTGGCGGCGGGCAAGGGCGTGTTCGTGTGCGACAACCGCGCCGAGGCCCTCGAGGCGGTCACCACGCTCGCCGGCGACCCGCAATTCACCGCCGCGGCGAAGGGCATCCTGATCGAGGAGCGGCTCGATGGCGTCGAGGTGAGCGTGCTCGCCATCACCGATGGCCGCACGATCGTCACGCTGCCTCCGCTGCAGGATCACAAGGCGGCGCACGATGGTGATACCGGCCCCAACACCGGCGGCATGGGCGCCTATTGCCCCACCCCGTTCGTCGACGACGCCATGCTCGCCGACATCGAGGCCCGAATCCTCGTGCCGACGGTGCACGCGATGCGGCGTTCGAAGGTGCCCTTTCACGGCGTGCTCTACGCCGGGCTGATGCTCACCTCGCAGGGCCCGAAGGTGCTCGAGTTCAACGCCCGGTTCGGCGACCCCGAATGCGAAGCCCTGCTCATGCGACTCGATTCGAGCCTTCTCGAATTGCTCGACGCCACCGTCGACCGCACGCTCGATGCCGTGCCCACGCCGCGGTGGCGCGACGAGGCGAGCGTGACGGTGGTGATGGCGGCCGAGGGCTATCCCGGCGGCGTCGAGAAGGGCCGCAGGATCACCGGCCTCGATGCCGCGGCCACGCTCCCCGACGTGCAGGTCTTCCACGCGGCGACGAAGTCCGGCGACTCGGGCGAGGTGCTGACCGACGGTGGTCGCGTGCTGGCCGTGACCGCCCTCGGCCCGTCCCTCGCGCGGGCGAAGCTGCAGGCCTACACGGCCGTGAAGGAGATTCGCTGGCCGGGCGCCTGGTGCCGCAAGGACATCTCCGACAAGGGGCTCCGCCAGGAGCATGCCCTGCTCGCCGCCGCTCCCGACACCGCTGCGGCAGCCGCAGCCGCGGAGGATGCCGCCCCATGAGGCTGCGCGTCGGCATCGTGGGGCTCGGGCCGCAGTGGGATTCACGCTACCTGCCCGCGCTTCGGCTGCTCGCCGACCGCTTCGAGGTCCGCGGCGTGTGCGAGCAGGTGGCCCATCGAGCCCGGCGGGCGGCGGCCGAGGTGGGGGCCGTGGCCGTCGACGGCTTCCGCGCGCTCGTGGCTCGCGACGACGTCGATGCGATCCTGTATCTCTCCGATCAGTGGTATGGCGCCACGCCGATCCTCGCCGCCTGCGAGCATGGCAAGGCCGTCTATTCCGCGATCTCGCTCCCCTTCGACGCCGCCGAGGCACGGCTACTCCGCCGCCGCGTCGATGAAGCGGGCATCGCGTTCATGGCGGAACTGCCGCGGCGGCATGCGCCGGCGACGGTGCGGCTCAAGGAACTCATCGCCACCCGGCTCGGGCAGCCGCGGATGCTGTTCTGCCATCGTCGCATCCCGCTTTCCACCGCAGTGCAGCCGGCGCCACCGCGCGACGCCGACAGCGAGTCCCGCGACCTGATGGAACTCGTCGACTGGTGCCGCTACGTGGCGGGCGTGGATCCGACGAGCGTGGTCGCCGTGCGTCACGCCGAATCGCCAGGGGCCGATCTCGACGACTACCGGATGATGAGCCTCGACTTCTCGCAGACCGGCCGGCCGGGCGACGGGGCCCTCGCCCAGATCAGCTGCGGCTATTACATGCCGCAGCGGTGGGAGGAGGCGGTCGGCTTCCGCCCTCCGCCGGCCCTGCAGGTGGTGTGCGAAAACGGGATCGCGTTCATCGACCTGCCCGCCAGCCTCGTCTGGTTCGATACGGCCGGCCGTCATCAGGAGTCGCTGGAAAGCGACCGCCCGGTGGGGGAGCAGATGCTGCTCCAGTTCCACCGCGCCGTCACGAGTCTGGTCCGCCACCTGAGCGGACTCGACGACACCCTGCGGGCGATGGAGATCGTCCGGGCCGCCTCCCAGAGCCAGGCGGAAGGCCGGCGAATCCCGCTGCACGCGACCCCGTCGGGGGTAAGGTAGACTCGTGTCGTCTCCGGCCCTCGCTCCGCAGCGAAATCTCCGCAGCGCAATCATGGACGCTCGCGCCGACATCTGCGACTTGATCACTGCCGCCCGACGTGGCACGCCGGACGCTATCGGCCAGATTTTCGAAGCAGCCCGCGGCCATCTGCTGCAGTGTGCCGACCGCGAACTCCCCGCCGACCTGCGGGCGAAGGTCGGCCCGTCGGACGTCGTCCAGGAAACCGCGGTCGATATGCAGCGCGACTTCGTGCAATTCTCCGGCACGACGGCGGAGGAACTCTTCGCGTGGCTCCGAGAGATTCTCCGGCACAACCTTGTCGATGCCGTCCGCCACTACCGCGAGTCGCTGAAGCGCGACGTCGCCCGCGAGGTGAGCCTGGCGAGCCAGCCGGGACGCCGCGATGGCGAGGCGCTCGTGGAAATCATCCACTCCCCGGATGGCTCCGCGATCCGGCGCGAGGAGGCGGCCACGCTGAATCAGGTGCTCGCCAGGCTTCCCCCGGAATACCAGCGGGTGCTGCAGCTGCGGTATTGGAGCGGCATGTCGTTCGTCGACATGGCGCCGCAGCTCGGGCGGTCGCCCGACGCCGCCCGCAAACTCTGGTATCGGGCGCTCGAGCGGCTGCAGAGCGAACTGGCAACCGCGACGGCGCTGAACGTGTCGCATCACGACTGAGCCACCGCGGGCACACCATGCCAGCGTTTCCCAACGACCAGCCCGAGCAGGATCCGGTCGCCGCGGAGGCCGTGCAACGGGCGGCCGCGCTCGACGACGTGCTGGGCGGATTCGCTCCATCCGCTGCAGGTTCATCAGGTGGTCATGACGTCGAGTTGCCCGACGTGGCCGGCTTGATGGACACCATCCTGCTCCTGCGGCAGGCGGCAGCCGCGGACGGCGTCGTTCCCGGGGCGTCCCAGTCCCCTCCCCCGCGATCGATCGGGCGACACGAAATCCTCCGGCTCGCCGGCGAGGGGGGATTCGCGACGGTCTGGGAGGGCTTCGACACCGTCCTGCGGCGGCCGGTCGCGGTCAAGGTGCGGCGGCCGGAAATGCTGCTCTCCGAATCGCTCCGCCGGCGGTTCGTCCGCGAGGCGGAGATCGCCTCGCGACTCGTGCATCCCCACATCGTCACGATCTTCGAGATCGGCGACGATCATGGCCGCGAATTCATCGCCGCCGAGTTTTGCCCCGGCGGCAATCTGTCCGGCTGGCTGGAACGCCATCCGGGACCGATGCCGCCGCGGACGGCGGCGCGGCTGTGCCAGGCCCTGTGCACCGCGGCCGCCTATGCCCATGCGGCGGGCGTCGTACACCGCGACATCAAACCCGCCAACGTGCTGCTTACACCGGCGCCCCCGGGCACCGAGGCGATCCTGCACGAGTCGGCCACCGCCGGCCCCGGCCTGACGGTGAAGCTCGGCGATTTCGGACTCGGCAAGCTGCAGGAGTCCGACGACGTGGCTGAGCAGCTCACGCAGCTGACCCGCTCCGGCACGAGTATCGGCACGCCGGCCTGGATGGCCCCGGAGCAAATCGATCGCTCGTTCGGTCCCGTAGGCCCCGCCACCGACGTGCATGCGCTCGGCCTGCTGCTGTACCGGCTGCTCACGGGACGCGCCGTACGAGGGGGCGGCACCGATGCGGAGACCTACCGCCAGGTGCTGCTCGACGAACCACCGGCCGCTGAGCGGCTGGTTCGCAGCGTGCCGCGCGACCTCGCGGCCGTCGCGGCCACATGCCTGGCAAAGCATCCGCGAGATCGCTACCCAACCGCGGCTGCGCTCGCCGACGATCTGGCCCGGTGGCTCGACGGCCGACCGACGCTGGCCCGCCCGCTCCCGCCGGCGGGGCGAGCCATCCGCTGGATCCGCCGCCGCCCTGTCGTTGCCGGTCTTGCGGCCACCGCCGTGGTCGCAAGCCTCGTCGCGGCCTGGGTAGGCCTCGAACGGGCTCGGGAAGCCCGCGCGGCCGCGCAGCAGCAGGCGGCGATCCGCACGCAGCAGGCGGTCGCCGAATTGCGGCGCGGCTTCGAGGCCCTGCGGGCGGGCAACGTGTCCGGCGCTCGCGGCCAGCTGGAAAAGACCCGCGGCATCGACCCGGCGCTCGCGGAGTCGATCGCCGGCCGCTGGCTCTCGCGGCGGATGCACGGCGAGCGGGCGATCCTGCTCACGCCGAATCCCGCCGTGCAACAGGCCGCATCCCGGCCCACCGATCTCTACTCGATCGCCCTCGCTCCGCGGGGCGACATGGCGGCCGTTGCCGGAGCCGACGGCCACGTTCGTCTCCTGCGAAACATCACCGGCTCGCCGTCGGTCACCTCCGTCGCCGCGCACGACGAGGTGAACGACGTCGGCTTTTCAGCTGATGCAACGAGGCTCGTCACCGCGGGCCAGGATGGCCGCGTCCGCTGGTGGACGATCACCGAAACGGAGCTCTCTCTCGCCGGCGAAGCCGCCCCGGGAGCGGGGCCCGTCTATGCCGCGGCCTTCTCCCCGGATGGTGATTCGATCGCGATCGGTGGCGAGGATCGCGTGGTGCGGATGCTGCGGCTCGAGTCGCCGGAGGAAGCCGTCATCGTGTTCGAGTTCGAGCAGCCGCCAGGAACGACGCCCGAGATCGAGTCGATGGCGTTCATCGATCGAGGAACCCTCGCGGCGTCGTGCGGCAACATGATCCTCCTGCTCGACGTGGCGAGTGGCCGGGTCGTATGCGAGTTTGACCGATCGGAGATCACCCACAAGACGGTGCTCGGCAGCCTCACGGCCTCGGCCGATGGCCGCCGCCTGATGGCCTGCGGCACCGATTCCCGGGCGCACGTCTGGGACGTGGCCACCGGAAAGATTCTCGTCTCGCTCCCGAAGCATCCCGCATGGGTGCAGGGCTGCTGCTTTGTGCCGGATGGCAAGCGGGTGGCCACCGCCTGCCGTGATGGGAGCATCCGCGTGTTCGACATCCTCACCGGCAAACCGCTGACGCGGTCCGTCGGACACGTTGGCCGGGTATGGTCGGTCGTCGCCGAGCCCGGCGGCATGCTCCTCTCCTGCGGCGCCGACGGCACGGTGCGTCGCTGGAATCCGGATGACGACATCGAAACGGCGGCCGTTCGAGAACGGTCGCTCGACGGCGATGAAATCCTGCGGCTCGAAGAGGGGCCGGCTGCGGGCGGAGATGGTGGCGTCACTCCGTTCGTCATCGCCGATCGCGCAGGGAGGGTCAGCAGCATCGAGGCGTCGGCCGACTCGAATCGCGTACTGCCCTGGCCAAAGCGGGCCCATGCCATCGAGATCGCCGTCGATGCCCCACGGCATCGGCTCGCCGTTTCGTGGCTCGACGAAGATCACCTGACGCTGTTCGACCTGCACGACGCGCTCGCGGATGTCGTCCCCGAAAACGACGGCACATCCACCGGACCGAAGCGGGTCACGCTGCCCGCAGAGATCGATCCGCGAGAGGCACTCCTCTGCTGGACGCATGCGGGAGAACTGCTCGTCTGCTCGCGGTCTGGCCGCACCTGCCTGCTCTCTTCGGCATGTGACCGGGCCCGCCTGCTTGAATCACCGCTCGAAGACCCAATACATGAGCTGGCGATCGCACCGGACGGATCATCCCGGGTCGCGGCCGCCGGCAAGCATACGGCGATCCTGCCGCTGCCTCGCGGAATGGCCTCCCCCGCCACAACGCCGCTGCTGCTTCCAATCGGCGAAGAGTCGGCGGCGGTGGCCTGGTCTCCAGACGGCGGCACCGTTGCCTGCGGCACACGCTCCGGCAAAGTGCTGCTGTTCGACGCGGCGACGGGCGATTCCCGGGGCGCACTCGTTCCGCACGAGCGGCAAGTCGTA
>Ga0315901_10010263_pt1 | contig 10671 bp, 9 predicted proteins | sample LakEriMetagenome_10_FD_203761 | JGI IMG/M metagenome (GOLD analysis project Ga0315901, IMG submission 203761) | Freshwater fungal communities from buoy surface, Lake Erie, Ohio, United States - Buoy 2 MA116 | ecosystem: Environmental > Aquatic > Freshwater > Lake | place: USA: Lake Erie, Ohio...
CGGTGAAGTACGAGGAGATCTACCTCAAGAGTTACTCCAGCGGAGCCGATCGCTATGCAGGATTGAAGGCATACTTCCACTACTACACCCACGACCGCCCCCACCAGGCCCTGGGCAACCGGACCCCCTGGGAAGCCTTCAAAACCACTCCGTGAAACTGACCCCGCAGACCATCTAAGCAAGGCCGCCCCGTGGTCCAAAAAACGGGGTCCACTTCAGGATGAGCAGTCGCAAAACCTCGTACCTAAACGCGAGGACAAATCCAACGTCAGAAATGTGGGGTCGATACCACTGGCTATGATGGCAGGCCGCAGGCAATCGACTGGAAACTCCCAAGATCGAACTTCACTTTCAGCAGGCAGATCCTGGCAGCTCAGCGGAGCCTTCGAGCCCCCAATAACGCGTTAAAAGAGTCAATGCCGGTTAAGAATGCCGCGGAGTCCAGATGCTCCCCCGAAGTCTAGACTCGCCGATCTCAGTAGTCGCGGCTCTATTTACCGGACGGAGGAGATGCTTTCGAGGTGCCGTCGATCTGACGCGATTTGTCTACAGGTTTCGGATGACTTACGGATAGACCGTCGTGTGGCCGGCTGACTGCCGAAGTGGAGCATAGCGTTAATGGATAAATTTCGCAGTCGTTCAACCACGGCTCGAGTCTGTCTGTAGGATACCGATGCGATGAGGAAAGCGGGTTTGGAGGCAGAGGTCGTTGAGCTGGTCCATCGGATCGAACAAATTAACGCGAGAAAACCCGCGACCATAGGATGGACTGCAGTCGGTCCAAACCCAGAGAAATCCGCCCGATCTTCTACATGATCGCCAACCGGCTACGGAACCATAAAGCCCCGGTAGTACACCAGCAGCCCGGTCACGGATGTCGCTGTCAGGTCCAGTGCCGAAAGCCAACCCAGAGACTTGTGCAGCCGACTGTGTGAACTGGGTCCCGGGGGTGTCGGCGTTCGACGATACGCCAGCCACGCAGTTGCTCCCCACACAAACACGGTCGAGATCGCGAACACCAGATGAACACGCAGCAGAGTCATGAAACTCGCAAGTTCCTCAGTCGAGAGCGGACGGGGACGCTTCGCTAGGATTCCGGCGATTCCCCCCTGCAGACGCATATCAATTTCAAACAGTGCGACCGCCAGAAACAGGACGGCGGTCAGCATCAATTGCAACCACCTATGGATTCGGTAGTTCTTCCAGAGCGCCACCGTGGCGATGTTGAACACCAGCATCGGGACCACCAGCACCAGAGCGCATGCCACAATGTCCAGCATCGGGGAAGTGGGGTAGCCCAAGAATCCGTCTGTCATTTTTTGCCAACTGCCTGCTACACAAGGGTCCGTCGGTCGCCAGCGCGACCGCGATTGCTTGGGGAGACTCTATCTCCCAGTCCTGCTCGGTTGCGCTCCACCTGACGGTCTGGAAGCCCCCCGCCAACGCCGGTATCATAGGATCCCTGGGGTGGGCTCCAAGTCTGCCCCTCTGCCGAGGCCGTTTCCACACGAACGACCTTCATCGCTTCTATCCCGTTCAAGGCCCCTCCGATGCCCAGTTTTTTCCGTCGCCTCCTGCTTCTGAACGCCGTCAGCCTGCTGGGCATCCTGCCCGTGGTTGTCCGTGCCGAAGACAAGCCGGCAAAGCCTGCCCGGATGCTAATGGTCACCACTTCGAAGACCTTCACTCACGAACCAGTAAACCGTCGCGGCAAAGAGCGCGCCCCCGCTGAAATCGCGATGACCGACATTGGCCAACAAACGGGCCTCTTCACGGTGGACTGTACCCAAGACCCGGTCGCAGACTTCACCAAAGAAAACCTTCAGAAGTACGACATCGTATTCTTCTACACACAGGGCCCCAGCCTCGATATTCCTGAAGAAAACCTCGACTTTTTTTTTAATACCTGGCTCAAGCAAAAGGGGCACGGCTTCGCCGCGACGCACTCCTCCACCGACACCTACGGTGGTTACAAGCCCTACTGGGACATGATTGGCGGCACATTTGACGGGCATCCGTGGAACGCTGGTGAAACAGTCACAATCACGGTTCACGATCAGGAGCATCCGTCAACCAAGGGGTGGGGCGAGGAGTTTCAGATTCGGGACGAAATCTATCAGTACAAGAACTGGCAGCCTGAAAAAGTGCGGGTGCTGATGAGCCTCAATATGGCGAAATGCAGCACTAAGCGTCCCTACCATGTGCCGGTCGCCTGGGTGAAGAACTACGGTGAGGGTCGGGTTTTCTACACCAACTTAGGGCACAACGCCGAAACCTGGGCCAACGAAAAATTCCGCGACTCGCTGATTGGTGGCCTCCGCTGGGTCATTCGGATGGAGGAGGGCGACGCCACCCCGAATCCCGAGTTGTCCAAGGCCTGGAACGAGAAATCGGCCAGCGAGGCCAAGTAGCCCCGCATGTCCAAATGCCACTCATCCCGCCGCGTTGCTGGCCCCCCAGTGCACGGCCGACTGCCTGAGTGAATCTTGCCACACTGCATCGCGGTGCTCTAATCACCTCGCCCTCCCTAGCACGGTCGTCCCCGACTTTATTACCTGCTCAGGCCGCAGACGCTACGTCAACGGTTGCCACGAGTGATCTTCCGCCCCCCACCTGGCCGTCCTCTACCGACTGGGGTGCCTCTGAACTTGATTTGTCGGTCTCTGGGGCGGTTGAATCGCTCGTCTGTTCGATTTGAAAGCAATGCGAATCAGGCGGATGATTTGGTTAGACGGTTGCTGAGCAGGGATGATCCCTGAACCAGCGGGGCTTGGATCCTTGCGAACCCGACATCGGGCAAAAACACGTGAACGACACTGCCGAACCTTTCCTGCTCGAAGGAGTCGAGATAATCGACACCTTCGCCGAAGCGTTTCCGATTACCGCCGCACGGGTGATCATCACTGCCGAATCGAGGCGCTGGGCCCGCACAGCGGCTACGGTTATGACAGGGAACGCGACTAGCGTGATCGCGTGCGACTGCGAGGCGGGAATCGAGCGGATGCTTGACCCGGCCGAGACCCCCGACGGGCGTCCGGGAATCAGCGTGCTGGTGTTCGCGTTCAGTCGCGATGCCCTTTCCAAGGCGCTGGTGCATCGCGTTGGGCAGTGCGTACTGACCTGCCCAACCACCGCCTGCTTCAATGGCCTGCCCGAATCGCCGAAAGATCGACAAATCGTGGTCGGCGGACAACTACGGTACTTTGGCGATTCGCACCAGTCGTCGAAGAAGTTCGACGCGCGGCGATTCTGGCGGATCCCGGTTATGGATGGTGAGTTCGTCGTAGAGGAGAAGTTTGGCACGGCGAAGGGAGTAGCTGGCGGTAATCTGCTGCTACTGGCGTCCGATCAGGCCTCGGCACTCGATGCCGCGCAACGAGCGGCCCGTGCGATCCGTCAGGTGCGCGACTGCATCTTGCCATTTCCGGGCGGAATAGTTCGGTCGGGTAGCAAGGTGGGGTCGAAGTACAAGAGCCTGAAGGCCAGCACCAACCACCTCTACTGTCCTACGCTGCGCGGTCAGGTGGCCAGTGAATTGCCAAGAGAGATTGGGGCAGTGTACGAACTGGTTATTGACGGCCTGTCGCCCGATGCAGTTCAGGCCGCAATGCAAGCCGGACTGCACGCGGCGTGTTCTGTCGCTGGCCTGCTGCGGGTGACTGCGGGGAACTACGGGGGCAAACTGGGCCCGTTTCATTTCGCCCTCCGTGACCTGCTGACGCTACCAAGTCCGGCCTCTTGACCCGACAGGAAACCCTCTATGTTCGCCGCGACTGCCGCACGCTCGCCTGCCGAGCGGGAATTCTCCGAGCGGTTTGCGTTGGGCAGAAGCATCCGGTGGTGTCTTTATGGGTCGCTCATCGCGCTGGCGGCGGCGCAGGCAACAGCACAACTGTTTCAGTCGGGCCCGCGGTACGTCCCCGGCCGCTGGCCTGAGGCCCGCCCCGCCGACGTCCCCTTTTTCAGTGCGAATGATCGTTCACGGTGGTGTGCCATCTGGTCGCTAACCGAACGCGGAACGCACCAGATCGACGAAATCATTAACCGCCCAGGCTGGGATACGATCGACAAAGTCAGGTTGGGCGACCACTTCTATTCCTCGAAACCGCCTTTTGTTGCGGTCATTGGGGCCACGGTTTATCGGGGAGTTAAGGCGGGACTGGGGTACAATCTCGATCGTACGCCCCATCAGGCCGCCCATGCCGTTCTATGGCTTCTGAATGTGGTCCCTTGGATTGCTGCTCTGGTGGTGCTGGCCCGGCTGATTGACCGTCATGGTCAATCCGACTTTTCGCGGCTGACGACGCTGATGGCCGCCAGCTTGGCCACGTTCGTGACTCCTTTTCTGCAAACACTCAACAACCACACCCCCGCGGTCTGCTGTCTGATCTTCTCTCTCGCGGCCGTGCTTTGGGCCCAGCGTTCTCCCGATCGCTGGCGTCCCTTCGCCCTCGCGGGATTCTGGGCGGCCACGTGTGCCTGCTTTGAACTCCCCGCAGCCGTCTGGGGCCTGACTTCCTGCCTACTCTGTCTGAGGGCGAATTTGAGATCGACGCTGCTTCTGTTCGTTCCTGCCGCCCTGCCGTCGCTCACGCTGTTTCTGATGACTAATTCCGAGGCAACCGGAAGCTGGCTGCCGGCGTACGCATCATTCGGGTCCGCCGAAAACAACCCCTATCACTACGTGGTCGGGGGCGTTCCGAGCTACTGGCTGAATCCCTCGGTAATCGACCGCGGTGAGTCTTCTGGATGGTGGTACCTGTTCCACTGTGTTTTGGGACACCACGGCATTTTCTCGCTAAGTCCGCTGTTTTTGGTGACTCTGGCGGGCTGGCTCTGGTGGCCCCGCACCGAGCCACCAGCGACCCGCCTGATTCAGAGACTGGGGCTGGGGCTGACTGTGTGGGTGCTGGGGTTCTATTTGAGGCAGACTTCGAGTTGGAACTACGGCGGAGTGAGTTGCTGCCTGCGTTGGGCCCTGTGGCTGGTCCCACTTTGGCTCATGGGGCTCTTGGCTCCGCTTGACCGTTGGGGAAGGGGGGCTGCCCTCCGCTGGTTGACTGCGGCGCTGTTGGGATTGTCGTTCTACAGTGCCTCAATTCCGCGCGACAACCCTTGGCAGTTACCGTGGTTACAAACTTCGTGGGAGCATTGGTTTCCTCGACCAACCGACGGATCCGCTCCGACATCCCATTCGAGTTGGATAGCCCGACTGCCACGTTGGCCAGAAGGTGCGAACAGCGTGGTGGCAGGCTACGCTGCAGAACTTCCGGATGGTGGGAGTGAAGAATTCACCTTGACATTTCCCCGCCCTGAGGGGGAGTGTCGCCCAAGGGTCCTGGTCACGGGGGCTGCTCCGGGATTGGCCGGACGATGGCTTGAAAGCGAAACGGCTCTGGTGGTTGATCTTTCGTCTCTGCCCGCCCCTCAGGAGTCGAAAGAAAGTGGGAACCATGGGGCCGCGATGGCTTCTGCGATGGGAAACGCTGGGGAGGCCCCGAAAGGCCCCACACCCGCCGGGCGGTTCTTGCTTGGGCTTCCCTGGGTGGCCCAGACGCCAAAGCCCCAGTATCGCTGGGGAAGCACCCGTTACCTGAAGACCCCCCTGTACGGTGACGCGGTTGCTTGCCGGCTCTTGTCGGCATCGGTGCTGCTGCCCGCCCAGGGAGGACGCGGACCAATGCGATCGCGGCGAGTGGTGTGGTGGGCCGACGAACTCCCTTGGGGGGCGGTGCAGATCGAAGACACCCTCACAGACGCAGTGGACAATACGATTCTGTCGCGACGCCGATACCAACTGGTCTCACACTCGCCCCCTCTTATCGCGCTTCCAAACCCGCCCGCTGACGGACCACCCAATCAATAAACTTGAGAAAGCTGTAGTAAGTAAACAGTTAAGTTAGGCGGTGTTATCGAGACAGGAACTGACACGCCTAGGCCGGCCCATCTGCTGCCAGCGGAATTCCCGCAGGGTTTGGCATAGCCCCACCCGGGACCATTATGGTAGAAGCTCGCATACGGAACGGCGGCAGTGCGCCCCGATTCTGCCTGTTCAGGGAGGAACATGCGATGTCTGAGGACAGACCCAACTGGCTGTTGCGATTGGGGGCCGTGCTGGTGACCGGAGCTGCCGGTTTTCTTGCCGCCAATCAGCACTGGATCGATGTCTCTCGGTGGCCTCTGGTCGGTCAGCTGGCAGCGCCAGCGAGCCCGAAAGCATTGATTACCCCAGAGCCGGGCCTGGTTCCTGATCCGGTCGATATTGAGATTCCCACCGAACTGGCGAACGCCCAGAGCGAGCCGGCCGATGACGAGGGGCCTGAGTCCAATGCTCAGCTGATGGAGGCTCTCGAAGTAGAGGGAGTGCAGTCAGCGGGGCATGAGGAATCAGCCGAGGCCCCACCCCCAAAAGCCCGTCGCTCTGGCTACCAGCGGCAGGCGAGCGTAGGAGATGCGGGAGACTCTCGAGTGGGCGGGCCACCGACCCGGGTCCCGATCTATCCTCGGGGACAAGCCCCCAAACTTGGGTCGTCCGAACAGGAGACCGACCCTGCGATGGAAGCCGCCCCCCCACGCCCCATCGCCAACCGCCGGCCCACCCGGGTCCAGCCCGTGCGGGCTCAGGACACCGGCGAGCCATCACCTCCGACTGCCACGCGGGCGGTGGGCTCAAGGCCGGCTGGGACCAAAGGCCCAGCCACCACTCGATCTGTCTCCCGGTCTGCCGAAGAAGAGGAACCGAAACCCCTCGACGAAATCGACGCGCTCATTGGGGACAAAGATTACGTGACCGCGCAACGGGACCTGTCGCAATGGTGGTTCCAAAGGCCCGAGAGCCGGCCGAAGATTCAGGCTCGTCTCAACAAACTCTCGCAGGCCCTGTACTTCGCCTCAACACCGAACTTTTATGAGCCATACGTGATCCAGCCAGGCGATCAGCTCAGTCAGGTGGGCCGGAAGTATCGGCTCTCATGGGAGTATCTCGCCAAGCTGAACAGGACGCAGCCGTCGCGGATCAGGGCGGGCCAGAGGCTGAAGGTGGTCCCGGGCCCGTTTGGAGTGGTCGCCTCGCTATCTCGATTCGAGCTGACGCTGCATCTTTCGGGGAGCTATGTGAAGCACTACCAGATTGGGATTGGCAAAGATGGTTCGAGTCCTGTGGGAACCTTTACCGTCAAGAACAAGCAGGTCGATCCTACCTATTTCGGCCCCGACGGAGTGGTGGCCAACGACGATCCCGAGAATCCGCTGGGGGAACGCTGGATCGATATTGGAGACAGTTTTGGTATCCACGGAACGAATGAGCCCGACTCGATTGGCAAGGCGGAGTCTCGGGGTTGCCTGAGACTCCGACACGACGACGTGATCGAGCTTTACGACTTTCTTGTGATTGGCTCGGAAGTTCGCATTGAGGAGTAGGTGACTGGCGAAATGCCAACGGTGGTAGTCGTGCGCTCCGCTGCCAGGTGGGGGCTGGGAACCGAGACGGAGCCCGGTCCACAACGTGTTGGGAGTTCGCTACTCACCGCCAGTCACGCACAAGCCTCCCCACAGTGGAAAGGTCCACTCATGGTCGCTGACTGATCGTGGGGAGCTGCAGCACAAAGTCCACCAGATCCCATACCGTCCCGGGCTCGCTGTTCAGGGTCGCTCGAAACGACGGCATGGGCGTCCCGTTGATACCTCCCATAATTCGCTGATAAACATCCTCGGGCCGGTGGCCTCCTTTGAGCCGTCCCGACGTGAGGTCGGCGGCCCGCACCGGTTCGCCCCAGTAATCCCAGAGCCCCCCCCGCAGATTCTCCTCGGTTTCGCCGCGACCATCGGGACCGTGGCACTTGGCACAGCCGCGAGAAGTGAAGGCGACACGTCCACGGGCGATGGAATCGGCGGTCGGTTCTGGGTGTGGACTAGCGAGGGCGACAACCTGCTCGGGTGCTTCCTCCCAAGCCGACTGTAGGGTCTCCTCGATTTCTGCGAGCAGTCGGCCATCGAGCGTTTCTCCCGACTGGGCTGCTAGCACCAACTCGCGCTCCACCTCACCTCGGCGGGCCAGCCACAGCACATGACGGGCCAACCTGGCAATTGGCTGTGACCCGAGGGTGAGGAATGGCGGCATTGTTGTGCCATCTAGACCATGCCGGATCGTGCGTTCGAGATCGCTGATCAACGGTTTGGAACCGTAGAAGGTTGACTGAAATTTGAAGACACCCATCCGAAAGTCGCGCGGCGCAACAGCCAAATCGGGGGCGAGCGGACCATCCCCAGCCCCCCAAGTCCCGTGGCAGATCGCGCAGTGCTTTCCAAAGAGCTTGGCTCCCACATACAGTTCCTGAGGCGAGGCCTTTACGTCGGTTCCCGGCCATCGCCACAGTCCGGGAGAGCCTGCCGATTCCTCCATCAGCTTCGCTACGCGACTGCGGGTTGGCTCGGCCAGTTCAGCCGCCGAAGAAGTCAGCAACGTTTGCGCAAGGTCGCGTGGCGGCTCGGGAGGCGGGACACAGCCCATAATCGCTATGGCTACGCCAAGCCAGGCGATCGCTGGGCAATCCGCTGAGCGGCGAGACCAAGATGCGGTTGCGAATTGTGAATCTGCCATGAGGGACCGGCTCACTCGAAATGTCAGATCGATTCCCGCTGTCGCACCGCGACTGCAACCTGCAGCAGCAGAAACAGCACGATCCCCACGGCAGCGAGCTGGTACGGGACACGATGTCCATATTGCGTCGCCAGCCAGCCTCCGGCGAGTGTCCCCACCGCCATGCCGACCGCTAGGGTCGCCTCGTGCAGTCCCGCCGCAAGCGTCCGTTGCTTCACCGACGGACCGGCACTGCTGTAGAACAGGCCGCTAAAGTAATTGAATCCGACCAGCTGGCCTAGCAGCACAAGACCGAAACACAGTCCGACCTCGGAGTCTGCTTTAGCAATCACCAGCAGTCCGATCGCTCCCAAGCCACTTGATATCACCTGTGGTGCCAATCGGAACTGCCAGAACGTCAGGCGATACATGGCTAGATAGGTCACAATGGTGACGGCACGCCAGCACGCCATGAGAATACCCTGCGTTTTCGAACTGATCTGAATGGCGACGGCAAGATCGGCAATCAGATGCACGACCATCGCGGCACCAAACATTCCTCCGACGTTGGCCATCCAACTCAGACGCTGGAACAAGGCCACCGGACGATGGTCAACAACGGCCTCGACGGGGCCCAATGTCTCAGGGGGTTCCTTGGAGACCCGATCGACGACCACTATAGCCAGCAGCAGATTGACGATGCCAGCCGCAGCGGCGACAACGACAGCAACTGTCGACCCACGTGCGAACAGCCACCCGCCAGTCAGTTGGCCGGCCATGATCCCCAGATTCCAGGCGACACAAAACAGTACCAATCGGAGCGTGACGCCCGAGCTTGCCGACGAAGCAGGCTGAGATCCCCCCCGATTGAGCCAGCCCATCAGCGGGGGGTAAAGGCCGCCTAACCCGAGGCCGAGCAGCATGTAGCCCGCTGCTAGTTCCGACCCGCTTGTAAGCAGCACACCGCACAGAACGATTCCCGCCAGCAGAGAGCACACGCCAGCAAGAAAGATGATCCGTGAGTCGAGACGCCGGGAGAGCAGCCCCCCCACGAGACTGGCGGTTGCCGAGGCCAGCGAGAGTGTCGTCCCCAAAACTCCCATCCACCATGAGGGAGATTGGCTCTCCGCGAGGCGGCGGGTGACGGTGAAAATGATCACAAACGCGGCAAAGTCGGTGCAGGCACAGATGGCCAGCAGCCAGTAAGGGAAGGAACCGTAGGAACGGAGGCGCACGGATCAGCAACAGCGGCAAAGAGCGAGTTAGTAACCGACAGGAGTCGGAAGGGGCCTCCTCGGAGTGGCTATGATAGCACTTCGCCACCGGAACAGGACCCTTCCGGTTGCGGCAAGTTTGCTTGGTGCCTGATCGCGAATCCTTCGAAAGCTCGTTAGATGCAGCCAACGAAACAAGGGATCGCGGGGGAAGAGCATTGAAAACCCGACTGATCCTCGCTAACGTCTAACGTGCAGTGTTCCGACGCATTTTCGGAGAGAATGCACCCGTAGCTCAACTGGATAGAGCAATGGACTTCGGATCCATAGGTTGGGGGTTCGACTCCCTCCGGGTGTACTTTTCCGAATCGGGGCGAGAGACCGCGAGGGCCCGCGGCCGCTTCGCTCCTTCCTGGCACGTCTTCCGATTCGGAGCTTGATTCGTTGCGGCGGAATATGGGGATCTTTTGGTCGAGGCCGCGCGCCTAACCGGTTATCCGCTGCGGAGAGGACGCCGTGATGGTTGGGCATGCGGGTTTGCCAAGACGAGAGATTGGCTGACCGTAATTACCCTACGGCGGAACTGGCGCAATCCTGATCCATCCACAAATCAAGCACCGAGGCGGGGGGCACAAGCAAATCAACGATTCATGTCGTTGGCAAGCCCCGAACGCGAGCGACGCATGGGATTTGAGAACTCCGGACATTGCGAATGGGGGTCGGCACCTGGCTCAAAAAGTTGAGCACGGGCGCGAAGCGAACGGTGGGTCCAATGTTCCCTCACCGACAAGCGGAATGAATTGGAGAGCCTGCGGCGACTGGTCCGTCGGGCCGACATCTTGAACAATTGGCCCCGTCGATGGGACGGCACGCCGGAAA
>Ga0315901_10010265_pt1 | contig 10671 bp, 7 predicted proteins | sample LakEriMetagenome_10_FD_203761 | JGI IMG/M metagenome (GOLD analysis project Ga0315901, IMG submission 203761) | Freshwater fungal communities from buoy surface, Lake Erie, Ohio, United States - Buoy 2 MA116 | ecosystem: Environmental > Aquatic > Freshwater > Lake | place: USA: Lake Erie, Ohio...
GGACCGCCTTGTCGTTGACGAACAAATTCGCCCGCACGCTGGCGTCGAGATAGAATTCATAAACACCGGTTACCGGTGCGAGGATCGAACCATCCCAACGCATCTGCCACTTCTCATGATCGATCTCTGGCAGGGGTTTGCCTTCTCCCCAATCAAAGATCAGTTGCGCATCGACCCGCTCCTCGACCTTCTTGTGATCCTTGCCCCATTCCCCTTGATGCACGGTCCGCTTCAATCCGCGCGCGTCGGTCCACGGCACAGGCCGATGGGTGAAGGGGATCATCAAATCGAGCACCGACCGGCGGTACTGTTCCACGGTCAGGTGGCTCAGCTCGACCTGAGGGGGCGCGTTGCGCAGTTGGGCCATGGGCGAGTAGAACTCGTGATGCACATAAACCGCAATCGCGCTGGCATCGTCCTGGGACAAACTCCCCGGCGCATCCTCCGGCATCGTCTCGCGAATCGTCTCGGCCAACTCGAGCACCGACAAATCCCCTCGCAGCGGTTGGTCTCGTTTCTCGGCCACCCCTTCGCCTGCCGCCCCATGACACGCGGTGCAAAGCGACACGTAAAGCGACTTGCCCTGTTCGAATTGCTGAGCAAAGGCCGACGACTCAAAGAGCCCGACGGCCAACATCACGCCAGCAAGGACAGGTACACCAAGGATAGGTACACAGAGCGATCGCATAGTGAATGCTCAGCGCGACTCCCGGGGGGTGGGTGGGAAGGGGAGGGAGTATCAGGAGGGATATCCCAGATTTTGGACGCCATCCCGTGGGCTGTCAAGAAAACAACGACACACCGCACAAGCAGGACAATCGGGGCGACCCCACAATCCCAACCCGACGCGTCAGCGAGAGACGCGCGAGGGAGTGACTTCAAAGTGGACACAGCCGACAAAAGTGAGCCTGAGGCGCTAGCCGAGTTCGATCGACGTACAAAATTGAGCCTGAGGCGCTAGCCGAGTTCGATCGACGTGCAAAAAATCGGCTAGCGCCTCAGGCTCATGGAAACGAAAAAGCGACTTTTGTCGGCTGTGTAAAAGTGACGTAACTTCATCCCTCGCTTACGCTTCGGGTTGCGATTGCTGCGAAAACCGCAACTGCAAAACGCGGCAGCGAGGGATCGCATCGCGGCGGCAGAACGGGCCTATCGCGGGTGAAACGTCAGGAAACACCGTGTTTTGCCCCCGTTTTCTTGACTTTGCCGGTGCTCCCCGTACCATAAGAGTTAGGCCGCGACGGGAGCGGGAGCGGCCGCGACGTCGATTTCTGCCTTGGCATGCATCACACACCCTTGCTGGCGAAACGGGCCGTGTAGCTTGCTCGCGTTTCTGCAATCGCATGCAATCATGTTACTCTTCCTCTATCGGAGAATGAAAATGAAATTCCATCGACGGACAGTTCGAGGATTCACCCTCGTGGAACTCCTCGTGGTCATCGCCATCATCGGTGTGTTGGTAGGCCTCCTGTTGCCCGCCGTCCAAGCAGCCCGCGAAGCTGCCCGACGCATGAGCTGCGGCAACAACATCCGTCAAATCGCCATGGGAGCGATCAACTACGAAGGTGCGTTCCGTTCGCTTCCGATCAACTATTCGACGGTTGTTGACCCAACCGTAACGAACGCTGGTCTGAATCAAGCCTCCTGGATGACGATGATCCTGCCGAACATCGAACAGAATGCTATCTACCAACAGTTTAGTTTTTCATTAGCCCCTTTCGCTGGGACCAATCTCCAAAACGCCAGTCAGACCATTAACCTCTATCGTTGCCCCAGCGATGTGACCCCTCGGGACGCTGTTGGTGGCCGCGCTGGCTCGACCACGTTAAACCCTGAGACGCTGTACACAAGAGATGCGGCAGCCACCAGCTATGTGGGATGCTCTGGGTCGAACTGGGCGTGGGGAGCGTACGATACAAGATTAATACTCGAGTTCAATATGGATCCCTTTCTCGTACGAAACGGGAACGCCCACGGAAACGGGAACGGTATCTTTTTTCCAGGATACCGGGGTACAAAGGGTGTGCCAACGACACCGGGACCTGAGCCCTTCGGACGTGCTTGCCAAACTTTGATGGCATCCATCAAGGATGGTACAAGCAATACCATCATGGTTGGCGAGTCCGTAGGTAGTTTCTCCCGATTCAACTGGTGGTACTCTGCGGAAGGTTCAAGCGCAACATGTGCAATCAACCCCAACGCAAGTCCACGATGCTCTTTAGCCACTACAGGCAGAAAGCGACTTGACTTGATCGCATGCGATGCCGACTGGCAAAACAATTACGGCTTCATGAGCGAACATTCGGGCGGATGCCAGTTTGCTCTCGCCGATGGAAGCGTCAGATTCATCCCGGACACCATTGACACGGTAGCTTATCGCCGACTCGGATCCATGATGGATGGCGGTGTCGTTACTATTCCTGACTAGGCCATACGCTTAGAAGTCTTAAAATCCCTCAACCGGAGTTCTTCGCGGACTCCGGTTTTTTCGTGGACTGTTTCGGAGCCGCGCTGTCGCCGAAGACGCGTGTGCGGTAGATGCGCAAACCCGCGAGCCCGTGATACAGGCCGCCGCACTCGAGCTCCTCGTCCTTGGCTGCCTCGAGCATGTCGCACAATCGGCGAACGCTCTTCTCGATCCAAGGCTGCCGCAGTTCGTCCCGTTCCAACGCGTAGGCCAGTACCTCGAGCGTGTGACCGGTCGTGCCGATGCGCGAACTGAGGTCAGCGCTGGTGCCGGGACGGCTGGTGTAGTTGGTGGAGAACGTTCCGTCGGAGTTTTGGTAACGACGGATGGTCTCGACCGTCTCCTTGAGTTTGTTCTGAGCTTCCAACCAACCACCCGTGAAACTCAAGTTGCGGCGCTTCCAGTATTGGACGGCGTGGGCCAAGCCCATCGCGCGATGCATGCCGCCGCATGGGCTGGTGGTCAAATCCTGCCTGGCTTCGAATTCGACCAACGGCTCGAGGGTCCACGTTTTGCCGTCCGCCGCTTTCCATTCGAAGTCGTCCGGAAACAGATTCGTCAATGCGATGAGGGTCCAGCTGTATTCGCGATACGGATTGTTGGGGATCTCCCACTGCGCGGTTCGCCCCCAATCCTCCAACGTCGCCTCGCCGCCATCGAGCAAGATCGGCAAATCCAGAGGGGGATTGGTCTGCGACAAGTATCCGAGGAACTGGTCCACGTGCCCTTGGCCTTCGTAGCTGCCGGCCTGCACGGTGGCGTTGACCATCGGTCGCTTTGTTTCCGGGTGCGTACCGGCCAAGGCCAGATCCCAACCTCGCATCGCCCCTCCTCCGAACAAGTGCTCGAAGGCCAGGACACGCTTTGACCCGACCTGCAACGGCAGATCCAATCCGTAGGCGACCGATCCGTGCGCGACCTGCCAGGCCGCATTCCGATCGGTCGACAGGATCCGTCGGTCGCGGTTGTAAGCCAGCGTCTGGTCGATCCGTTGTTGGAGCGCGTCGGTCGACGGGCTCGCCGATCCCTGGTCGCTTCGTTCCTCGGTGGTCGCCACCTTCTTGACCGGTTGGCAGCCGATCCCCGTGGAAACCACCAAAGCCGTCGATCCTGTGACCAGGGGAGCAACGAGGGTTGGGGCGAGCAACAAGCCGCGCAATTTGTTCCGGCGTAATTTCATGATTCCCAAAGTTTAATCCCCCGGGTGGGTTTCGTCATGCCACGAATCGCCGATCGAACGAACCGCCAGCCCTCCGCTTGGCGAATATCCCCGCGTCCACTATCGTTCAAGCTGGAAAATTGCTTGCTGCACAAGGGGGAGGATTCATGGGCTGGGTAGAACTCGGAGTAAACATCGATCATGTGGCCACAGTGCGGCAAGCGCGGCGGACCGTCGAGCCCGACCCCGTCGCCGCCGCCGTTTTCGCAGAGTTGGGAGGCGCCGATAGCATTACCGTCCACTTGCGCGAGGACCGGCGCCATATCCAAGACCGCGATGTCCGGCTACTGGCCCAGACCATTCGCACCAAAATGAACTTCGAATTGTCGGTCGCCTCGGAAATCGTCGGCATCGCATGCGAAGTCCGGCCTCATCAAGCCACCCTCGTCCCCGAGAAACGAGAAGAGGTCACCACCGAGGGAGGACTCGACCTGCGACCGCGATCGGAACCTCTCCGCACGGCGATCGCGCGTCTCCGCGATTGCGGAGCGGCCATCAGCCTGTTCATCGACCCCGACCGCGAACAAGTCGAGATCGCTAAGGAACTCGGTGCCGACGCGATCGAGTTGCACACGGGCCAATACGCATCGTCCCACGGGGAGGAACAACGTCGCGAATTGGACCGGCTCGTTCACGCCGGTCAATTCGCGGTGGACCTCGGGCTCCGACTTCATGCGGGCCATGGCCTGACCTACTCCAATGTGCTGCCGGTCGCTTCCATTCCGAGCATGCTCGAACTCAATATCGGTCACAGCATCGTCTCGCGTGCCGTATTGGTCGGCATGCAACAGGCTGTGGCCGATATGAAACGCTTGCTCGTAATCGTTTAGGCGACCCTCGATGTTTACAGAACCCTCGACCCAATCCACACGATCGTCCCCGACCTGGGAGATCCTTCTGCGCCGCTATCAAACCACGTTGATCGCGGGAATCGCGGTCTTGGCCATCGCCGTTCATTTGCTTTTGCAATTCTCGGGATCGGCCTCGGTGCTTGTGCAAAATATTCCCTTGTGGATTGCGCTGGTGCTGGGAGGAATCCCGATGGTGTGGGAACTGGTGTGCAAGATTTTCAAGCGGGAGTTCGGCGCCGATTTTCTCGGTGGGATCTCGGTCGTCACGTCGATTCTGTTGGGTGAGTACTTGGCGGGCACCATCATCGTGCTGATGCTCTCGGGTGGCGAAGCGCTCGAGGCATATGCGATGGCGAATGCGAAGAGCGTTCTTGCTGCGCTCGCGAAACGCATGCCCAGCACCGCCCATCGGCAACGCGGCTCGAGTTTGGAGACCGTCCCTTTGGAATCGATCGCGCAAGGGGACGAACTGGTGATCTTTCCGCATGAAGTCTGTCCGGTCGACGGCCGCGTCACCTCCGGCCATGGAGTCATGGACGAATCCTATTTGACTGGGGAACCGTTTCGGATCACCAAAACGGTCGGCTCGGAGGTGATCTCCGGAGCGATCAATGGGGATACCGCGCTGACGGTCCAAGCGGTCCGCCCTCCCTCCGACTCACGGTACGCCAAGATCATGGCGGTGATGCGAGAATCGGAGCGGACGCGACCTGCCATGCGGCGATTGGGTGACGAGATCGGCACTTGGTTTACCCCCATCGCCTTGGCGATTGCGGGGTTGGCATGGTGGTGGTCCGGAGAAGCGACCCGATTCCTCTCGGTCTTGGTCGTTGCCACACCGTGCCCGTTGCTGTTGGCTATCCCGATCGCCATCCTCGGTTCCATCTCGCTTTGCGCCAGCCGCGCGATCATCGTCAAGAGTCCAGTCGCACTCGAACAAATCGTTCAATGCCGCACCGCCATCTTCGACAAGACCGGCACGCTGACCTACGGCGAACCGACATTGACCGAACAAGTCGTTGCACCGAAGTTTTCGCGGCGGCGCGTGTTGGAGTTGACAGCGAGTATGGAGCGGTATTCCAAGCATCCGCTGGCGAGGGCGATCGTTTCGGCCGCGGAGCAGGAAGGAATCCAAGGCCTGCTGGTCGACAAGGTGAGCGAAGCGCCCGGAATGGGTTTGATTGGAACGGTCGAGGGTCAATCGGTGTGGGTCACCAGCCGTCGCAAGGTCGATGCGGAGAAAGTGCAAGGGCTGGAACATCTGCCTCCCTCGGCCGATGGATTGGAATGCATCATCGTGATCGATGGAGAGTTTGCCGCCAGTTACCGGATGCACGACGCCCCCCGTTCCGACAGCCGCGCGTTTGTGGAGCATCTATCGCAGCATCATGGCATCGATCGGGTCATGATCTTGTCCGGCGATCGGGAAACCGAGGTCCGTTATTTGGCCGAGCAAGTCGGGATTCACGAGGTCCTCGCCCAGCAATCCCCGGAGCAGAAGTTAGCTATTGTGCGCGAGGCGACCGCTCTAGCGCGATCGATCTACGTGGGGGACGGAATCAACGATGCACCTGCGATGATGGCGGCGACGGTTGGGATTGCGATCGGCGGAACCAGCGACGTCACGGCCGAGGCGGCGGATGTGGTGGTGATGGACAATACGCTCAAGCGCGTGGACGAGTTTCTGCACATCGGTCGGCGGATGCGATCGATCGCGCTGCAAAGCGCGCTGGGAGGCATGGCCTTGAGCGTGATCGGCATGACCGTCGCCGCAGCCGGTTGGCTGACTCCGGTCGGCGGCGCCGTCGCGCAGGAGATCATCGACGTGCTTGCGGTTCTCAACGCACTTCGGGCCGCCTGGCCACCGCGGTTGATATCGCATATTTGAGGGGTGAGTCCCCACCGTCTGGCGACGGTAGCTACGGGTTGGTTCTTGCCGGCGGGCGTTTCAGCCATTCGCTGATTGAGCAACCGAGCAGGATCGTGAACGACGTGATCAGGAACACGATCGCGGCGCAGCACAGACCACCCTTCAAGATCAGCGCCATCGTATTGGTTCGTATCCCTTGCACCAGATCCGGCCACAGGGTGGAGTGAATCAATTGACCGCCGGCCGTGAACGTCGTCATGACAATGAACAGCATCGGCAGAATCGTCACCCACGCATATCGCCCTCTCCCTTGCCGGAACAGCCAGGTCGTTACAACGCACAACGCGATCCCGGCCAAGATTTGATTGGCGATCCCGAACATCGGCCAGATCGTGTTGATCGACCCCGTCCAAATCAAACCACCCCAACCCAGTGTCACCAACGCGGAAGTCAACCACACTCCCGGCCACCAGTCCATTCGCTGAAACGAGGGAGCGACGGTCCCGAGAACTTCCTGCAGCAGGAATCGGGCGATGCGAGTCCCGGTATCGATCGTAGTCAGAATGAACAGCGCCTCGAACATGATCGCGAAATGAAACCAATACTTGATCAATCCATCGATCGACACGGCGCTGGTGATTTTGGCGGTGGCTTCCGACATGATCTGCGCCATGCCGACCGCGAGCGTGACCGCACCTCCTGTTCGACCGCGCAGGGTTTCTCCGCCGACTTGCCCTTCGATCCGATCCAGATGATCGATGTCGGCATGCATTTTGGTCAACGTATCCGCGTATTTCTCCACTTTGGACAAATCGATATTGATCGCCCAGTAATCCCCGGCGGGCAACGCAGCCGCGGCGATCAAGGCGCACACCGCGACCATGCCCTCCATCAGCATCGAGCCATAGCCGATCATGCGCAAATCGGATTCCGAGTTGGCCATCTTGGGCGTGGTGCCCGACGAGACGAGGGCATGGAATCCCGACACCGCGCCGCACATGATGCAGATGAACACGAACGGAAAGATACCTCCGACAAAGTACGGACCACCTCCCCATGCAAAGTATTCATTGACCGCAGGTGCATTGAGCCGCGGATTTGCCAGCACGATCCCCAGCATCAAGACGACGATCGTTCCGATCTTCAGGAAGCTCGACAGGTAATCGCGCGGGCACAGCAGCAACCACACCGGCAACACCGACGCGATGAACCCGTACAGGCAGATCGCGAGAATGATCCCTTCTCGCGAGAACAGGAAATAGGGCTCGGCCCAGGAGCCTGGCACCGAACCACCGATGAAGGTCGCCAGCAACACTCCCGCCGCCCCGAGCAGGGACGCCTCCACCACGCGACCTTTGCGAAATCGGTACATGTAGAAACCGACCAGGAGCGCGATCGGGATCGTGCAAGCGATCGTAAACGTGCCCCAGGAACTTCCGCGAACAATCTCCATCGACTTGGGTGGGATCCGCAGCGACTGGCCGAAATCCTCCGAAGGTTTTGATTCACCCGATGGGTTCGCGCCCGATGGAATCTCAATGGTGAATGGCTCGGACCGCGTCACGGTCGCGCCGCTGGGAAACCGTACGGTCGCGCCGCGCGAAACTTCGATTCGCTCGACCCCGTTGGCGACGCTCCCACGCCGCAGATCGCCGGAGTATTCGATCACCGATCCGGGGGCCATCGGGATCCGTTCGCCGCCGAGAGCTTTCACCACCACCACTCCCAGACCCGCCAGGGCGATCACGACGATGAACAGGATCGCGATCGAAATCAGCGCCCCGAGTTTCGGGCCCAGCATGTCCCGCGCGATTTGTGCGAGGGATTTCCCGTCGTGCCGGACGCTGGCGGACAGGACCAGAAAATCCTGAACGGCACCCGCCAGGCAGACCCCGATCACCAGCCAGATAAGCCCTGGCATGTACCCGAACTGGATCGCCAGAACCGGCCCGATCAGCGGCCCGGCGCCGGAGATTGCGGCAAAGTGATGGCCGAACAAGATCCATCGATTGGTCGGATGGTAATTTTGTCCGTCATTAAGCCGATGCGCCGGGGTGACTCGCGTGGCATCCAACACCGCCACGCGGGCAGCGAGAAACGCGCTGTAGTAGCGGTACGCAATCGCCATGAGCGCCAAGACTCCCAACAGCAACGGCATCGCATGCATGGAGCGGGTTGATCCTTGAGCCGGAGGGTGAAATAAACGGCGCGGACGCTTTGCCCGAGCCTCATTGGACGCTACAGTATGCATCCTGTGACGCGCTTATCAGCTTAGCATTTGCGTTCCCGTCGTTGGGGGTGTTTCCGCAGGATTCCTTTGCGAATTCGGCAACTCCTCACCGCGACGAGGGAGTCGAGACCAAGGTCTTGCAAACGAAGGGTAGACGTTTGTGGTCCTGGCCCCCCGGCTCGTGGATGCCGATGCGAGTTGTGCGTGGGGAGCATCGAGTGTGCGCTCGGCCCCGTGTACCTTCGACATGGAAGCCAGAGGGGTAGGCGGTACCCGGTTGTTATCGTTCCTTTGTTTAGAGAGTGTTAGCTGAATGTCTTCGGAAAACAAATTCAAACTCGAGTACATTTGGTTGGACGGGTATCTACCCGAACCCAATTTGCGCAGCAAGACGAAGATCGTGGGGAAAGAACCCACCGGTCTCGCGGATCTTCCGATGTGGGGATTCGACGGCAGTTCTACCCAACAGGCCGAAGGCAAGAGCTCCGACTGCTTGCTCAAGCCCGTGGCGCTTTACCCGGACAGCACCCGCACGAACGCCTTCCTGGTGATGTGCGAAGTGTTGCTCCCCAACGGCGAACCGCATCCATCGAACTTCCGAGCCCTGGTCGATGACATGTCGGACCTCTGGATCGGGTTCGAACAGGAATACTTCTTCTTCGAAGATGGTCGACCTCTCGGGTTCCCCGCAGACGGTTATCCAGGTCCTCAAGGTCCCTACTACACCGGCGTCGGCTACAAGAACGTCGGCGATATCGCCCGTCAGATTGTGGACGAGCACATCGACATCACCCTCGATGCCGGCATCGAAATCGAAGGGATCAACGCCGAAGTCGCCAAGGGCCAATGGGAATTCCAAATCTTCTCCAAAGGTTCCAAGAAGGCCGGAGACGACATGTGGGTCGCCCGCTACCTGATGATCCGCCTGGCTGAGAAGTATGGACTCGATATCGAGTTCTACTGCAAGCCGATCAAGGGCGACTGGAACGGCTCTGGGATGCACACCAACTTCTCGACCGAACACATGCGGTCGGTCGGTGGCAAGGATTACTTCGACAAGCTGATGGGAGCCTTTGAGAAGTATCGCGACGAACACATCGCCGCTTACGGTCCCGACAACCACCTGCGCTTGACCGGCCTGCACGAAACCCAGTCGATCGACAAGTTCAACTACGGTGTCGCCGACCGCGGCGCGTCGATCCGCATCCCCCACAGCTTCGTCAACAGCGGCTACAAGGGATACCTCGAAGACCGTCGCCCCAACTCGCAAGCCGATCCGTACAAGATCGTTTCGCGACTGGTGAAAACGATCCGCACCGTCAGCTAGCAACGCCGTCAGCTAGCAACGCCGTCAGCTAGCAACGCCAGCCGCGAAATCGCGGATGGTCGATTCCAACGAAAGCAAAAGGGGACTCCGAAACGGGTCCCCTTTTTTCGTAATCGGCCGCGAGGTTGTGTACGACGGACGCGTTGCCGTATGGACGATCCTTAGCGCGACACAGCCGGCAAAAGTGAGCCTGAGGCGCTAGCCGAGTTCTTTCGCAGTGCAAAAATCGGCTAGCGCCTCAGGCTCATGGAAACCTCGTCTAGAGACCGTGCTTGCGCGCGAACGCGATGAACTGCTGCCAGTCGTAGGAGAGCAAATCATGCTCTCCCTCCCGGAGATGGTAACCGATCGATCCACCGATGGAGCGGTTGACTTCCGGCAGACTCGTCGCTGCAAGCCCCTCCTTGCCAAACAGCTCGTACGCAGGGGAGGCATGATGGCCCGAGAGCAACTCCCCGCGGGGATCCGCCCAGCGGTCGAGGCTGGCGCTGGCGATGTAGACCGGACGGGGAGCGATGGCGGCGATCAATTGATGCTGATCGAAGGGCATGGTCTCCTCGGCATCGTTGTAGGCTCGAAAGTTTCGATTGAACCAGTGCGGGAAGGAACGATTGATGGCAGCGACCGACTCCCCATAACAACGCTTGCTCAGCGCCGCCCCACCGCATCCGGAGTTGTTCGAGACGACGAGTTTGAAACGGGCATCG
>Ga0315901_10010266_pt1 | contig 10671 bp, 7 predicted proteins | sample LakEriMetagenome_10_FD_203761 | JGI IMG/M metagenome (GOLD analysis project Ga0315901, IMG submission 203761) | Freshwater fungal communities from buoy surface, Lake Erie, Ohio, United States - Buoy 2 MA116 | ecosystem: Environmental > Aquatic > Freshwater > Lake | place: USA: Lake Erie, Ohio...
TTAATTCTAAAGACTTGAAAAAGTTTATTTATATCTTTTAGAGGGACTAAAAACCCAAGATCAAAGCTGTTATCCCTCTGCCTGAGCGAAGTGTAGCAAATATAGATAGTAACAATCACACCCATCATAAAAACAAAAATATGCGAAAAGAATGCTGACCAAGCAACGCCAGCGACGCCCATATCTAAATTAAGGGCTAGATAAATAGCAAGAGGAATATTCAAAATATTCATTAGGACCCGCAGTACCAGGGCGATTTTGGGTTTTTGTATTCCATAAAACCAGCCTAATAAAACATAGTTACTCATAGTCGCCATCGAGGCCCAGATGCGGATATTAAAGTATTCTTGAGCGAGCTTCTCGACTTCTGGGCTTCCTTCTATTAACTGAAAAGCAATCCAAGAGATAGGTTGCTGAAGTATAGTCACCAAGAACCCCAGGACTAGAGCGATAAGTAGGGATCTGATGAGCGCTGCAAAAACTGCACTCATATCTCCTGCGCCGTAAGCTTGAGATGTAATGCCGGTCGTGCCGCGCCTCAAAAAAGAAAGACTCCAATCAATGCACTGTAAGACTGTCGCGCCGAGTGCCACCGCTCCGATATGGATAGGACTGGGCATTCTACCGACTACAGCCATATTAGTGGCTCCTATTAGTGGGATGGTAATATTCGCTAAAATAATGGGCCAGGATAGGTTAAGTATTCTTTTATAATCAATTTCTTCGTTAGAATGGAAGATAGCCACTCCTTTATCTTACAATGTTAGATAGAGCATGAAGATTAAAACACTAATTGCTAAACTAGCTTCACTAAAGCTAACCACTTTTTGTCTTTTTTTCTTAGGAGTTCTGACTTTTTGGGGCACAATTTACCAAGTTAATAATGGCTTGTATTTGGCTCAAGAAAAATTTTTTAATTCATATTTTGTGCAAGCTGGATTTTTGTATTTCCCCAGCGCTAAGCTGATCATGTGGATTTTATTCATTAATCTTGTTTCAGCTTTTGTGGTGCGTTTTAAAGTTACACCTAATAAAATCGGATTATTGGTTTTACATGGTGGCTTGATTACCTTGCTTATAAGTGGCTTTGTGACAGGCTTTAGTAAAGAATATTTTTTAACTGTAAAAGAAGGTGAGATTTCTAATCTTCTTGAAGATTACTATAAATGGAATTTAGTAATATCCTCAAGCGATGGGAGCTGCCCTAAAGTTACTCACGACTTGTTGAGTCTTAAAAACCAATCACAGATTCAGTTTGAGTGCCTTGATAAGCCACTAAAAATCTCTAAAGTTTTTAAAAATGCTCAGTTGTTTGATACACCTTTTGCAGGGTTAATTCTCAAGCAAATGCCTCTAGAAAAAGACTACGAAAAAAATATTCCAGGTTTAATTCTTGAGCTAGGCGGGCAGGAAATCTTACTAGAGGGATCAAGCCAGCAATTCCAAAGCCTCCCAGCGAGTAATCTGAATTTGGCTTTAGTCAGAAAATCAGAAACTCTGCCTTTTAGTATTCAGCTAGTCGATATAAGCCGTGAGCTTCATCCTGGTACTGAAATTGCTAAGAGCTACTCTAGCAAGATTAAAGTCAAATCTGATATCACTAGGGATTTTGAAATTTCGATGAATAAACCTTTTAGATCAGGCTTGTATACCGTTTACCAAGCGTCTTACGGCATTAATGAGGACGGCGAGGAGTTTTCTGTTTTTGCAGTCGTGCGGAATCTTAATTATTACTTGCCTTATATCGGAAGCTTGCTTGCTTCATTAGGGCTTTGGATAAATTTTGTGGGTGCGTTTTTTAGAAGGAGAATTAAATAATGGCACGTTTAAAACTATTTTTAATTCTTTTAAGTTTTTTTGTTGGCTTACAATCAGCTCAGGCGCTGGATTCTAGTTCTGGTATTAATACCAAAAAACTAGCAAGCATAGTTATTAATGATGCCGGACGCGTAAAGCCGCTTGAGACTTTTGCTAATTATTACTTGCTTAGGTTATCAGGCAAGACAAGCTATAAAGGTCTTAATGCCACTCAATGGCTTTCAAAAGCACTATTCAAGCCGGATTCGGTTTTTAGTGATAAGGTGTTTTTGATTAACAATCCAGAAATTCTAGAAGCCATTGGCGTGCCCCCAGATGCTAAGCGGCGTTATAGTTTTAGCGATCTTGAAGCCGGCGAGGATAAGCTCAATGAGTTCGCTCAAGTTATTCTACTAAAAGACCCAAAACACCTTAATGACTTTGATAGAGAGATAGTTAGAGTTTTTACAAATTATCAGAGTCTTATTCAGGTTTTTGACACCTTTAGTCTTTTTATAAATCATCCAGATTTTCAAGTCAGTGATACTGCTACCCAAAAATCACTAAATCTTACTAGAGCTCAAAATAGTGTGTTTGATATTTTGCAAGTATCTAATAAATTACATTCTTCTATCTCTGGTATTCAGGAGCTTGCTCCTACTACAGCTTTTGATTCCGCTCAGCAAGTGGTTTTAAGGTTATCACTTGCGCTATATCGCTGGCTTGAGGGGCACAAAGAATTCCAAAACGCCTTCAATAAAACCGAAAAACTTAGCTTGATTCCTACCACTCAAGATCAGTGGCTAAGCCCTTGGGAGCTATTTAGTTCTAAAACTGATTTTGACAAGCAAGAACTTTTTGCTCTCCAGAAAATTTATCTAGCTTATCACACTAATAACCAAAAAGAATTTGACACTAGCCTAGATGCCTATAAAAAACTGATTAACGCAAAAATCTCCGAGCTAAAAATCCCCGCCCCGCAGACCGCTCTAGAGCTTGCTTATAACAGGCTAAAGCCTTTTGGTTGGGCTCAGTTTTTGTATTTAGTTAGTTTGATGGTGTCGGTTGTTGCCATGATAAAACATTCAAGCCCACTATTTATAAGCTTCCTAGATAAAAAAAATCTCTGGCTTATTTATACTGCTCTAGGTTTGCATGGATTTGGAATTTTGGCGCGTATCATAATCCTTCAAAGAGCGCCGGTGAGCAACTTATATGAGAGTTTTATTTTTGTGGCTTTTGTGTCGGTGCTTTTGGGCTTAGCTCTTAATTTTGCTTATAAAAACAATCTTACTAATCCAGGCATTTTACTTGCTAATATTTCGGGGTTTTTATTACTCTTGGTCTCATCTAAGTTCGCTGTAGAAGGTGATACCATGCAGGTTTTGATCGCGGTGCTAAATTCTAACTTTTGGCTTAGCACTCATGTGATCTGCATAACGATTGGATACGCTGGCACTTTTTCTGCTGGAGTTATCGGGCATATTTATCTAATCCAAAAATATAGATCTCTAAAACTTCTTCAGCAAGTGTCTTCTAGTTTAGTAGAGGAGCAAGCGCAAGAATTAAAAAAACTTACTATTATGATTTATGCGGTTTTAGGTTTTGGATTATGTTTTAGTTTTTTGGGTACTATGCTAGGTGGTATTTGGGCAGATCAAAGCTGGGGGCGCTTTTGGGGCTGGGATCCTAAGGAGAACGGCGCGCTTTTGATTGTTTTGTGGACAGCGACTGTGTTTCATGCTCGCCTTGCTGGACTTATAAAAGAAAACGGTCTTGCGGTGGGCTCTGTTATTGGTAGTATGGTAGTTATGATTTCTTGGTTTGGGGTTAATTTGCTCGGGGTGGGTCTTCACTCTTATGGTTTTACTTCCGGAGTTGCTAGTTATTTGTTTGGATATTTGTTATTAGAAACTTTATTTCTGACCTGGTTTTGGGTGGTTTTACCTAAAGTTGCCCAAGATAAAACCCTCAATTCTTAGTATTAAAAATTATTTATCTCGCTTCAAAAACCTAGGTATTACTTGAGTTTCTTAGCTTATTTTATATAAAAATAATTATTATTAAGTTTAAAATGTTTCAAGACTGGGAATGTAATTATTATAAGCATAACTAATAACTATTTTTAGCTCTTTTAGCTGGTTGTTAATTATTTTTTGATTTAATAAGATCGTATAGTATGTACCTCAATTCAAAACACCAATATATATAAAGTGACTTTGTTGAGTCTTGGTTTTAAATTTTTAATTTGATATTTTTTATTAGCTCTGTTTTTAAACAGTAGGCTTTAAAAGATTTTATTACTCTAAGGAGGATATTTATATGGCATGGCTATTATTGTTTGCAGCCATTATTTTGGAGGTCTTTGCGACTGTGCAGATGAAGCTATCAGATGGTTTCACAAAAACAGATGCTTCTATCTCAACGGTGGCGCTGTTTATACTTAGTTTTTTGTGTGCGTCATTTGCATTTAAAAAAATCGATCTGGGTTTAGCCTACGCGCTATGGTCTGGATTGGGTACTGTCGGAATTATAGCCGCGGGAATTTTGTTTTTTGATGAGCCCTCAAATCTAATGAAGATAGGCTTTACGACTCTGATTCTAATTGGTGTTATTGGTCTTAACTTCACTTCGTGATACTATAAAATTGTGGTTCCAAACTGGATAAACACAATCAAAAACGATCAAGCAGAAATGCAAGATCTTCTTATTGATTGGGCGCAGATTAATTCTTACTCGTATAATACTCAAGGTCTTGCAAAAATGCTCGCGGCTTTTAGAGACAAATTTACTCAAGCTTTGCCGGGTGATTATGTAGTCGAGGAGCTGGAACTCAGTCCAGACAAGGCTCTTGATGCTAGTGCCAATACTTTTATGCGACCTCTTGGATCTTGCTTGAAGATCTCTAAAAAAACACATAATCCATCAGCCTGTAATTTATTATTGATGGGTCATTTAGATACTGTTTACCCGCCGGAGCTAGGGTTTAATTCTTGTAATAGACTAGAAGGAGATATTCTGAATGGTCCTGGGGTAGCGGATTTGAAGGGTGGATTAATTATTATGCTCAAGGCGCTTGAGTATTTTGAAAAATTTAGCGAGCACAGCGATAAACTAAACTGGCAAATTTTTTTAAATTCTGATGAGGAGATTGGCTCTCCGTCTTCAAGTCTTTTGTTTCCGGAGCTTGCTAGTAAAAATGATTTAGCACTAATATTTGAACCCAGTCTATCAGATGGGTGTGTGGCTTACAAGCGAAAAGGTACGGGCAATTTTACAGTGGTTTTTCGCGGCAAGTCAGCGCATGTGGGTAGAGATTTTAAATCTGGAATTAACGCTCTTGTGCTTGCTAGTGAGTTTACCGCTAGGCTCTATAAATTTAATGAAGCTGATGAATCGCTTATCATCAATCCTGGCAAACTCAGTTCTGGAGGACCTTTAAACGTAGTGCCTGATCTGGCAATTTTGGGAATTAACGCCAGAATAGATAACGATCAAAAAGCCCAGGATTTTTTGGGGTACTTAAGTGAGCTTAAAACCCAGTTAGAAGCTGAGTTCCCGGGAGCCAGTGTCGAAATTCATGGTAAATTTAATCGTAAGCCCAAAATCCCTGATAAAAAAACTGATGACTTACTTACCTTGATTCAGACTTGCGCAGAGGATCTTGGGCAAACCATTAAACCTAAAGACACTGGCGGATGCTGTGATGGTAATAATTTATTTGAGTTGGGGCTGGCTAATATTGATAGCCTCGGAGTTAGAGGCGGTAAAATCCATTCACCAGAGGAATTTGTGCATCTTGAGAGCCTCAGCCAAAGAGCCAGCTTGGTTGCTTTAGTTTTGGAGAGGCTTGCTCAGGGCGAGTGACGATGTCGAGTGACGAGCGAAACGCCGCTATGGGCGTTACCATCAAGTTGAAACTTGTTCTGGTAACACTCAGAGCAAGACCCGCGAGACACCGGAGTTTACTTAGCGTAAATGAGGATGTCGAGTGACGAGCAAAACGCCGCTATGGGCGATACCAGGACAAGTTTCTGTATCGTGATATGATGAATTTAGGATGTTAGGCTTAATATTTGGCATCATCAAAAACATAATCTCCAAACTGTTGTTTTGGGGAATTATTCTCGTTATAATTCTTTACTTCTGGAATAGCTTTAAAGCTAAGCGAGAAGCTAGAACTTTTACGATTAGCTTTAATAATGTAGATGGCTTGTCTAAGGGCGCGCCGATATTTTCTAAAGGCGTTGAAGTCGGTAAAGTAATTAATATTTTTCCGCTTGGCAATTCTAATGATGTCGGTGTAAAAGGTCTAATTACCAAAAAAGATTTTACACTCAAGGGGACAGATATCAGCGCTAAAATCATTACTGATATTGAAAGAGGCGGAGCTAAGGTTGTTGAAATCACTACTGTCCGCAAATCCACTATCGGAGATACTTCCCTGATCGGAGATTCTGAGCCAAATTTAAAAAGAGGCAATAATCCTTACATTATAAAAAATACTCTAAGGTTAATGCGTGATTTCTTGCAGTTGAGTAAAGATTGGGCTAATGACTCAATAAAACTTTTTAATTCAAAAGATGGTCAAGAGTTTAGAGAAGATGTAGCTAATAATGTCGAGAACACTATTACCAGCCTTGAACACGGTACTCTAAAAAAAGATGTGGAGAATAAAATTTCTGATTTAAACCGTGAAATAAAATCTCAAGAACGTGATCCTAATAAAGAGGAAAAAGCTAAAAAAGCTCTTGAGTTAAAAGTAAAAGCTCTAAAAAATACTTTAGGTTCTTATAAAACTCTTTCTGACGTTTATAAATCTGATAAAAAATAACTGTGACTTTATTCTACTGTTACTGATTTAGCGAGGTTTCGCGGCTGATCTACGTCTTTGCCGAGCTCTTGGGCGATAAAATAAGCAAGGTATTGAAGTGGAATGCAGGCTATGATTGGGCTATAGATTTGTTTTATATCTGGGATATAAATTACCTCATCAAAAAGCCCTTTTACATCAGGATTAGAGTCGCAGGCTACGACTAGTGATGGTGAGAGACGAGCCTTAGCTTCTTCAGCATTACTTAGAGTTTTTTTATAGATAGTTTGTTCTAGCTCACTGGGTCCGTTTATTGCAATATTTAAGACCGGAACTTTACTATCTAAAATCGCTATTGGACCGTGTTTCATCTCGCCGCTTGGATAGCCAGTCGCGTGAATATAACTTAGCTCTTTGAGTTTAAGTGCTCCTTCAAGAGCAATAGGATAGTTAATACCTCTACTCAAAAACAAAAAGTCTCTATAATTAGCATATTTAAGGAATTGATTTTTGTAGCTTTCTTCGCGCTCTACTACTTGATCTATGATTAGTGGTAGTTCGTGAAGTTCTTTTTTGATATCACTACAATCCAGTCCTAGACGGGTTTCTCTAATATGGCAGGCAAGCATATAAAGCGCCATTACTTGCGACGTGAAGGCTTTAGTGGAGGCAACAGAGACTTCGATGCCAGCTGGAGTTACATAGTTATTGGGATAACACATCTCATAAAGAGCAGAATCTTGCTTATTGGTGATAGCCATGGTTTTAGAACCATTATCCTGAGCGAGTTTCACGGCTGATAGAGTATCAGCTGTTTCACCTGATTGACTAATGCCGATGACCAAATGATTAGCATCGAGCACTGGTCTAGAGCTACAAAATTCACTTGCAAGCGCCACTTCTACAGGTATTCTTGTCCAGCTCTCAATTAGATACTTGCCGATTAGAGCGGAGTGGTAAGCCGAACCACAAGCGGTAAAACTAATTCGACTAATAGATTTAAAATCGATGTTGATATTCTTGAAAGCTGTCTCAAACCCGCTCAGCATGCGCGATATAACCCCAGCTTGCTCGTGAATTTCTTTTAGTAAAAAATGTTTATAGGGACCTTTATTAAGGATTGAGGATACCTGCTGGCATTGATTGATTTCATTTTTTTGTTTATTATAATCAAGATCAAAAATACTAACCTCATCGGGGCTTATTACAGCTATTTGTAGATCTTTTAATCTAAGAATTTTATCCGTGAACTGCAAAACTGTTGAGCTATCGCTGGCTAAATAGTTTTCGTTCTCTCCTATCCCAATCACTAATGGTGATTGGCTTTTAGCGGCAATAATAGTGTTTTTGTTTTTGAGAATTAGAGCAATGGCGTAACTACCTTCTAGTTTTTTAATGGTTTCAATTAGAGCTTGAATATCATCTGTTTGAGTTTTTCTAATTCGCGAGAATAATCTAACTATCACTTCTGTATCAGTTTCACTGATAAAATTTTCGCCCTGTGCTATCAACTCTTGTTTGAGCTGATAGTAGTTCTTGATGATGCCATTATGTACTAAAGCTATATCTCCGCTGCTATCTTGGTGGGGATGAGAATTAATATCAGAGGGTTTGCCGTGAGTCGCCCAGCGAGTGTGTCCTATGCCGCATGATGATTCAGTTATATCCTGGGGTGAAAAGTGATTGAGACTAGCAGAACCGACATTTACAGGTGTTTTGATAGTTTCATTTATCTTTGCTTCTAGCTGAGAGATTTTACCTACAGATTTAACTACAGAAATTTTGCCATTGGAGCCTAGTAAAGCAAGCCCAGATGAATCGTATCCTCTATACTCTAGAGATTTTAGTCCCTCTATTAAAATATCTTTAGCTGGCTTAAAGCCTGTGTAGCCCACGATTCCGCACATAAATTACAATTATAGCATTACCATTTCCCTAATAAAAAAAGCGCCCTGGGACAAGCCTAGAGCGCTTTTGTAACAATTTTTTTGGTAAGCGGATTCCGTCTCAAAACTTCGTTTTTCAGCGAATCCTTAATTAGAACACTTCTCTAATTAACTTAGATGTGTTCGGACACCATGTTCTATCAAAAAAGAAACCAGCGCTTCCTATGTTTGGAAGATTTCTGTTAATAACTTTAGCTGAACCATCACAAATAAATTCAGTACCAGTAAACACAGCTATAGTAGTTTCTTTTAGATGGAAAGCCCAGTTCGGATTATATGGTTGAGTACCAGCCACTATCTCTCCTTCAATATGAGCGTTATTTATATTTGTAGCACTAGTACCAGCAAGAATCGCGCGTATTTGTGCGATAGTAGCTGGAATCGTTGAGCGGAATATAAATCTATCACCATCAGCATCCATTTCAAAAGTTGCTTGATTAGGATTTGGGTTAGGGTTTGTAGTAGGTGGTGTTGATCCTGCTGGACCTTTACCATTATTAACATTTCCAAGATCAAGAGCTAAAGGATTTTCGTGAATCACTTTAAGTATAATGTTTCCAATATCGAAGGTAAAATATTGACGATTAGGCTCATTTCTAGCATCGATATTAACAAGCATTTTATGGATAAGATTTGGTCTTGGAATTGGTGATGTGGTAAATTTCGGGTAAGGTAAGTTATTAGACATAAAGTACTCTATACCGGTTCTTCTCACAGTATCGCTTCCAAATGCTAGAGTTCTGTCGCCAAATGCGAGATGAAATTTAGTATCTGTTGTTCCTACTCTACCTTGTCCAATATTTAAATGATAAGTGTGAGGGACCATTTGACCATTTAGTACTACTCTTTCATCACGTCCAAGTAAATTTACGTAGACTTGATCGTTTCCGAATGTATATTCATCTCTGCCTCTAGTAATAACTTGGATATTATCCGCTGTAATTGTAAGTGTATTAGAAGAACAATTAGTACTTCCGCGCCAATCTTCACGGCAAGTTTCGATATTATACAGATACTCATTCGTTACACCAGCGTTTTTTACTCGAACTGTAATGGTATCTATATCCATAAACAAGCAAGCCTTGTTTTCTGTAGGTTGGCAAAGAGCCAAAATACCACCGCCCACTGTTGCTCCTGTTCCAGGATCTATGTCCGGTCCAGCAAAAGCATTTAAATTTATGCTACTAAAAATGGCCAAGGCCAAAATAATTGATTTAAAAAATTTATTTTTCATTTTATCCTCTTTTTTGTGAATACTTAGCTTATTAATACTATAACATATTAACGCTTTACTGGTCAAGGGGTTGATTGGAATTATATGAGTTTTTTTTAATTTTCTGTTTTGGCTTCAGGGTATTTAATTCTGGCGTGATTTATACTTTTCCAGGCTTCGATAAAAGCGTTAATTATTTTATTAAGATCATTATTATTCAGACCAGTCTCCGATAGTTCACCCTCATCGACACGAGCTTTTACTATGCGATTAATCAATTCTCGGGCTTTTTCTTCGCTAGCGAGGTCATTTATACTCCTTAATGCCGCCTCGGTACTATCAGCAAGCATCGCAACTCCAGTTTCTTTTGAGTTAGGGCGCGGGCCAGGGTAGCGATAATCATTAGCGTTAATGTTGCGATCACCGTATTTTTCTGCAGCCTTGTGAAAAAAGTAATTAGTAATTGTAGTGCCTTGATGCATTGGAATAAAATCAGCGACTGCTTTTGGAAGATTGTATTTTTTGGCAAGCTTAATTCCTTCTGCTACATGAGCGATAATAATTTCAGCTGATTTCTTAGGATCGTCTAAAGTCGTATGAGGATTAGGTTTGCCGAGATTGTTTTCGACAAAATACTCAGGAGCGTGCATTTTACCAATATCGTGATAGAGTAAACCGACCCTAATTAGTTCAGTATTTAGCCCCAGTAAATTAGATGCTTCTTCTGATAATCTTGATACATTTAATGAGTGCTGGTAAGTCCCCGGAGCCTCTTCCCGTAAGCGTTTTAGCAGCGCTTGGTTCGGATTAGAAAGCTCTGCTAGTTTAAAAGTGGTAAGTAAACCGAGCCAAGATTCCAGATACGGTAAAGTAGCAAGTGCGATAAATCCTGAAGCAATAGC
>Ga0315901_10010269_pt1 | contig 10670 bp, 17 predicted proteins | sample LakEriMetagenome_10_FD_203761 | JGI IMG/M metagenome (GOLD analysis project Ga0315901, IMG submission 203761) | Freshwater fungal communities from buoy surface, Lake Erie, Ohio, United States - Buoy 2 MA116 | ecosystem: Environmental > Aquatic > Freshwater > Lake | place: USA: Lake Erie, Ohio...
GAGGTACTTCCAATAAGGAGCACTCCCTCTGACCCTGAAGGTCCGCCAATCCATCTGTCATTTAAGGAATCCCATAAAAGACTTCCTGATACTAAATTTGGAGATGTGGGGTCTTTTATTAATAAACCACCATATGCACCTGCCGAACCATTTAGTTCGATGATATTGTCCCCAAGACTAATCGTTGTGGATTCAACTATGGTGGTTGTACCACGAACTGTAAGATTCCCACCAATATCCAAGGAACCAGAGATATCCATATCCCTAACATAAATTCCTTCTAAGGGGGACGTTTCACTACCCAAAACAACCGTGGTACCTGAAGGTGGAACGGTTTCAATTTGGGTCCAATTAATCTTTTGTAATGCCATGTAAAAGTAAAGTCTTTTACATAAATATTTTATATTCGTTTATGTGCATAAAAAAAGAGGATTTTACTCCTCTTTTTCTTCTGTGATGTACTTTTTTATTATTTCTAGTGCTTCATCCTCACTATTAAAGTCCCTTGTGGGACAAAAAACAGGTCCTGTACTTGACCCTTCCTGTCTTATGAAGAATGTCGGTAAATAATCTAATTTAGTTTGTTCAACTACTTGGTCCCATAACTTTTTATTCGCATTTATCTCATATTCCGTAAATGGAATTGATTCGTTACCAAGTCTTGTTTTTAAACCTTTACAAGCACCGCAACCAGTTAATGTGAATAAAATTAGTTTAGCCATTATTTTCGTTTAATTGTGATAAATATTTCTTGTAAAAATCATCAGATTGTGCTCCCGTTGATTGTCCAATCATTTTAGAACCCTCAAAGAACATTATTGTTGGAACTGAACGAATACCCATATCCATAGAATACTCTCTGTTATGGTCAACATTAACCTTTACGAATTTTACATCAGGAAAATCAGTTTCCATTCTTTCTAATCTTGGGATTAGCATTTTACAGGGTCCGCACCAATCTGCGTAAAAATCTGCTAATACTTTCTCTCCGCGGAACTTCATTTGTTCCAATTCTTCACTTGTTACGATTTGCATTTTTTTAGTTATTAAATCCTATTGTACTTTTATTGTTTTCTGTTTTATAAACTTCTTCGTCTATATTGTAAATATCGGCTAAAGACATTCCTTTGTCAACCCTTTTTTGTTTTCCAAGGTGTTCTAATAGTTTATTTGTTTCCTCGGTTGATAGTTTTTCAAATTTATGTTCAACAATTAAACGACCTTTACGAAGAAGAGCTTGGTCAATTTTTTCTCTTTTCATATTAAATGTGGCAATAATTTGAATGTTCAAACAATCCCCAAGAATACCATCGGTAAGGTTCAGGATGTTAGATACACCAAGAGATGAACCATTTGATTCTCTATCAGCAATAACTCGTTCAGCATCCTCAACAATCAAAATTGAATTCTTATGTTCCATTAAAAATGGAATAATCGATGGTTCGGATAATGATTCTGCCATTGATGGTGGGATAAATAAAATCTCCTTGTCGTTAATTAACCTTGTTAGATATTTGATGTAAGATGTTTTTCCTGTGCCGGGGTCACCATGAAAAAGAATAATACCCTTATCGTTTGGTTTATTCAAACGTTGGGTGATGAGATTGTGAATCTTTAAAAATTTCTCACCATAATTCAATGATAAATCGATATCAGGAACATTCATATCATATTCCTCTGTATCCAAATGACCGTGGTCTAATTTGACTAAATTGATTCCCGTTTTTTTGATTTCGATTTCAAATTCATTTATCTTATACTTTTCTAAGTAACTCTCAGCAGAACCTTTCTTACAATCATAATACACTAATAAATCATAGTATAAACCATGAGTTTTATCTAACGTACTTTTTAGTACTATCATCAGAGAATCGGTTTCATTAACAAACATGTGAGTGTTTGTTGGTTTATCATATCTTCTTCCTGTAATGATTAATTCACATTCGTTAACAAAACCATTTGATGTTAAATGGTCATAAATTTTAGATGAATAATTCTTTTTAGAATTGGTTGTTCTTGATGGTAACGCATCAAATAAGTGTGTAAAATACTGTTCTACCGGTAATTCATTCCCATAACCAATCTCATGTATTGGATATTTTTCTGGTAATCTTCTATTCGTCATTTTAGATAAAAATTAATATGGTTAGGGATATATTCATAAATTGAATTATCCTCGGCTTCTACTTCTTGAAATGCCTTTAGAGTTATTCTTACTAACTCAAATTGTTCTTTAGTGAGCTGTGGTTCTCCTCGTTTTTCATAATTAACATTGGCAATGTCAATTACTAATTCATAAAACGATTCTTCATTACTATCTCCAATAAAATATTCCCTTGCCTCAGAATTTTTTTCGAGGTATGATTTTACACTTTGTATATAAACCAAGACATCGGGATGTGCCATTATTTAGTAATTCATTATTAATAATTCAATACCCTCGTTTTGTGTACCGTCTTTTTTTGAACCAGCCGCCTTTTTAAATGTCTGTCTCTCCCAACGATATTGCGGCGCAAACATTGCTAGTTGACCATTTTCTTCCACTCTACTTCCATATATTGGAAACCAATCATGTAATTGTTTGAATTCGTAATATGATAAACTAAATTTACCTTGTATTGCCTTTAAAGTATTTGCCAATCTCTCATGGTCATCTCTGTCAAAATCATGATTGGAATAATAGTTTTCAGTTTTCCAATACGGCGGGTCCATATAGAAATATGTTGTTGGGGAATCATATTTTTCAACCACTTGTTGGAAGTCAAGGTTCTCAACAAATGTAATTTTGTCGAAGTGTTCTCGGTATTTGAGATGTTTTAATTTATCCATAAAAATCAATACCTTACAACGATACTGTCCTTTATAATCAGTGTAATTTGATGATTCAGGTTTAGAGCCTGAGAATACTTGTGTGAGGACGTAAACATACTTAGCAGCTGCTTCGTAGTTTGGTTCGTCACCAACTTCATAAGTTGGGTCAAATACTTCTCTCTGATACTCTTTGAACATCTGTTCGTATTCGGGTGGTGTATTCTCAACCCCTAATTGTTGACATGGGTATTTTGCCAACTCTTCCCATAACCTATCATATTGTTTAGCACAACGGAATAAATTCGTGTTTAGTTTATTGAAGTCATTATATACTACTGTTTTAAGGTTCGGGTATTCCTTGAGGTCCATATTGAAGAAAACCCAAAACATACCAGAAAACCCCTCTACGTAGGTTTCAATGTCTTTTGGAATAAATGGGACAATCCATTTCCCGATTCGTGCTTTTCCGCCGATATATGATATCATATTTAATAAGCTTACTAAATTTTTTATTTAGGTACATTTAAAAATATAAGTAAAAAAAACCAAAAAAAGAAGGGGGGACCAAAACTTCTTGACTAAAACTTATTTATTATGTATATTCTATTATTATGGCATGTTCAGAGTGTAAAAAGAAACAAACAATCAAGGAAGAAATACTTGAGAACACAAAGTTTGTGAGCAACGCAGTTGTTTGGTTTGTTGTAGTATGGAGCGGATTCGCAATCTATGGAATCTACACCCTTATCACTAAACTAATATGAAGAATGGAAAGTATTTCATAGTACTGTTTTGTAACAAAAAAAGAATAAAATTGTTATATCGTTGCCAAAAATTGACGACGATATATGAGCATTGGCGTGAGTATAAAACTCAGAGGAAACCTCGTTTTTTGAAAATCCAAGGGGGTAAACGAAATCAGGAGTTAGTGTATGAACTGGCATTGATATTTCCAAAGAATCGATGGTCCACTAAAACATACGTAAAAGATAGTATAGGTAGAAACATCGAAGCAAAAATGGAAGATGAAAAATTCCGTATAAAAGAAATCATTCCATATTGGAAAGAAGAATTAATTTATGACTTTCAAAAAAAAGAACATGTCAGATATCATCTGATGTTGGAGGAAATAATGGGAGTGAATGAGATTGCTCAAGTATTCACATTAAATAAGAACTTGTTTGTACAGAATGAGAATGATATAAAATTATATGGTAATAAAAATATCAAGGACGCGGAGAGATTGTTTGAGTTGGTAAGAGAAGACCTCTTAAAAAAGAAAAAGAACAACTTCATCTTTGTTAGGGATATTAACACCGCACAAAGAAAGTTGCTCTACGCTTTATTGGAATCAAAGGGTTTTAAGAGGACTGAACTTTTTCGTCACTATTCCTATTAAACACAATATCCATCACACCCATTCTAATTGTGAAAGATTTGCCAGGAGTTGAGGGTTTTCTGTTTTGTTTTTTACAAACGTAATCGTAAACTTTAAAAAATTCTAATTCGGACAATTCGAGCACGAGAGTACTTGAACCTGTTTCCAAATTTATTTTTTCTACTAAGTCACTAATAATAGCAAGTTGATTTAACAAATCACCCTTTTTTTCCATAACCAAATATCATCAGTACTTTTTTAAATATACTGGTCTTTTTCTTTTCAGGGACTTTGAACATTTCTTTTTTATCGAGTTGTTTGATTTCGTCAATCATCCTCCTCTTGTGATTCATTATCTCCGATTGGTCTTTCTCCGTCTCCTTCTTCAACCAATCTAATTCCCTCAGTATTTTCTTGTTGTTTTTTTGCATTTTCAATAAATGAAATTTCCTTCAGTTTATCCAACGATTCGTGTTGGAAGAGAATTTGTAATTCTTTTATTTTGGATTGTAGTAATCTCTCCTTTTCCTCCATTTCTTTGTTTGTCTCAATCACATCTTTGGCACATGCAAACGCGGTTTCATAACCATTTGCAGTTGCCTGTGCAATAATTGACAATAAAGTAAATTTTTCATTTTTATCCTGAACTTTATACTTTATTGATTTGTATGGTGCAACGATTGGTTCAAACTTCCATGTCAATGGTAATTTGATGTCCAAGCTAACATTATTTTCAATCTCTCTTAATGAGAAAAAGTGAGGTCTTAAATTCTTAATTGTTTCAAACACGATATTATAGTATAAGATATGTGATTATATATGATATGGTAAAATAAAGTACTACTTCATCCACCTTACTAACCTTCATTGGTACAGGTTCCTCCTGAAACAGTTTCAATACGAATTCAACAACAAACCGTAGTGAGAAAACAATGCTCAGGATAAACAAAAAAAGTTTAATTTGTTCAATCATGACGTTTAATCTCCTCCAAAATTTCTTTTCTGTATTGTGCGATGAGTGTTTTTATCTCTTGTGCGTATTTTCTAGCACGGATTGAAGCACTCCTATTTCCCTTTTCATACACTTTAGTGGTATCAACAGACATTTTCTCCACCAAGTCTTTTATTTTCTTCAGTGTTTCCATAATTTTTCCGTTTTTATTATCAATATACGGAAAAAAATCTATTTTTTCAAGTTTTGCTCCAATAATTTGTAAACCTCTGTCAACATATCAAGCTCGGACCTTGATTTTTTATGTTTAAAGTCGAACAATTTAAAGAAGTATTCTCCAATTCTTGGATTTCCTTCATCCATTTTGATACTATAGTATGCACCATAGAAGAAGTTCCAAAAGTATTCATAATGAGTACCTTTGTCTTTAAAATAAATCTTTTCTTTTGAAAAATTAGATAGAATTTTTTCCCAACACCAATTAAAGTGACTACGTTGGTCTGATTCTTTATATAAAACGTCAGTACCCAAGAAGGTATTATCCACTAATTCATATAGAGAGGATAGAAAATCGTAGAAAAGTTCAATCTTTTCTCGATGTATATTATATGCTCTGTACCAAACGTCGATTTGATGTCTATATTTATCTGTTGCCTGTGATTCCATATATTCTTCCCTCTTTTCAATATTCTTATACATATCAAAAATATAAGGAAAGAAAAGGACAAAGAAAAAGGATAATTGAAATTTATCGGTATCTAATTAAGTTATCTCTTAATGTCTCCGCCGGGTCCGCCGGCCGTTGTCATTAATGGAGAAATATCCCCACACTTAACGTATAGTTTCCATTGTGTTTGACCTATTGGACCAATAATTGTAACCTTAGCAGTATCAACACCTCTAACTTTTTCAATAGTTAGGGACGAACTACTGTTCCAAGCATCAATACCAGCACCTAATGTTTTAATTGCATCATAATCCAATTTTTTAGGATAAAATCCGAGGTCTGGATTCTTAGCCATTGTTTGGAAAAAGGTTGTACTCAAAGGTGGATTTTGTGGCCATATGTGGGCAAAATCTGTTGGTTGCCAATCACCAGCATACTTTTTCAATACTTGGTCTGCGTGATATGGTTGAACCCCAATTAGTTTATAATCTTTGAACCACCAAGGTCTTGGACTACCATAAGCGTCATATCTCATGTAAATAATGGTACCCAATAATGTTTGATATAATTCCGTATTACTACCGAGGAATCCTGTTGATTGTGTTTTACCGTTGTATTCCACAATCATGATGTCAGGTACACTTTTAGAATCAAGGAGAAATTTAAATGTACCTTCTCCTTCACCTAATTGGATAATTTTTTCTTCCGATATAAAACCTCTACTTGAATTACCCACACTACCATTCGCCTCAAACTGTTGATTACATACCTTAGGGTCGTTTTTAACCTGAGTGGTTGTAGTTGTACCCGTTGAAGGTTGTGGGACGTTAACTTTCGTATATAACTTAACGTATTGGAATTTAGTGTAATTCGGGTCCTGAGCATTAAACGGTGCTTTCCATTGAGGTCCTTGGGCACCCTTATCTACAATGGTTATCGTTACGTTTTTTGGTAGTTTTGTTTTTAGATACGTAGATAGATTGGTTGCCCTATTTTTTGATAAAGCACCAACGGGTAATTTCTTATCCGCTGTAAAGTCTTTGTTTTTATCTCCTGTTGATGGGAATTTTTCTCTATCGTAATTGGGTACTTTAGATTCTGAAGATTCTATAGTAACTAAGATAGGTTTATTAGGATTCTTGGTAATAAAGTTTTTAATTTGTGTGATTGCACCGTTGATTTTACTACCCACCGTAGGGGTAATAACGTACTTACCACTTTCAAATACACTACTAAGATTAATTTCAAACCCTTGCGGAGTTGTTTCCGCTTCGGTAATTAATCCCATAACTTCTTTAATCCTATGTATGTTCTCTCTTAAATCCACAATAAAATATGTTGTCAATCTTATTAACCTCTAATAATAGGAAGACAAAAAATTATTGAGTTTTTTCGTCGTATCCTAAGATTTTCTTCATTCTCTTGATTTCCTCTTCAAGAACTGAAGACATGGTAGGTTTTTCAGATTCTTTTACAACAACAACTTTTTCAGGTGATTTCCATGAGTGACCCCAACTAATATTTGGTTCTTTAGCGATTTTCTCCGCTTTTCTTTTCACTTTGACTCCGATTTTTTTACCTGTGTCTGATTTTACAACATTAGCAGCGTCTTGAGAGTTACCCATTTTCGGGTCACCTTCTAATGCCATCTTTAATCTTTCTTTGAATCTATCAGATGGTTCATAATCGTAACTTAAATCTTCCAATCCACCACCTCTATAATCAGAAATGGTTTCGTTTTCCTCATCTGTTGTTCTTTGAGCAACGGTGTCACCTTTTCCGATAGGTTTTGGGAATTCGGGATTATCGTTACCATCAAAAGAAGATACATCTTTCAATTTCTTCTCAACATCTGACATATGTGATTTAGATTCGTCACCCGAAGTTTTTTGTGCTTTTTTAGTGATTTCTAAACCAGGTACTGCTTCATTTACCATTTTGGAAATTAAAGAAACTAATTCACTTTCTGTAAGTCTTAAAGTTGTTTTCTTAGATTCATTCATTGGTGAACCACATTCAGAACACATTCCTTCTTCGTTTAACATGGCACCACATTCGTTACATTCTCCATGACCTTCATTGATATCAATATCTTTTTTGATTGTAACCTTGTGCATTTTACCACTACCCTTAGGGAATTCAAATTCTTCCTCACCAGCATCTTTTGCGGCATCTGCGGCAACAATAAATGCATTTGATTCTTCTACATCTGATTCTTCATTCATGTCACCACATTCGGCACACATTTCCTCTTCTTCAAGTTGTTTCCAAGTTTCCTCAACATTATATGTTTCTCCGGCAAGTTTAAATTCCGTAAGACCTTTTTCTTTTGCGTCTAAAACGGCTTGTGCGATGTTTTTAACTTTAACAGTCTTTTTTTCCATGGTTTTTGTTTCTTTAACTTCTAGTTTTTCTCCTAAATCTTCCATTTTATCAATCATTTCTGAGTAGGAGTTATATTTTTCTTTTTCTATTATGAATTGTTTTTCGGGATGTTTCTTTTTATAAATATCCAAATGAGCGTTAGCTTCCGATTCGGTATTAAATGTATCTACGGGTTCACCTTCACAAGTGATATGATAAACCTCTTGACCTTCATTTTCCTCATTGAGGATGGTCTTTCTAACTTCATCAGCTAATGACTCGTTAATTATATTTTGGATATCTGAAATCATCTTATTTTATAAATATCTTATTTATTTCATTTAATACAACTTTTTCCATTTCTGAATATGGAATACCGTAAGTTTTTGACGCTTTCTCTATAGCTTCTTTTAAACCATCGATTTCTAACGCCTCAATTGCATTTATATCTCCCTGATTACAATACGGGAACTTCTTACACTTTTCTTTAATTTTAATAAAAATACCCTTAGGTCCACCGTATTTTGGGAAGTTTTTATCTTTTACCGCCCTACTCTTTTTAATACTTTCAGGTCCTTCAATACTTAAAGGGTCCTTACGTTTTTTAGATGGGAATGGAACATCATATTGACCTGCAGCATCTGCCACAACAGCTTCTTTTAAATTGTGTATTATATCAATTTTTCTTTTTATTGGGGAACCAAGTGCGGGAGCAAAAGCACCAGCAGCATCTGCCGCCATTGATTCTTTTGTGTCTTTCTTTTTACCTTGACAATGAGCTTTTTGACTAAAACCTTTTGGGTTTGAACAATTAATAGAATCTTTATATTTCTGTGACCATTTCTCATCGATTTCAACCTTACTTAACTTATCGTAGTATTTTGGGTCTTCATAGATGTGGTCCATGGCGATTTCCTTGGCTTTCTCCTCATCATTGGTGTGTTCCTTTTCTATCTTCATACCCTTTTTTAATTGGGATAAGATAGAATTGATTGAGGTTTCGTGTTTCTTAGCCAAATCCTCGGGTTTCATTTTATCCGATAAACCACCTTTTAACTTGTTCATTACTTAACACTCTTTAAGGATGACTCCCAGAAAGATTTACGTTGCCACAGTGTCTTAAACAACTCGACAACCACCTTTGTGGATAGGTCAACTATTTTATTGTCAATATCACGAGTACCGAGTTCTTTTTGAATCATCTTAACCACAATATTGTGCGCTTGAGTTGTCTCAAGAAAGTCTTTCATTTCCTTTCTTGAGATTCTTTCGATTTCTTTAATATCTGCGTTGGTTAATGCCATCTTATGTCGTTCTTCTGTCTCTTAACATAGGTTCCATTGCGGAAATGAATGTTGGTTTGAACTTTGATAATTTATCAAACATCACCAAGGTTTCATTCTCAATAGGTAACATATCTGAATTAATATATAAACCACCTTCTTCTCCCGCAATCATTACAAAATTGATATCCAAATCAGGAATAGAACCATCTAATCTGATTTGTTTTTCGTCAATTGTAAAACCCGGATTTAAATCCGCAAGTTGAGCAACTTGTTGTCTGAAAGAATCGATGAGTTGACTAATAGAGTTCTTCTCATCATCTTGTAATTTAATGTCTTCTTGGTCGGTAGAAATTAATTTAACCTCGACCTCATTTACAACCTCAACATTGTCATATTTCTCTTGATATGATTCAGGACTTGGAGTATCGTCACCAGGTTCTGTGGGTTGTTCTTCTTCAGTTAGTACTGATGTGTGTTTTGATTGTTTTGATTCATTAAGGGTTCTCATTGCATTGAGCATCCCTTTAATTTCATCATACGCTGTTTGTTTCTTGTTGCTCATCTTTTGAAAATATTCTAAAATTAAACGAAGGGTTTATATCTGTATAAATATTTGAAAAATTGGATTTACAGACCACTCCGTGGAATTTTAAGATATTTTCCAAATAACCTTGGGATGGGACAACCTGATATGGTATGTTATTGGTTTCACATAGATGTTTGCACAGATTAACAATCGACTCTAATTGACTTTCATTATATCTGTCCCAGAAGTAATAATTCCTCCAATTCCTAACAAATGGTTCGGACCTATATGGGTCTCCAATCCAATTATTCATAAACCCAGTTATGGTGTTCTTGTGTAACCATCCAAGGTTTTCAATTGCGATTTTGATAAATTGTTTATCTACCTTCGGGTCATCAAATGTATTGGAGAAATATTTGGTGTCAAAAAGCTGGTAAATTGTCCCTAATTTAGTTATAATGAAGTGTGGAACTTCATCGTACTTACCGTTTCTTCTGTGTTTGATTTTATTAATAAAATCGTCAGCTCTTCGTCCTGTATCATAAAGAAATATCTGTGTCTTCTTAGATTTTCTTTTTGTGATATTAAGTGTTTTACTATCTAAACCTTCTACGTTGTGTATTTCCAACATTCCTTGTGATAATTTTCCTCATCGGTGCCTGTCTTATTGTTGGTGTCTCTTCAAC
>Ga0315901_10010272_pt1 | contig 10669 bp, 9 predicted proteins | sample LakEriMetagenome_10_FD_203761 | JGI IMG/M metagenome (GOLD analysis project Ga0315901, IMG submission 203761) | Freshwater fungal communities from buoy surface, Lake Erie, Ohio, United States - Buoy 2 MA116 | ecosystem: Environmental > Aquatic > Freshwater > Lake | place: USA: Lake Erie, Ohio...
TCGGTGGCGATTGATCCGGCCAATCCCTGGGGCCCGCCGCGGATTGATCCCGGGTATCTCACCGATCCTGCCGACTGGGCCCCCCTGCGGCAACTGGTCGCGACCGCCCGCGAGATCGTCGCTCAACCGGCGCTGCGCCGGTTTGGACTGGGCTTGGAACTGCTGCCGGGAGACCAGCCCCTCGATGAGTTTCTGCGGCAGTACGCCAGCACCTGCCATCACCCGGTGGGAAGTTGCCGCATGGGGACCGATGCGCTCGCCGTCGTCAACCCGCGGTTGGAGGTGCACGGCATTCGCGGACTCTGGCTGGCCGACAATTCGATTGCCCCGGTCATTCCCCGGGGGCACACCGCCGCGATGGCGCTGGTCATTGCCGAGCAGGGAGCCCGGCGGATCGCCCGAGAGGTCAACGGTGGGGAAGTTGGGTCGCCGCCGCCGCGTCCAGAACCGCGACATTGTCCAACACCGGCAGCCTAGGCCCCACCCATTGACCGAGCTTCCGCAGCAGCCCGCGCGTGAAGGACGACGAGAGCACCGGTCGCACGAGGGGATGCAAGACCGCCGCAATCCGCACAGGCTCCACCTGGAACCCCGCATGCTGCTTGAACTGTTCCAGAGAGCGTTGCGGCGGCAACATCACTCTCCCGAGGCTAACCCCGGTCATCGTGTCGCGCTGCATGATCGTCTTGGTGAACTCGTAAAACAGCAGGTGGGAACCCCGCGCTTCTTCGGCCGCTTCAGACCGGTGCATGACCAGGCCGGCACACAGGGACCCTTGATTCCAGGCGATCAGAAACGCAATCAGGCGTTCTCCCCGGAAACATCCAAACGCCTCAAGCCCCTCCACCTGCGCGCCGGCATCGCAGGCCCGATCCCAACCGGGCTGGGTCTGGACCGGACTGACGCTGTTTCCTCGCCGCCGCATCGTGTCGAGATTGCATTCCAAACCCTGGGTCCGCAGGGTCTGCCAATCGATGGGCCGCACCGTGCAGACTTTCTCTCCCCGTCGCACATGCTGACGAAACTGGCGTTGCAGCGATTGAGGTCCGTAGGCGCGGTCCCGCACCCACAGCGTGCCGCCTTCGATTCCGGTGGGGGCGGACGTCGGAAACACCGCGACCAGCCGCCGGGACCGCCGCAGCAATGCATCGAGCTCCTGCTGCGAGGCGTCGATGATGGTCGAGCAAGGAACGCACGTCAGGGAAAATTGCCCCACGTCAATCCACAACACGCCCAGGGCGGAATACGTCTGGTGCCCAAGGGCCCGATAGAAATCGGTCAGGGGATGCTCCAGGGACGACGACACACTCTGCTCCGGAAACTGGCGGTGACGTGCGGGGTCTCATAAGTTACCGCTTGGCGAGTCCGGGTGTCGTGGCTCTTCGGGCAAAATGGATCCGGCGTTCCAACTGCCCGATGCAGACCCCGTCCAGTCACTACAACCCGTCCGGTGCGCTTCCCGGATTCCGGAATGGGATCAATGCCCCCTCATGTGTTGGCCATTCAGGACATCAGAGGGTTCATCTGCCGATGAGCCCCGCGACCTGTCTGACCCGATTCATGATCACCCTGGTGAATTGCTGTCATGCCTTCCCCCGCGCTCCCCCGCCGCCAGTGGCTCTCGGCTTTGGCCGCCGCCAGTCTGGTCCCCACTACCTCTCTCTCGCCGGCCCAGGCTGGTGAGCGGGAGCCCTTTCTCCCCCAGCGGCATCCGCTGCTGATCACCAATCACCCCGTCATCGCCGCCGCCCGTGATGCCGGACTGGCTGTCTTGCAGCCCTCGCAGGCCGACCTGCACAAGGGACTGACCATTCATCACGAAGCGTTCGTCTTCGACTTCTATGGCTTCGCCCCCCGGGCGGCGCTCGACGTCGAGCGGATGACCGCCGCGATCCAGGCGGGGGCGGCCCCCGCGGAACTGGATGATCTCTCGGAAGAACTCTCGATGCTGGGGGCGCTGCACCAACCTGCCGAACGCCGGGAGTTCGCCGAGGCGTTCGCCTGCAGCGGTGTCACCGCCCTGTTCCAGAACGCCGGGGAGGAAAGCCAGGATCCCCTCCGGCTGCTGAAGCGTCTGGCGCGGTTTACCCACCTGGGTGACAACCTCCGCGAGATTCTGGTGCGGGCCACGCACCCCGACGATCTGATCGCCGCCCACGCCGCGGGCCAACACGCGTTGTTCCTCACGGGGAACGGTGTGCCGTTGCGCGGGCAGTTTCAGACGGTCGAGGAGGAATTGGGGTCGATCCGGCTGTTTCATCAGTTGGGAATCCGCATGATGCATGTCACGTACAACCGGCGGAACCTGCTGGGGGATGGATGTGCCGAGCCGGCCAATGGCGGGCTGAGCGATCTGGGCCGGGCCGCGATTGCCGAGCTGAACCGCGTGGGGGTGATTGTGGATGTCGCCCACAGCGGGTGGCGGACCAGTCTCGAAGCGGCGCGGGCCTCGACCCGTCCCATGGTGGCCAGCCACACCACCTGTGCCGCCCTGCAGCATCACATCCGCGCCAAACCGGATGAAGTGCTGAAGGCGATCTGTGAGACGGGGGGACTGTTTGGCATCTGCTGGATCGCGCCGTTTCTGCAGGGGACCGGCGACCTCGCCGCGCTGTTGGATCACATCGACTACGCCGTCCGTGCGTTTGGCAGCGAGCATGTGGCGATTGGCACCGATGTGGCTCATCTGTCGCAGCACAACGCGGCGGCCGCGAAGCAGATTCCTCCCCGCCCCAAGACCCGCACCCGCTACGAGGCGCTCTGGCCCGAAGGGGCGCTCGGCGGCAACTGGCCCCGGGCCAACAGTCTGGCCTGGACGAACTGGCCGTTGTTGACGGTTGGGCTGGTGCAGCGCGGTCACAGCGAAGAAACCATCCGCCGCATCCTGGGAGGGAATGCCCTGCGGGTCTGCGAGGCGAATGCGGCTCCTGCCGCGCTGCCTCTCCCCGCCAACTCTTCGGCCCAGCCCGCCACATGAACCCGACCGTCTGTGTGGCCGGCCGGCCGGTGCGAGAACCGGCCGAGGTGTTCCCGACCGATCCCGTCGGCCAGCGGGTGCTGCGCGCGATGTCGGCCTGTAAAACGGCCTGGAACTTCACCAGTCTGGAGCACCTGCGGGGGGACGTGGCGATGCGCCGGACCGCCTTCGCGTTGCTCCTGCAGACGGGGCAGGTGGATGGGCGGGGGAGATATCGCACCGGGGGCTTTGATTTCTGGTACACCGACCGCTGGAACGGGCGTCCCGGGTTCTGCCGGGGCTGGACGAGTGTCTTCACCGAACCGCAGCGGGAAGATCGCACGTGGGTTTACCACCGGATGCGTCGCCGGGATGACCCGCCGCTCAACGATCCGGCCCGACCGGTGACGCTGACCGAGTCCCCCAGTGAACTGCTGCGGAACCTGCGGGCCGGGCGCACGCGGGCCGACTGCCTGACGGCGACACTGGCCTGTCAATTGCTGGCGATGGCGTCGGTTCGTTCCCCGGCGTGGCAGGATCGGCAGTTCGCACCTCCCAACGACCCCTACGTCGGCTATCGTTTCATCCACGACTGCTGTGACGAGTTGCCTCTCGCCGAGACCTGGTTGCCCGGCGACGGATTCTGCTTCATGAACTGCGACGATTACTGGCCCCGCTGCCAGGCCCGGCTGGACCGGCTGTCGAGCCGGCAGCGGCGGCGGTTGCCCTGGGACTTCGGTCTCTGGACGGCCCTCAACGGTCTGCAGGGCCCGGGGCCGGGGGAACAGTTCGCCGGTCTGGGGATGCTGCGTGGCCTGACCGCCGCACAACTGCGTGAGGAACTGCGCCTGGCCTACGAACGCGACACCGGCCACCGCCTCTCACGGCAGCAGGCCGAACACGAGGTGCGGATCACCCGTCGATGGCGCCTGCGGGTCTTGCCGCCGGAAGAGCCGGGAAGTGACTGAGTCGACCAAGCCCGATCCCCGGGACCGCCCAACCACCTGCATCGAAACCCCCAATCCGCGTCCTCCACACACCGCGTCGAGTGGGCCCAACCCACGGGTGGCGGGGGGGCGGACCTCCGTGTCCGCTCCGCTGGACCTGGATCGAACAAACACCGCTCCACGGGCCACCAACCCCCTGCATCGTAACCCCCAATCCGCGCCCTCCACACCACGCGCCGCAAGGGCCCAGCCAACGGGTGGCGGGGGGGCGGACCTCCGTGTCCGCTCCGCTGGACCTGCATCGAACAGAAACCGAATGCTGGTTGGCCGGAAATCTTGGGTCGGAAAACCCCAATCCGCGTCCTCCACACACCGCGCCGCAAGGGCCCGGCCAACGGGTCGCGGGGGGGCGGACCTCCGTGTCCGCTCCGCTGGACATTCCTCCGCAAACCCACGCCCCAATGGGCAGTCCATCCGCCTGGATCGTAACCCCCAATCCGCGCCCTCCACTCACCGCGCCGCAAGGGCCCCGCCACCCTGTGGTTGGGCCCTTGCGAACGGGTGTTTCGGTTGAGTGTCCAGCGGTAGGACTGTTGGACGATCCATGGTCTTTGGCTGCCCATCGGGTCGGTGATCCTCGGACTGGCGCCCAGCGGAGCGGACACAGAGATCCGCGCGGTTGTGGAACAGGCTTATCAGCCTGTTCGTCAAAGAAGCGTGGATCAACAGCACGACGAACCGTCGCCCCAGACCCCACCGACCTCGTGTCGGTTGGTGAATCAGATCTGCGGCTAGCCCAGCGGCACCGCCGCGCGTCGCCCCCTCTCCCACGGAACGACGCCCGAGAAGCCGAACCCGGGTGACTGTGGGAGAGGGTTGGGGTGAGGGCGAAAGGGCCGGGTGGTTTGTCGGGGTGTGACACAAAGCATGCCGCGCGGGTTGCCCCCTCATCCCCCCTTCGGGGACCTTCTCCCCCCACGGGGTGGAGAAGGACCGGATGCACGCCAGCGCGCGGCCGATGTCGGGGGTGTTGCGGCCGCGCGTCCAGCGGAGCGGACACAGAGGTCCGCCCCCCCGCCACCCTGTGGTTGGGCCCTTGCGTGAGGGTGTCTTTGGTTGGGTGCCCAGCGGCGGGTTGTTGGCCGATCCATGGTCTTCGGCTGCCCATCGGGTCGGTGACCTGCGGAGGAGCGCCCAGCGGAGCGGACACAGAGGTCCGCCCCCCCGCCACCGTGTGTTTGGGCCCTCGCGGGAGGGTGTCTTTGGTTGAGCGTCCAGCGGAGGTTGTTGGACGATCCATGGTTTTTGGCTGCCCATCGGGTCGGTGATCTGCGGACAATCGCCCAGCGGAGCGGACACAGAGGTCCGCCCCCCCGCCACCCTGTCTCTGGCCCCAGGCGCACGGTGTGCTCGGATGGCCGCCCAACGGACGGGGGCTGACCCGATCCAGATTTGTTCTCGGCCCATCGGAACGGGGGTCTTCCGACGCACGCCCAACGGGGCGGACACAGAGGTCCGCGCTCCCGCCACGTGATTGCCGGGTCCAATCGAACGGTTCCCTTGGTCTGGATCCCCAGCGGCTCAGGAATTCGGAATTCGACAGCGCCAGGGCGCAAGGCGTTCGATCGACGAGTGGCGGCCCTGAAGGGGCTCAAGAAGGTAGCCGGGGGTTCCGCGACAGCGGTACCCCCGGACAGCCGTCCCCCACCCGGCCCGAACCCCGGCAGGGGTTCCAGAGGGCACGGCACCACGCCTGGCGCATCGTCACGTGTCTCCCCACCAAGCGGCCGCCGGACGCCCGTAAAAGAGGTTTTCAACCTGTTGGTCCCAGGGCCACCGGCCCGCCGAGTCCACCGTCGATCGACATCTTACGCCCCACGGGGCACACACCACTCGGTCCGAAAGACCCAATCCGCTGGCTGGTGTTGGGGCGCCCCCGAGTGGCCGGTTTTGAGGTGCCCGCTGACAAAGGGCTGGCCGGTTCGCCGTCCGCTTCGTCCAGATCGGCCCGTTCGTCTCCTGTCAGATTGATTTCTTCCCAGACATACGCCCTGGTCGTCGCGTTCAACATCCCGACGAAATGGAAGATCACGCTGTCATTGGGTTCCTGAAGGGGGACCAGTGTGGGGCCCCTAAACCAGAACCGGGGCGACCGCTACAGGGGCATTGCGATTACTCGGTCACGTTGAATTCGGAAGCCGCTGAAGCGTGCGTGCAGCACTGCGACCGAGTTCAGGAACAGAGACAAGTCTCTTCAGCGATGACTGGCAAAGTGGACTAGTGGCGTTTCGTTCGATCGAATCGAGCGCATTGTATCTGATGGATAAATCCTCGTCTTCGCTCGTAACAATGGTTTCCAGCAACCCCAACACTCCATCGACATCGATGAATCGACGCATGGCGAGAGCTGCAAATTGCCTCACAAGTTCATCATCATCTTTATCATTTAGGATCATGCAAATCGCATTGCAGAAACGTCTGCGGGCTTCATTTGTGTAGTCCTGAAACGGAACTGACTTCAAGACCTCGACACGAACGAAATCCTCCTCCGATTTGTCTGTCAGTATTGTAAAAAACAGGCAGTGGACACGTTCGTCTGTCGAGTCAGCCAGAGTCTCAATGATAGTACTCCGGCGGTCTGCGTCAGACGTGGTGTACTCGTCAAGAAGCATGGTAATGGTGTCGCTCATGCCTGGCCTCCTATCTGATATTGAGCTTGAAAACGATCTCTGCCACATCATCATCCATTTCAAGTATCGCCTGACGGAGGGCATTCGCCTGACCGCCAATAATGGAATTCAATCGTTTGTGTGTAGGGCTTCCCACAGCCGATTTGGGTCTTCCGCCGGCTGCCATATCTGGATAGTGAGGCCATACTTTTCCATCATCTGCTGAGCCAAGGCTCTTCGTATATTTTCGTCCGGCTGCCTCAGTTTTATCCCCAAACTGCTCCCACTGGTGAAGACGCCTCTTGAGCCCTTTCATGCCTTCCTTCCTCAAGATCTCGTTCCATCCATCAACATGTAATTGAATCTCACTTTGCAATGCGGAAAGGTCGGTTGTCTTTCCCGGTTTTATCGTATGGTTGAACGTGAGAGTGCCAGACTTCGAATTAGGACCAATTCCCCCCAGCGCCTCATCAATCTTCTTCAGCAAGTCGCCGTCGTGTTCAAAAATCTCCCTAAGAGTGAGATCGACCTGTTTACGGAGACCCGGGTTCTTTTTGAAGACGCGCTTGAGTTTCGAGAGGGAGGCCTCGTTTCCCTCCGCCGCGAGTCTGGCGATTTCGAGGCATTCGTCTGGTGAGATGTTGTGGACCCAGACGCCGGCCGTGCCGACGTGGTAGGTGTGGTCCTCCTCGACTTCCGGGTTGTAGGTGGTGAAGTGTTCGCCGGGGGGAGCTGTTTCGGGCTCGACGGAGACCGCCTCCGCCAACTCGCCGGTCAGGGTGACCAATCGGCTGCCGGGACACAGCTCCCGAGCCGGGATGAACCGGCCGGTCTCAACGTCGTAGAACGGGTGGTTGCCCGTGGTCGTCAGCGTCTCGGCCGAGCCGATGACGTTAATGTGTCGTAGTTTTACAACCCGGCGGTGTCAGTTGCCACCGGAGTCGGGGCTTCATCGGCGGGTTGTGAAAATCCAGCGTCTAGATGGGATTGGAATATGACAATCAGATTCGAATTGAACCGAGGCTGAAAAGCCGCTTATGTGTGGCCTGCCGACTGAGAGGTAGCTTGGCTCCTGCATCCCTGCGCAAGTTCCAGACTGTGGTGCCGTGGACATATTCCATCCATTTCCATCTCTGGAGGAAAAGTCCTGTCATCGCTGGCTGTCAAAAACCGGGGCGGCTGCGGGAAATAGCAAAAGTGCCGCAACTTCCACCGATTGGATCCCTGCGGTGCCTCACAATGCCATGTTTGTGCCGAAGATGCGGGTATGTAAAGCGGCACCAGATTCATTTCGCTCCCGAGGGCTCTTGGGTTGCCATTCAAGCATGGCCAAACGGCAAAATCTAAAAGCCGATTTTCGTTGCAATAAAAGCAAATGCGGCAAAGAAGATGACAATGACCGCCCCCGTTATGACAGCTACTGAGAGACCATCCAGCGAAGTGAACGTTCTTAGGGCGTAGACGGTTGCCGCAACGCATGCAACACTACAAATTAAACTGAGTCGAAGAACGAATTGCCCCCGGGTCATTGGCCTGACTTCCAATAGATAGGTGTGCCAACAACTACTACGGAACATGGTTGGGAAGCCACCATGTTTGGGGAATATGTACCCGACCCCTGTTTTGTCTCAAGGCATGAGTAGCCGCCACCCGTTTGCCAGTAGCCTGCTGGCTCAGCTGCAATCGGCTGGAGAAAGGCGAAGTCTGGATTCAACGCGGAATTACCAAGTGGGCCTCGATAAAGTGTCGACATTTATGCCTCGTTACTGGGTTGGAGGAATACTGAGGGGAGGCGCGCTCTCACCACGATACTCAAGAAGTCGGAATGCTGTTCAAAGCAATGATACCGGCGGCAGTGATCGAATACGTTGGTTGTGACGGATTCATTCCGACGTGGCGGATGATATAACCGTCTGATTCAAGACCGTTTAGGGATTGCATCAGGTGCTCTTCTCGTTCTACTCCTTTGGACGACAATTCTCGTTCAATCTGATACCAACTGAATTGACCATCGTTTGTGTGGATGAGTCTCAACAGGTAAAGTCGAAATCGATTCATCTTCGTCTCCCTTTCACGGACTGACGCTTGGATGGTACACCACACAATGGCTTTCTTCCAACAAGTAGTCTTCCAACGTCGCCGTGTGAGCGTTGTTCCACAGCTCGTATGCAGCATCCGCGTCCAGTGGTTGGCCATTGGAGAATCCAAGATGGAAATGATCGTGTAAAACGGACCCACCTGAGCGCCGAAATCAGACCCACCCGGGTGAGGGGGTGGAAGGTGCCGAGGGGAGGTCGGCACACGGGGGTCATTCAGGAGGTTGAAGCGGCTGCTGACGGTTTGTTATCCGCTTCAGTCCTGCTTCTTGCTCCGCCTCGTTTTCATCGACTCACGGAACCGAAAACTTTCGCCATTCATCTCGAAGATATGGCACCGGTGGGTCAGCCGATCCAGCAGTGCCGCCGTCATCCGTTCGCCCTGGAACACCTGCCCCCAATCAGCGAATGCCAGGTTGCTCGTGATCAACAGGCTTGACCGCTCGTAACGCTCTGCGAACAACTGGAACAGCAGCTCCGCTCCGGTGCGACTGAATGACAGGTAGCCCAGTTCGTCACAGATCAGCAGATCCAGCTTGTCAAGCTGTGTCAGGAACCGGTCGAGCTGATGCGATTGCTGGGCGGTCTCCAGCTTCGTCACCAGCCCCGCCGCCGTGTAGAACCGCACCCGGCGGCCCTGTCGACAGGCCGCCAGTCCCAAGGCGATCGCCAAGTGCGTTTTGCCAGTACCCGGTTCCCCGATAAGACAGGTGTTGAACCGCTGATCCAGCCATTCGCCACGTGCCAGCTCCAGCATCTTCTGCTTCGACACGCTCGGCACCGCCGTGAAGTCGTAGGTGTCGAAGTCCTTGTGCAGGGGGAATGACGCGTTGCGGATCCGGGTCTGCAGGGCGTTCGCTGACCGTGACGCCACCTCCAGCTCGGTCAGACTCAACAGGTATTGCTCGTAGTCCTGGTTGCTCGTCGCCGCTTCCCGCGCCAGTTTCTCGAACTCCGCGCAGATCGTCGGCAGACGCAGCAGTTTCAGGTTCGTCTTCAGTAACAGGCTTTGATTCGACATCACGGGGTTCTCCAGAGAACAGGAGTTGGTTGTACCGGTGCAGGTCAGGTGCCGGCACCCGCACCGGTGGAATGGACGCCGGCCGTTCCGTGAATCGCGATTCGCACGGAGGCGAGTGATCACGCAGCAGTCCCAATCGAAGTCGGATTCCCGCCACCGTGATCAAGCCCAGCGACTGCGAACTCTCCTGGTTCACTCCCTCCAGTACCTGGGTCAGTCGTTCCAGGGGATGGTCTCGCAGGAGCATCAGAACCTGGATGAACTCCCGCGCAGCGGTGTGCTGACCCAGTCGCTGCTCCAGCGCGGAACGCAGTGCGGCAAATACCGGGGGCAGCTTCCAGTCCCGATACACCGCCGAGTGATCCAGGCACGCCGGCTTGCGGGACAGAGTCACCAGATAATGCAGTGGATCCAGCTCGGATTGCCCCGGATCGTAACGCCTCGGATGCGTGGCCACACGCACCCCTCGGCACACGATCTCCACGCGATCGACATAGGCCTTCAACGTCAGTGCCTGAAACGCAGCCTCATGCGGTACGCTGTACGAGACTTTGTCAAACCGCACTGTCTGCAGCTTGTCCGCCTTCGTCTGGCGCATGAGACAGGCCTCGAACCGTCGCTCGGGCAACGGGGCCGAGACGCGTTGATCCTCCTCAAACTGAGCGGCAATCGTCACACTTCGTCCCGTCACCATCCGTTGCCGGTCCTCACGGCACCGTTGCAGCAGGTACGCATTCAGCGCGTCCATGTCGGCCATACGCGGTACGGGAGTCGCCCACTCCCGCTCCAGCCATTTCACGCGATTCTCGACGTGTGGTTTCTCGTTCCCCCGCGCCGGCATACAGAACAAGGGGGCGAAGTTGTAGTGGCTCGCCAATGCCATGTACAACTCGTTCAGCCGCCGGTCCCGACCACGCAGGATCTGCACGGCCACTGTCTTCGGGTTGTCCCACCAGACCTCTTTGGGAACACATCCGAAG
>Ga0315901_10010273_pt1 | contig 10669 bp, 8 predicted proteins | sample LakEriMetagenome_10_FD_203761 | JGI IMG/M metagenome (GOLD analysis project Ga0315901, IMG submission 203761) | Freshwater fungal communities from buoy surface, Lake Erie, Ohio, United States - Buoy 2 MA116 | ecosystem: Environmental > Aquatic > Freshwater > Lake | place: USA: Lake Erie, Ohio...
CGGCGCGGGCACCGTGGAGGGCACCGTGAGCACCACGTCGGTGGGCGGCGGGGCAATCGGGATCGTCGTCGACGTGGTAGTGGTGGAGGTGGTCGACGTGGTCGACGTCGTGGTGGACGGGGCGACCGTGGTGGTCGGCACCGCCTCCTCGGACGCGCACGAAGCAAGCAACGACGCGGCCAGAACGCCTGCAGCAAGGATCCTCATGGTCCTCATTTCACGATCACCGTCTTCCAGATAGAGCGGGAGCCGGACTGCCCCCGGGCCGTGATGCGGACCACGATCTGGGCCCCGGATGGGAGGCCGGTGACGAGGCACGACAGCGCCGACTTCTTCGCGCACGCCTTCTTCGACGGGTTCACGGTGACGGTGATGTTCTTGCCGAGCGAGTCCTTCGCCGTCCATTTAACCGAGATGAGACCCTTCTTCGCCCCGTCGGCGATCGCAGACAGGGAGAGCCGCCCCGCCGTGACCTTCCCGGCCTTCGTCACCTTCACGGACCCGAAGTCGCTGGTGAACTGCTTCGTCGCCCCCATCGCGATGAGGGCCGAGTAGCACCAGGTGTCCTTCCCCTTCACCGCCGGCACCTTGATGGTCCCGTAGGGGACGTGCGCCAGGTCGGCAGGCACCAGCTTCGACCACGGCTTGTTGCCGATGGAGCACTGCAGGTAGTAGTAGTCCACGTTCGCCTCGTCCATGACGGACGGCGCGACGACGACGACGAGGTCCGCACCGGACATCTTCCCCGAGAGCTCGGGCGTCTCGGGCACGCCGGCGAGCGTCGCCGCGGTGAACTTGCGCTCGCGGGTCCCCGCCTCGTTCGTGCCCCGTGCGGTCACCACGTGCGATGCCCGTCGCGGCAGGCCCGTGAACGTGCACACGGTGGTGGCGTTGACCGCGAGGGCGCACGGCGGGAGGCCGACGATCTCGGCGGTGGGCGTGCCCTGGACGGTCCCTCCCCCGTCACCGACCGTGATGCTCGCCTTCAGTTCGATGTCGGTCGCCGTGAACGACGCCGTGAACGTGGGCGGCCCCACGGGCACGGCGGTGGACCCCGCCGTCGATGCGGCGGAGCGGGCACTGCCGTTCGCGCCGGTGACACGCGGGGTGTAGGTGAGGGAACGGCTGACCCCGAAGAGCACGCACGACAGTTCGTGGATCGCGGTGAGACAGGCCTTCGTGGGGTCCTGCGGGGTGTCGACGGCCCAGTGAGTGGGCTCATGCGACCCGATGTTCGAGAGATCGGGCTGCCATGACACCGTCATGTTGGTGAGGCCGCCCGGGTCGGGCGTGGCCGTGACGGTGGAGAACGCCCACACGCTCGGGGCGGCCACCGGGTCGACGCGAACAACGGCAGAGGTCCCGTCCACGGACACGAGCGTCACGGTGAACCTGTCGCGCGGGTCTGTCCACGAGGAGCCGGCAGTGAGGCGCGGGTCTGTGGTGAGGTCGCGCGCCGAGAGGTCCGAAGTGGGCGCGGTCAGGTCGCAGATGTAGGCGGTGCTGTTCGCCAGCCCGATCACGCCGTCGGCCGCGATCGAGTTCGACGCGAAGGATGCCGAGGGTTCCATGGTGATCGCCACGCCGCCGTTCACGGGGCTCGCCGCGGCGGGCACCTGGCCGATCCGGTTCGGGTTGTACTGCAGCCAGAACGTGTTGTCCCCGGCGGCGTCACTCGTTGCCGGGATGCGCACAGCGGTGATGCCGAGCTCCGTGCGGTCTGCCCGCACGAGCGTGTACGTGCTGCTCGTTCCCGTCCACATGGCCGTGTTGGTCGGCGGGAGGAACCCCGCCGTCACCAGGAAGGTCGGCGAGAAGAACGAGGTCAGGTTGCTGGACCCCATGACGTCCGCGTTGTTCCCGTACTCCACGTCGGCACACGTGGTGAGGTACGTGAGGGGCACACCGGCATTGCAAGAGTTCGCGTGGGGAAGGCCCAGGTTGTGGCCGAGTTCGTGCGCCCACACCCCGGCGTACCCGGGCGCCGTGTAGGTCCAGGATGTGGGCCCGCCGACCTCCCCGAGTCCGGCGAACCCGCAGTCCTTCGTGTCCGACGTGAACGTGACCATCAGGTTGTCGGTGGAGTTCTCCAGGCCGAGGCCGTCGATGTGCGCGCGGGCATAGTTCGCCATCTCGGCGAACTCGCACTGGCCCGGCTTGTTGATGAGCGACACGTCGACAGTGCTCGTCACCCTCACCTTGAGGGTCTCCTGGCGGGCGGACATCGCGTTCCACCACGGTGTCAACTGGGCCACGATCGCGTCCACGTTGGCCCTGTCGGCGTCCTTCCACGCGGCCCCGGACCACTGCACGGGGACAACCGTCAGCTGCCTCGTGGTGAGCACCTCGGCCTTCCTCACCCCGCGCACGAGAGTTCCCCTCTGCAGCGTGGCCGGGTCGAGACTGTGCGCGGAGGCCACCGCCGCGGCCGGCATGTCGATGCGCGTGCCGGACTCCATCTCCAGGCCGTCCGTGGTGCGCACGGGCACCATGCGGTCGCCGATGCTCGCCACCCACTCCGACTGCCCGGACGCCTCGAACGTGCCGTCGGTGGAGGCGAGCCTGTGCACCGTGACGCGGACCGGGGGCGGGGTCATGGCGGCATCCACCGGGACAGGGAGCCCGAAGGTGCACAGCAACGCGGCGGCACCCACGAGAACGGGAAGTCTGCGCCGCCGGGCCATGGGGACGACTCTATTCGGGGGAATGAAGTTTCCCGTGCGTCAGCGCGTGCGGAGCGGCCCGGGGATCATCTCCCCGTGGGCCTCCATGAGGTCGTCCACGAGCGACCAGATCTGGTCGAGGTCGAGTTCTGCGGCAGTGTGGGGGTCGAGCATCGCGGCGTGGTACACGTGGTCACGCCTGCCGGTGAGGACCGCCTCCACCGTGAGCGACTGCACGTTGATGTTCGTCTGCATGAGGGCGGCGAGGTGCGGGGGCAGTGCGCCGACGGCGACCGGGTGGATGCCCGCCGCATCGACGGTGCACGGCACCTCCACGCTGCACCCTTCCGGCAGATTCGTGATGAGCCCCCTGTTCGGCACGTTGCCGTACACGGTGCGCGGGGTTCCTGTCTCGATCGAGTGGATGATGCCGCTGCCGTACTCCATGCTCTGCACCACCCGCAGGCGTCCCTCCGGGTTCTCCAGCCGCTGGCGCAGGCTCTCCCACCCCTCGATCTGGCGCTCGCACCTGCGCGGGTACTCGTCCAGGGGGATGCCGAACTCATCGAGCAGGTCGGGCCTGTCGCGCTTGATGAACCACGGAACGTACTCGCTGAAGTGCTCGCTGGACTCCGTGACGAAGAACCCGAGGCGGCGGAACATCTCGTAGCGCACAGCATCAGAGAGCCCCTCGAAGCCGCCGTCGCTGCGCTCGGTGTCACCGCGCATCGGCAGAGGCATGGTGCGGGCGCGCTCGGCGATGGAGGGGTACAGGTCCCGCACGCCGTCGGCGGTGCGCTCGCCGAAGCGCAGGTAGAACGCCATGTGGTTGATGCCGGCGCACGTGTACTCGAGCGCGGCCGGGTCTACGCCGATGTCACCGGCCAGCTGGTGCGCGGTGTGCTGCACGCTGTGGCACAGCCCTATGGTCCTGATGCTCGACGCACGGGACACCGCCCAGCAGAGCATGCTCATCGGGTTCACGTAGTTCAGGAGCACCGCGTCCGGGCACAGCTCCTCCATGTCCGCACAGATCCCCAGCAGCACGGGGATGGTGCGCAAGCCACGCATGATCCCACCGATGCCGAGCGTGTCGGCGATCGTCTGCTCGAGGCCGTACCGCTTGGGAATCTCGAAGTCGATCACGGTCGAGGGCCTGTACCCGCCCACTTGGAACATCGTGATGACGTAGTCGGCGCCGGCGAGCGCCTGGCGGCGGTCCGTGGTCGCCTCGATCACCGCAGGCACTCCGAGCGTCTCCACGATCCTGCGCCCCACGATCTCCGACGTGCGCAGGCGGGTCTCGTCTATGTCGTGCAGCACGATGGTGGACGAGGCGAGCTCGGGCCAGCTGAGGATGTCACCCATCAGGTTGCGGGCAAAGACGGTGCTCCCGGCACCGATGAACGTCACGCGCGGCATCGCGTCAGGCTATGTGAACGGCTCAGACGATGCGGGACTTCTTGTCGCCCCAGTAACGGTCGCGGAGCGGCTTCTTGTACAGCTTGCCCGTGGGCAGGCGGGGCAGTTCCGCCTCGAAGTCGACCGAGCGGGGCACCTTCTGGCGCGCGAGATGGGCGGCACAGAACTCGATGAGCTCCTTCGCCACCTCCGGACCCGGTTCCACCCCGGGCATGAGCTGCACGACCGCCTTGACCTCCTCTCCGAGGTCCTCGTTCGGCACGCCGAACACGGCGGCGTCCGCCACCTTCGGGTGCGTGATGAGGAGGTTCTCGCACTCCTGAGGGTAGATGTTCACCCCGCCCGAGATGATCATGAAAGTGGCTCGGTCCGTGAGGTAGAGGAACCCGTCGTCATCGACGTACCCGACATCGCCGACTGTCGTCAGCGTGCCGTCCGCGCTCGACGACTCCTTCGTCTTCTCCGCGTCGTTGAAGTAGGTGAAGGCCGCACCGGAGGAGAACCACAGGGTGCCCGGCTCGCCCTTCGGCGAGGGCTTCATGTCGTCGTCCAGCACGTGCAGATCGCCGAGCACGATCTTCCCCACGGTCCCGCGGTGCGCCAGCCACTCGGCCGAGTCGCACGCGGCGAACCCGAGGCCCTCTGTCGCCCCGTAGTACTCGTGGATGATCGGCCCCCACCACTCGATCATCGCCTCCTTCACCGGCACCGGGCACGGGGCGGCGGCATGGACGGCGATCTCGAGCGACGAGAGGTCGTACCTGTTGCGGACGTCCTCCGGGAGCTTCAGCATGCGGCTGAACATCGTGGGCACGAGCTGGCTGTGCGTCACCCTGTGCTTCTCGATGAGCCTCAGGTACTCCTCCGGGTCGAAGTGCTCCATCACGATCACGGTCCCGCCGCGGCGGAGAGTGAGACCCACGGCGGCCTGCGGCGCGGAGTGGTACAGCGGCGCCGGCGACAGGTAGACCATGTCGTCGCGGTACCTCCACAGGTTGTCGAGGAACCCCCACAGCGGCAGCGGCTCGTCCGGGCGGGCGTCCGGCATCGGGCGCAGGATCCCCTTCGGTCTCCCCGTGGTCCCGGAGGAGTAGAGCATGGAGATGCCGAGATTCTCGTCGGCGATCGGCGTTACGGGATGGGTGCGCACCGTCGTCTCGTAGTCCTTGAACGGGCGGTCGTCGCCGGTGCCGTCCACGATGAGGAAAAGCTCCACGTCCGGGCACATCGACGCGGCCTCCATCGCGACCTCACGCCGGGCGCGGGACGTGATGAGAACCCGCGACTGGCTGTTGTTCACGATGTACGCCATCTCCTCGGCCTTCAGGTACGAGTTGATCGGCGTGTAGTAGAGGCCCGACCTCTCCCCCGCGCTGCACACCTCCAGGAAGTGGCGGTTGTTCTCCATGAACATCGCGAAGTGGTCGCCCTTGTGCAGCCCGACCGACCGGAGCAGATGGGCCAGTTGGTTCGCCCTCTCCTCCATCTGGCGGTGTGTCGTGATCTCGCCCGACGACGCCATCACGTAGGCGGGCCGGTCCGGATGGCTCTGTGCGTGCGCCCTGCTGAACATGTCGTTCCCCCTTCGACTTCCCCAACCGTAGTGGCGGGGGACGGTTCGCAAAAGTGGTAGCAATTCGGTGATGAGCGCCGAGCCCGCCGCGACCCCGGCCCGCCCGGTTGCCCTGGTCACGGGCGCATCGTCGGGCATCGGGCGCGCTTTCGCGGAGCACTTTCTGCAATCGGGCTACGACGTGTTCGCTGTCGGGCGCGACGAGACAGCGCTCGCCTCGCTGGCGGCGGGTGCACCGCCCGGCGGTCCACTGGTGACCACGTGCGTGTCCGACCTCTCCACGGCAGGCGGCGTGAGCAGGGTTCTCGAACTGTGCCCCGGGCCGGACGTGGTGGTCGCCAATGCCGGCTACACGATCGCGGGGAGAGTGGGCACAGCGGACTGGCGGGCACTCAAGGACCTCAGCTATCTCACGGGCGCTGGGGTGGCACAGCTGCTCGAGGCACTGGCACCCGAAATGGTGCGTCGCGGCACGGGCGACGTACTCATCGTCTCGAGCATCGCGTCACTGATCAGGATGCCGGGCTCGGCGGTGTACGCAGCGTCGAAGTCATTCGCCACGGCGTACGGCCGCAGCCTCCACCGCGAGCTGCGCGGGACGGGCGTGCGGGTCTGCGTCCTCTGCCCCGGGTACGTCCGGACGCCGCTGCACGAGAGATCGGGCCTCGGCCACCTCGTGCGGCAGGTGCCGGGCTGGATGTGGGTGGAACCGGACGTTGTCGTCGCGGCGGGAATCCGCGGGCTGCGCCGCGGCAAGGAAGTTGTCGTGCCCGGATTCGTCTACCGCGCGGCGCTCCCGTTCCTCAACCTCTCCGTGGCCCAGCGCGTCTGGGCGCGGATGACGCGCAGGGGCCGCAGGCCAAGTAGCGCCCGGCGGTAGCGGCACGGCGCTTCGCCGGGGAACAGAACGGGCGCGGCCCATGTGGACCGCGCCCGTCTGACGGGACTGGTGATGTGGTGCGGTTAGTGCGAGTCGCCCGAACGCGCCCTGGCGATGTTGAGGATCATGACGCCGTAGAGGGCCTTCGCCGTGATGTCGGCGATGGTGTAGCCCACCTGGCGGGTTGCCTCGATGCCGTCGGTCGGGTCGAAGATGACCGGGGACAGGTACACGATCGGGTAGAAGAGCCACGTCACGAGGAGCACCGTGGTGGCGTTCTTGATGGCCGATGCGACGGCACCCGTCTCGCGCGACCCTGCAGCCTTGAGCTCTCCGTTCAGCGTCCAGAGGATGTAGAGGAACGGGATCATCGAGAGCACCCAGAAGGTCCACTTCGTCCCGTCGGACATCGACGTCTCGCCGGGGTAGCCGAGGCCGATCATCAGCACCGTTGCCGGGACCAGCGTGGTCATGAGCTTCTTGCGCCTGTCAGCGGTGACCCCGAGCACGATCAGCAGCTCGATGACGAGCAACGGGACGGTGATGAGCCAGTCGGCGTAGCGGTAGCCCTCGTTGACGGTGCCCTCTGCCCAGCCGCTCCAGATGCGGTAGTAGTGGTAGCCGGCGATGCCGACGACGACGGCCGAGACGGCGACGCCGCTCTGGTACTGCTTTGCAACTGACTTGATCTGGGTCAGGAAGTACACGAACGCGCCGAGCATCACGGCGGTGCCGAACGACAGGGCGTTGTATACGAGTTGATTGAGGTCCTGGTCCTTCAGGACCGTGGCCATTTCTTCCATTGGGTTCCCTCCTGGGAATCTGCCCTTGCGGGGTGACGAGTGTCACCGTAACGGAACAAGTTCACAAGCGGGTGCATACCCAAAATGGCCTGCAATTGGCACTCCCAACGGGATTCGAACCCGTGCCGCCACCTTGAGAGGGTGGTGTCCTAGGCCACTAGACGATGGGAGCCTGGAGCAGAGAACTCTATCGGCACCCCGCGGGGTTCACCCACGGCACCCCCCTCCCGGCTGCTGGCGTGAGGTCACTGCGGTTCGCGGGGCAGGCCGAGCATGCGCTCCCCCAGGATGTTGCGCTGGATCTCGTCCGTGCCCCCGGCGATGGACTGGCCCGGCACCGACACCAGCACCTCGGCGACCATCCCGTCGGCGGCGGTGCCTGACCCTGTCAGCATGCCCTCGGCGCCCGCGATGCGCCCGTGCACGTGCGCCGCGAGCCGTGCGATCGAGCTCATGGCCAGCTTGCCCACGCTTCCCTCCGGACCGGGCGGACGGCCCAGCTCGCGTGCCGCGCGTGCGCGCTCGGCCGTCCATCCTGCGATGCGCTGCATCGTCAGCAGCCTCGCCACGTCCTGGCGCAGTGCGGCGTCGTTGCCGAGCCCGCGGCGCGTCATCTCCGGCACCACCAGGTCCACGCGGCCCGCGCGCTGCGGGTACCACTTGTAGGTCTCCATGTGCTCGTCGTGCTCCGCGCGCGCCTCGGTGACAGCACGGCCCGTCACTCCCTCCAGGCGCCAGCGCGACACGATGTTGCCGAACCTCCGCTCGTGGGCGAGCGTCGCGAGGGCGGCCGTCCACCCCTTGTTCGGCTCCCCCACCACCCAGTCGCCGGGCACGCGTGCGTCGGTGAGGAACACCTCGTTGAACGACGAGTGGTGGTTCATCTGGGCGAGCGGGCGCACCATCACGCCGGGCTGGCGCATCGGCAGCACGAAGTACGTGATCCCCGAGTGCTTCGGCACCGTGGAGTCGGTGCGTGCCAGAAGGATGCCGTAGTCGGCATGGTGCGCGCTCGTGTTCCAGACCTTCTGACCGTTCACCACCCATTCGTCGCCGTCGCGCACCGCCCTCGCCTGCAGTCCGGCCAGGTCGCTGCCCGCGCCCGGCTCGCTGAACAACTGGCACCAGGTGAGCTCGCCGGTCAGCGTCGCCCGCAGGAACCTCGTGCGGAGACTGTCGGTACCGTGCTCGAGGATCGTCGGGGCGGCGAGCGACATCCCCACACCCATCGGAAGGCCGACTGCCCCGTGCTCGCGCAGGCAACCCGCTGCCACGGTCTCGCTCCACGCGGGAAGGCCCCTGCCCATCCACTGCACCGGCCAGTGCGGCACCGCCCAGCCGGAGTCGCACAGCAACCCGCGCCACTCACGCAGCGGCCGGTCCGGGTCCCAGTTGGTCCTGATCCATGCCGAGCACTCCGCGGCGACAGACTCGGGAGTCGCTTCCGGCACGGTCACAGCCCTGAGGGATCGATCGCCGAGCCGAAGCGCAGCTTGTTGTTCGCGTGCCCGAGGTGCTGCAGCGAGAACGCCGCGCGCATCGCCGTGTACTGGCCCTGCGCCTCGAGTGCCTGGTTCACGGACTCCTTCGCGAGCTTCAGCGCGAATCCAGGTTTCGTGGCGATGCGCCGTGCCATGTCCATGGCCGCGCCGTCTAGCTCGGCGGCCGGCACCACGCGGTTCACCATGCCCAGCTGCATCGCCTCGTGCGCGGTGAACGAGTCGCCGGTGAACAGCAGTTCCTTCGCCTTGCGGGCACCGAACTCCCACGGGTGGCCGAAGTACTCGACGCCGTTCACGCCGAACGCCACGACGGGGTCGGAGAAGGTTGCGTCCTCTGCAGCGATGATGATGTCGGCGACCCACAGGAGCATCAGCGCGCCGGCGATGGACTTGCCCTGTGCCGCGGCAATGACCGGCTTCGGGAGGTTGCGCCACCGCCAGCACATGTTGAAGTAGACCTCCTCCTCGTGGGCCATCATCGCCTCCTGGCCCTCGCCGGTGAACCCCGACTGCGGGAAGACCCTGGCGAACTCGTCGGGCGTGGTGCGGTCACGGAGGTCGTGGCCGGCCGAGAAGTGAGGGCCCTCGGCCCGCAGCACGATCACCTTCACGTCGTTCCGGCGCGCCGCGTCGTCGTAGCACGCGTTCAGCTCGTACGTCATCAGGTTGTTCTGTGCGTTGCGCTTGTCGGCGCGGTCGAGCGACACCACCGCGATTCCCCCGTCGCCGGGATTCTCCACGCGGTACGAGACTGTCTGCAACGAGGAGAGATCGATCGCCATGCGGGAGTTCTACACCAGTGCGGCGGACTCACCTGCCACCGAGGGCAAATGGTTGGGGAACAAGGACTCGAACCCTGAATAACAGTACCAGAAACTGCTGTGTTGCCAATTACACCATTCCCCAGTGCGGTTACGGAGTGTAGCGGTGAACGTCGGCGGCAACCACCGCGCGGGAGTCGCCGCGGTCAGTCCCCCAGGCCCAGTTCGCGCATCACGATGCGGACCACGGTCTCGTCCCACCGGTCCTGGAGGGTGGCGTCCCCGATCAGCTCGGTGAGGGAACGCGAGAACAACATGCCCGATGCGACGGCGGCCACGGCAACGGTGTCAACATCCGGGCCGATGAGCCCCCTTTCCTGGAGGTGGCCGAGGCCGGCGACGATGTCGTCGAGGGATTCCCTCTCCACACCGGACAGGCGGGCACGCATCTCGGGGTTGTGCTGGCTGCTGGCCAGGGCACTGAGGCGGCGCGCACGGCCGGAGCGCCGCGACTCGGCGAGGAGACCGCGCAGGTACGAGTCGAGCAACGCGCGCAGTTCGGCCCGTGTGGACACGCCTGCCACGCCGTCCCTGAAGTGGACGACGTCGAAGTACCGCGCCTCCATGAACCGACGCACCTGCGCCTCCTCGACGAGCCCGCGCAGGTTCCCGAAGTGGTGGTACACCGAGCTCGCCGATGCGCCCGACTGCTCGAGAACTTCCTCGAGCTTGACGCCCCACTCGCCGTGGGTGTCGATCAAGCCGATGGTGACGGTGATGAGGCGCTCGCGCGTGGTCGGCATCTCGTGAGCGACCTCCTGTCGCTTGCCCTCACCTCGCCGTGCCGCCATGGCGACACGCTACCCAGCACGTCAGGAGCGGGGAGGGCCGGGCTCAGCCCGTGAGTCGCTCCAGCGATCCGAAACCGATGATCCTGCCGAGACCCACACCCACGGCCTCGCGCGCCCAACGCGACGTGTTCCCCGAGAGTCCCGCTCCCACGGGGGCCGGCGTCGTCCCGAAGCCGAGTTCGCGCATGGCGTGGGTCGACCTGGCGACATGCCA
>Ga0315901_10010277_pt1 | contig 10666 bp, 12 predicted proteins | sample LakEriMetagenome_10_FD_203761 | JGI IMG/M metagenome (GOLD analysis project Ga0315901, IMG submission 203761) | Freshwater fungal communities from buoy surface, Lake Erie, Ohio, United States - Buoy 2 MA116 | ecosystem: Environmental > Aquatic > Freshwater > Lake | place: USA: Lake Erie, Ohio...
AATACCATCTGTATTACATAATGCTGAAACTCTATCATAAAGAATAACAGTTGGAGTAATTATTCTATTATTAATCTTTTTATTAAATTTTTTTTTACATGACCTTGGGTCCTGTTTACCAGGCCTGGGACCTGGATTACAAAATAAGTGATTACATCCATTTTTATCGTATTTGATAACAATAGGAACACCTACTCTTAAATAAGACGGAGCTTTTGAATTATTTGTTATATCAAAATACATAATATATATTATAGTATGTATTATTTTAAATTGTTATTTTAAAAGCAAATTAAACCCTTCTCAAATATTTGAGAAGGGTTTAACTTACCGCCTAAGATAAACTTAGACTATAGGTATAAAGCGATTAAGGTTAAAGACACTAGTATAATTACCTGACCGAGCTCAGGATTAAGTAAACATATTTTTATTAGCTTGTATAAAATACTCAGTTGAAGGATTTACTAAAATGTATAATTTATCTATTAAGAAAGATTTTACAGTGTGTCCATCAGTAAATTCTTTAATTTTAAGACTATTATTATCTAAATTAATTTCTAAAATTTGTATTGTTCGGAATTTACAGTTATATCTAACTTTAATAACATCATTTACACTAATTTTTTTAATACAATTTTTATAATTTATATTAATGTAATCTTTTAGCATATTTTTAACATCGCAAAATTTAGAATAATATTCGCTAATGTAAGATCTATCTCTTTGAATTATTGTTATAATACTTTGTCTATATTTATTATATATATCTTTAATAGAAGCATTACTTGTTAAAAGTGGAAGTAAAAATGGTAAAAATGAATCATCATTCTCTTCAAAATATTTTATTAATTTTTCAAATATTGGATCAGTTATATGTGTTATACCTTCATTTTCTGGACCAGGATTAACAACAGATAACATTATTTCAAGTATCATATCTTGAACATTTAAATTTGTAGAAATATTATATACATATGAAACTATTGTTCTTGGATAATCAAACTGATACATACATATTTGTATATATTGTGAAATATTACATAATCCTTTATATAAAAGTCGTTGTTCTTTTAATGAGACAATATAAAATCTTTCACAAGCATCTTTTTTAAATATATCTAAGAAATCGTCAAAATCTACAAACTTTTCATGTTCATTATTTAACCATTCAATTGATTTATTTAAAGTTTCTTTGGAATATATTATTTCTTCTGTAGTAATATACGAAGTCAATTCTTTTATAAAACTTTTATTATACTTATATACATATTTTTTATGATATCTTTCTTCAATATTTATATCTGGATTTTGAATAGCATAAAAATTAGGATACTTAAAATTTTCTAAACAAGAAATTGTCGGCTTTTCCCATTCATTCTCATCAAGTTGTTTTATAGGTTTAAATTTTATATCATCAACCATATTAACATATTCATATTTTTCATCTGTATCATTACTTTTTTTATCCTCAGATAGAGAATTAATGTTTCCATCTTCATTTGTTTCTTCATCATCAATATCTATAGAAGATATTTCAGTTAAAAAATAATGAGTTGTATAACGAGGACTATACAATTTATATCTAAAATATTCTTGAAGAGAAAGTTGAATTGTATATAAACTTTTATATAATTCAACTTTAACAATATCATTAATAAAATCCTGTTTAGATATTTCTTCAAAAGAATTAACTATATCTTCTTTAAAAATAGAAAATAAACGATTTATATTAATATAATTATCCAAATTGTTATTAAGGGCTTTATATACTTTAGATTTTAAAGAATTAGAAAATGTTTTTGTACAAGATACTAAATCGAACATCCATTTAATAAATTTTTCATTACAAACTATAGCTTTAGTAGAAATATCTTCATTCGGAATATATATATTATTTCCTTTCATATCTTGAACATTTACAAGTACTGTAAAATTCTTAATATCTTCAATTGTTGGAACCTTTTTTTGCGCATTGTAATTACATGTTATATTCAATCTATAATTTTGATTATTATTCATAAAATTTATATTTTGGACTTTCTTCTGCAGGACGGGAATCTTTGATTCCCTCTTGAGAGCTTGTTGAGCTTTCTCAATTTTCTCCGCAACTTTAGCTTGAAGTTCAACATTCTCAAGCTCATTTTCAAGTTTAGAAAGTTCTTCTTTAACTTTCTCTACTTTATCTTGAAGTTGAACCTTTTCATCAAGTTTGACTTGAGGTTGAGGATCAACAACTTCAGGTTTATGTTTAAGTTGATTCGGAGAAGCAACATCAATGATTTTCATCTTATTGAATAAGAAACGTTTCTTTTCATTAGTTCTATCACAGATCGCAAAAACACCAGTTGAATCAATTGTAACTGGAGTGATAATTCTTACAAAAGAATCTAAATCATCACATTGTTCAATCTTATCATTATTAATACCAAGCCAAGCAGACTTGTCATAAAAAATGATAACAGGAGTACCAACCTTAAGAAGTTCAAAATTGGAAATTGGAGAAGAGACACTTTGAGTGCCAGATACAGAAGACGAAGTGTTAAAGTTCATTCTTAGAGAATATGATATGCTTAGAGCGGAAAACTGTTTGTATTTTAGAAATACTTATGATTTTTATAAATTTTTCTATAAAAATCAGTTAATGAGATAATAAGATTATTGTTCATTTTGAAAATATTTATTTAATCTTTTAATTTCATCTTTTAGTTCTTCCATCATTTTATTTTGTTGTTCAATTAATTCTCTTCGACGAGCTAATTCTGTAGTTAATTTAGTAATTAATTCCATTCTATCAGATAAAATTATCTCGTATTTAGTTTCTAATTCTTTTAAACGTTTTTGCCAAGGTAAAATTTTATCTAATATTAAAGCCGTACCAATACCTAAGGTACAGGATATTAAAAGTTCTCCTATTTTTATAGAACCGAACCCACTGAGTCCGGAAGAAAATATATAACTCATTTTATATATTTATAAAAGTATTTTTTAAATCTAAATAAAACTACTTAAAGATAACAAAATTATATATTGTGTCAATGGTATAAAGGTTAATTATCTTCGACTTCCAATCGAAGGATCCGAGTTCGAGCCTCGGTTGACACATTAAAAAAACTACATTCTAAGGAATGTAGTTTTTCTTATTTAATTCTTCTCAATAACATATTTTTTAAATTAATTACACAGAGCTATCAATAATTGTCATTATATATTTTGTAGATATACTAGCTCCTATAAATCTCATTTCTCCAGGATTCGATGGGTCAGTATATTTATACCAATTTTGATCAATTTTATTAACTACTTCATTAAATTTCTTTTGATTACTAGCTCCAAAGCAAGGATTATTATCTATTTGTTTCTTATTTAATAATGTTATTTTTAATCCATGTTCTGGACTTGATAAAAAATTTGTATTATATCTATTCATATTTTTTCTGTTATATTCTGCAGAAATTACATACATTTTTTATATTATAAAGATATAAATCTAAATAAAAATCAGTTTATAGAGAAATAATATAATATCAAGAAAGCCCTTACATCAATTAAGATGTAAGGGCTTTCAAGCGGCAATTAAAATCACCTTTTGAGATTTAAGATCTCGAACTTTAAATTAAATCATCAATTACTTTAAGAATATATTTTGTTGAAATAGTTGCTCCAATAAATTTCATACGATGCTTTACATTCTTAGATGAATATCTACGCCAATTTTTATTAATATTTTCAAATATTTCTTTTTCTTTCTGAATAACACTTATATTATTCATATATTCTTCATAATTTTTTTTATTTTTATTTATATCAGATGATTTTGAACACTTCAAATATTCTTCCTCCTCTTGTTGTTGTCTTTTGTAAAACTCATCTATTGCTTCATTCCAATTTCTTCTACGTTCTTCCCAAGAACTATAAATATACAGATTACCGTTACCTGTATTACTGATTTTATTCATTTTTATTTTATAATCCAATTTGGATAAATTGTTCTATATTTTTTTAAATTTTTCAGTTAATGAATTCCGAATATTTTTACATTATAAATTCTTGTTTTTTATTTGAAAAAAAATTTTTAAATTTTAATCTTAAATACGACTCACCTGACACAAGACCCTCGTTATTATTCCGATATCTACATTTATTATTTTCGTTTGAATAACAAATCATACCAAGTTTTTCATATTGAGGTCCAGCTAAATTTATTAAAACATTTTGATACAAATAAAAAATATGAAACAACCAATCTTTTGACCAATATATTATATTAGGATTACGATTTGATGTTTTCTCTAACTCTCGTTTTAATAAAGTATGTATATAATACTTAAATGAGACATTTGCTCTAACTCCGTATAGCAAAGCACTTTTAGTTTTCTCATATAACATATGAAAATTCTTAATTGGAAATATCAACTTTCTTTCTTCAATCAAGAATACAAACGCTTCAAATAAATCCATCTCAAATAATGGAAATAAAGACTCAACTATGGAATGTTCATCCGGTCTATAAAAAGTAAGACAGGGTTGATTATCAGGATTCTTTTCGCGCATAAAAAAGATTTTATCATTAATAATTGAATGCTTTCCGTAAAGTATAAAAACATTATAAAGAGCATTATAAGAGTAACCGTAATATTCATCGTGAAAATTGATTGATTTATATGTAAAATCTTTAATAGGATTATCAACTGTGAAATTTTCAACACCTTCAAAATCACTATTTAAATTTTCGTATTTTTCTAAACTCATTTTAGATATTTTGTTTATAAATTATAATAAAAAATTCAGTTTATCACTACTTAAATATTTTATTTTTATGTTATTAATGATTCCTAAAATTATTCATCAAATATGGATTCAAGGCATTGATTTAGTTCCTGTAAAGTATAAATCTAATATTAATAAACTAAAACAAATGAATTCTGATTTTATTTATATTATGTGGGATGAAATTTCTTTTCTCTCCGAAATTAAAATTTTTTCTTCTTTCATTGAAAAATATCACAACTATAATACTATTCAAGAAAAAATAGATTTTGCTAAACTTGTAATCCTCCTACTTCACGGAGGTATATTTATTGATATTGATACTCATCCTGTAAAACCTCTTTTTTCTCTTTTCTATAAAATAAAAGATTACGATTTTATTGTAGCTAAATCATCAACTGATATTACTCCTTTAAATCTAGCTGTTTGCGGGCAACTTACTTCTTGTATAAATAACGGAATAATTATCTCTAAAAAGAAAACTCATATTCTTAATTATTTAATTAATAAATCATCTACCGGGCCCTGGACCCGGATTACATCTGGAATATCGGTATTTAATGAGTGTGTCAATTCTTATTTGAATAATAATGGATTAATAAATAAATCTAATATATTAGTACTTGATTCAGAATATTTTCAAACAAGTAATTTTGGAGAGTTTAAAACAACGGCAAAAACATATTTAAAACATAATGATGAACATTATTGGGTTTCTACAGAGTTTATAAATATTATAAAGTCTTTTAAGAAAGAAAAATATTTATACTCATTAAAAATATTTTTCACATCAACATTTTTTACTTTTTTATTAATAATTTTAGCATCTATTATTTTTATTTATAAAATATTTTCTTAATTAATACAAATATGTTGGATCTTTTCTAAATCTTAATCTTTGAGCTGGAGCTTGTTGTGTTTGTCTTACAGATTGACGATAACTCCAATTAGGGAAATTATTAACATTCATAAAAGATGTCATATTCATAGCTTGATTATTAGAATACATACTACATAATTGTTTATCTTCTTTAATTAAAGTACAATATTTCATACCATAAGCTTCATCATAAGTCCATCCTGTAGGACAGTCAGCAGAACTATTTATAGTTCTTGGAGAAAGATCACATTCGTTATCTGATAATAAAGTTTTATAATCTTTTTCTAAATCTCCAAAAACTTTCATAACTTGTATTTTAGAATTATTATAATTTTCAACAACTCCATTTCTATCAGTTGGTTTATATACAAATTGTCCAATTGGACCTCTATCTGGAGAGTTTGTAAATTCTGTTCTACAAATAATATTACCATCAGTATCTTTTTTAACACAACCTTGATATGTTGTATAATTATCTGGTTCTGGAATTCCTTGATTCTCATATAACTTAGTGTATCCTGGATCTTTCTCAAAACCTTCAGGACACTCAGATGATAAAACAAGTCCTTCCCTTCCCGCTATATATTGAGCAGGAGGAAGAGATTCACATTGATCTTTAGTAATTTCATCAGTTTGAATAATAATAGGTTGTCCAGATTGAGAAACATTTCCATTAAAATCTTTATCTAAACAGAAAACTAATTTTTCAGTAGTAGGAGTTTCTTTATAACCAAAACACAATTTTTCTTGACCATCAACCATTTGTTTGCTCATACTCCATTTATCTCCAACATTTACTTTATTTGTTGAAATAGAACCAAATGAAGGATTTGAATTCTTTTTAACATAATTTGTTTGAATATTAATTAAGTCAGATGTAGTTTTTTCAGCAAAAGGTCTATAAACATCAGTTGATATAAAGTTTCTTAATTTTTCTGCCAATTGTGTATCTGGATTTTCAATATATGTATATATTCTGCTATCTACATTCGTATTGAAATTATCTCCATATTGAACAAAATTATACAAATCAGAAGATTTAGCATAATTATTTAATGTTGAATTTAAGCTAGTATTTAAAACATAATCATTAAGTTTTGAATTTAAAGCATAATTTTGTAAATCAGAAGCGAATGCGTAGTTTGATAAATTTTCATCAAGATTTTTAAAAGTAACAAGATTATCTAAATCAGAAGCTTTAGCATAGCTTAATAAATCATCATTATATTTTTGAGATGTAATATAATTATCTAAAGCGGAAGTTTTAGCGTAAGTTGATAAATCATCGTTATATTTTTGAGATGTAATGTAATTATCTAAAGCGGAATTTAAAGCGTAATTTGATAAATCAGAAGATTTAGAGTAATTATCTAATTCTGATCTTCTAGCATAACTTGATAAATCTTCATTAAATTTTTGAGTTGTTATAAATTTATCTAAATCAGTTGTTTTAGCATAACTTGATAAATCTTCATTGTGTTTTTGAGATGTAATGTAATCATTTAATCTAAGTGATAATTCGCTAGGAGAAACAGTATTTAAAAAATCATCTTTTGTAGCATAATTATTTAAATCAGAAGATAAAGCATAATTATTTAATTTAGTTTCTAAATCTTGTTTTAAAACATATCCATCTAATACATTAACTTTAACATAATCATTTAATTTTGTATCAAGATCAGATGTATTAGTATAACTAGATAATATAGAATCAAAAGTAGATTTATTTATATAATCATCTTTTGGTTGAAACATATTAATAGCATCTTCACGTTTAATGTAAATATTACCAGCATTATCTTGAGATAGATATATTTTAGAAATATTGTCACTTGTTAAATAACTACCCATAGCATCTTGACGCATATACAAATTACCAGCATCATTCTTAGATAAATACAAATTATTTGCTGTATCACCAGAAACGTATAAATTAAAACGATCTTCTAAATCAGACTTGGTATAATAGTTTGACATATCAGTTTGAGAATTTTCTTTTGAAGATGAACCACCCATTATTAAAAAGTAATTAATAAAAAAAAATTTTTTTTTATTAATTAAATAATTTATTTATATATTTTTTAATTTTATATAATAAAGTTTGTTTTTTTAATTTTTCTCTCTTAAAAACATATAAATGTTTAGTTGATATTATCATTTTAATATCTCTTTATAGAAAATTATTTATAATTCTCTGTAGAGATATTAAAAAATCAGTTTATTTTCGGTAATCCGGGTGTCTCTCGAGACGAGCTCAGGAGAAACTCCGTTTCGACTCTTGGGTTTTGTAATAAAAATTTATTTAATTTAATTAATTGCAACTCGTTTCCAAATACAAGGACTAGCTTTTGTTCTTTGAATTGATTTATAAATCTTTCTATCGTTTCCTCGCTTTACTGAACCACAGCAATTATTAGCTGGATATGGAGGTGAATTTCTTTGAGAATACTTTTTAGTAAATTGACGGCTACATCCTCTAGCAGCTCTCTTACTTCTTTCAGATGCGAGTTTTCCTTTTCTGGAGGAACTCGAAGAGTTCCGGCCTGTGGAAGATTTTAATCTAAGTTTTCCTGATTTGGATGATCTCTTCGAGTTCCTGGATGCAGTATATTTAGATTTTCTGATTACTTTAGATACTCGACTTGCGCGTTTTTTAATAGGACCTGACCTGCGATTAGAAATTTTTTTAGAACGCTTAGATGATTTTCCCGATTTATGTTTAAGAAAAGATTTTTTAGCCATATTTATATAATAGAAGAGAAAAAAATATTATTATTAAAAATTAAATAATTTAGTTCTTCTTAAAATTCCTGGACACTGACCCTGTACTCCCTGAACAGGTAATTTTTATTCCACTTAAATATAATATTTCTTTTTTTGATTTATTATGATTATAAGCTATTATATAGGGTTCAGCTACATCTACTGTTTTTATAACAGTAATAATCATTTCTTCACCTGTTTTATAATATAAAATCGGAATTCTTTTTAGATTCTCTGTTTGAAAATCTTCAATTTTATTTTTATATAAAGTGGTATTTAATGTTATATTTGAAATATCTTGTAATAAAATATCTCTAGCATCAGTTTGAACATTATTAGTATATATACAAACATTTATATATTTGTTGTAAACTATTTTAACAATTTTAGCTGTATAATATTTTTGGTCAGGCAGATAAAGAAAATCAATAACATCATTAAGTTTTAAATCATTTTTAGAAATTTCTTTAGTAAGAGATATACTATTAAATAAATTTATTAAATCAGAACTCATTTATATTAATAATCTAATTTAATCCTGGTCCCGGGCCCGGTAGATATTGTGAATTATAATTTTTTAAAAAAATCAGTTTATTTTACATTTATACTTTTCAGTTCTATATCTTCATTTTTCATATTTGATTTTAGAGGTCTCTTGAAACAACACCACCATCCTGATTTTTCTTTATCTACCGGTTCTCGGGTCCCGGCCCTCGTTTCATCTTCATCATCTTCTGTTGCAAAAGCTAACCATGGTTCTCTGTGTTTCAAACAAGTATATTTTATTATCATATGAAAGAAATCTGATATAAAATTTTGATTTTCGATTGTTGATGATGCTGTTAAATTATTTACTTTTACTAACAACTCTTCACTCTCTTTTATTCTTTTTATTAAATCTTCATCACTTACTCTATCCGAAAAATATATCTTTTCTAACTCATTTCCCAACTCATACCACTTTTTCAACTCATCTGTATTTGACTGATACTTTTGTAATGGCCTAAAATAAGTATTAAAAGTCGTTAATAAAACCATCACAAATGATATTATTACATAATGTTCTTGTTTCATAAAATTATTCGTTGATGCCTGCGCGGATATTATAGAACTAAATATAGTTAAAGTTAAATTTATAGGAGTTTCAATATTCTTCCACCAACTACAACTGAAGTACCTTTTCCACCAATAGAAGCCAACCTTCTTTGATATTTTATTAAAAAGTTTATTCAACTTTTCTTGTTTATCCATTTTATTTTATTATTTATTTTTATAAGAAATATTTTTATTATTATTTTTTAATAAAAATACATAAAGTAATTTATAAATGAGTTTTAAACAAATGACAATAATTTTAAAATTACGTATTTCTAATGGCTTTGGAGACATTGTAAGAAATAATATGAAAGAAAATCTGATGAAAAATTTAATGTCTAACTCTAATAACGCTATTAAACCTGTTTTAAAAGACTATCCTTACTTTACAGAAGAATTTCCTAACAATAGATGGTTTGGTTTTGACTATACTATAAAATGCCCTGTCTATGTATATACTAAACAAATAAAAAAAGACAATGCTGGTTGTTTCTATTTTTTAGTTAAAAGATTTATTTCTACTAGATACATAGCTGATCAAATAGCTATACAACTTAAATTGCAAATAAAAAAGAAAATTTCTGAAAGCGATTCATTTGGATTTTTTGCCACATTAGATAGCGTTGAAGTAGTATATTAAAAAGGAATAAATAATTGCTTAGTCATATGACTAAGCAATTATAAAAGATTTTTTAGATTACCACAAATAATCTAATATAATATTTTCAACATCTTTATATAATATTTTATTTTCATTGAATATTGTTTTAACATTCTTTTTTAGTTTCATACCATATTCTGCTACTATTCGAAGATGGTTTTTAATTATATTATTAGTATAATACTTTATACTATCTTTTATATTCATATATCTTACTCTTTCTTCTATAAAATCATTAAATATATTTTCATATTGTGAAAATAAATAAGGTGTTTGATTTAATATTTCTTCTACAAAAAGAGCCTCTATTTCATCATTTTCAAATTTAACACAAAAATATTTATTCAAAATGTTATATCCTTCAATATCAGTATTATAATGTATACGATCTGATAAACAAATAATAACTGTTCTGTAAAAATTAGTAACTAAATATACATTTTTACTATTTACAAATATTTCATTTTTAGATGATGTATTATTTAAATATAGAAAACTAT
>Ga0315901_10010278_pt1 | contig 10665 bp, 8 predicted proteins | sample LakEriMetagenome_10_FD_203761 | JGI IMG/M metagenome (GOLD analysis project Ga0315901, IMG submission 203761) | Freshwater fungal communities from buoy surface, Lake Erie, Ohio, United States - Buoy 2 MA116 | ecosystem: Environmental > Aquatic > Freshwater > Lake | place: USA: Lake Erie, Ohio...
AAATAATAAAAATTCTCAGCCTTTGTTTGATTGTTTTGAACACCCCTGCCTGCGGTCGCAATGCTGTTGAAAAATATGCACCAGACAATGATCAGGAAAAGGCCGAGCTTGATATGGAAGCCAACCGATATTCTGATGCTATCCAAAGACTCAATCGCGTTCTGGAGGGAGAGCCTGAAAACTATCCGGCCCGCAGTCTTCTCGCGGCAGCTTTTGCGGCCCAAGCGGGTCTTTCCGCATTGGACCTGATCAAAAATGCGACCAGCGGGGCATCGTCGGGACAGTCAGGACTCAAAGCCGTGACCAGTTTATTGCCCACCGCGACAGCAGAGTCTCTTTCACTCATGAATCAAGCCTGCAATGCGATGGAAAGTATTCCGGTGACTTCGCGAACGGCCGAAATGAAGCTTCAGCACGGGCTGTTTTTTTCCTCTTATGCTTTGCTTCAAATCAAATTTTTTATCGACAACCCTTTGAGCATTGAAAGTCTGAGTGTTGAAGATGCAGCCAAACTCATCGTCACTCTAGCAAAAGCAGCAGAAGCAGGGGGGAGCTCACCCATCAGTACGGCTCTCAGGTCCTTTTCCTCCGGTCTCGATCAAGCCTCAGGGAGCAGCTTAGAAAGGGTTAAATCAGTGCTGACAGCAAATTCCGCGCCCTCGGGGGGCTCGGGAGGTTGAACCAAGCCCTCCTCCGCGCTATAGGGACTGCTGTTGATTCAAGATAGTGCGGAAGGAACTTATGAGACTCTCCACCGAACAGCTCGAACGTTTATCAGAACGCGTCTTTAAAGTCCTCAAAGCCTCCGGTCACGTTGGTTTCGATTACTCAGCCGATGAGTCCGTGGAGGATCGGGTTTTTGATGCCATTATGGACGTCCTCGAAGAAGACGCCAAAACCGAAGACCGTCTTTCGCGTGAGGCCGAACGGCTTGTCCAGCAGCAGAGCCACATTGCAAAGGCCTCAGGAAAATCGCTGGATGGTCTTGTTGAAGAAGTCAAAGCCCGTTTGGCAAAAGCTAAACGTGTGACCCTCGGGGACGGACCCGACCGTGCAGATACCCTGGCAGAGAAAGTTTTTAAGGCTGTCTGGAATATCGACGGCATTGATTTTTTCTCCGACGATACCAAAGTCCAAAATTGCATTGCACGCGCTATTCACCGCTTTCGTCATGAAGATGAACGGGTCATTGATGCTGTTGAAAGACTCGCTGACCGCAAGACCAGCGAAGAGCGTTACACAGCGCCGTGGTGCATCGCCTTCGATCGTTATTTGAGTGAAGTGAAGCAAAAGATTGCCGCTGTTCAATCAAGCGCTGTTGAAGGCAAACCTCTCGACTCACTGACGTGATGCACTCTGACTGAAAGGATGATTGCGGCATGGAGCCTCAGGCATGTACTCCTGCACCATCGGAGTTTGTGCATCTCCATGTGCATTCGGAATATTCACTTCTTGATGGCAGCATCAAAGTAAAAAAACTCGTCAAGGAACTGGTCGCACGACGTGCACCCGCTGCTGCGCTCACCGATCACGATGCCCTTCACGGGGCAGTTGAATTCTATCTCGAGTGTCAGAAAGAAAAAATCAACGGCATTATTGGTTACGAAGCTAATCTAGAACCATTGCTTTTATCTAGCCAAAAAAACCCCGTGCATTTAATTTTGCTGGCAGAAAGCAACGAAGGCTACTCCAATATTGTTAAGCTTTGTTCACTCGCCAACACCGTCGGTAAAAACCGAATGGGTGCCGAATCTCTTGTTGTGCAATGGAGTGAGCTCCGCAATCATTCAGCAGGAATTATTTGTCTGACCAGCTGCCTAAAGGGAGAGCTTCAACAGCACCTGCGAGCAGATGATGAAGAGGGAGCGCTGCGCTTTCTTGATGAGTTAATATCCGTTTTCGGTGCGGACAATGTTTTTGTCGAATTGATGGACAACGGCATCACTGAACAGCAGCAGATGATTCAGCGGCTTGTTCAAGTTGCCGCAAAAAAATCACTCGGAATTGTTGCCACAGCCGATGTTCACTACCTCAAGCCATCCGATCGCGACACTCATCTTTCGCTGCTGGCTATTAAACACAAATTGCAAAAATCTGATGTGCAGGGCTTCGATCCGGCTCTGAATTTTCATCTCGCCACCGCCGACGAAATGATAGCGAAGTTCAAAGAATTTCCCGAAGCCATCCACAACACACTCGCGATCGCTCAGCGCTGCAAGGTGACCATCGACACCAAAAGTATCTTCATGCCTGACTTCAGACAGCGCCCCGACGAATCTGCAGATGATTGTCTCGCCCGACTGTCGCGTGAGATGCTTGAACAAAAAAAGCCTGCAGTCATGCAATGGATGGGGCAAGACTTCAACGAGGGCGTGTGGACGAGCTACAAAGAGCGTCTTGAATACGAGCTGTCAGTCATCAACAAAATGAAATTTGCCGGCTACTTCCTCATCGTTCAGGACTTTATCAACTGGGCTAAGGAACGTGGTATTCCGGTCGGACCCGGTCGCGGTTCTGCCGCCGGCAGTCTCGTCACCTATGCACTGCGCATCACCAACATCGATCCGCTGCGGTTCAATCTGCTCTTTGAACGCTTTTTGAATCCTGAGCGTATCAGCATGCCTGATATTGATACCGACTTTTGCATGGACCGGCGTGGCGAAGTACTCGATTACGTTTACAAGCGTTATGGTGCCCGCAACGTCTCGCAGATTGTCACCTTTGGCCGGCTAATGGCCAAAAATGCACTCAAGAATCTGGCGCGCATTTTGGGTTGGAGTTTCTACGACAGCAATGAATTTGCAAAACTTATTCCTGAAACCCCTGGAATCACACTCGAACAGGCCTTCAAAGAAGAAGAAAGACTCCGCGAACGGATTGAAAATGACGAACGTGCGCGAGTTTTGTGGGATGGCGCATTGGCCATTGAGGGCACTCTCAACTCTCTGGGGATTCATGCCGCCGGTGTGATCATTTCTGACCGCGAGCTCGACAAGAGTTGTCCGCAACTCGAATCCGAAGGGCAGATGATTACTCAGTTCGAGCATAAATTTGCTGAAAAAATCGGGCTGATTAAATTTGACTTTTTGGGCCTCAAAACACTGACTGTAATTGAAAAAGCGGTCAAAGAAATTCGTGCAAAGCATGTCCCTGACTTCGACATCGAGACCATCCATCTGGAAGATCCAAAGGTCTATGAGATGGTTTCAACGGCACATCTGACCGGAATTTTTCAGCTAGAATCCAGCGGAATGAGAAAGCTGATTTCCGAGCTGAAGCCCACCTGCTTTTCCGACATCGTTGCTATCGAAGCCCTGTTCCGTCCCGGCCCTTTGGGGTCAGGCATGGTGACCGACTTCGTCAACCGCAAGCATGGCAAAACACCAGTTGAGTATCCGTTTCCAGAACTCGAACCTATCCTTGCCGACACCTATGGCGTCATTGTCTATCAGGAACAGGTGCAAAAAATTGCAGCCGTGTTGGCGAATTATTCGCTCGGTGAAGCAGACCTGCTGCGCCGCGCCATGGGAAAAAAAGATAAAAATGAAATGGAGCGGCAAAAAGCACGCTTCGTTGAAGGCTCGTCCAAAAACGGGCATGATCCACAAAAGGTCTCTGAATTTTTTGACCTCATCGCCAAGTTTGCGGAATACGGATTCAACAAAAGTCACTCAGCCGCCTATGCCTACGTGACGTTTCAAACGGCCTATCTGAAAACATATTATCCCACCGAATTTATGGCAGCGATCATGTCGTGTGACCTCGACAACACCGACAAAATCGTCTCCTATGTGCGCGACTGCAAACGGATGGGCATCACTTTGCTGCCTCCGAGCGTCAACGCAGCCGAATTTGAATTCACGATCCCAGCTCCTCAAACGATCCGTTTTGGATTGGGGGCTATCAAGGGACTCGGTCAGGGAATTATTGAACTGATTGTGCAAGAGCGTGAAAAAAATGGTCCGTTCGAAACGGTTCCCGAATTTATTGCGCGACTTGATCCAAGAAAAATCAACAAAAAAGTTTTGGAGAGCCTGATCAAGGCTGGAGCTTTTGATGAAATTGCAACTAATCGTTCGGAGCTCTTGGCGAATTGTGACATCTGGCTGAGGGTCATTGCTAAAGAGTCAGAGCGACAGGATTCAGTCGGTGCTGGAATTTTTGATCTTTTCGAAACATCGGGTGATGAAAGTACCTCTGAAGCAGTCAAGAAGCCCAAAGAACCATTAAAATCGCAACGCGCAGCTCTCAGTCGCCACAGTCGATTCACTCCTTTGGCCTTGGAAACTCAGCTGAAACCAAAGAGCTCATTGGTTCACAATCTTCTGGCCGGTGTTCAATTGAAAAAAAGCAAACCTTGGTCTTTGCTGGAGCAGCTGAATCAAGAGAAAAATACGCTCGGCTTTTATATGTGCGGTCATCCAGCCGACTTGCTCGCTGAGGATCTGGCTGAAATCGCTCAAGCTCCGATCGGCGATGCTCTGCATTTTCTCGACCCTGATGATGTCCCAGACCACAAGCGGCGCACATTCAAGATCGCAGGCATCGTGACGATGGCGCTTGAAAAAATCACCAAGGAAGGAAAAAAGTTCGGCGTCTACAGGCTCGAAGACGGCAGCGGAGAGATTGAAGTGTCGGTTTTTGCTTCTCAGTACGCCGCACTTCTGCAAAAGCCCAAAGTTGGAGATGCCGCGTGGATGGAAATTAAAATCCGGAAAGGCATCGAAGAAGGCAGCGTGCGTGGGACCTGTCAGTCACTGGGAATGATCTCAGATAAACGAGTTGAGCTTGCACGGCAGATATTAGTAATGGCGGAAGAAAGCTTTGCTCAAAGCGAACAGAACATCGACGAGCTGATTCATCTTCTCAACTCACATAAAGGGAAGACTCCCTTGGCTTTAGACGTTGTCTGGCCCTCGGAAAATGTGCGGATTCGCGCAAAGCTGAGTCAACACTCCGTCCTGCCAAACGATGACTTCATTTTTAAATTAGAAAACAAATGGCCCGGTGAGATTCAGGTCAAACGAATCTACCGAGCCCCTGCACTTGCGGAACGAAGCAATCCCTGACTCACTTGAACCTGCATATTTCAGATTCAAATTCATCGGCATTAATTGATTTGCATTTACTCTGCGTGCTTTGCTGAAGTATTTTTTGCCGACTTTTTGGCTGCAGAGCGCGTTACTGAGGCCTGCGGTACATCAGACTCTGCCACACTGGTACCTGCACTCGCCATCGATGCGTTTGCTCCGACAGACTCTGCAGATGCAGCACTTGCACCCGTTTTTGCCAATCGCTCTTTAGCATCAGCAATCAATCTTTGAGCCAAGGTCGTCCGCAAACCTTTGAGATCTGTCAGGCTGCGGGGCGCCGTCGATTGAACCAACTCATTCAAATAGCGGAGATTAGAGACCACATTTTTTGGAGTTGTATTGAGCTCGACAATCATTTGCACAACTTCAGCTCTCACGTCATCCGCGACCGGCTCACTCACACCTTCCAGCAGTTTGTTGACGAGGCCCGAAACAACCTTCTCAACCTCAGTGGTGGTCCGGCGGCCAATCTCCTCAATGGGAAGCTTACCTATCAATGCTTTTGATTCTTCCTCTGTCAGCGCCAATGCCTTCAACACAGCTTGCTTCGCAAAATCAACAATTTGAGATGCCTTAGCCTTTAACATGAAAAAACCCTCCCCTATGGCAATACGCAAGAACGTTACTCCGAGAGTCCGTCACGGAAAAACATCACGTGTCAGGCCTTCCTCCCTCAGAAGGGATTTTGCCGACCGCAAAAGGTCCATAACTCTTTTATTTTCGCGAATAAAGAAAAATTATTGCAATTTTGCAAAAAAGCGATCTGTGCGGAACCTCGGAAGAATACCATCGCCTAAATTAATTGAGTAAAAGACGCGTACGGCACGTCCGTAGATTTTGTCGGTATCGACATAACCCCAGTACCGCCCATCATTTGAACAGTCACGGTTATCCCCCATGACCAAAAGCTTGCCCGAAGGGACGGACCATGAACGGGTCTCAAGATTGGTGTTCCCGCCCCTCGCTGACCTGAGGATGAAATGCGTTTGTTCAGAGTCCGCCAGCTTTTCAACGTAGAGGTTTTTACCTTCGCCCGTGTTACAGGCCGAACCATCGCCCATATCCTCCAAAATCTTGCGATCGTCCTGAAGCGACTCGTTGACCCGCTGGCTGTTAATTTGCAGAACGCCATTCTCAAAAGAGACATTATCGCCGGCCACACCAATCACTCGTTTAACAAAGGTGATGTGCTCCATGGGACTGTCGAACAAAACAATGTCGCCTCGGTTGGGTGTACCCCATGAGAGAATCTGTGTGCCCATAAAAGGCAGCATCAAGCCATAGGACAACTTGTTTACGAGCACATGGTCTCGAATTTTAATGGTTGGCAACATTGATCCGGACGGAATCACATACCAATTAACGATCGACGAGCGAAGAACAACCATGATCGCAACGATAACAATGACGTCACGAAGCCAGCTCAGATTTTTCATTCAGCAAGAGTCCTTTCTCTTACACCCAGAAAATTTTTTTTGTCCTCAAACCATTCCAAAAATCACGCGCCGACAGTGGGCGTTTCCCCGGAGCCTGGAGGTCGATTAGCTGTAGCACACTTCCGTCTCCGCACACCAATTCCAACGTCTCTCCGTCGAAAATAATGTCTCTTGTTTTTGCTCTTAAAGCAGGCGAAAGACGGGTTGACAGAACCTTCACTTCGACCGGCTCACCCTCGATCGCAATCTTCAAGCGAGTTCCAGGCCAACCCCAAAAAGCCCTTACTTTGTTGTGCATGACGCTCGCGGATTGCTGTTCAGGATGCAAGAGTCCCTCCTCCATCGTTAACTTTCGTGCCTTTGTTGCACGTTGGTGTTCCTGCTCTCGCATTGATAACTGACCCGAAAAATAATCGGGCAGTATATCCACCAGCCGTCGGGCACCCAGCAAAAACAATTGGGACAGAAGCTCAGGGGCTCTGATCGCCTCATCGACAGCAAAGGTCTCTTGCGCAACAATGGGTCCAGCATCCATGGCCCGCACAGTCTGAGCAATCGTGACCCCAGTCACAGGCACGCCGTCTTCGACGGCACGCTGGACAGGGGCCGCCCCTCGATAGAGAGGTAAAAGACTGGGATGAATATTCAAAGTCCCAAATCGCGGCAGTGCCAAAAACTCTTCCGACAAAACCTGGCCATAAGCCGCCGTCACACACAAATCAGGATTCCATTCTCTCAGTGAAGAAATAAACTCAGGGGCCTTGGCATCAACCGGGGTTAACACAGGCTTGTCCATCTCAAGGGCTCGCTGATGAACGGGCGATACTACGATTGCTTGACCACGCGGCGCCCGCGTTGGAGGTTGGCTGACGACACCCACAACTTCCCAGCTTTGATGAGAAGCCAACAGCAGATCCAATACAGGAACGACAACCGCCGGTGTCCCCAAAAACACGATACGCTTTTTAACTTCCAATCCCTCATTCATAATGACCACCTAATTCATCAACTCAAAGTAACAACTTTCAGACTGCCCAAAATCATAAGAGCTTTGATGTCGCAGAAAGATTTTCAACGTTTTTTAGCATGCAAAGACTTCAATATATCCAATGAAAGACCCAAGTCACATTCAATCATCTCAATCAAAAAACCACGATTCCAGATCTCCGGATGAGGAATCCTGAGCGTTGTCTCCTCAAGACAAAACTCAAAAGCGTCTTCAGGATGAAAAACAGCATCTTCAGAGCTTTTTCGACAAACAAAAAGCAGGTCAAAATCAACAGCACGTGGGCGCCACTTATTCACTCGATCATGACCAAAAGCGTCCTCAATTTCACAAATTTTTGAATAAAGTTCATGAGGTTTCAAAGATGATTCAAACTCAAAAACAAAATTTAGATAAAGCTCATGATCACTGGTCTCATAATTTTGCGACAGCAGAGGTTGAGTCATTCTCCATTTCGACTGCCGACCGAGACGACCAAATTCTTTTAAATGAGAGAGGGAACCATGAGCATTCCTCTCACGGTCCCCTAAATTTCCACCGAATGCGATCAAATAAATCAGAGAATCCACACGTCAGCCTTGCGCGAATTAATCCACTAAAGTTTCGCGATAGCTGACAATGACTTCGGAGCCCATCGCTGGCGGCACCTTGAAGACCACTGCATGCAGCGTCGCATCATAGCTGTACTGCATAGCATCCAAGTCCTGACCGTCAACTTTCACTTCCAAGGTCCCTGCAAAAGGAATTCGGCCTGCCGGCAAACTCACTCTTGTTGCCAGTTCAACTGTATTCTGACCGATGTTTTTAAGGACGGATGACCATTGAGGAGAGCAGATATTTTCAACGGCTCCCCCTGTCAGCTGGGCGGCTTTGATGTAGTTTGTGCCTGATTCTTTTGGACCATGGCTCTGGCCAGCACAGTCGATTTGACCCTGTGCATTTCGCAATCCTGTGATGGCACTGACACGAAAATTGCCGGCGCCCTTCACGCTTTTAGATTCAGCCCACGCTTTGAACTGATCGGCCGTAAATTTATGGGTCGTCAGAGGTGCCCCATTGGAGCTCTTCATTATTGCATAAGGTGCCATACCAAATGCGTCCAAAAATGGAGAGCGACCATCTTTTCGGCACAACGTCAAATCCTTGCTACCACTGGACGTTAAGCTCGTCCGTCCATAGGCATCTTCACACCACATTTGAACACTGTCGTCCTCTTCATCGGACAGAACAACAACACTCAACGCGGCGTCAGAACGAATGAATCCGGTGTTTCCATTGACACCGAGCTGCAGAGCCTTTTCCACAGCCATCTTTGCCGCCCACAAGCCATGTTCAAATCCTGCACCCTCGGTTCCAAGCATCGCCGTGCGTTGGAAGGCCTGCACAAAATCCGAACTGTCGCGAAGAATACTCTTTTTGCTGACAGGATCCGCCTGCAAAGTCCCGCGCAAAGCACCGACGTACGTTTTGCCAACTTGCACACCACTGACCATATAATTTGAGTCAGGGCACAGAGCATCACTCAACGGTGCTCCAGTTCCAGAATCAACTTGACATACATCAGCACTTGTCACTCCCAGTTGGAAGTCAATGCGTGTGTCTTTGAGCTTCTCAGCAAAAGACTGAAACTGGTTTCTTAATTGATTTTGTGCCCACTCCATCGAGCCACTGCTGTCCACAACCCAAAGGATGTCGACCTTTGCACGCGGCTGGTTGAGTTGGACCGTCACCAAGTCACCTGCTCTTGAGGCTGGCACTCGCGGCACCGAAGTCGGTTCTGGCACAGGCAATGGAGGCACAACCACAGATCCGGAGCCACCGGATGGCGGAATTTGAGCTGAAGGCCCCGTTGTCGACGACTGATCTTCAGCAGAGGGATTCTCACCCTCACCCTGACCCTCGTTATCTGACGAATCTGACGGAACACCGCTCCGCGGACCTTCAGGAATCGTCTTGACCTTTGAATATTTCGCTCTCTGCTGCAGGGCATCTTCATCGGCGCCCGCAACTCTCACCTGGCTCGGCAAAAGCCGACTTTGGGACATAAACGCTGTATTTCCATTACAGGCGACAAGACTCATGAGCGTGAAGCCCATGGGAAGACCTTTTAAACCCAGCCGACGCAATAATGCATGCTGTGAAAGCAGTCGATCATTAGGCATGAAGCACCTCCTCATGATCAGTTGACGTATCTTTTGAGGAGGTATTTCCACTAAATCCGTCCTCAAAGATTGAATCGTCACTCTTTCGGGAGAGATTAAGACTTTTTTGGTAAATGTTTAAAAAAAAATAATTTGAAAAGACTGAATCAGCGTAATCATTAAAAAAACCCGCCAAATGACGGGTTCAAACAAATCAAGCTCGGCCTTTGTTGATCACGCAGAGAGCGGATTTTACTTGGAGTAGACAGTCGCAGCTAGGCGCTTACGACCTTTTGCACGACGACGCTTCAATACATTTTGACCGTTTTTTGTAGCCATACGAGCGCGAAAACCATGTTTACGCTTACGAACTTTTTTACTTGGTTGATATGTACGTTTCATGGGGGACCTTTCCTCACTGATCGGAGTCGGGTGGGTAACACAGCACAATAAGACTTGCAACAGCCTTCTGACTAAGCCTAAGAAGAATGTTCGGATGCTCGGCGCAGACCCGGACAAACCTTGCGAGGCCCTAGTCAATGAAATTCACACGTCGCCCTATTGCCACTAAAAAACCAACGACTTCCGATCGGCCGCAGCGCTCAGCGCGAGGGAGTGTCCAATCAGAGCAGCCACGTTCTCGGGATGCGGCGTCACGGTTCGAACAACCACGACGTGGAAGGTCAACCCCTAAGCCCGAACATCCACGGCCTACTAGGTTAACCCCTAAGCCCGAACATCCACGCGGACCAAAATCAGAACATCCACGCGGACCGCGCAATGATAAACCGAAATTGATCAAAAATGCCGAACAAGCAACGCGTCGCACCTTTCATATCTGGGGACGCCACCCAATTGAAAACTACCTGACGCGTTTGCAGCAGGAGGAGCGCGTCGAGCCTCGCAGTCATGAACTTTACATCATTGCGGACAAAAGCGGTCGTGTCCCTGCTCAGCTCAGGACTATTGTCGACCCCTGCAAAGACCTT
>Ga0315901_10010290_pt1 | contig 10660 bp, 10 predicted proteins | sample LakEriMetagenome_10_FD_203761 | JGI IMG/M metagenome (GOLD analysis project Ga0315901, IMG submission 203761) | Freshwater fungal communities from buoy surface, Lake Erie, Ohio, United States - Buoy 2 MA116 | ecosystem: Environmental > Aquatic > Freshwater > Lake | place: USA: Lake Erie, Ohio...
GCTGACGAATCTCGGCAAGAGCAGCCCGAAGTTGGTGGAGGACCTCGTACCCAAGACCTTGCCACTCAGCGTGGTCGTCAAGGTGCTGCAAGGTCTGCTGTCCGAGCGGGTGTCGATCCGCAACTTGCGAACTGTTATCGAGACCCTCGCCGAGCATGCAGGCCGCACGCAGGATCCGCAGACGCTTGTGGCCCAGGTCCGGGTCGCCTTGTCGCGACAGATTATTCAGGACATCTCGGGCAATGCAACAGAATTGCCTGTCGTGACCTTCGACGGGCCGCTGGAACAAATGCTTACCAATTCGGTGGCATCTGGTGCGGCAACACCGGGTTTGGAGCCCGGGTTGGCAGAAAGATTGCAAGCAAGATTGCAGGATGTCGCCCAGCGTCAAGAAATGGCCGGTCAGCCGGCGGTGCTTCTGGTCTCGCCGACCCTCAGACCCGTGCTCGCACGGTTCCTGCGCTCGTCGGTCCCCCAGATGCAAGTGATTGCTTGGAACGAGATCCCGGAGAACCGGAAGGTACGTTTAGTCAGCACGATCGGTACTTAAGGCAGAACCTACATGAACATTCGTCGCTACATCGCCCCCGACATGCGAACCGCTTTTGCCAAGGTCCGCGATGAACTCGGTCCAGATGTCGTCATTTTGTCGACGCGTCGCGTCAAAGGGCAGATCGAGCTGACCGTGGCTGCGGACCAGTCTGCGCCCGCCGACAGTGCCGCATCGGCCCTCCCGCCTGCCCAAGGCAGCGCGGCTGGCACGGTCCGCCGCCCGGTGTTTCCGACGGTCAACGCGGATGGGATGCCCATTGCTGCCCGATCGGTTCCTGAGCGGGCGCCCAATCCGAAGAGTTTCGAGGCGCGGGCAGCGGCCGAGCCGGTGGCCCGTGCGAAGCCCGCGGCGGTCGCACGCCCTTCTGCGCAACCGATCGCCAACATAGAGGCCCTCATTGCCGGCGATCAGTCGGTGGATGTCGACAACGCGCCCGTCATTGCCTTCTCGGGCCTGCAGTCGCTCCCGGCCGACACCCGCGGGAGCGTCGCGGCGCTGGACGGGGAGATTAAGGCGTTGCGGCGGCTGCTTGAGATGCAGCTGGCATCGCTCGCCTGGAACGATTTGTCGCGTCGCTCGCCGGCCATGGCCGAGTTGTCGCGTGAGTTGACCGAGCTCGGGTTCACTCGCGAGCTCGTTAAGGAAATTCTCAGCCAATTGCCCGCCGTTGAAGAGTTGCATGGTGTGCGTCAAGGCGCCATGGCGGCACTGGCTGCCCGGATCCCCGTGCGTGGCGACGAATGGGTGGAGAAGGGCGGCGTGGTCGCGCTCGTGGGGCCTGCCGGCAGCGGCAAGACCACGGCTCTCGCGGCGCTGGCCGCCCGTTGGGTCATGCGCAACGGTACGGGTAGTGCCGCGCTCATCAGTGCAGGCGACACCCGGTTTGGGGGTCGCGAAGCGCTTTCGCGTCTCGGTCGACTCGTCGGTTTGCCCGCGTTTTCCGTCGGCGAGATGCGGGAGTTGCCCGCGCTGCTCGCCAGGTTGGGCGAACGCCGGTTGATCTTGGTCGATACGCCGGCACGCGGCATCCGCAGCGCTGATTTCGAGCAGCACCTCGCGGGGCTGCGTGAGGGGGGCGAGCGAGTGCAGTTCGCCCTCGCATTGTCGGCGGCCTCCCAAGCTGCAGCCGTTCGTGAGATCGCCGTTGCCCACCAACCTCTCGGACCGTTGTCCTGCATAATCACGCATGTCGATGAGTGCACAAGTCTCGGCGGTTTGCTGTCCACGGTGATCGAGCGCGGCATTCCAGTGGCCTACACCATGGAAGGTTCGCGACTGCTCGATGATCTGCGACCCGCTCGCGCCGAAACGCTGCTCGAGTCGGCGATCGGTCTCGCCCGGCGTCACGGTGCGACGGCCGACGAGGAGATGCTGGCGCGCAGAATGGAGGAGCGAATCAATGTCGCATGACGGGCCGATGGATCGTCGTCGAAGTGTGCAGGTCATTGCCGTCACGGGCGGCAAAGGCGGCGTGGGCAAGTCCACGCTCAGCATCAATCTAGCCACGGGGTTCGCCCTGGCGGGTCGAAAGACATTGCTGCTCGATGGCGATCTTGGCCTCGCCAATGCGGACGTCATGCTGGGCGTGACGCCGAAGTACACCCTCGGTGACGTCATTTCCGGCGATCGCAGCCTTGAGGAAGTGCTCACGCCGGTGCGTCCGAACTTATCGATCGTTGCCGGTGCGTCCGGTATTTCGGCTTTGGCGGGCCTCGGTGAGGCCGAGCATATCGGCATCGTGCGTGCGTTCAGCAGTCTCGTTGATGATATCGACGTCCTCGTGGTCGACACGCCCGCGGGTATTTCGGCGGGGGTCTTGCAACTCACTCAGGCTGCGCAACACATCATCGTGGTGGTCTGCGACGAACCCGCATCGGTGACGGACGCGTATGCCGTCATTAAGGTGTTGAGCGCTGAGCACAGCATCCGTCATTTCAAGGTGGTGACGAACATGACCCGCTCAGGGGGCTCGGGTACGCAGCTTTTTGCGACCTTGTTGAAGGTCACCAACCGATTCCTCGACGTCGTGCTTGAACACGCCGCCGACATTCCCGATGACGACTTCCTGCGCCGTGCCATCCGCGAGCAGCGTCCAGTCATCGATGCCTATCCCGGGAGTGCGGCGGGCGCTGCGCTCAAGCGGCTCGTCAGCAAAGCCAGCCAATGGGAAGCGCCGCACGGATCTCGCGGCAACATAGAGTTTTTTGCCGAACGACTGGTTGCACCCTCAGGCCGACGACTTCAGGTGATCAAATGAACGCCATCAACACATACGCGGATTTGCGGGCGAATCGATCGGAGGCGGACGATCTCGTCCGCAAGCATGCCGAGTTGGTCAGGCGAATTGCCTATCATCTCTGCGCGCGCCTGCCACCTTCCGTGGAAGTCGACGACCTTATCCAGGCCGGAATGATTGGTCTACTGGAGGCGGCTGGCCAGTTCACCGCCGGACGTGGAGCCAGCTTTGAGACCTACGCAGGGATTCGCATCCGTGGCGCGATGCTCGATTCGCTGCGCCGGCTCGATTGGGCGCCGCGCTCGGTGCACCGCCGCTCGCGCGAGGTGGCTCAGGCGATTCTGGCGATCGAACAGGCGACAGGTTCCGAAGCTTCCGCTGCCGATGTGGCGGGTCGGATGGGCGTGACGCTCGATGAGTATCACAAGATCGTGCAGGACGCGGCGACCTGCCAGCTGTCGAGTATCGAGGACGTCGAAGTCGATCATCCGGCAGACGAGTTCGTCGATCCGATGAATTCGATCGCGGACAGTGGCTTTCGTGCGGCACTTGCCGAGGCGATTGATGGGCTGCCCGAGCGCGAGAAACTCGTCATGTCGCTCTATTACCAAGACGAATTGAACCTCAAGGAAATCGGCCTGGTGCTCGGTGTGACGGAGTCGCGGGTATCGCAACTCCACGGTCAGGCGGTCTCCAGGCTCAAGGCGAGGCTGGCCGGTTGGCGGGAAACCGACGAGCCGGGGCCGAGAAAAGGTAAACTCCGCTGAGCTCAATTAACGCAGGCGCGAAAGCCCAGAGTCATTCATGGATATTCTGACGATCACCGGCCTGTTTCTGGCGATCTTCTCGCTGATCGTCGGTGCGATCCTCAAGGGCGCCGGCGTCAAGGGCTTGGTCGGCGGCGCCGCGTTCGTGATCGTGGTATTGGGCACAATCGCCGCAATCTGCATCCATGCGCCGATGTCCTCGGTGAAGCGCGCGATGGCAATGTTTAAGTGGCTGTTCAAGCCTCCCAAAGCAGATGAGGAAGGCCTCGTCAAACGACTGATCGAGTGGAGCTCGGCGGCTCGTCGACGCGGCGTGCTCGCGCTTGAGCCTGAGATCGCCAAAGAGCAGGACCCCTTTATCAAGCGCGGCCTCGAACTCGTCTACGACGGCGCCGCGCCGGACACCGTCCGCAAGGTGCTCGAAGTAGAAAGCGACGCGCGGTACGACATGGACTACGCCGGCGCCAAGATCTTTGAGGGCATGGGCATCTACGCGCCGACCCTCGGCATCATCGGTGCCGTGCTCGGATTGATGGCTGTCATGCAGAATCTCGAGGACCCCTCCAAGCTTGGTACAGGCATCGCAGCCGCGTTCACCGCGACGGTGTATGGAATTGGTATCGCCAACCTGTTCTTCCTGCCGGCGGCCGCCAAATTGAAGGAACTCGCCGGCGCGCAGGCTCGCACTCGCGGCATGATCATCGATGGTCTTGCTGCCATCGCCGAGGGAGAGAACCCGCGCATCATCGAGGCCAAGTTGCAGGGATACCTGACTAAACCATGAGCGGTGGCGGTCGTAAGGGCAGGAAAGAGGAGCACGCGAACCACGAGGCGTGGGCTATCCCTTACGGCGATCTGATCACCTTGCTGCTGGCCTTCTTCGTGGTGATGTACTCGGTGTCTTCACTGAACTCAGGCAAGTACCGCGTCATGTCCGAAGCGCTGATGGCCGCGTTTCGTGGTGAGCCGCAGCGCGACATGCCGATCACGCTGTCGATCCGCGAAGGTATGCCGACCTCTGACCTCGTGACCATGCCGGAAACCGAGAAGGCCATGGGTCCAAGACCCATTCGCAAGACGGATGCCCAGGGCATGGATACGGGCATGAGCCTCTCCGGCATTGCGGGCAATGTCGCCAAGGCGCTCGAGCGCCAAGTGATGACGGATCAGGTCACCATTCGCCAGCACGCGGACTGGGTTGAGGTCGAGATTCGCAACGACCTGCTGTTCCCGAGCGGCTCAGCGGGCATGGCCGGCGAGGCGGCTGACATCGTCCGCAAGCTCGGCGCCTCGCTCGCAAACCTCAAGAACCCCATTTTCGTGCAAGGGCATACGGATAACGTACCCATCAGCACGGCACAGTTTCCGAGCAATTGGGAGTTGTCTGCAGCGCGTGCGGGTGCGGTGGTCAGGCTCCTCGGTGAGGGTGGGGCGAATACTGCGCTCATGACCGTCATCGGCTACGGCGAGCAACGGCCGCTGCAGCCCAATGAGACGGCCGATGGGCGCGCCACCAACCGTCGCGTAATGCTGGCGATCCTCGAGCCCGAGGGTACTCAGAGTGGCGTTTCCTTTGGACCGCCCTCTAGTGGTACGCCTCGCGGCGGAGTGGATCCGCCGCGGCCGCAACCGAACGGCGGTGAATTGCTGCAGCCTTCGACTCCGCGTCCTTCGCCCTGAACGTCTCCCATGGTCGACCGTTGGTGAGTTCGCGTAGCATTTGCGTGCATCACGCGTGTGGTCTTGAGACATGACAGAGATCAGAGGCATCGGATTCGTCAATCGATTCGTCCGCGATATGGGGCAGGGCGGGCTTGAGATTGCCTGTTTTCCGGACGTTGCCACCAAGCTCGTCCGCTCGCTCGATAGCGATTTCGTGACCATGCCGGCGATTGCGCGGATGATCGAGTCGGAGCCTGGGCTGTGCGTGCGGGTCATCGGCATGGCTAACTCTGCAGCCTTCCAGGGTGGCGGGCGCGCGATCACCGACGCGCGCAGTGCGGTGGTACGCATCGGTCTGCGTTCGCTACGGGCCGTGATCCTCGCGTTCGCCGTAGCGAGCCTGCGTGATCGACGGGAGTTAAAACTCGTCCAGTCGCGCATCGGTGAGGTCTGGCAGGGCAGCGTGTCGCTCGCCACCCTCAGTCACGTGTTGGCGATGCGCGTAAGAGGCGTGGATTCCGAGGGAGCATTGCTCGGCGGACTCATGCAGGGCGTGGGGCGAATTTATCTGCTCACTGAAGCCGCATTCGACGCCGATTTTCGTGAGGACGTAGAGGGCCTCGACGATATCGTGGCTCAGTGGCATGTCGGGGCACTCGGCAAGATCCTCGAGCAATGGGGTTTCGGCACGAACATCATCGAAGCCGTCGTGGAGTTCCATGGTGCGGGTAGTCGATCGGGATTGGCCGACATCCTGAAGACGGCCCGATTGTTCCTCGATCACCAAGCGACGCCTGATGAACTAAAGACTTTGCTACAGGACTTCGAGCCCGCTGTGCGTCTCGGGCTTACGCACCTCGATCCGAAGGAGGTGCTTGAAACGGTTCAGAAGGACGCCTCGGTGGGATCGGCGCTCGGCTGATGAGTGGCGCAGCCCAAAGAAACAGATGCCTAGCGCTGCTGGCGCTGTGCCTCGTTGGGTTCAACCGGCTCGGGCATGCGATCGAGTACCCCTTGCGTGAGGACGGCGGCGAAGTATTCGGCACCGTCGAGCGCATCCAGACGCGTTACGAGGACACGCTGATCGAAATAGCGCGTCGCTACAGCCTCGGCTACGAGGAGTTGCTGCGGGTCAATCCGGGTGTGGATCCGTGGTTGCCGGGCGAGGGTACCGCCGTGATCATCCCTGGCAAACGCTTGCTGCCCCCTGCGGAGCGTGAGGGCATCGTGGTGAATCTGCCCGAGCACAGGATGTATTTTTTTCCTCGGGCCGCTAAGGGTGACCCTGCCAAGGTTATGACCTTTCCAGTCAGCGTCGGCAAGATGGACTGGCGTACGCCTTTGGGTGTGACGAAGGTGGTCTCGAAGCAGAAAGATCCGCCGTGGTATCCGCCCGCCTCAGTGCGAAAGGAGCACGAGGAGCGGGGTGACCCACTGCCTCTGATGGTGGGACCTGGCCCCGATAATCCGCTCGGCGCCCATGCGTTGCGGCTGAATATCCCGGGAGGGTCATACCTAATACACGGCACGAATAACCCCGATGCCGTCGGCATGGCAGTGACCCATGGTTGTCTGCGCATGTACCCGGAAGATGTCGCCGTGTTGTTCGATGCCGTCAAGGTGGGCACGCGGGTCGCGCTGATCAACGAGCCTGTGAAGATCACCAAGTCGGACGGCGAAGTGTGGCTCGAGGTGCACCCGCCGATCGATGCACAGGGTCAGAGCACGGCAGTGCCTTTGGAGGATTTCGAGAAGCGGCTCGACGCACTTCTCGGCGACACCGAGGTGGCTATCAACTGGGATTTGGCAGTGCAGGCCTTGAGCGAGGCTCGAGGCATTCCCGTGATGATCGGTCTCGAGTTGTCAGTTGACCCGGCGGACGCGGTACCACCGCCGCCCTCTGCACCCGAGACGAGTCGTCAGACCAGCGCTACGTGGTGAGCGCCGTCCACCGGCAGGATCACGCCATTAACGTATGAACCCGCGTCGCTCGCCAGCAGCAGAGCGGGTCCGAGCAGTTCGTCCAGTTGACCCGCGCGTCCCGGAGGAATCTTTTTCAGGTAGTCCTGCCCTGCGGAGGTGCCGAAGTATTCCTCGTTCATTTCGGTGACGAACCAGCCAGGCGCCAATGCGTTGACGCGGATCCTGTGGCGGACGAATTCGATCGCCATACTGCGGGTCAGCTGCGCGAGGGCTGCCTTCGAGGAGGCGTAGGCGGAGTACCCGACGCCCACGCCTATGCCGAGCACTGAGGTGATATTGATAATGCTGCCGGGCCTTCCAGCCGCTATGAGTCGCCGCGCAGCCTCGGCACTGACATCCCAGGCTGCGGTGAAATTGGTTGCCATTGTCGCATCACGGCTGCGTGCGCTGGTCTTGAGGAACAGCGCGGGCTCAGCAATGCCGGCATTATTCACGAGCACGTCTACGACGCCCTCGCTGGTCGAGATCCGCTCGAATGCCGTCGCGATGGCCGCCGGGTCGGTCACATCGAGGGCGACGGTGGCGGCGCGGCTACCGCGGGCGCGGATGCGTTCGGCGAGCTCCTGCAGACGATCCTCACGGCGCGCCGCGAGCACCACGGTGGCCCCGGCTGCGGCAAACCCTTCGGCGAGTCGCGATCCGATGCCACTCGATGCGCCCGTGACCAAAGCGACCTTGCCATCAAGGCGGAAGTCTGGAAGCAAAGACGTCGTCATTCGGGCGATGATAACGTACCAATGCATCGTCATCCCGAGTCGTCGCAAGGAGCGCGCCGCGCATGTCCAACTCGTTCACCCCGTCCGGAATCATCACGCTGACCTCTGATTTCGGTCTTCGCGATCCGTTCGTCGGCGTGATGAAGGGACGCATTCTCGACCGTTATCGCGAGGCCAAGATCGTCGATCTGACGCACGACATCCTCGCGCACTGGCCGGCGGAAGCAGGATTCTGGCTGGCGCGCTCGTTCGAATACTTTCCCGCGGGCTCCGTGCACGTCGCGGTGGTCGACCCTGGTGTGGGTACGGCGCGTGACATCGCGATTGTGCAGGTGGGTGCGCACGTATTCCTCGCCCCTGATAATGGGCTGCTCGAGCCCGTCGCCGCGAGCGACGCCGGCGCGCGACTGTGGCATCTCGACGTCGGTGTCCTTGCACGCTTTAAACTCGGGCGTCCCAGCGCGACCTTTCATGGTCGCGACGTGTTTGCGCCACTGGCCGCGGAGTTGGCCGCCGGGCGAGTCGCCCCGGAACAGTTGGGCCGTCCGATCGAACAACTCGTTCCAGCGTGGGTGGATGCCGCGGAGGCCTCGGCCGACCGGGTGGCGGGAGTCGTCATCACGATCGATCACTTCGGGAATCTCATCACCAACATCGACAGCCGCTTGCTCGAGGGCTGGGTCGAACCGATCGTGCACGCGGGTCGCGAGGTGCTTTCGCTGCGGCGTACCTACGGCGATATGCGACCGGGGGAGAGCATGGCGCTCGTCAATTCCTTCGGCGTGCTGGAAATCGCGGTCGCCGAGGGGAGGGCCTGTGATGCGCTCGGCCTGTCCCGCGGGGCACCGGTGATCGTCCGTAATGCTGTTCGACGGAGTTGACTGGCGGGTAATTTTCGTTATAGTCCCCCGCGTCTACGGCACCTCATAACGCCTAACCTGTTGATTTAAAAGGCTTCGACACCGCAATGACATCCGAACGGGACTCCGATAGCTTCGAGCTTGACGACGACATGCTGGGCGAAGTCGCCCATCAAGAGGAGAACAACGACTACGACCGCTTCCTCGACCGGGTGGAGCGGCGTGCGCGGCCCGTGCCGGGCAAGCGTGGCAAGGCGGCTTGGAGCAAAGTCGAGGAAGTGCTGGCGGACAAGAAGCTCGCCAAGGACCTGCGCGAAATCTACGACGACGAACTCTAGGCTTACGGGAAGGCGCGCATGTCCCGGGTCGGAGCCTCTGGCTGGGTCGTCCTGAAGTTCGGCGGCACCAGCGTATCCTCCCCATCTAACTGGGCGAGCATTGCCGCCACAGCGCGGCAGCGTCTCGACAACGGCGATCGAGTGCTGATCGTGCACTCGGCCCTGAGTGGCGTCACCGATCGCCTCGAGACCCTACTCAACGACGCCGTTGCGGGCGATTTCACCGCCGCGCTCGATGCGCTGCGAACCCGGCACGAGACCCTGATCCGGCAGTTGGGCATCGAGTCACCCGGTGCGCTGGAGCGCTGGTGGCGTGAGCTTGCCGAACTGCTGCAGCAGATCGTCGTGGCGCGTGGTGTCGATGATCGACTACGCGCTCGAATCATGGCGATGGGTGAACTGCTCGCGACGACAATTGGCGAGGCCTATCTGCAGGCGCATGGCTTGCCGGCCCTGTGGCTCGATGCGAGGGATTGGCTGCGTGCCGAGGCGCGCGAGGCGGCAACGCAGCGGGCAAACTACTTGTCGGCGACCTGCGACTTTCGGCCGAATACCGCGTTGCAGGAGCGAATGGGGTCGCTCGGTACGCTGTTGATCACGCAAGGTTTCATTGCCAGCGATGCGGCAGGCGATACAGTGCTGCTCGGACGCGGTGGGTCCGACACCTCGGGCGCTTATTTCGCGGCGCTGCTCAACGCTCGGCAGCTCGAGATCTGGACCGATGTGCCCGGCATGTTCAGCGCCAACCCGCGCGCAACGCCGGCCGCGCGGCAACTTCTGGAATTGACCTACGACGAAGCGCAGGAGATCGCGACGGCGGGTGCCAAGGTGCTGCATCCGCGATGCCTGTTGCCCGTTCGACAGTACGACATCCCACTCTACGTGTTCGCGACGCAAGTGCCATCGATGCGTGGCACACGCATCAGCGCGGCACCGGTCTCCGAACTCGCTCAAGTCAAAGCCGTGTGCGTCAAAAAGGGCGTGACACTGGTGTCGATGGACAGTCCAGGGATGTGGCATCAGGTCGGCTTTCTGGCCGATGCATTCCAGGTGTTCAAACAACACGGGATGTCGGTCGACCAGGTGTCGACCTCCGAGACCAACGTCACCGTGTCGCTCGATCCGCAAGCCAACGCACTCGACGCCTCGGCGCTCGCTGCGCTGCAGCGTGATCTCGCGCCACTCTGTCGTGCCGAGATCATCGGGCCTTGTGCCTCGGTGAGTCTGGTTGGCCAAAATATCCGCGGCATCCTGCACCGACTCGGCAGCGCCCTCGAGTTGCTGGCGGATCGCCGGATTTACCTTGTCAGTCAGGCAGCCAACGACCTGAACCTCACCTTCGTCGTTGATCAGGACCAAGGCGACCGACTGGTCGAGAGCCTTCACGAATTACTGGTGGAGCCAGTGCGCGATGATCTCGTGCTCGGGCCTACATGGTCGCAGTTGTTCCAGCCCGCCGAGGTCGCGGTCACGACATCACGACCGTGGTGGGAGGTGCGACGTGCGCAATTGCTCGAGCTGATGCAGGACCGTCATTGCGCCTAC
>Ga0315901_10010291_pt1 | contig 10659 bp, 23 predicted proteins | sample LakEriMetagenome_10_FD_203761 | JGI IMG/M metagenome (GOLD analysis project Ga0315901, IMG submission 203761) | Freshwater fungal communities from buoy surface, Lake Erie, Ohio, United States - Buoy 2 MA116 | ecosystem: Environmental > Aquatic > Freshwater > Lake | place: USA: Lake Erie, Ohio...
GGTACGAAGTGTTCGAGCAGCAGAAGGGCGCAATCAGCCTCGACTCACCGTCGACCTTGTCGCGCACAATCGCCTTCCGCGGCTACTTCGCCGCCCTGATGATCGACAGCAGCAAGTTCATCCGCGCGGCGTTCGTCTGATCCTGACTGACTGACTGAGAGGGCTGCACCATGGCAACATTCACCATCACCCACGCGATGAGGCTGGATGGGTACGCCGTGGTGCAGACCCTTGAAGCCACAGAAATCGGCATCGGTCAAACGATCACGATCTCCGGGGCGACCGACAGCACCTTCAACGGCACGTTCACCGTGCTCGCCGTCCCCGTCTACAGGTACGACGGCATCGACACCGAAGGCGATTTCCTCTACGAATACGACGACCTCATCCCCAACCAGTTGTTGTTCGCGGACGCCGGAAACGACGTTGCCCGCAACAGCTCAGCCGGGACAATCACTTGGACCCAAACCTGCACATGGATCACCAAATCAGCCGTCGAAATCGCATTAGGCTACGCCCCCGCCGGAGACGACGCCACCTACCTCACGACGTGCACCGCGGCGGCCAACGCTTTCGCGTTTCGTCGACGTAAAGCCGCCGGGTACTTCGACTCGTTGACAACTTCGCCATCTGGAGACGTCACGCTGGGCACAACGCTCTACGCGATGGCCCTGTACCGCGAACGCGGCTCGGTCGACTCGTTCGCGTCGTTCCAAGACATGACCATCACCGCCGCGCCCGGCACGATGGGACAGATCATGCGCCTACTCGGTGTGAACCGAAGTCAGGTGGCGTGAGGTGCCAGCCACCGGGATCTTTGCGGAGGCACGGTCCGCGATCGTCAACACTTTGACGGGTCTCGGCTTGGCTGCCATCACCGACCCACGAAACCTCCGGCCGCGCTCCGTTCTCGTCGACCCGCCGACCTTCACCGCGTTCACCTACAACGTGGGCGACATCGAGTTCACCCTCCGGATCGTCGCCGCCCCACCCGGCAACCAAGACGCCGAGGACTACCTCATCACGACCGCCGACACCATCATGAACTCGGCCCTATCCGTCACAAGCGGCAGGCCGACCCTCACCGATATCGGCGGGCAGACCCTTCCCTCATACGACATCACCGTCGCCGTAGCCGTGCGGCGCAACTAAAGGAGACCCCATGGCAACTGTGACATTCCTCAGCAACGCCACCATCAACATCACCCAAGGCGCAACGACCTACGACCTGAGCGCAGAATCCAACACCTGCACCCTCACCATCGGCACCGACGCCCTCGAAACCACAAGCTTCGGCGACACCGGCCGCACCTACACGGCGGGCCTCCAGTCCGTCGAGGTGGCGATCACGATGTTCCTCGCCTACGGAGGCTCCGGCGCAACCGCCGAAGTCGAAACCGCCCTCGCCGCAATGGTCGGCAAGTCCTCGACGCTTGTTATCAGCCCGTCCGGGACAACCGAATCCGCCTCGAACCCCGAGTACACGATCACCGGCGCGTTCTTGCAGTCGTTCACCCCGATCAACTCGACAGTCGGCGAACTCGCCATGGTCGACGTCACCTTCACCGGTGGCACTTGGGCCCGCGACATCACCTGATCCATAACCGAATCCCTAACCGTGCCTTAGGAGGACACCATGAAAATCACCCTTGCCGTAGACACCGGAACCGGACCCGTCCAAGTGACGACCTCGTTCTGGAACGTCATCGAATGGGAACGCAAAACCAAAAAGACCGCTGGAAGCCTCGCCCAAGGCATCGGCGCGGAAGACCTCACGTTCCTTGCGTGGGCCGCGTCGAAATCCAGCGGCGTCGCAGTCCCGCCCACGTTTGACGACTACGCCAAAAAAGTGATCTCCCTAGAGGTGGTCACCCAAGAAGACGCAAACCCTACCCCCGAGGGACATACAGCCGCACACTAGCAGAACTGCTCGTCGCCACCGGCTTTTGGCCCTCCGAAATCCCATTCACCGCAAAAGATCTCAACACCGCCGTCGAGGTGCTGAACAAGTCCAGAAAGGATCGCCGATGACAGCCCGAGCCAACATCGAAGTCGTCGGCATCAAGGACGATCTGCGAGTCATCCAACAACTCGACAAAAAGATCCGACGAGAAATCACCAAGGACTACAAAAAAATCGTCGAGGAACCAATCAACGAAATCAAGCGAAGCCTGCCAACCAGCGCCCCGCTATCCGGCTGGGAACGAAACTGGACAACCCGATCCGGCTTCCAAATGTTGCCATGGAGCGTCTCCTTAGCGCCCCGCGGAATCAAAGCATTCGTCTCCGGCAAAAAGCCAAAAGAGTTCGGTGGAGTTGTCCGAAACCTTGCCGTTTTCGGCATCAAATGGACAGCCGCGCAAGCCACTCTCTTTGACATGAGCCGCGCCGGGAACACGCCACAAGGCGAATGGATGGTCCGTAGCCTCAACAACCGTTTCGGCAAAGCCTCCCGAGTCATGTGGCCCGGCTACGAACGCTACGCCGACCGCGTCGAGAAAGAAGTCGGAGAACTTGTCCGGGGCATCGCCAAAACAGCTGACCGCCTAGCCTCACGGAGGGCCGCCTAATGGCAATAACCATCCCCATCATTTCCGAGTTTGACGGCAAAGGCGTCTCCAAGGCGATCAAAGAGTTCAAGCAGCTCGAAACCGCCGGGGAGAAAGCCCAGTTCGCAATCAAGAAAGCCGCCATCCCAGCCGCCGCCGCCCTCGGCGGGCTAGCCGTCGCCGGCTTTTCTGCGGCTAAGGCCGCCATGGAAGATCAAAAGAGCTCGGCTGAACTCGCCCGACAGCTGAAAATCTCAACGCAGGCCACCGACGACCAAGTCGCCGCCACCGAAGACCTGATCGGCAAAATGACGCTGGCCACCGGCGTCGCCGACACCGAACTCCGCACCGCCTACGCCAACCTCGCCCGATCCACCGGCTCAGCCGAAGAATCCCAACGCCTACTCAACCTCTCTCTCGACATCGCCGCGGCCACCGGCAAAGACCTCACCACCGTCTCCACAGCTCTCGGCAAGGCATACAACGGCCAAGAATCAGCCCTCGCCAAACTCGACCCATCCATGAAAGGTCTCATCGAGGCCGGAGCATCAGCCGACGAAATCTTCAACACCATGGCCCAAACCTTCGGAGGCGCGGCGGCCGACGCCGCAAACACCGCCGAAGGACGATTCAAACGAATGGGTGTCGCAATCGGCGAAGCCCAAGAATCCATCGGCATGGCCCTACTCCCCATCATCGAGGAACTCCTCCCCTATCTGGAACGCCTCGCCACATGGGTCGGCGAAAACACCGACCTCGTCGTCGTCCTTGGAGCCAGCATCGGCGGCCTTGCCGCCGCCGTGATCTCCATCAACGCCGCGATGAAAGTCTTCACAGCCGTCCAGACGGCCGCCACAGCCGCTCAGACGCTTTTCAACGCCGCGGCCGCCGCGAACCCTTACATCCTGATTGCGGCCGCTGTGGTGGCCGCTACGACCGCCATCTTCGTGTTCCGTAAGCAGATCGCCCAAAGCGTCAAAGACTTCGACGACTTCTTTGAGCGTTTCGGAATCCTTGGCGAACTCGCTGGGGCCGCAGGCAAACTCTCCATTCCCGGATTAGGCGCTATCGGCTCAATCGGCTCGCTCTTGAACAAGATCCCCGGACTTGCTGACGGCGGCATTGTGCGCGGCCCCACGCTGGCCATGATCGGCGAAGCAGGACCGGAGGCTGTCGTCCCGCTGGACCGTATGGGCGGCATGGGCGGCGGCGTCACCATCAACGTCCACGGCGGCGACCCCAACAGCGTCGTCGACGCACTACGCACCTATATGCGTCAGAACGGGTCGGTCCCCATCCGAGTCGGGAACGCCTACTAATGAACGTCATTTTCAGGTTCTACAAAGTCATCGGCGGCGTAGAAACCGAAATCCCCAACCTCTTGACCGCTACCTGCAACATCGGCCGCCGCTCCCCGCTCGACGCATACCGGGCAAACACCGCGACCGTGGAGATCCGCTACCCGAACGGCTACGCCACCCCCGACCCCGACCTTGTGCCCGGCACCGAAGTCCGGCTCTACACCGACGGCGGCCTTGTGTCCGGCGTCCCAAGCAAACGTCAGATCTTCGCTGGGGAGATCGCCGACGTCGAGGTCACCTACGGGAAGCCCTACGTCTCAAACGTCGGCCCCGCCGACATTCTGACTATCACCTGCGAATCGTATTTTGCGACCATGGCCCGAGCACAAGGCAACGGCTACGCCCTCACAGCTGACACCCTCGGGAACCAATGCAACACCATCTTCGCCAACTTCGGCTTCCAAGTCGGTGCCCTCTCTGGCTTTGGCAGCGGGACATCGTTCGCCGCCACCACCCTCAACAGCACAATCGGCGACTGGGTCAACCTCGCCACCCTCAGCATGAACGGCCGGATGAAAGACTCGGGGCCGTCATTCGGCCTCACGATCTACAACCAGTACTACAAAGCCGCCAACGTCTTCAACAACTTCTCAGATGTCCGCGGCCCGTCAGCCAACCCATACACGGAAATCACCTTCGACTCGCTTGCCGACAACTACTACACGCAGGTCGCCGTCGACCCCGAATCGTTCGCCGAACAGCGCGTCCAGACCGGCGCGGCCCCATACCGAACTTACAAGGTGAACACGCTCAACGCCTCGACGGGGCAGGCTCTTGACTATGCGAACTACCTCCTGTCGACGTACCAAAACCCAGCGCTTGCCATCTCGTCGTTCCGCGTGTTTCTGAATGACACCGCCTTCAACCCGTCCTACGGTTTCGGTGACATCGCCACCGAAGTCGCCGTCACATTCCGCGGCACGACCTACCAATGCATCATCGAAGGCGCGGCCTTCTCCGGGACACCACAAGGCGGCGTGTACGCCACCTACTACGTCTCCGGCGCTGATCTGAACAACTACCTATTGCTCAACAACGCCGTCTATGGGCGGCTCGACTTCAACAAACTGGGGTACTAAATGGCGATCAAAACTTTCACCACCGGCGAAGTGCTCACCGCGGCCGACACCAACACGTATTTGACCAACTCCGGATTTCAATACGTGTCTAGCGGATCATTTACAAACGCGGCTTCATTTGACGTGACGGGATTTTCATCAACCTTTGATTTTTACCAACTAACGTTTGCCGCCAAAAAGCACACCGCCGGGGTATGCGACATCACCGCAGTCATAGTTTCAGGCACAACGCCGCGAACGACGCAGTACTACGGGGCAACGAGGTTTGCGGCATTTGACGCAACTGTTGGTTTCGCCGCTAATAGAAGCAACGGCGCAAACTTTTACGCAACCTCAACAACAGCAACAAACGTTTCTGTAGCCAACGCAATGATCCACGGCATTGACGATTTGGAGTTTGTCATCAACTTGCAAAGTTACGACACAGCAAATAGTCGCGCTTTGTACGGGAGTTACAGCAACTACGCCGCCACTAGTTCTTTTACGTTGATCCGTTTTACAGGTACAGCAAACATCACCGGGTATTGGAACTTGACAGGAGTACGAAAAGCATGAAGCCCGAAATAGCAACCGTTCTCAATGACGGCACGTATGGCCAACGCGAAATGACCGACGAAGAATACGCGGCCCTGATCGAGTCGGGCTGGACCGAAGAAGGAGAAACACCCGAATGACATTCCGCATCGCCTTCGTGGTGGTGCTCTTTTCCGTGCTACTGATCGCCTGCGGCGACCGCTATAGGGGCATCTGCCAAACCCAAACCACCCTCATCACCAAAAACAAAGCCTTAGCCGCGACCGGCTCAACCATCTACGGCGACCCCTACGTCGAGGCCCGATCATGCTGAACCGCCGCCCCCGCTACACCCCCGCCGAACTCAACGTCCGGCTCCGCTTCATCGTCGGCCTCGTCCTCGCCGCCGTCCTCACATTCATGATGTGCGCCATGCTCTACGGCCTTCTGTTCGTCTACCAAGGCGACCAACTCACCGCCGTCGACGCCGAGTTCTTCAAGCTCATCAACCCCGTCGTCATGTTCCTCACCGGGACACTCTCCGGCGTAATGATCGCCGCCGGATCCCGAGACACCGACGGCAACGGAATCCCAGACGAACAGGAGACACCCAATGAACAAACTCAAGATCAGCCTTCTACGGACAGCCCGCGAAGCACTCTCTAAAGCCCTCTACCACATCGCCGCGGCGATAGCCCCGAAAGGCGACCAATGAAATCCACCAGTTACACGATCACCACCACCCGCCAAAAGATCATTTCGTCCGGCCCGTCGTCGGCATACGTGTACGTGCACGTCACCGGCAACGACGCCGTTTATGTCGGCGGCGCTGACGTCACCTCCGCAAACGGCCTCGAAACCCAAAAGCACACCTCGCCCATCCAGTTCTTCATCCCCCGCGGCAACGAACTGTGGGCCATCACCGCCACCGGATCCATCGACGTCCGGGTAATGACAGAAGGAGCCTGACATGGCCGTCCGCAAAAAAGCAGCCGCCCCCAAAACCGAAGCCGCACCAAAACTCGCGCCCGGCAAGTGTGCGCTGCCGTACACCGGCAACACCGACGCCACCCCAAAAGGCACCGCCACCCCACAAGCCGAAAAGTTCGCCCAAATCATGAACGACCGCTGGGGCTTCTCCAACCTCGGCATCTACGCCTACCGGCCCATGCGCGGCTCAGACCGCCTCTCAGTCCACGCCACAGGCCGCGCCGTCGACCTCGGCTACAAGTCATCCAACCAGCACCGCATCACCGAAATCTGCGACTGGCTCGCCGACAACTACCTCACCCTCGGCATCGAGGAAGTGCACCAATACACCTACGAAGGCTCCAAATGGGGCCGCGGCTTCAGGTGCTGTCGAGACGGGAAACCCGGCTGGAAAACATGGACCGAAACCGAAAATGGCGGCCCCGGCGGGTACTGGATCCACGTCGAACTCGCCCCCACGATCACCGCCAATCAGCTTGTCCAAGCATGGAAAGCAATCGAGCAAAAGCCCGCCAAATAACCGGCTACTGGAAATCCACCACAAGTCACTCCGACCGTGTAAGGTGACATCTACTTCCACCCCGACGGAGGCACAATGCAACCAGACCTATTCTCGGCCTACGAGGCCCGAGCCGAAGCCATCGAGCAAGTCGACGCCAACGCCGACAAAGCATGGAAGGCCGCCGCAGAAGCCGCGGTCATCCATATCGCCCGTATGCGCCCGACGTTCACAGCTGACGACGTATGGGACCACCTGAACGCCCACAGCGACGAACACACCCACGAACCCCGCGCCCTTGGCGCAATCATGAACCGGCTAATGGCCGCGAACACCATCCGAAAGACCGGCGAATACCGGCCGTCCCGCCGCCGCCGCGCCGCACCGATCCCGGTGTGGACCGCACGATAGGAGACCCCATGCCCCTCGACCATTGGACACGCCGTTAGGCGTCTGGCGGCAGCCGTGCTCATCGCCGCAACACTCACCCACGCTCCCGGAGCCGACGCGAAGGTCAACACCTGCCGCGACTACGTCGACCTTGCACGTCAGGTCGGCTGGCCCAAATCCGAACGAGCGAACATCAAACGAATCATGTACCGAGAGTCTCGGTGTTTCGCCGGGGCATGGAACCGCAAAGACCCCCACGGCGGGTCTTACGGCCTCATGCAAATCAACGGCGCGAACGTCGGATGGGCGGCCCGCAACGGCTGGATCGCCACCCGGCAAGACCTTTTCCACCCGCGAAAGAACCTGCGTGTGGCCCTCGAACTTTGGGAGCTCTACGGCTGGCGGCCGTGGGGCACCAAGTCATCAACAAGCAACTAACAGAAAGAAGACCCCGACATGAATGAAAAGTACCTACTCGAACTTCTCGCCACCGGACGCCTGTCCGTCGACGAGACCCTCACGCTTATGGGTAAAAATGACCCGCAGGCAATACATACCCATCAGGACACTCCGAAAAAAATCACTCGGAATAAGCCGATCCAGCGCACATACAGCATCGAGGACCACTACCACATCCTCCGCGAATGTCGTTTGCACAACGGCAACGTCAGCGCCACAGCACGGAAACTGAAGATCCCCGCAGGAACAATCAAAAACCACCTTCGCTATGCAGGAATGCTCCCCTGCAACACTCGATACGACATTGAACGGTGCAAAGACTGGCGACGCCGCCGCGGGATGTACCTCGACCTTCCACTTGAAATCGGCAAAGCCATTTCCGCATTGGGGGTCATGTCATGAAAGCGATCTCGACCCGGATCCGTGAACGGCTGGAACTCCACGCCGCGTTCATGGACATTGACCAAGACCCCGACCTCGTCCTTATGCGAGAGGCCGCCGACGTGCTGGAGTTCTTCGGCCGTGTCGTGCACCAACTCCTCGACGACCCGGAGGTCGCGGCATGAGTTTCAATCTTGACAACTACGAACCCGTAGCGCCACGCCTCGCCCGCTGGCTTGACGCAATGCGCGACCAAGGACACATCCCCCGTGTCCTCACCGACATGGTGCACCGCGGCGAGACTTGGTGCACGTTCAAGGCGTCCCTGTACGTCAATGAGGACCTGATCTCAACCGGGTGGGCTGAGGAACACGCCACCGACCGCGGCGTCAACTCCACCAGCCACGTCGAGAACTGCGAAACGTCAGCAGTCGGCCGCGCCCTCGCAAACATCGGCTACGCAGGCTCCGACCCGTCGAAGCGTCCCAGCCGGGAAGAAATGGCCAAAGTCCAACGGGCCACACCACCCGCCGACCGTGCCCCGCTCGGATCCGCGGCGGCCAAACCCACCGGCCTCGCCACCACCGGCCAACGCACCCTGATCGCCACGATGGGCGCTGAACGCGGCCTTGAAATGGACATATCGGCAGACCTTACGTTCTCCGAAGCCCAAGAAATCATTACCGAACTGAAGAAAACCCCGAAGGTGAAATGACATGAGCATCATTGAGAAAATCGCCATTTGGGTTATCGCTGGAGCGTTCATCGCCGCGGCTGTCGTCTTCGTCTACGACATCATGCACCCACTCGACCGGGACGGCTTCTATGAGTAACATCCCGTACCCGTTCCAGCATGACCGCGGCCCGTACTACCACGTCGCCCTCGGAGACGGTGAATACATCCGAGTCGTCCTCGCCGGCGACTACCGGATCGAGCGCAACTGCCTCAACCGTTGGATCGAGATCGCAATGCAAGAACATCGAGCATTTTGCGACCACATAGACGAAGACGACTGTCGCCGAGAGCTCGACGAGATGTACCTAGCGTTGGAAGCGAGCGGCTATGGAGAGTGAACGCGCCTTCCAAGACAAAGTCATCGCCATGGCCATCATGTACGGCTGGAAAGTTCAACACACCCGCCCCTCGCTCTTGCCCGGAGGCGGCTGGGCCACACACATCCAAGGCCACATCGGATTCCCAGACCTCGTCCTCGCACACCGCGACCGCGGCCTGATCTACGCCGAGTTGAAAGCCGAACGCGGCAAGGTCTCCCCGTCTCAAACCGACTGGCTTGAAACCCTCACCGCGACCGGCGCTGAAACCTACCTGTGGCGGCCTAGAGACTTCCAGTTCATCGTCAAACGTTTGGCGGGCACACATGGCGGATGACCGGCTACATCCGCTCTACGGGCCATACAGACACCAATCCTGCGACACCTGCGCCGCATTACGCCGCTTCCCATTCCGGCATTGCCTCGTCGAGCACATCGAGTTCTACAGCGGCGGCTACTTCTGCGCCGACTACCACAGCATCTACACACCGAAAGACCCCGACAAATGACCATAATCCGAGCACCACGACCAAACGACGGCTTCACCATCCTCCGCAACGAAAACGTCAGAAACCAAACCCTGACATTCCGTGCCCGCGGCCTACTCGCCTACTTGCTGTCCATGCCCGATAACTGGGCCACCAACAGCGAACGGCTGCAGTCACGGTGGACCGAAGGCCGAGACGCAATACGCAAGTCAATCAAAGAGCTAGAGGCGGCCGGATACATGACCCTTCACAAGGCACAAAACGAGAAGGGTCAATGGGTCTCTAACTGGATCGTGACCGACCATCCACGCCTTGGGACCCATGTGGAAAAACTGGCAAACATTGTGGAAAACCTCAAAGCACCGAGGCCTGAAAAACCGACGTCGGATAATCAGGCGCTTATAGAAGAACTAACTAATAAGAACATGGTGCAAAAATCAGAGACATGCTTAGGGACTCTTGAGAAACTCTGTGGATACTGCCGCGGCTCAGGCCACGACCTCGACGACCCAGACGCCATCCACCCATGCCCCGTCTGCCACGGTGACGGACTCGCCCGATGACAAGCACAGGCAAACCACGCAGAGACCTCGACACCGCCCAATACAAGGCGGCCCGCAAAGCCTTCCTCAGCGAATGGCTCGGCCCATGCCATTGGTGCAAACGAGCCGGGGCAACAACCATCGACCACCTCATCGAAGCAGACCGCGGCGCAGACACCATGGATCAGAACAACTGGGTCGGGGCCTGCCACAAATGCAACAGCCGACGCGGCGCTGAATACCTCGCCAAAAAAAGGGCGGCCTCAGTCCAAGCAAGGCAAAAAGCCATCTCGCAACAAAATCGCAAAAAAGAAAAAAATGATCAGATTTTTTTTGAAAATGAAAAAATAACGCC
>Ga0315901_10010294_pt1 | contig 10658 bp, 11 predicted proteins | sample LakEriMetagenome_10_FD_203761 | JGI IMG/M metagenome (GOLD analysis project Ga0315901, IMG submission 203761) | Freshwater fungal communities from buoy surface, Lake Erie, Ohio, United States - Buoy 2 MA116 | ecosystem: Environmental > Aquatic > Freshwater > Lake | place: USA: Lake Erie, Ohio...
CCTATTCCTTGGGAAATTGTTGTAAACCCATCCCCGGTGATGACGTTTTTGGATTTGTAACAACCGGAAAGGGGCTTGTTATCCACCGCACCAACTGTCCCAATGCCACCCGGCTGCTTTCCAGTCACAGCCATAGGGTTGTCAAAACCAAATGGGCAAAGAACAAGGAGATATCATTCCTGACAGGTCTCAAACTCACCGGTTTGGATGATGTGGGTGTCATTCACAAGATCACCAACCTGATATCTGGTGAATTGAAGATCAATATCAGTGCCATTACAGTGGAAGCGAAGGAGGGTATCTTTGAAGGCAATATCAAATTCTTCGTGCATGACAAGGAAGAATTGGATCTTTTATTCGATAGGTTGCGTGAATTACCGGGTATTCAATCGGTGCAGCGATACGATCTGGATGCGTGAAGATTTATTTTTCAGCCTTATGGTTCATTCGTTTATTTTTGCAACTTACCACCAACAAATTTTATGGTTGACGTTCTCTTAGGCCTCCAATGGGGTGATGAAGGAAAAGGAAAGATTGTTGATTATTTTGCTCCGCAGTATGACATCATCGCCAGGTTTCAGGGAGGTCCCAATGCAGGGCATACCTTGTATGTGAACGGCGACAAAATTGTACTGCATCAGATACCATCGGGTATATTTCATGAAAATACCACCAATCTGATCGGCAATGGTGTTGTACTCGATGCTGTCACGCTGAAAAAAGAGTATGATAAAGTAGCTGCGTTTGGGGTGGATGGGAGAAAGAATCTGTATGTTTCGGAAAGGACCCATCTGATTCTTCCAACACATCGTGCCCTGGATAAAGCCTCTGAGATCTCCAAAGGAAATGATAAGATAGGATCAACACTAAAAGGGATCGGTCCGGCTTACATGGATAAAACCGGCCGGAATGGACTGCGTGTTGGTGATCTGCTGGATAAGAATTTTACAACCCAATATATCAAGCTCCGATTGAAACACCAGCGCATGTTGGATTCATTTGGATTCAATGAAGACATCAGCGCCTGGGAAGAAGAGTTCTTTGAAGCCATTGAGTTCATGCGAACCCTGAACATTGTGAATGGAGAGTACTTTATCAATGAGAAAATAAAGGAAGGGAAAAAAGTACTGGCCGAAGGCGCGCAGGGCAGTATGCTTGATGTTGATTTTGGTACATTCCCATTTGTAACCTCTTCCAATACCATTTCAGCCGGCGTCTGCACGGGTCTTGGCGTTGCCCCGCAAAAAATCAAGGAGGTGATCGGCGTAACAAAGGCCTATTGCACAAGGGTTGGCAGTGGACCCTTTCCAACTGAGTTGCATGATGAAACAGGGGAGAGGCTGAGAAAGATTGGAAATGAATTTGGTGCTACAACCGGCAGACCTCGTCGTTGCGGCTGGATTGATCTGGTGGCACTTGATTTTGCGTGCATGGTCAACGGGGTAACGCAAGTGGTTATGACCAAGTCTGACGTTTTGGATGCATTTGAAACACTTTCAGTTTGTACTTCATATAAGATCGACGGCAAGGAATCCAGACAGGTTCCGTATCAGATTTGCAAGGTTCCCATTGAACCGCAATACCAATCTTTCGATGGCTGGATGACGGACATCACAAAGATCACTGACCAGCAACATCTTCCTGAAACCATGAAAAAATATATTGAATTCATCAACAACTATCTTGGGGTGAATGTCAGCTATATTTCAAATGGACCGGGAAGAGATCAGATCATCAAGGCCTGATCAGAAAATATCCCGAAAAAATTATTTCGAAATATTTGGTGAAATAAAAAACTCTCAGAAATTTTACGGAGTAAATCTCTCGCACATATGGCAAAGTCAGTGAAGGAAAAAAAAGCAACCACCAAAGCGGTACCTGAGGCATCTGATGCAAAGCCTAAGAAAGGTGCTTCGAAATCCAAGCGCGAAGTTGAAGAGGATGAAGATTTTGATGATGAGGATGCCCCTGCAAAAGGAGCCGGACGCTCATCAGATGATGACGATGATGTTGAGGTGGATGACGATTGGGAGAAGGTAGAGGATGATGAGAACTGGGATCCTGACTTTGATGAATTTGATATCCCCAAATCAAAGGGTAAAAAAACAGGTGGTAAAAAGGCATCAGACGATGATGACTTCTCCGTTGATGACGACTTCAAAGACCTCGGTTATTTTGATGATGGCGGTGGCTTTGATGACGACGATGATTTTTGATTATTTCCCTTTTTCATTGGTTTCGCAGGAGGTTCTGGCATTATTACCGGATCTGGAAATCCACTTTCATTGATCAGTCCACCTTGCATGATGAGCATAAGCGACTCCTGACTAATCTTGTTTTTTTGTTTTAGGAATATCTCAATTTTATCTTTTGGAATGCGAAGTGGGTAGTTGTCTAAGCTCACTTTTTCATTGAATTGTGGATTCCATTTTGCAAATTGGATAATGTCCATCGCCAAATATTTGGCAATGATGAGGTCGATATATTTTCCATTGATTACGATTGTGTCAGTCATCACCAGTTCTTCCTTTGAAAGATTGCTGCTGGCCTTAGGTTTCATTCCAGTCGTTTCACTTCCATTTCTTTCGAAGATATAATGTGTTGCGATGAACTTTTTCACATGATTTCTGGATTCGGTGGGGAGATCATTTTGAATGGTCCAAAAATCTCTAGATCGTTTCCTGGCTATTACATTGTCAACACGCGCCGGTCCTCCATTGTATGCAGCCACCACCAGAAGCCAGTCGTTCAAATTTTTGTACAGATCATTGAGGTATTTTGCCGCGGCATGTGTACTCTTGCTGAGGTCGGTTCTTTCATCCAGGGCGGGGGTAACAGTCAGACCAAGCTCCCTTGCAGTCTGGGGCATCAGTTGCCAGGGGCCAACGGCGCCGGCAGAAGATATGGCATTTGACTTGAGGTCAGATTCTATGACTGCAAGGTATTTCAATGATGAAGGCAGACCATATCTTTTCAGTATACTTTCAATCAGCCGGAAATAGGGTGTTCCCCATTCCTTCATCTTCAAAAGTCTCTCCTCGTGGATCTCAAGGTAATCTTTTACAAATCCGATGGCTCTTGGATTGAGTTCATCCCATTGGATCGCCGGGGCTTTGGACGCAAAGGGAGATGTTTGTGCTGCGGTTTGTTCTATATGAAACAACCAAAAAACCGCAAACAGTGTCCATATGATTTTTGGGTATGACATCAATTTGACTTCATTACCTGATGGGCAAATTGGAGCAAATGGGTTTCTTCCAATCTATCAGACATTACCTGCAATCCAAATGGCATTCCATTGCTATGACGGAAAAGGGGCAATGAAATGCCGGCAATACCAGCAAGGTTGGCATATACAGTGTATAGGTCTCCGAGAAACATTTCCACAGCGTCATTGCTTTTTTCGCCAAACTTGAATGCGGTGGACGGAACAGTAGGCATGATGATCAGATCATGATGACTGAAGATTTCTTTTGTGCTGCGAACAATCAGTTGCCTTACTTTTTGAGCCTTACCGTAATAGGCTTCATAATACCCGGTGCTCAATACGAAAGTGCCCAGCATGATCCTTTTTTTCACTTCTTTCCCAAAACCTGTTGAGCGGGTTTTCTTGTAGAGTGTGTTGAGATCTTCAGCAGGCTCGCTTGTACGGTAGCCGAATTTTACACCATCATACCTTGAAAGGTTGGAAGATGCCTCTGCAGTAGTGAGAACATAGTAAGCTGGCACTATATGATCGAGAAAGTTAAAATCAACTGAGCTGATTTCATGTCCATTGCTTTTCAGCTTTTGAATGAAATTTGCTATCGAAGTTCTGATTTCAGGATCGAGGGATGGATGTTCGAGGCTTTGGGGGATGTATGCGATCCTGAATTTTTTCTCTGTCTGCAGTACAGTTGAATATGCAGGAACCGATGCTGAGGATGCTGTGCTGTCAAAATTATCTGAACCTGCAATAACTTCCAGTATCAGTGCGAGATCCGGAATATTTTTTGAAAAAATGCCTATCTGGTCGAAAGAAGATGCATAGGCCAGAAGTCCATATCGGGATATTCTGCCATATCCCGGCTTCATGCCGATGATGCCACAGAAATCAGCGGGCTGTCTTACTGAACCACCAGTATCGGACCCCAGGCTAACCATACACATATCTGCTTGAACAGCAACGGCAGAACCTCCGGAGGATCCCCCCGGGACACGTGTTTCATCAACGGCATTCAGTACTTTCCCATGGATGGAATGCTCGTTAGAGGAACCCATGGCAAATTCGTCACAATTCAGGTTTCCTATGATGATTGCATCCTCGTCGAGAAGGCGTTGAACAGCGGTGGCATTGTAGATGGCCTTATAATCCTTTAAGATAGCCGATGATGCACAAACATGGTGGTCCTTGAAACAGAGAACATCCTTGATCCCAATCACCACTCCAAATAACTTACCCCATGTTTCAGGTTTTTGCAAACGGGAGTCTAGTTTGGATGCTTTTTGCAGTGCCTCTTCTGCATATACTTCTACAAAGGCATTCAGGTGTGACTTGCTGCTGATCGCATTGAGATAGGAGTTTACAACTTCAGTGCAGCTGAGTTCTCCGCATGACAACTTGTTTCGGAGATCCGATATGGAATGATGGATATACAAAAGCAGGTGGGGATGATCAGTGGGCTTGCTTGTCTTTTTCAGCCATGCCCTCTTCGATTTCCTTTTTCACATTTGATTTGGCATCGTTGAACTCACGGATTCCTTTTCCCAGTCCTTTCATGAACTCAGGTATTTTACGACCACCAAAAAGGATCAATACAGCAAGTATGATAAAGATCCACTCAGAACCACCTGGCATGGCCAGCAAGAATGCACTATTGGATAACATAATCTGAATTTTGTTGAAGACAAATCTAACATTTTTTTTGTTCCTGAGGGTTCTGCCGGGGAATAAAAAAATCCCGCACGAGGCGGGATTAACAAAATTTTACAGCAAAGATTACTTGACCCTTTTTTCTTTGATCCTCGCACTCTTACCGCTTCTGGTTCTGAGGAAGTAAAGCTTGGCCCTGCGAACCTTACCGGTTTTGTTCAGGGTTACAGACTCAATATTGGGAGATGAAACAGGAAAGGTACGCTCAACACCTACTCCATCGGAGATCTTTCTCACGGTGAAAGTGGCAGTAGCACCCTGGCCCTGACGCTTAATCACATCGCCTTTGAAGCTCTGGATCCTTTCTTTGTTTCCTTCAATGATTTTATAGTTCACGGTGATGTTGTCTCCCGCCTTGAAGTTGGGGAAATTGTTCACCTGGCTCAGTTGTTCGTGTACGAAGGCAATGGCTTGATTCATAACCAAAAATTTGGACGGCAAAAGTAGGGTAATTTGCCGGTTTTACAAAATTAGTTCACTGTTTTTAGGTTAACGGGCTACGTTTACGGTACGCTTTTCCCTGATCACGGTTACCCTGATCTGGCCTGGGTAGGTCATTTCTGTCTGGATCTTCTGCGCCATTTCAAAGCTCAGCTTTTCGCTGTCGCCATCGGTAACCTTATCAGCTTCAACTATCACCCTCAGTTCGCGGCCTGCCTGAATGGCATAAGCTTTTTCAACTCCGTTGTAGGTCATGGCCAGGTTCTCCAGATCTTTGATCCGCTGGATGTATTGCTGCATGATCTCTCTTCTTGCTCCCGGCCTTGCACCGCTGATGGCATCACAAGCCTGGATGATGGGGGAGATCACATATTGCATTTCACATTCATCATGGTGGGCAGCAATGGCATTGACTACGGCTGGATTCTCTCCATATTTTTCAGCCAGCTTGCCGCCCAGCAGTGCATGGCTCAATTCTGTTTCTTCATCAGGAACCTTACCTATGTCGTGGAGCAGACCAGCACGTTTGGCCAGTTTAGGGTTCATGCCCAGTTCAGCTGCCATCACACCGCATAAATTGGCAACTTCACGGCTATGCATGAGCAGGTTTTGTCCGTATGATGATCGGAACCTCATTTTACCAACAACCCTTACCAGTTCTTTGTGAAGGCCATGAATCCCCAGTTCGATAATGGTTCTTTCACCAATTTCCATTACCTGTTCTTCGAGTTGTTTCCTGGTTTTTTCAACCACTTCTTCGATACGGGCAGGGTGGATACGGCCATCACTCACCAGTCGCTGCAATGCCAAACGGGCGATCTCCCTGCGGAGAGGATCGAATGATGAAAGCACAATGGCTTCAGGGGTATCGTCTACAACGAGATCCACTCCGGTGGCGGCTTCAATGGCGCGTATGTTACGGCCCTCACGACCAATGATCTGACCCTTGATCTCATCACTTTCCAATTGGAAAACAGTGACAGTATTCTCGATGGTCTGCTCTGCAGCGGTCCGCTGGATGCTTTGGATGATGAGTTTACGCGCTTCCTTATTGGCTTTTTGTCTTGCCTCCTCGATGATCTCCTGCTGCAATGATAATGCCCTGGTTTGGGCTTCCTGCTTCAGGCTTTCAATGAGCTGGGCCTTGGCATCCTCCGCACTGAGTCCGGCAATTTTCTCCAGTTTACGTATGTGTTCCTCCTGGTGTTTTTCCAGTTCGGTTCTTTTCTGATTTACAATCTCAATCTGCCTATTCAGGTGCTCCTTGATGGTGTCGTTTTCCTTGGTTTGCTTGTCAAGGTTTTCCATCTTCTGGTTGATAGATTGTTCCTTTTGCTTGATCCTGTTCTCGGCATCGTTGATCTTTCTGTTCTTTTCCAGGGTCTCCCTATCGTGATCTGCCTTGAGTTGAACGAATTTCTCTTTCGCTTCGAGTAACCTTTCTTTCTTTAGGTTTTCCGCTTTGAATTGAGCGTCTGCGAGGATCTGTTCTGCCTGTTTTTGAGCTTCTTCTACTTTGGCCTGGCTATTTTTTGCAAAAATGAGTTTACCCAGTCCGAGTCCAGCCAACACGGCCACTATCCCGGTGATGATGGGTATGATGAGTTGCGATTCCATGAATAATTGTTTTGTTCTGATTCATAATCAATCCCTTCGAAATAAAATTCATACGGGGCAATAGTGACGAAGGTAACAATAAATGCAGACAAAACATTGATAAAGTGGGAGAAATCAATCGGATAGCCCTTTGTCCAACTGTTCTTCTATCCTTTCCAAAATAGGCAGAAGTTCCTGGATGCCAGCTGAAGGGGCATTGTTTTTGCTTTCGGTTACAATTGACAGAAGAACCATGGCAAGATAGTCCTGCATATCCTTACCGGCATACTGTAATTTGAACCCCGCTATCTGGTCGTTGAGCTTTTTGGCCATGTTTCTGATCCCCTCCTCGTCCTCGGCAGCCACTTTCACCCTGTAGGAGCGATCTCCGATAAAAATGGAAATTGTTATTAAATTTTGCATTTTTATAAATTCTATCTATATTTATTCACAATTTATTCACTCATCAATCGTTTCTATACCTATTCACACTTAACAACTGCTTAAAAACCATGCTTGCAAAACCCAAAGCTCCGGTGTTTATAGACAACCTGACTGTTGAAGTTGAAAATGCCCGCTATCCCGAAATCCAGGTATTGCTGCGCAGTGAAGATGGTAAAATTTGTTGTAAAACAGAAAAAAAGATAGCACAGTCCAAGGACTCTTTTTGCTGGGAAGGTCTTAATGATCTTCCCTATGGTGTTTATACTTTGGAATGTACCCAAGGAGATGATACCATCGCTGTCAGAATGGTAAAACGTATTTAATCCTGATCTCCCAGCAGCGCAATACATCTGTCTATTTCTTTGATGTATTCATTGATTTTCTTTTCCAGCGACGCTTTAGATTCTTTTGATGCTACAGAACTTTGAGCATTGTTGAATTCAACTTTCAAGGTCATTTGCTGAAGTTTCTGTTTGTGTTCTTCAAGATCATTCGATCTTTCCTCTAGGTCTTTCCTGAGTTTCTCATTCTCCTTTTTGACCGATTTCCATTTGGCCAACAGCAGGTTCAGTTTCGATTCTATTGATATGATATGTTCCTGTACTTCGCTCATTTTCTGATCTCTGCATGGAGGTTTGTCTCAAATGCTTTGGTGATCTTACTCATCATACTGTCCACTTCTTCGTCCTTCATGGTTTTTTGCTCATCCTGAAAAACAAAGTTCATGGCCATGGATTGTTTGTCCTTACCCAGCTTTTCGCTTTTGAATATATCAAATAAACGATAATTTTTGAGTTGTGCAATATTCAGTGTTTGCAACTCTTTTTCAATTTGAGTATAGCTGAGGGATTTACCCGCAACAAAGGATAGATCTCTCTGGACTGTGGGGAACTTTGAAATTTCTTTGTATCGTATGCTTCTTTTCCCAGCAGCTTCAAGCCAGGCTGACCAATTGATGTCTGCATGACAAACAACCGTTCGGATATCATATTTTTTCAGCACCTCGTCTGATGGTTTTCCGATGAGTGCCAGCAGTTTATTGTTAGCTTTAACCTCAAGGATATATTCAAATCGGGGATGTGAAGAGATTGTATAATTGATCCCGCTGATGCCTGATTGCAATGCAAGGTTTTCAATGATGCCCTTCAGGTAAAACAAATCTGCTGATTCTTCTTTTTTGTTCCAGCTGCCGTTAGCGGCAAGACCCGCACTGAAAAGTGCCAGATGGTCTTCTTCCTGATATTGATTGTTTATCCTTGCATATGTTTTACCAAATTCAAAAAGCAGGAGATCATCATTCCGGTGGTTCAGGTTGCGGGCAACGGTTTGCAATCCGGTATCCAGCATGGTGAGCCTCAGCGTATCCAGTTCGGAACTGAGGTTATTGAGCATTCTGACTGCAACTTTTATTTCTTCTTCATTATAGTTTGCAGAATGTGTGATCGAGTTATTCAGCATCTCATTGAATCCCAATCCCGTTAGGATGCCCGATAGTTTCTCCCTAAGCGGATAATCTTCACTGCCTGAAGACACTGAAGGTGAGATCGTTATTTTGCTGGGGATCTCTATGTTGTCAAATCCATCTATTCTCATGATCTCTTCAACCAGATCTGCGGGGATGCTCACATCTGTTTTATGAGTTGGCGTTTCTACCAGGATATGTGCAGAGGATTCTTCCTTGATCTCAAATCCCATATCCAATAGAATATTACGAACGGTGGTTGTTGCGTATGCTTTTCCACTCATCTTCTGCACATAAGAATATTCGAGACGGATCAAAGGCTTTGTCTTTTGAACAGGGTACGCATCCACCCAATTATATTGAATCGATCCACCGGCATTTTCACAAATCATGCCTGCGGCTCTTTTCAATACTTCTGCTGTATGGCCGATGTCTACACTTTTTTCAAAGTGCATGGCAGCATCCGTTCTGAGTTGATGGCGAAAGGAACTCTTTCTGATTGTAACCGGATGGAACCAGGCGCTTTCCAGGAAAATATTTTTGGTTGCATCGGTGACACCACTGCCTGCTCCTCCAAAAACACCACCCATGCACATGGGGTTGCTGTCCCCGTCACAAATCATAAGATCACCTTCATGCAACTTTCTTTCTTTATCATCCAATCCAAGGAAAACGGTTCCGGCAGGCAAATTCTTTATTCTTACGGTTTTTCCTTTGATCATATCAGCATCAAAGGCATGCAGGGGCTGACCTGTATCGTGTAGTATATAATTGGTGATATCAACAATATTATTGATTGGTCTTTGTCCGATTGCCTTCAGTCGCTGCTGCATCCATTTTGGAGCAGCACTGATGCTGACATTTTCGATGAGGATTCCGGTGTATCGTGGACAATCATGAGTGTTTTCAATGATGACCTGTATGGGAGATGGTTTACCGGGAGTACTAATATATTTACCTCCCCTGATGATGGGCTTGAGGCTTGATCCCTCATGGTGGTTCAGCCAGGTGCAGATATCTCTTGCCACACCCCAGTGACTCATGGCGTCGCTTCTGTTGGGTGTTAATCCTATGGATATAATATGATCATCATAGGGTTCAAAAAGATTTGATGCCTGAACACCTATAGGAGTAGAGTTGTCGAGAATGCGGATACCGCTGTGATCGGTGCCCAAACCGATCTCGTCGTCTGCACAGATCATCCCCTGGCTTTCTACACCCCTGATCTTGGCCGCCCTCATGGTGATGGGTTCACCCTGAGTGGGATAAATGGTGGTACCTACAGCAGCAACGATCACTTTTTGTCTTGCTGCCACATTAGGAGCACCACACACGATCTGAAGGGGAGAATCGCCACCGATATCCACGGTTGTAACAGAAAGCCTGTCGGCGTTGGGATGTTTTTCTACTGTCAGCACTTCACCTGTGATCAATCCTACCAATCCCCCCTTGATTTCATGATATTCCTCATATGATTCCACTTCCAGTCCAATTGCATTCAGGATCGCAGCCAGCTTGTCATGGGCGATGGGTTCAGCAAAATAATCCATCAGCCATTTGTACGAAATTGTCATGGGGCAAAGATAAATACAAATGTTGAGGGAAGATGAATAGGTTGAAGGGGTTGAAGGGGTTGAAGGGGTTGAGAAGGTTGAAGAAATATTCGCTTCAACTCCTTCAACCCCTTCAACCTCTTCAACCCGCGTTGTTGATTACTCTAACTCCATTGTTAATAACCCCCCAAAAATGTGTACAGACATGTTCATTCCCTGTGATTATTAATGTTTTTTTAAAATCTCTACT
>Ga0315901_10010296_pt1 | contig 10656 bp, 4 predicted proteins | sample LakEriMetagenome_10_FD_203761 | JGI IMG/M metagenome (GOLD analysis project Ga0315901, IMG submission 203761) | Freshwater fungal communities from buoy surface, Lake Erie, Ohio, United States - Buoy 2 MA116 | ecosystem: Environmental > Aquatic > Freshwater > Lake | place: USA: Lake Erie, Ohio...
TGTTCCTGGCTACAGACCACGTTGATGCGCATACTGTTACGATGAAAGATAGCTGTATGGATGCGTTGCAAGTTGTGGAAAATATGCTCCCACTCGGCATCTGCATGTTCCGCAAGCGTACGAATAAGCCGTAAATAGGTAATACCGCCGAGTTGTTCGTTTATGTTGGCAAGCGGATTATGCTTGGCGCGAAGGCGCGTATTGATGATCGCATGTCCTGCTGGCAATAGACGTGCTTCGCGACTCGCTTTGTCCTCTTTGATGATCTGTAGGATGCGCTCGCGATTTTGTAAATGTGGCGTATTGACCATGTACGACATGAGTTCAAACATCTTCGCACTATTTGCAATGACTGCACGCCCACCAAAGAGCACATGCCCGTGCGTTTCTCCCGTGATGCGATGTCGTCCCCACAGCGTCGATGCACTGATGCCACCCGTGTGAATATCAATTTGTTGCATCAACTTCGTAGCATCGTAGGGACCGGCACCGATACTTTCTAGTGCACTGATGTAGATGGGCAAATAACTCAGTAGTTCTGGTGGGATATGGGCCAAACTAAATGTGACATGCACATATGCGATTCCGTTGGTTTGTAGCGGTGCAAACGAAAACGGAATGTCTGCTACACTCGTCACCTCAAACGGAGTATCCGTGGCGCGCTCGTCAATGTCTAGACGCGTTAACCGTGGAATTTTGCTCAGATTGATGGGGTCATCGGGCTGGCTCTGCTTGCGCCGAAGGCGTTCTGCATCAGCTGTGATTGTTGCACGTTCGGCATCGGTGAGTGTGGCCTGCGTGGCAGCAAGTGTTTGTTGCACTTGTGCTTCGATTCGCTCATTTAGCGTTGCATCTGGGGCAACAATGAGTGTGAGACGATGCGGATTATTGACGAGCAACTCTTTGAGAACATTCGGGATGCGTTGAGGGTCGGCTAAACGCGATTTTACCACTGCAAATGGTGCTTCGTACTTGAATGCATCAAACATCTCTTCGCTTATTTTGCCATCATGCACCCATTCATCGCTGAGTCCCATCATGATTCCCAGCCCTTTGGGCAGATCGCCATAGCTTAGTTCTCGTAGTCGGAATTCGAAATTATTGAGTGTTGCGTGAATCTGGTCTACTTCGACTCCATCACGAATTATTTGTGCGACGGCCGCATCAACCGTTGTCACCACCTGTTCGATGTCAGCTTTCTGCACCCCTTTTAGGCCTAGCACAAAATAATGCTGTTTGTTACTGCCAAATCCGCCACCACTTAGCTCTTCACCGAGATTACTGTCACGCAGGAGTTTTTGTAGTGGCGCAACTGCGGATCCCAATAATGCTTCGTTGATGATTGCAATTTCCATCGCATCCACCGTAGTATCATTGACATCCACGAGCCATGCCACATTTACGTGATGACGCGTTTCATCTGCTGCAGCTGGGTACGGTACACTGATGCGACGTGGTGCATCCCACTTTGGTTGGAGACTCTGCATCTGTGCCGGTGCCTGTGCCGTGAACTCTGCGAGATACGGCTCGAGATGTGCGAGGCGAGCCTCGATGTCATCATCGCCATACCAAAAAATCAAGGCGTTGCTCGGATGGTAATATGTTTGGTGAAATGCCACGAAATCTGCATAACTCAGTGATGGAATCGCGAGTGGGTCACCCCCTGAATCGTGTGCATACAGCGTATCTGGCAACAGTCCTGCCATCAAACTGCGGTACGTGACGCGTTCTGGAGTAACTGACGCACCCTTCATTTCGTTGTAGACGATTCCCTTATAAGTCAATTTTTGTGCATCATCGAATTCGTAACGCCAGCCTTCTTGACGTAATGTGTCTTCTTCAATAAGTGGATGAAATACTGCATCCATGTAGACATCGACGAGGTTGTACAGGTCTTTCAGATTGGTACTTGCTACCGGGTATATTGTTTTATCGGGAAACGTCATTGCGTTCATGAACGTATTGAGCGACCCTTTCATCAACTCGTTGAAAGGACTCTTGACGGGGAATCGTTTTGACCCGCACAACACGGAATGCTCGATGATGTGCGCAACTCCAGACGAGTTGGGTGGGGGTGTGCGTAGCGTGATTGCAAAACACTTGTTTTCGTCGTCGTTTTGCACCGAGACAAAGACTGCACCGCTAGGATGACTATAAATACGAGCATGTACGTGAATGTCAGTAATTTGGGCACTGTAGCGTAATGTAAACCGGTGTGTCAACGTGTGACTCCTTTCTTTCTTTGTATCATACCACGCTAAATTGGAGTATACTTGCCTGTGGTCGGTATTCGTAGGAGCAGACAATGAACAAACAAACAATTCGTGATGTGAATTGGCAGGGAAAGCGTGCGTTGGTACGCGTTGATTTCAATGTCCCCATTGACAACGGCATCATTGGTGATGACACACGCGTGCGCGCCGCCATCCCCACGATTCAATATTTGGTTGATCATGGTGCGGCAGTTGTCTTAATGTCTCACCTGGGTCGCCCCAAAAACAAGGTCGTCGAAGAGCTTCGTCTGCGTCCTGTGGCTGCGCATTTAGCACAGCTCATGCACATGCCCGTCACTGCACTTGACGTGGTGGCTGGTCCGAGCGCTGAAACTGCAGTAGCCGCGCTGCGCCCTGGGCATATTTTGATGCTTGAAAACACTCGGTTTGATGCGCGCGAAGAAGCCAACGATGAGTCACTGGCACGTGAGTATGCCAAGCTTGCAGATGTCTATGTCAACGATGCCTTTGGTGCGGCACACCGCGCACATTCATCCACAGAGGGAATTGCGCATTTTTTGCCTGCAGTAGCTGGTCTGCTCATGGAACGAGAGCTTGATGCGCTTGCTGGCACGTTGGCGTCGCCAGCTCGTCCATTTGTGACCATCATCGGTGGTGCAAAAATTAGTGACAAAATCGGTGTCATTGAAAATTTGCTCGCCAAAGTTGATGCCTTGCTGATTGGTGGCGGGATGGCGAACACATTTCTGTTGGCTCAAGGCTATGCCATGGGTGATTCACTGGTAGAAACTAGTAGCGTTGACCTCGCTAATCGAATGTTGTCATTGGCACAACGTCGTGGCACCAAACTTTTGTTGCCCACGGATGCGGTGGTCGCGGATCGATTTGCGCCAGATGCTGTCACCAAAGTTGTGCCAATCACGGCGGTGACTGCTGGGTGGCGTATCCTTGACATTGGTCCCGACACACAGGCACGATATGCAGCAGAAATTGCGTTGGCAAAGACAGTGATTTGGAATGGACCGATGGGTGTCTTTGAAATGCCAGCATTTGCTGCGGGGACACGCGCTGTTGCTCACGCATTAGCGCAAAGCAATGCCAAAACAGTGATTGGTGGTGGCGACTCGGTTGCGGCCATCGAACAAATGGGACTGGCAGACAAGGTGAGTCACATCTCAACGGGTGGTGGGGCGTCGCTTGAGCTCCTCGAAGGCCGTGTACTCCCTGGAGTGGCTGCATTGGCAGACCGCGCATAATCGGCTATATCTACACGACAACCGCCGTGGTGCAATGCACCACGGCGGTTGTTACAGTTGTGTATGGCTAGCTCTGCAGTAGCATGCTATCTGGGTCTTCGAGCATTTCTTTGACATGCACCAAAAAGCGTACCGAAGTGGCACCATCAATGATGCGGTGGTCGTACGTCAATGCCAAATACATCATTGGTCGTACCACTATTTCGCCATTTACCACCACGGCGCGCTCTTGGATTTTGTGCATGCCGAGAATGCCAACTTGAGGCATATTGAGAATCGGCGTCGACATCATTGAGCCAAATACTCCGCCATTGGTGATGGTGAACGTGCCACCTTGGAGCTCGCTCATCGTCAGTTTGTTTTCACGTGCACGCTTTGCGAGCGATTCAATGCCCTTTTCGATCCCCGCAAAACTGAGCGTGTCCGCATCGCGGAGCACTGGTACGACCAGTCCTTCTTCTGTAGATACAGCGATACCAATGTCGTAGTAATGCTTGTAAATGACTTCATCACCTTGGATTTCACCATTAACGGCAGGGAATGCTTTGAGTGCGCTTACGACTGCCTTAGTGAAGAATGACATGAACCCGAGTCCGACACCATTCTGCTCCTTGAAGGTGTCTTTTTTCTTTTTGCGAATATCCATCACGCGCGATAAGTCGACTTCGTTGAATGTGGTCAACATCGCTGCAGTTTGTTGGGCTTGCACCAATCTGGTAGCGATGGTTTGCCGTCGGCGTGTCATTTTGATTCGGTCTTCGCGCCGAGCACTGGTACTTTGGGGTGCTGGTGCGACAGCAGGTGTCACGGGCGCACTACTCGCTTTGTTGATGACATCTTGTTTGGTAATACGACCATCTGGGCCGCTCCCACTCACCGTCCGCAAATCGACACCCGCATTCGCGGCCACGTTACGGGCTACTGGAGTGGCAGGTGCGGCAGGTGTGGCAGGTGCGGCTGGTGCCACAGTTGGCGTAGCTGGTGCTGCTACTGCTGCAGCGACTGCGTGTTCATCGATAGTGGCAATCAGTTCACCAACTGCCACGGTGTCACCCGCATGTTTATGCAACGCAATAACCACTCCTGCGGTTGTTGCACTGACTTCGACATTCACTTTGTCTGTCTCGAGCTCGGCAAGTACGTCGCCGGCATTGACCGCATCCCCAACGTTCTTGTGCCAGCGTGCCAATGTGCCTTCGACAATCGATTCACCGAGCACCGGGACTTTCACTTCAGTTGGCATCTCTATTCTCCAAATGCTGGATTAGACCATTACCACAGGATGTACGTCGATTTCACCATAGACCGCGGACTGAATTAGGCGCTCTTGCTCTTCGGCATGGTCTGACTGTGAGCCTTCCGCAGGGCTTGCAGATGGTGCACGCCCCACGTACCCGAATGGCATGTTCGCAGGAATGAGTGCCTTGATTCGTGGTGCAACATATGTCCATGCACCCATGTTTTGTGGTTCCTCTTGCATCCACACCACTTCTTTGATGTTGGGATACTTGGCAATCACTTCTTTGAGCTCATCTGCGGGGAAGCTGTAGAGCTCTTCGATGCGTACCGTGGCAACTGTAGGTGTCTGTTCTGGTGGCACAGTGCCGACGAGATCCACGTACACTTTGCCAGAACAGAGAATCAGCCGCTCGACACGCTCTCGTCGTTCGGCGCTGTACGGGTCGTCGATGACCCGATAAAAGCGACCATCAGTTAGATCTGCCAGAGATGACCCGGCACGTGGATGACGAAGGAGGCTTTTGGGGGTCATCAAGATCAGCGGGCGCGGGTCTTCGGTGCGTAGCATCGCTTGACGGCGCAAGAGATGAAAGTACTGTGCTGCCGTCGTGCAGTTGGCCACGCGGATGTTGTCATCGGCAGCAAGTTGCAAATAACGCTCAAGACGGGCACTTGAGTGTTCGGGACCTTGCCCCTCGTAGCCGTGAGGCAAGAGTAACACGAGTGACGGTTGAAGACCCCATTTTTTGCGGCCGGACACAATGAATTGATCGATGATGACTTGTGCACCGTTCGAAAAGTCGCCAAATTGTGCTTCCCAGAGCACGAGTGTGTCGGGTGCATGTGAACTATAGCCATATTCGAATCCAAGCACCGCGTTTTCGGACAGCGAACTGTTGTAGACGGCAAACGATGCAGTTGCCTGTGGGAGATGCTGAATTGGGGCGTAGACATCGCCGTTTTCAATGTCGTGCAACACCAGATGACGGTTGCTAAACGTACCACGTTGACTGTCTTGTCCAGTCATGCGAATCGGTACGCCCTCTGCCAAAATCGATGCAAATGCTAAAGCTTCGGCATGCGCCCAGTCGATCGCGCCAGCCTGGGTGAGTGCCTGTTTGCGTTTGTCAAACATGCGCGCCAGTTTGGGGTTCACACTGAAGCTTTCAGGCACTTTGAGAAGCGCATCGTTGTATGAAATCAACTTCTCTGCGTTGACTGCAGTTTGTGTACGACGGGCAATGCCTGCTGGTGGTTGTGTCAGTGCCTCAGGGAGTATGGGGTTGGTCTCTGCATCATGCTTGGCTTTGCTGAGAGTTTTCTGCAGTTGTGCAATGATTTTATCTGCTTCACCCTGCGAAATAATCCCTTCGGCAACAATTTGCTCACTCCACAGCTCGCGTACCGTTTTGTGTTTGCTAATTTGTGCATACATTACGGGTTGCGTGAATGTCGGTTCATCACCTTCGTTGTGCCCCCAGCGCCGATAACCAACCAAGTCAATCAAGAAATCTTTGTGGAATTCGTTACGATAGGCAAGTGCCATACGTGCAGTTGCAATACTCCACAGTACGTCGTCCGCATTCACATGTACAATTGGGATTTCGAAACCTTTAGCCAAATCACTCGAATAGAGCGTGGTGCGGCTGTCATGCGGATCCGTAGAAAAACCGATTTGATTATTGAGAATGATATGAATTGTGCCACCGATGCTATATCCCGCTAAACCAGACAAGTTTAATGTTTCTGCCACAATGCCTTGCCCAGGGAATGCTGCATCTCCATGGATGATAATCGCCAGTGATGCATTACGGTCGCGTGTTGGTGGACCACTTACATCGCGGGTGTCCTGCACTGCACGAGCTCGGCCTGCTACTACTGGATTGACGAACTCCAAATGACTTGGATTGGGGGCTAGTGTGATTGGCATCTGTTCAATGCCGCTCTCTTTAAAGACCCGCTTCGCCCCGAGGTGATACTTGACATCACCCGTCCAGCCATGTGCTTCGCGTACGACGGGATGATGAGCATCGCGATGCGCCAAAATGAATTCACTGAGGATGTGGTGATAGGGTTTGCCCAGTGCATGTGCCAGGACATTGAGCCGTCCCCGATGTGCCATGCCGATAATGATTTCTTTGGTACCATTTGCCGCCGCATTACGGACAATCGAATCGAGCATCGGCATCAAAATATCGCAACCTTCGAGTGAAAAACGCTTCTGGCCAACAAACTGTGTGTGCAGGAAGCGTTCAAACGTCTCAACTTCGCTCAAACGTTCGAGGATTTCTCGTTTGCGCCGATCCGAGGTGCCATAGTAAAAACGGCGTGTTTCAATGGCATCATGGAACCATTTGCGTTCTTCGTAGACTTGAATGTGGTCAGGCTCGTAGCCCACAGTACCAGAATACAAACTGCGCAGTTTCATGACTGCTTCATATGCGTTCTGGCATTCTGTTTCAAGTGGGCTACGCAAAATTGTAGCAGGTAGCTGTTGCAAGATTTGTGGTGTAAGACCGTGATATTCCAGGTCCAAACTCGGATCACCGATGGGCTTTTTGCCAAGTGGGTCTATGGAGGCGGCCAGATGACCAACTTCTCGAATCGTGCGCACCAGGCGGGCAGCCGCAATTGCATGCATGTTATCCACGTTTTGAGTTGATGGTTGCTGCTGAGGGATACTCGCAGTGCTGTCATGCTCCAAGAGCTGTGCATTTTGAGCAAACCAAGTACGCAATTCTGGGTCCACAGATTCCGGATCGTTGATGTATTGCTCGTATAGTTCAAGTACGTATCCCGTATTGGGACCAAAAATATCAGCGATAGAACGCATCATGCACTCCTCAATAGCCGTATGCATGAACACACGGAATGGCGCCATTGCCAAGCGCCTCTAGTATATGAGGTGATGGGTACACCGTCAAGTAGAAATCCTCGCTTTTTACTATACCGCATACGAAATTTCCATGCATGACATATCACTTTGCTATAATGCCTATTAAGTAGAGAAATGGAGGGTCATGTGCGTATATCTCGCGCCTTGATTACTGCGGCATCGCCTGCGCAACAATCACTGCCATTACAACGCATCGTTGATCGAGATGGCATCAGCAAGCCGTTGCTCCGCATCATTGCTGATGAAGCATTGCATGCCGGTATTGACGAAATCGTAGTGATTGTGGCGCCTGGGAGCGCTGATCCATATCGCCATGCGGTACCAGATATTGCCAAACATCTAGTCTTTGTTGAACAATCACATCCACGTGGGTACGGGCATGCCATTCTCTGTGCACGAGAAGTAATAGGTGATTCGCCATTTTTGCATCTTGTTGGTGATCACGTATATGTGAGCAATGAATCTCGTAACTGTGCCAAACAGATTGTTGATCTTGCAGTAAGTGAAGCCTGTGCAGTTTCAGCGGTGCAATCGTCACGCGAGCATCTGCTCCCGTACTATGGGGTCGTGGCTGGCCGGCCGTTGCACGCCCACCAACAGATCTACACTATCGAGCATGTCATCGAGAAGCCTACGCCCACTGCGGCAGAGCAGATTTTGATGACTCCTGGTTTGCGTGTCGGTCACTATCTGTGTTTGTTTGGGATTCACGTACTCACCCCGCAAATCTTTGATATTTTGCAGCAACAGCATCACGATGCACCAGATGAAACGCTGCATCTTTCCCCAGCATTACAGGTGCTCGCGCAGCGTGAACGCTATCTGGCGCTGGCTCAAATTGGACGTCGCTATGATACTGGAGCCAAGTATGGTCTTTTGACTGCTCAACTTGCGTTGGGGATGCAAGGCGTTGATCGCGATGACGTCATGGCCACGTTGGTCGAACTCATGCTACACCGTCGCAGTGAATAGGAGCAATTGTGTCTCGACTCTGTGCCATAATCATAGCGGATGACGCACCAACACGCGATACTGCACTCGATGAAATATGTGCGGATGCATCATATGCGCAGTTGTTAGCAGAAATTGACGCACTCGAATCGTTCCGCAATCAGCGCACTAATTTGTACGAACGCGTGCGTGCGCTCTTTTTTTTGTATGCAATTCATCGTTTTTATCTGCCTGCGCACTATCCGGCCACGCATGCTGCATATATTCCGTTTGATGGATATACCCATCTACTGAATCGCCGTTTTGAAGAAGCTATCAGTGAATTTTTGCGGGCATTCCGTGAATCGCCGTCTGATGCACTTTCAAGTGCACTTGCTACCGCATACCATCAACTTGCGTTTCAGACACTTGCAAATCAGGTGCGGCACAGCGTACGGGCAGTGCGTGGTAACCAATGGATGTTTCGGATGGGGCACCCTGCCGATTATCCATTACGCATTGATCAGCGATTGCTTGCACGTGACCATGATTTGGCATTTCCCATCTTGCGAGAAGCGACGCCGGTGCGCATGGATTTGACGCATAGTGGCTGGAGTGACATTTTTTTCTTGGGAATGGACTTTCCGGCTGGTGCACAAGTGCTCAATATCTCTGTCGATTTAGCAGTGCTCGGCCGTGATCAAGCAACACGTCCACCAGTTGAAGCCTATTTGCGTGTCATCGACGAACCCATTCTGCGTCTAACAAGTGTTGATCTTGGCGTCACGGCGGATATTACCGAGCTTAGTGAAGTCTTTGATTTTGGCCGTGATTACATGGGGCTCCTCAAAGGAGCCATCATTGCTGCGGGTATTGTTCCCCCTGGTCTCGAAAGCTCGAATCGTTCACTCGCAGATGTGCTCGCACGGCTTGTTGCCCCCGGACACGGACTCGAATTGGTTTCAGCCGTCAATGATATCCCCAAAGGGTCACGTTTGGCTGTTTCTACAAATTTGCTCGCTGCCTTGATTACCGTCTGTATGCGTGCTACAGGGCAAACCGCAGCACTCACCGCCGGATTGCAAGAGCCAGAGCGCCGTTTGGTAGCAGCACGGGCCATTCTTGGTGAATGGTTGGCAGGCTCTGGTGGCGGCTGGCAGGATTCTGGTGGGGTGTGGCCAGGCATCAAACTCATCACAGGCGTGGAAGCTCAAGCTGATGATCCCGAATATGGTGTAAGTCGTGGTCGCTTGTTGCCGCGCCACCACCTGCTCGGTGATGACGAAATATCAGTGGAAGCGCGCCAGCGCCTGCAAGATAGCCTCGTGCTGGTGCACGGTGGTATGGCACAAAATGTGGGCCCGATTCTTGAAATGGTCACGGAAAAATACTTGTTACGTGCTGCCAAGGAGTGGCATGCACGTGGTGAAGCCATCACGTTGATGCATGCAGTAATTGCCGCCCTCAAAGCCGGTGATATGCGACAGCTCGGTGCCATTACTACGCAGAATTTTACCGGTCCGATACAGACCATCATTCCTTGGGCGACTACACGCTACACCGAGGGGTTGATTCATGCCGTAAAAGAACGCTTTGGCGCGCAGTTTTGGGGATTCTGGATGCTCGGCGGCATGTCAGGTGGTGGTATGGGGTTCATCGTGGATCCTGCCATTAAATCAGCGGCACAAGTGGCCTTGCAAGAAATCATGGATACCCAGCGATTCGCCCTGCAACATGCACTGCCATTTGCAATGAAACCTGTCGTCTACGATTTTTCAATTAACGAGCGTGGTACATGGGCTGAAGTGTTACCTGCCGATCAGCGCCTCATGCCTGTGGGATATTATGCATTACACATGCCACGATTATTGCGTGCAGATGCCAAAACACTCAACATGACGCGCCGGCGTGAACTCGACTACTTCGGGAATGCCTGTCTTTCGCGTCCAGAGTTAGCACGTGTTGTGCCCATGCTCTTTGATCGTATCCTGCCGCACGTCAGCAATGACACCGCTACAACTCCACGGGTTCTTGATGTGTTGAATGCGCATGGTTTTGATCGTGAACTACATGAACAAATTCGTGCAGACATGAAAATTGG
>Ga0315901_10010297_pt1 | contig 10655 bp, 8 predicted proteins | sample LakEriMetagenome_10_FD_203761 | JGI IMG/M metagenome (GOLD analysis project Ga0315901, IMG submission 203761) | Freshwater fungal communities from buoy surface, Lake Erie, Ohio, United States - Buoy 2 MA116 | ecosystem: Environmental > Aquatic > Freshwater > Lake | place: USA: Lake Erie, Ohio...
TGCATGTAGAGAATATAGTAAAAACAGAAAGAACAGACGGACAAGCTGAAAATCTCAAGTTTGTTGTAAGATTTTAAAGGAAAAAATAGTTCATGGCTCTTGAAACTAATTTTAATGTAAACCCATATTACGATGATTATGATGAGGATAAAAAATTCCTCAGAATGTTGTTTAAGCCTGGCTATGCAGTTCAAGCTAGAGAATTAACACAACTTCAAACTATTCTTCAAAAACAATCAGAAAGATTTGGAAACCATGTTTTCAAAAATGGTTCTGTTGTTACTGGAGGCCAAACATTCTTACAAGATGCAACATACATCAATTTAAGTCCAACCTATGCTTCAACCGAAATTGTTGCAAACAATTTTATTGGAACAACTATTCTTTCTAATGATGAATCAAAGCGTGCCGAAGTAATTAAGGTATATGAAGCTATTGAAGGTGGTGACCCAATCACATTGATGGTTAAGCAAGTTTATGGTGAAGCTTTTACATCTGATGAAATCATTAAAACAAACGAAACTTCACCTGTTTATGCAAACACAACTGGTGTAGGAACAGGTCAAACATTTTCTGTGACAGAAGGTGTTTTTTTCTATGACGGTTTCTTTATTCAAAATGATGAACAAACTATAGCAACATCAAAATACAACAATAATACCGCAAATGCAAAAATTGGTTTTGAGATAACAGAATCCATTATTACTTCTTCAGCGGACACATCTTTATTAGACCCAGCACAAGATGCGTCTAACTATCAAGCACCAGGTTCAGACCGATTTAAAATTGATTTAATCTTATCTTCACGCTCACTTTCTTCTAATGACACCATACAATTTATTGAATTGTCCCGTGTTGAAGAAGGTTCTCTAACAAGAAATTATATTTTTCCAATTTATTCTGTTCTTGAAGATACTTTGGCTCGAAGAACTTATGATGAATCAGGCAACTATACTGTAAAGCAATTTAATCTTGCTTTAGATACAAGTGCATCTAATACTGCAAACATGGATGTGATTCTGTCACCAGGTAAAGCATATGTGTTTGGTTATGAATATGAAACTATTTCTCCGTCAACAGTTGTTATTGAAAAACCAAGAGAGACAGACAATGTTCAAAACAAATTTGTTACCGCAGACTATGGTAATTTTGTTTATACAACCAATCATTATGGAAGTTGGCCAATTGACAATCTAAGCACAGTTGATTTACATTGCGTTTCAAATGCAAATATTAATGTAACTTCTACTGGTTCAATTACTAATACTAAAATTGGTACTGCAAGAGTAAAATCTGTTGCATTTGATTCGGCATCAAACACATCCAATTCACAAACTTATACTTACAAAACATTTTTATTTGATGTAAGTGTAGGTTCAATTATAGGTACAGTCAATTCTGCAACCGCATCAACAGTAACACTTGCAAATACTGTTGCAGGTAATGTATTTTCTGTTATTGCTGATGCTTATGCAGGTGCAAAACTTCGTATTACTTCTGGTTTAGGTTCTAGTGAATCACCAAAATTAATTACTGCATTTAATGGTACAACACAAACGGTAACTCTTGCGGAAAATTTTATTACAACACCTAATAATTTATCACAATTTTCAATTGACTTTGAATTTAATGATGTTAAAAGTATTGCATCATTTAATAGCACAACAAAAATAAATTCTGGTGATATTGATTCTCGTTCTAAAGATTTAGCCTCAACATATGATGATACTTTCTTAACCGATGCAAGTTTTGAACCAGTTATTTTTAAACTTGGCCAAGAGTATATTACTCAAAATACAATTGCAGATTTTGTTTATTCTCTCAGACGACTTTATTCAACACAATCATTTGGTGCAACTGATTCTCCTGCACTTACAACATATTCAGGTGAAGAATTAGGATATGGTGGTACAAATTCAACTTCAATTGCACAAAATTATCAAGTAATTGTAACAAATGCAGGTAGTTCTCCATATGCAAATGGTTCTACTGTACCTTCTGATAAAATTACAGCTGTTAATACAACGACCAAAAAGTTAACAATTACCAATGCGAATAACATGGTTGCAAATATTATTGCAACATTGACATTTACAAAAGCATCAGGTAGTCCAGCAAAATCAAAAACATTTGTTACTGCTTCATCTACAATTCAAAATACTGGTGGTGAAGTTGTAAACACAAGTGGTGCAATTGTTTATGCAAGTTCTGGTCAAACAACAATTCAAGCAAATAACATTATTAAAACACCAGATACCGCACAAACATTATATGTTTCTGATGTTGTTGATTTAATTCAAGTTTTAGATTATAATGGTGCCGCAGTTTCTAATACTGGTGGTTCTGACATTACTTTCAAATATACTTTAGATATTGGTCAAAGAGATTCTTATTATGACCATGCTTCAATTAAATTAAAACCTGGTTTTGCACCACCTGTTGGACCATTAGTTGTTCGATATAACCTTTATACATCATCTGGTTCAGGATTTTTTACAGTAGATTCTTATTCAGACTATGCAACTATTCCAACATATGAATCACCAATTACAAATACCGAATATCCTTTAAGAGATTGTTTGGATTTTAGACCAGTTCGTAAAAATGCAACCAACGCATTAGATTCTGGTACTGTAACTAAAACATTTGATGTTGACCCTACAACTTTTGGTCCTAAGATACCAGAAAATGGCTCAGATATCATTTTAGATTTCTCCTATTATCTACCTCGTATTGACAAAGTAATTTTAAATAAAAATAGAACTTTTGAAGTAGTTAAAGGCCAATCTTCATTGAATCCTTCTCCTCCAAAAGATAAAGATGATTCGATGAATTTATACATTCTTCGCAGTCCGGCGTATGTTGCAAATACTGGCGACATTCAAGTTCAATATATTAATAATCGCCGTTATACAATGCGAGATATTGGTACAATTGAAAAGCGTGTTGAAAATCTTGAATACTATACATCACTATCTTTATTGGAACAAGATGCGGTTAATAAACAAGACTTGACTATCCTCGATAGCACAAACTTGCCAAGATTTAAAAATGGTATTATTGTTGATGGTTTCAAAGGACATTCTGTTGCAGACATAACTTCATCAGAGTATAATGCATCAATTGACCCAAAATATAAAGAACTTCGTCCAGCATTTAATGTAGTGACAAGAGGTCTTACTTTTGATGCGGCCAATTCAAGTAATTTTTTACAAACTGGTGCTTTTGTAACAGTTGCATCTTCAAATACTGCATTTGTAAATCAACCATTTGCATCCAAATCAATGAACATTAACCCATTTAATGTGATTAATTATCTTGGTAAAGTTCAATTAAACCCTCCATCTGATATTTGGGTTGATACAAATAAAAAACCTGATGTTCTTGTAAACCTTAATGGTGATAAAGATGCATGGGATTTATTATTAGGAACAAGAGGTGGTGGTCTTGTTGATTGGGGATTCCGAAATGTTTCATTAACCGCATCGAATAGATTGCCACAATTCGATACATCTTTACCTTTAAGTTCTATTCAAGTTACTATTTCAGGTGGTGGAGGTTCTGGTGCTACCGCAGTAGTTACTGAATTAAATGGTTCTGTTGATGGTTCTGCCAACCAAAGGGTCAAAACAATTCGTTTGACAAATCCAGGTTCTGGATATACATCACCACCAACAATTACTCTTACACAAGCGGGTGCACCTAATTTCACGGGCCCAACTGGCCCTGGAGCTGTATTTGTTTATGATCCCGCCGCTATTGGCCAAGGTAACCAAGGATTTTCTTATGATTGGGGTAATTGGGAAACACAATGGACAGGAACAACACAATCTACACAATTTATTGGCGATGGTGGATTTGTTCGTCCTAACTTTAATAGAACTACCACAACCACATCAACTGCACAAACTCGTTCAGGTATTTTGTCACAAGCCGTACCACAAACAATTACACAATCAATTGGTGACCGAGTAGTCGATGTTTCTGTTATAGCTTACATGCGTGAAAAAGCAGTTGCATTTACTGGATCTGATTTTAAACCAGATACAATCTTATACCCATTTTTTGATGGAACTGGTGTTGAAAAATATGTTGTAAGAGCAAATAGATTTATTCTTGCAAACAATAATCTATCATATAATACAAATTTAAATAGTGCCGAAACATTAAATGTTATTAATTCTTCCGCTCAAACAACTGCAACTTGCGTAGGTGTTAAAACATCTAATAATTCTATTTTTGTTCTCAATTTTGGACTAACAGAAAATACAGCAAGTTTAGGAACTGGATTAACTCTTGTTGGAACTAAAACAGGAACAAGTGTTGCAATTTCTTCATATGAACACTATTCTGGTAGAGTAAATGCGGCAACTTCTTCTACCGTAACATTGGCTCTTGAAGTTTCTGGTGCAAATAATCAAATTTTATACGGAAATACTTCAAATAGTAATATAATTTCTATTGTAAGTGGAAAAGGTGCAGGACAACAAGCAACTATTTCTTCATATAATGCTGCAACTAGAGTTGCGACAATTTCAAGTTCTTGGGCAACAACACCAGATGCATCATCTTTCTATTCAATTGGTCGTTTAACAACTACCCGTGCCGGTGATGTTGCTGGTATTTTTAGTATCCCTACTGGAACATTCCGTGTTGGTGAAAAACTGTTTAGATTAATTGACAGTTCTACTGGAGATATTCCTTCATCAACAACAAATGGTGATGCATCGTTTTTTGCACAAGGTTTATTACAGACTACTGAAAATACAATTGTTTCAACAATTGCTCCAACAATTCAAAGAACATCGGTAAATGATAGCCGTGTAACAACAACTACAAGTACCGTAGATGTTCCAGTTTCTGGTTGGTGGGATCCTCTTGCACAAACATTTTTAATTTCTCCTGCACAATACCCTCAAGGTATTTTTGTTGAAAAACTTCGTGTTTGTTTTAAATCAAAAGATGATAGTATTCCAGTAACCTTACAATTACGACCAACGGTGAATGGATATCCTTCTTCAACTGTTGTTTACCCTTACGGTTCTGTAACATTGACACCTGATAAAGTTAAAGTTACAGATTCGCCTGATTTAAATGATGATAACAAATATACAGACTTTGTATTTGATAGTCCTGTTTATATGTTACCTGGCGAACACTCTTTTGTATTATTATCTAACTGTAACAAATATGAAGCTTATGTTGCAGAAGTTGGAAAATTAGATTTGGTTTCTGGTTCACAAATATCTGAACAACCATATGGAGGTTCTTTCTTCCAATCACAAAATGGTTCTACATGGACGGCTGACCAAAACCTTGATATAATGTTTAGAATTTTCAAGAAAGTTCATAGTAGTAGTACCACAACAGCACAATTTTTAATTGAAGCGCCAAATGCTAATTTGGCATATGATGTTGTTCATGCTATAACCTCTGAAGTGACCATGGCAAATACAAATATTAATTATTCATTTGCATCTGAGCGAGCGATAACTGGTGGGATGACAAGTTTTAAAAATATTAATTCAAAAGAAGATTATGCAATGGATGACGGTGATGGTCGCCGAGTCCTCAATGGTTCTACTGGTGACACAACATTTATTTTAAAAGCAACAATGTTAACCAAAAATCCAGATGTATCACCAATTATTGATACAACTCGATTTGGTGTAATTTTTGTTGAAAATTCAATCAATAATTTACCTCTATCAAATAATGATTTTATAATTACTACACTAGGAACTGGTTACACAGGAAATACAGGAGTAACGATTACAGGCGGTGGTGGTTCGGGTGGTAATGCATACGCAGTTGCAAACATCACGACAGGAAATATCACATCAATTGTTGTTGATGTTCCTGGTTCTGGTTATACCAGTTCGCCAACGATTACGATTGCTGCACCTCCTGTAACAGGTGGTAATACAACTGCTGTTGCAATTTTCAATGGTGAAGATAAGAAATCTGGCGGCAATGCTCAAGTTCGTTACATTACTCGCCGTGTAACTCTTGCAGATGGTTTTGATTCTGGTGATTTGCGAGTTTATTTAACTGCATATAAACCATCAGGTTCAAATATTCATGTTTATTATAAGATTCTTTCTGGTTCAGATTCAGATATTTTTGATAATAAGTCTTATCAGTTAATGACACAACTTGGAAATCCAAATTTTGCTTCAACTAGTAAAACAGATTATAGAGAACTTGCATTTGCTCCTGGTGTAAGTGATACGGCAAATAATATTGTCTCTTATACATCAGGTTCAACCGCGTTTAATTCATTTAAAACATTTGCAATTAAAGTTGTTATGGCAAGTAATGAAACTATTGATGTTCCTAAAGTTCGTGATTTGAGAGCAATCGCATTGCCTTCAGGAGCATAATATGACCGACCATGTTCAAATTGAAAACTCTAAACTTGTAAGAGATTTACATTCCAAAGCTATTCTAAATACTGATAGAGTTGGTTTAGAAGATTATATGATGAAAAGGGAACTTGCTAAAAAACAACTAGCTGAAAAAGAAGAAACCAAACAAAGATTAGTAAAGTTAGAAAATGATATGACAGAAATAAAGAATCTGTTGCATGAAATCGCACAGATGAGGAAAGCGTAATGGCAGCAAATACAATCAATCAGTTATCGACTGCCAATACCTTTCAACATTGGCTTAATGCTACCGAATTATTAATTGCAACTGCCAATCTTTTAACGAATGGCAACGGTGAATCATTTTATGCCAATACAAGACTTATTATTGGTGGTTCTGGTGCCAATGTTTCTCTTAATGTTGAAACATCAGCAACAATAAATACTCAAACATCTAATACAGTTAATACAGTTAATGCAACTGTTCGAAATCTTGTTGTTACTGCCAATGTTGAAAATGTCAATGTAACTAACGATTTATTTGTTGGTGATGATTTGACCGTTTATGGTGAATCTACCTTAGTTGGTGATACTACCATTTCTGGTAATTTGACAGTATCAGGTAATTTGACACTTGATACGATTGGATTTGATGATTTAAAAGTAAACGGTTCGGCAACAATTTCAAATACACTTGGAGTGACTGGTGCAACCACACTTTCAAATGTAACGATTACAGGTAATATTGCAACACTCAATGTTACATCAACTGCAAATATTGGTGGTTCTGTTTACATTGCTGGTGACTTGACGATTGGTGGAAACACAATCATTGATTCAGTTGGGTTTAATGACTTAACTGTATCAGGAAATGCATCAATTACTGGTACATCAAACACAACAGGAAACGCAACATTTAGACATGCAGAAGTAACTGGAACATTGACCGCAAATAATATGGCCGGTGTTGCAAATACAAGGATTTTTACAGCAATTGAAGAAAGAGATGGATCCGCTCTGGCATATGCGATTGCGTTAGGATAAATACATAAATAGTTGGATACAGAGGATATTCATGGCAAACTCATTTAAAAATTACATTTTACAAAACGCAGGTACATCAGCGCAGAATGTGTATGCGGTCGGTGCAGGAACGCAATCTACCGTTATCGGTATGACTATTGCAAATACTACCGACTCTCCAATTACTGCAAATGTTACTTTAACTCATAGTGGTACAACAATTTTCATGCTTAAAAAAGCAACCATTGCTCCAGGCGGTGCATTAGTGCCAGTTGGAGGAGACCAAAAATTGGTTATGGAAGCAACTGATTACCTTCAAGTTCAGACAAGTTCAGCAAGTTCTGCTGATGTGATTTTATCAGTATTGGAGATTACATAACATGTCATATCTAGGTAACACACCTGAAGTCTACCAATATGATGCGGCCACAGAAAAATTTAATGGCGATGGTTCAAAAACCTTGTTTACACTTACTCGCCGAGTATTGGATGTAGATGATGTAATTGCGGTTATTGAAAATGTTATTCAAGAACCAACTGCAGCCTATACTTTAGCTGCAAATACAACATCAGGTACCGCAGATATTACATTTACCTCTGCACCACCATCAGGTACAAACAATGTTCAAGTAAGATATACTGCAATTAACTATAATGCTTATAATGTTGTTGATGCAGAGAGATTACAAGCAAATTCAGTTTCAACATCAAAAATTGTTGATGGTGCAATTACCCAATCAAAATTAAGCGCAAATATCGATTTGGGTCTTAACCCCTTTCTATTATCAGGAATGTAAACAATGGCAACCACTTACAAAGTTTTAGGTCAATTAAATCCGGCGGCAAATACACTTAGTAATGTGTATACCGTTCCTGCAGCAACTCAAGCAGTTATTTCAACAATTACTGTATGTAATCAATCGGCAAGTAACGCTTCATATTCAATTTCAGTATCGAACAATGGTGTAGCAGACAACGCATCTCACTACATAATTAGAGGTGGTGTTGTACCTGCAGCAGATTCAATTGGTATTACATTAGGTCTTACGCTTGATGCTTCAGACCAAATTCGTGCTAATACAAATAGCGCAAATATTTCATTTAACATTTTTGGATCAGAGATTACTTAATGACTATTCGTAGTATTGGACGCCCTAAAGGCTACATTTTTCCTGTTGGATTAACCGTAGAATCCTTAGCTGAAGTAGAATATCTCGTTGTTGCTGGTGGAGGTGCGGGACACACAGGCGGAGGTGGTGCCGGTGGATTAAGATATGGAACAAGTTATCCAATATCATTATCCACTTCTTACCCTGTTTCTATTGGTGCGGGTGGAACAGTTGGTAGTCAAGGAAATCCAGGAACAAGAGGTTCATCTGGAACTAATTCTTTTTTTGGACCACCAGGACCTGGTAGAGTAACTGCTTCTGGGGGTGGTGCTGGTGGCGCCAACAATAGTGTTCCACAAGGTCCAGGAGTACCAGGTGGTTCTGGTGGAGCTGGAGCATACACATCTAGTCCACCATATGCAAATGCAGACGCAGGAACAGGAAATGCAGGTGGTTATAGTCCATCTGAAGGAAATAATGGAGGAACAAGTATTCTTCCTTGGATTGGTTACGGTGGCGGTGGCGGCGGCGGTGCAGGCGCAGTTGGAGGTTATACAAAAGGACCAGGTTCAAGTCCAGTAAATCCAAGTGCTCCACCAGCAGTTGTTTTTGGAGCAGGCGGTGTTGGTTTGGCATATTCAATTTCAGGTTCTTCAGTTTTTTACGGTGGTGGCGGCGGCGCAGGTGTTTATGATGCTGCAGGCGTAGGACCTCCTACATTTGCTGGTGCAGGTGGTAATGGTGGTGGTGGCAACGGAGGATACTACGACCAGTCTGGAGCTCCACTTTATGCACAGGCTGGAACAGACAATCGTGGCGGTGGTGGCGGAGGCGGAGGTAATTTTGCCAACGGCTCTGCTTATGGAAACAATGGTGGTAAAGGTGTTGTAATTCTAAGTTATCCTGGTTCGCAAAAAGCAACTGGAGGCAATGTTTCAACCTCTGGAGGAAAAACCATACATACATTTAATGATACTGGTACTTTTACTTCAAATGCGAATTTTACAACCATCTATTCGATAAATTAATATGGCATATTTCGCAAAAATACATTCATCAAACAATATTGTAGCATCGGTAATTTCTGTTGCAAATCAAAACTGTTTAGATGAAAATAATCAAGAAAATGAAAATGTTGGCATTGCTTATATTCAAAGTGTAACTGATAATGAAGAAGGTTATTATTGGAAACAAACATCTTTTAATCATCGAATTCGTAAACATTTTGCAGGTATTGGTTTGACATACGATTCAGAAAGAGATGCGTTTTTATTACCTAAACCATTTAATTCTTGGATACTCAATGAAACAACATGTAATTGGGAACCTCCTGTTCCTGAACCTGAAGAATCAACAGTAATGAGACCATATCAATGGAATGAAGAAACACAAACTTGGGATGAACCACAATAATGGCCGATACATCAAAACAATTTTCATTACAAAATTTTAGACCAGAAGGTTTTCAATATCCTGTTGGATTAAGTTTAGTTACAATTACTGGTCCTGCCGATAGAACTTGTGATGTTTTAGTTGTTGCGGGAGGAGGTACAGCTACTGCTGGTGGAGGTGGAGGCGGAGGATTATATTATGCTTCTGGTACTCCTGTATCAACAGCACAAACAGTAACAATTGGTTCTGGACAACCAGGATCTCCTAGAGGCGCAAATACAAGTTTTGGTCCCATAACAATGGTAGGTGGCGGAGGATTTGCAAATCCAGGAGGGTCTGGTGGTGGAACGATTACTGCACCACCAAGTGGTCCTGGACCTGCAGCATCAGCTGGTCAAGCAACTGGAAGTCCAGGAGGTTCAAACAATTCTACATCTCCGGCTTCTGGATGGGGAAATCCTGGCGGCGGAGGTTACTATAATGGTGTGACATATGGTGCCGGCGGCGGTGGTGGTGCCGGTGGTGCTGGAGCTGGGGCCACAGGTCCAGGATCTCCAGGTGTTGGAGGTATTGGTCTCACCTATTCTATATCTGGTTCGTCTGTTGGTTATGCAGGCGGCGGCGGTGGAGGTAATGTTGATGCTCCAGGAGATTCAAGTCCAGGCGCAACAAATCCAAGTAGTCCAACAGCTTTTGGCGGTGCAGTAAGTGGCGCAGGAACCGCTAATCGAGGTGGCGGTGGCGGCGGACCTGGTCCTTATAG
>Ga0315901_10010300_pt1 | contig 10653 bp, 9 predicted proteins | sample LakEriMetagenome_10_FD_203761 | JGI IMG/M metagenome (GOLD analysis project Ga0315901, IMG submission 203761) | Freshwater fungal communities from buoy surface, Lake Erie, Ohio, United States - Buoy 2 MA116 | ecosystem: Environmental > Aquatic > Freshwater > Lake | place: USA: Lake Erie, Ohio...
GGCGGCCTTCCGGGTTTGTCAGATCCACGCGATTCTCCGATGGAACGATTTACATTTGGTGATCAGCCGGACCGCGCTAGCGCCCTGCGGCCTCAGCTTCAAGCCAATCGAGCGTGAAACGCGTGAAAACGATACGGTGCGTATTATCGACTTCGTAGAGGCAACCGATCGTCCCGTCAGGGAGTGCGGTCAGGCACGAGTAGGCGAAACTTCCCGGACAGAGCACACGCTGGACGGGCCATGTTCGGCCATCGTCGTCGCTGAGGAAGACGGTGCCGTTTTCGCGTTTGGTACTTTGAGGGCCGGAGAACAGAATTCGCGACTTGCCGCCTGTGGAGCCGGGGACACGAAACACAGATGCCATGCAGCTCGGGTCCTGCAGCTCCGGTACGTCCTCGACCGGGGACCACGTCATGCCGCCATCGCTGCTGACGCAGGTCTTACGGACCGGCTTGCCCGCCCAGCGGCGCACGTTGAATCGAATCGAACCGTCGCTCAACTCAACGAACTGGGCCTCATTGACCGTGCTGATGGTCTTGCCAGGACCCGTCTCAATCAGGCCCCCCGGAGCGACATTTCCCATCTGCCAGGTCTGGCCCTGATCGTCACTGAAGACAGCATAGATATTCCAGACACCGAAAGGTCCTTCGTTGAACGGGATCAGGATGCGGCCAGCGTGTGGTCCGTGCTGTAGCTCGATGCCGATCCCGGGGCCGCCCGCGATGGTGGTCACGACTTTTTCCCGCTTGGTCTCGCGGGTCACGTCGCGGGGCGGGGACCAGGTCGTCCCATCGTCGTCGCTGGTGATGATCAGATTTCGAACGATCTGGTCACCTTCGTACCCGGGTTGAATCTTGCCACTGCGTTCGCCGACCCCGGCCGGATAGGACTGGTACATCAGCAGTACCCGACCCGATTGACGATGCACGACGGCACACGGGTTGTTCAGAGCCCGGTCCCCGTCCTCAGCGATGACGGCGACTGGGCTCCAGGTCTTTCCACCATCGGAGCTGCGTTTGAGAACGATCTTGTTCTTGGCCTGATCGGCATCGGCTGCCCGCCCCTCGGCAAAGGCCAGAACGGTGCCCTTTTCAGTCACAATGACCGAGGGGATGCGGATCGAGGCGAACCCATCGGTCTGGGGAACAAACACGTCAGCCGTCTCGGGACCCGCTCCCCAAGTGGAAACCGGGACCAGCACAACCAGAATCAGGGCGAGCAAAGGGATGCGAAACATGTCGTGCCTTGGGGCTCAATGCCGGAAGTGAACGCCGAGAGTGATTTCTCCGAAACGACTTATGTCAATTCAGGCATCGGCTGTCGAGGTTAGTGGACGGGAAACGCCAATGCCAGGAATCTCGCACATTCCGAGTAAAATGACCTCCAGAGGTCATGTCAATTATTCGCGTCTATGAGAGATTTCCTCCAGACGCAACTCGCTGAGCCGTGGAGTCGAGATTCTCGGGGTGGATGGCCATATTCCGCAGAATCTCAGCTCTCTGGAATGTTCGTCGAGCATGCGGGCAACCTGCAGCGGTGATGGAAGCGTTAGAGCCCATCACCGCTGTTTTTATTTCCAATCCACCCATATACGTCTGAATTTACTTCTTGCGACCTTGTTCTTTCACACAGCTCGGATCGGGTTCCACAGGTTTTCCAACCTGGTCCACCGGATGCGTGAACAGGTATTTCCAGACGTCTTCGTGGATGTATTTCCCGCTCGCGTCCTTGATTGCAGCTCCGCCGGGCACTGAGCCGGAATGCGCCCGCTTGGCGTCGCCTTTCACATCGGCGTTCGTCGTCAGTCTGCGAGAGTTACCAAATGGAGCCTTCGTCTGATCCACGTCCACGACGGGACCGAACTCCTGCAGCCCCAACAGTTCCCAGGACCGGCAGTAGTGGTCAGCGGTCCACCCACCATCGAGAACATGCGTAAACCCAAAGAAACGATCCTTCGGAGTCGCCGATGGCAGCGAGTACCAGTTCTCCAGCTGATCGCGTGGGCCCGAGAACATCACGACTCGGTCGACACGCTGATGCAGCGCGAACCGGGCTGCGGTCGTCGACCCGTGCGAGATCCCCGAGATGATGACATCCTCCCAGCGAAGCGACTGCTTGTCGGCAGAAAGGAACTGTTCCCAGTGCCCTTGCGGATTTTCTTTCGACAACCACTTGACCAGCTGGTAGGACCGCTCGGTCATACCGTCCGGGTGGGGGATATTGATTGCATCGCTAACATCCGTGCCCGTGGCTGCTTCGAGCCGGATTCGTCCCAGGTACTGGTCATCGGGCGGTGGCTCCTTGTTGAGTTTGCCAAACCATCCATTCGCATAATGAACTTGAATGGCATGCAAGCCATAGCCAGACAGCCTTTCAAACAGCTGTTGATTGTGCCCCATCAGCCAGATGACCAGCTTGCCACGCGGCTTGACCCGCGTGTCGACGCAAGCATGCTCAACGTCCGCTGGCTTGCCGTCCTTTTCGAAGACGAAGTCGATCTCCGGATGAGCCTGGGCGCGCGGATCGATCTGGCTGGCCCGCGCGGTCAGGTCGTACCGCTTGGCCGCCTTGTCGGAGTAGGCGGGAATCGAACGCTCCTTCCCGGACTTGGGACTGTTCTGTGCGAAAGTGAGCTGGCTTCCTGCCAGAAGCAGGACAGCGGACAGCGTGAATCGAAGAATCCGCAAGATGGCACTCCCCCGGCGAAAACGCCGTTCCCGAGACGACTGTGCGGAATCTACAGTCGGGGCGACCCGCAGGCAAACCGGAACATTCCGGCAGATTTTCTGATCTGGAGACAGTTCGATTCCGTTATGATCTACAGGGGTTCACTCCCCGGAGGAGGGTTCGCTGTGCGTTTCCTGAGAGACAGTTTTCTGCTGACCTATCGTCATGCCCGCCGAGCGGTTGTTCTGGTGGTCGGGGCCAGTGTGCTGTTGTTCGGTTTCGCGCTGCTCGTGCTGCCGGGGCCAGCGTTTGTGGTGATTCCGGCGGGGCTGGGAATCCTGGCCATCGAGTTCCAATGGGCTCGCCGGTGGTTGAACCGAATTCGCACGACAGCGGAAGCGGCTGCTCGCAAGATTCGCGATCGGGCGGCTCCCGCCAGCGAGACGCGCTGAACCTCACTGACTGATGACAGGTACCGGCTATGAGTTGGAGTTGGCGACTGGGAACACAGATTTGGCACTCCCAGAAATTGCCCCGGCTGATGGGAATCGTCAACGTCACTCCGGACAGCTTTTCCGATGGGGGGCTGTTTCTCAATCCTCAGTCTGCAATTGATCAGGGGTTACGGCTGGTTGCGGACGGGGCGGCAATTCTGGATATCGGCGGCGAATCGACTCGGCCCGGGGCAACTCCCGTCACCGAGGCTGAGGAACTGAGGCGAGTGATCCCAGTCGTCCAGGGACTGGCAGAGCAGTCCGGCGTCCCGATCTCGATCGACACGATGAAAGCAGGCGTAGCCCGGGAAGCCCTGCAGGCGGGAGCCCAGGTCGTTAATGATGTGTCGGGGCTGCTCGCAGATCCGCAAATGGAAGCTGTCTGTGCGGAATCAGACTGCGGTGTGATCGTCATGCACATGCGTGGCACGCCGCAGACGATGCAGGCCGATCCACAATACACCGACGTCGTCCGCGATGTTCGCGAGTTCTTTGATGACCGACTGCGGACTCTCGGACAGCGAGGTATAGCGGCCGAGCGGTTGATGTTTGATCCAGGGATCGGGTTCGGCAAAACCGCTGAACACAATCTGAGCCTGCTGTCGCACTTGAACGATTTGCGATCTGGGGGCCGCCCGCTGCTCGTCGGGCATTCTCGTAAGCGGTTTCTCAAACGGCTGCTCGGACGGGAGGTTGATGAGCGGTCGGCCGGTACGCTGGGAGTGGCCCTGGCGATGGCATCTCAAGGAGTCGATTTGATTCGGGTCCATGATGTGGCTGCCATCCGCGATGCCTTGGTTGCGTGGCACTCGGTCACGACCGGACAGCTGCTCTGAACGGTCTCTTGATCAACACCGGCAGGACCCGACCGATCGATTTCCTCGTCAGAATCGGAACAGTGTGACCGAGCGACGGTTCTCCTGATTCCCGGTGTACGCGAATCCAATTCGAGAGTGAATCCGGTGGCGTAGGGTTTTCAGTCCTGTCCCCTCAGACACCGGTGGGCCCATGTTTGCACCTCCTGATTCCATCGAACTGTTACCGCTGAGTCCCGCCTCAGCGGACCGCAGGCCGCGTCATTCGGCGAAGTCCGTGTTGAACGACACGGGGGTCTTGAGGCGATGCGAAGAACTGAGCGGGCTTGAGCTGACGTTTCTGGATGCGACTGAGTGTCAGTTCCCCTCCGGGTTTTCGCGGGCCACGGCTACCGAGCACGTTGCCAAACTTGTCGAACAGCTGCGGAGTCAATCTGCTGCAATCGTCGAATCGGAAGGCTTCTCGATTTACGGGATGCAGATTCCAGGGACTCAGTTGCTCGCCGGTGGACTGCTACTGCCGATTGATGGAATGATCCCGGATTTCATTCGGTGCGTTGCTGATGAGCTGGGGTATTCCGACTCGGACTTACAGGCTTGGGCGAAGCGACACTCCGGACTGAGACCACACTTGGCTCTCAGGCTGCTGCAATCCGCTCATGATCTCGTAGTTTCACAGACCCGGACGGAGAAATCGGTCCGTTCAACCGAGTCGCTTACACTTCAGCTGGGTGATACGTACGAGGAAGTGGTCCTGTTACAGGACATCGCACAATACCTGAGACCTGACATCGATCCGCTGTCTCTGGCGGAAGCGGTACTGGAGCGAGTCCGCCTGATCTCGGAGACGACACACTCGGCCTATTGCCTGCGCCATAAAAACAGCGAGTCGGATCTACTTTTCGGAGACTGGGGGCTCGATGGTGCAGAACTGGAGAGTCTCATGGGCGAGCTGCTCGGAGATCAGTCTCCTCGAATCGTTGTGCGAAATCATATCCAGCGTACACCGCTGGGAATGCGGTACCCGAAACTCCAATGTCTGACCGCGGTCCCGATTTTCGCTTCGGACGTGAAGCCGACATGGCTCGTTCTGGCCAATACGACCGACGGGCGAGAACTGGGAACGGAAGAAGCCAATCTTCTCAAATCGGTCGGCGGTGTGCTGTCCGCTCATGCGCAGGTCGTGGAGCTGTTCAGCGAGCACGAGGAGATGGTGCTGGCGTTCATCCGTTCGCTGGTCACGACCCTCGACGCGAAAGATCCGTACACCCGTGGTCACAGTGAGCGTGTGGCGCTGGTCGCACAGCGGATCGCGAAGGAACTGCAGCTATCGCATTCCGAGGTCGAATCGGTTTATCAGGCAGGCTTGCTTCACGACATTGGAAAGATCGGTGTGGATGATGCTGTCCTGAGGAAAGAAGAGTCGCTCAGTGCCCTCGAGTTTCGCAAGATCGCCCGTCACCCGGAAGTTGGCTATACGATCTTGAGCGAGTTGAGGGGGATCGAGGACCTTCTACCTGGCGTTTTGCATCATCATGAACGTTACGATGGTCGCGGCTACCCCAGCAAACTGGCTGGGCAGTCGATCCCGCGCATTGCTCGCATTCTGGCCGTGGCGGACTCGTACGATGCCATGGGCAGCGACCGTCCCTATCGAAATGGGATGAAGCGGGAAGACGTCGAGAAGATCCTGGCCAACGGTGCCGGTACACAATGGGATCCCGAAGTGGTTCAGGCGTTCTTCAAGGCTCGGCACGACATTCATCGGATCTGGTCGAAAGCGATCGAACGCCAGAAGGGGGAAGTCCTGCCGGTCGGCCCGGACCTGCTGGAACTCCGAGCCGAGTTCTAAATGTCGCAGGCTGCAGCCTGCGACTGGATGGTACTTAGCGTGTGCAGCTGGCCGGCTCCTGAACCCGGGCAGATCTCGCAGGTTCGTTTCCAGGCCGACGGCGTGGAGATGTTTGAAGGCCAGAAGGGCCAGGTGCGGCACTGTACGGGACGTGAGTGGTAAACCTGGCATCGCCGCGTCTGGGGATCGAGAAAGATGCAGTCCCCGTTGGGGTAGTCCCGCAGACTCCAGCGTCCACCCAGCAGCTTCGTGTGCAGCAGGCGCACCTCGCCGACCGGCTTGCCCAGTTCGGCAGCGATTGCCGAAAGCTCCTCGTCAGTCACCCAGACAGCCCCCGGAGCACCCGTGCAGCAGTCTCCGCACTGGCTGCAGGTGAAATTCAGTCCCTCTGCATACCAGGGCGCAGGGGGCGTCGCGCCGGCAGAATCCCTACTGTGCGACTGATCCTCAGGGGGGGCACCGGCGGCAGGAGTCGTCCGATCGGCATCCTCATCCTCGGCGGTTGTGTTCGTCACTACTGGCGTCTCCGTGCAATTGGTCATGGGGATTCGACTTCTGTCGCATTCTTCTGGCTCAGCCTGACCTTGGCTTGCCCGGAAGTCCGAACTCAGTGAGGTGTACGGACCAGCGCATGAAGCTCCCTGAGGATACAGGACATGTTGGTGCTCAGCCGCAAGCAGGATGAGAAGATCATCATCGGTGACTCTATCACCTTGATGGTTGTGGCCATCCAGGGCGACAAGGTTCGTCTGGGTATCGAAGCCCCGAAGGACGTGTCGATCCACCGGGAAGAAGTGTATCAGGCCATTCAGCGCGAAAGGCATGATCCCGAACCCCAGGATAAGCCATAATTTTGATTCGCCGAACTCAGTTCGGCCCGCAGCCCCGCCTCGAACCTCGCGTCAGCGAGCCAGCTCCGGGCGGGTTTCGCTTTTCTGGTAGACCAGTCCGGTATCCACGCGTGTAAAACCCGATCCGGTCAGAACGCGGATCGCCTTGGGATTGCTCTCCGGAGCCGTGATCTCGGCTCGCTCGAAACGGTCTTTTCGGAGCGATTTTACGACTTCGATGAGTAGAGCCTGGCCATAACCTTGTCCCTGGTAAGTATCGGCGACACGCATGTCGACGATTCCGACGGATTGCTCGGGCCAGACGTCCGCATAGTGGTCCAGCGGAACGGCGTTGATCGTCGCGATCGTCTCTCCAGTCCGCTTCAGCTTGAGTCGATACCGCACCGCATCCGTCTTGCCCAGGTGGGTATACCACCACCAGTTGGGGGCTTCGGACTTGTCGAGGATTTCCAGCTCCGTCAGCCGCTTGATATTGATGAACCGCATGTTGGTCGGATCACGCGGGACTCGCAAATCCCGCTCAAAGACAGCATGTCGGGCCGCCTCCACGTAGCCCAGCTTCGTGAAGAACTGCTGAGCGAGTGTATCGGTCAACAGAAACCCCGAAGGGCGACAGCCTCCGTAGATCCCGAAATAGAATGGGTCAAGTCCCCGGGCTGGCCCCGCCAGCAGCTGAGTCACCGTGTGCCCTCGCAGGTAAACCTCCGCCCGCTGAACCAGTTCAGTCCCAATCCCCCGTCTTCGGTAATCGGGATGCACAAGGACCGCGCAGATGACCCCGGTCGAGCGGTCCAGCTGAGTGCGGTCGTCGGTGGCACCGAATCCGGCATGTGCGAATCCAACGATTCGCTGGTCCTCGATAGCGAGGATCAGTCCGGCCGGATCAAAGTACGGTTGGCCATAGTTGGCATCTTCCAACGCGTCGATCGACTTGGGACGGGCCGCACCGCGACCCATCTGCCCCTCACACCAGAGCTTCCAGATCCCTGGGGGATCGAAGTTGCGGAAGCTGCGATACTCGATCAAGGAGGGTCTCCTGTCACTGACGTCGTGGGAGGAGGTTCGCTGAAATCCGGAGATTGTTCAAGTCGACACGGTCGCAAGCGGTCGGCGATCAGCAGTCAGCTTTCAGCCAGCAGCGAATGTCTTGCACTGAGACGGTGTAGCGTCGGTGTTTTGATAACTTGTGCCCCCCGCAGGGACTCGTGTCCACTACGAATACAGCGGAGTGATCACTTGTCCGCCATTGATGCGGTGTCCCCGACCGAGCCGGTCGTAGACGTGGCTGCCCGGATCGATCCCCAAAGCACTGTAGACCGTGGCCCCCAGGTCAGCCGGGTACCAGCCGCGAGTGGCGGGATAGGCGGCGTGGGCATCGCTGGCTCCGATGACCTGACCTCCGCGAACTCCAGCTCCCGCGAACAAAGCCGAGAATGCCCCGGACCAGTGGTCGCGACCGCCTCCCTCGTTGATCTTGGGGGTTCGTCCGAATTCGCCCACGGCAATCACCAGTGTCTCGCCGAGCAGGCCGCGCTCATCGAGATCACTCAGCAGCGTGGCCAGTCCCTGATCGAACGGCGGGAGGAGCCGGGTCTTCAGCTGATTGAAGTTGTCTCCGTGCGTGTCCCAGTTATTCATTGGGCCCATATTGGCCTGCACCACGGGCATTCCCGCTTCGACCAGTCGACGGGCCAGCAGCAACGACTGACCAAACGAGTACCGACCATACCGATCCCGCATTTCGACCGGTTCCTTGTCGAGGTCAAACGCCTCGCGAAACTTCCCGGCAGAGCTGAGCAGGTTGTACGCCTGGCTGGAGGCTCGATTCAGATTCTGCGAGGCAGCTTGTGCGTCCAAGTCACTGCGCTGCTGATCCAGACTCTGCAACAGCGACCGGCGATCATCGACCCGATCGATTGTCAGGCCGGCCTGCAGCGTCAGTTCCTCCAGCTTGAAGTCCGCCGCGTTGGGGTCCCGTTTCACATGCCACGGATCGTACTGGCTGCCGAGGATTCCTCCTGTCTGGCCGGAGAATCCGTACCCGTTGTGAAGGTATGTCGGCAGCATCACTCCGCATGGCAGCCCATCCGGACTTGGACGGATCGCCTTGACCCCGGCGGCATAGCAGGGCCAGTCACTGCGACTGGCCATATGAGTCGCCCCCGGGGGAAGGCGGTTGATCCCGCTCAGCACGAAATGCGTCGCCTGCTCATGGCCGGGCAGGTCATGGGTCATCGAGCGCACAATGGCGAACTTCTCGGCAATCGCCGCCAGCTTCGGGACATGAGGACCGACCAGCATGCCCGGTACGCTCGACTCGACGGGGGTGAACTCGCCGCGAATCTCAGCGGGGGCGTTCGGTTTCAGGTCCCAGATGTCCTGATGCGACGGAGCCCCCGTTTGAAACACGAGGATGACACTCTTCGCCCTCCCTGTCCCCGGAAAGTCGACATCCGCTCGAGCACTCTTCGCGGCGAGATGTGAAAGCCCGAGTCCCAACAGACCGGAATAACCAACCTGCAGCGCCGAGCGTCGCGTCGCGTGAATGGGAGAGTGCATCGATTTCGTCCAGTCAGGCGGGGTGACCTTCCTTGGGGATCGGTCAGCTGCGGTGGGAAGCTTGGCGGGAGTTGAAGGTTAGATCAATTATGCTTGATGAATCAACCGCGGGGAACGTCCAATTCGATTCTGAGGCGAATTCTGTGTGCGAAGGTTGGTCTCCTGTCATGAAAAGAGCCCGGCAGAACCGGGCTCATGAGAAGTTCGAGTTGTCACCGCAGATTCAGGCTCCGGGGCGGAGGCGACAGTAGGCGGTCAGGACCTGGTACAGGTCCTCGGTCAGCTGGATCTCGTCTTCTTCGAAGTCTCTGAGGAACGACCGCTGGTGGCGGCAGGCTTCCAACAGGATTCGGGACAGTTCGCCAAACGAAATCGAGATCTTGGGAGACTCCACAGCGAGAGATTCGCGATCCTCGCCGGTAAACAATCGCAGATGCTGACGCATCGGACTTCCTCCTTGACACCCACCACCAATCCATTGGAACCGATCCACGCTGAGATTTGTCATCGGCGAATCTCGCCGAGACTCCACACCGATTCCCGGCTAAACCTGCCGCATGCGGCAGGCCGGTCCTACAACCCGGAAAGTCAAGGGTGACTCTGTGGGTCGATGGGGTCGCACAGGTTCGGGACTCTCAGTTCCAACAGACAGACCGTCCTGCTTCGCGCAGGACTGCCCTTCCTCTGAGTTATCGTCGCGAGACGATGACAACATTAACGATTTTCCAGATTGCGCAGTTTGAGCAAGATTTAACGGCTCCCTTTGAGTCAGACCCCAACGGAATCTGTCGGCTTTGACGTCACAAAGATGGCCGCAAGATGTTGCCCGCAAGCATCACGTCACCGGTTATGACCTATGTTTGAATCGAGTGCGCGAAGTTGTTTGCGCCAATGCATGAGTCCGTTCGCCTAGAAGGACATTGTGAGCCGCGCCCCTCACTCGGCTGCCACGGTCGATTTCCCGCCCATTCCGGCGGAGGGGTTGGCTGCTGCCCGGGAGGCTGCAGTCTCCGCTCGCGACAGCTCAATCTCCATCTCGGTCGAAACATTCGCGCAGCTGCTCCAGGAATCCGGGCTGCTCACAACAAGCGAGATGGCCGAAGTCCGCCTCGCGCTGCCTCAACACTCCACGACGGAATCACTGGCCGAGTCGCTGTACCGGCAGGGAAAGCTGACGAAATATCAGCTGACCCGCGTCATTCAGGGGAAGGCCAGGTCGCTGTTCCTCGGGAACTACATCGTTCAGGACAAGATCGGTCAGGGCGGCATGGGGCTGGTCGTCAAAGCCCGCCATCGCGTGATGCAGCGGATCGTGGCGATCAAGTTATTGTCGACGACGACGATGAAGTCGACTGATGCCGTGCGACGATTCCACCGGGAAGTCGAAGCAGCCGCACAGCTGAATCATCCCAACA
>Ga0315901_10010302_pt1 | contig 10651 bp, 10 predicted proteins | sample LakEriMetagenome_10_FD_203761 | JGI IMG/M metagenome (GOLD analysis project Ga0315901, IMG submission 203761) | Freshwater fungal communities from buoy surface, Lake Erie, Ohio, United States - Buoy 2 MA116 | ecosystem: Environmental > Aquatic > Freshwater > Lake | place: USA: Lake Erie, Ohio...
ATCCCGGCCGAGTGGCAGCCCGGCGACTTCGACGCCGCCACCGGCGCCTGGAAGCCCGAGACGAGCCAGAACGTCGCCTGGGTGGCTTCGCTCGGCAGCCAGTCCTATGGCAACCCGGTCGTGGCCGGCGGCAAGGTGTACGTCGGCTCGAACAACGGCAAGGGCTGGCTGAAGCGGTATCCGCCCGAGGTCGATCTCGGCTGCCTGCTCGCCTTCGACGCGAAGGACGGCTCGTTCCTCTGGCAGGACTCGAGCGAGAAGCTCCCCACCGGCCGCGTGCACGATTGGCCGCTGCAGGGGATCTGCTGCGCGCCGCTCGTGGAGGGAGACCGGCTCTGGTACGTGACCAGCCGCGGCGAGGTGAAATGCCTCGACACAGAGGGCTTCCGCGACGGCGAGAACGACGGGCCGTTCACCACGGAGAAAGTCCAAGAGAAGGACGAGGCCGACGTCGTCTGGGTGCTCGACATGATGAAGCAGCTGGGCGTGTCGCAGCACAACATGTGCTCCTGCAGCGTGACGAGCGCGGGCGACTTCCTGTTCGTCAACACGAGCAACGGCGTGGACGAGGGGCATATCAACCTGCCCAATGCCGAGGCGCCGAGCTTTCTCTGCATCGACAAGCGCGACGGGAAGGTGCTCTGGGCCGACAACACGCCCGGGGCCAACGTGCTCCACGGTCAGTGGTCGAGCCCCGCCTACGCCGAACTCGGCGGCGTGCCGCAGGTGATCTTCGGGGGGGGCGACGGCTGGCTCTATGCGTTCGACGCCCGCGGCGAGAACGGCCGGTCGAAGAAGCTCTGGGAGTTCGACTGCAATCCGAAGGAATCGAAATACACGCTCGGCGGGCGGGCCGACCGCAACCACATCATCGGCACGCCGGTGATCCACGAGGGGCTCGTCTACGTCGCCGTCGGCGAGGATCCGGAGCATGGCGAGGGCGTGGGGCACCTGTGGTGCATCGATCCCACGAAGCGGGGCGACGTGTCGAGCGAACTGGCCGTGAGCCTGAAGGATCCGACCACGCCCCTGCCCCGCCGCCGCGAGCAGGCCGTGATCAAGGAGCAGGGGGAGGTGGCCCGGCCGAACCCGAATTCGGCGGCCGTCTGGCACTACCCCGGCTTCGACGCCGACAAGAATGGCAAGCTCGACTTCGAGGAGACGATGCATCGCACCTGCGGCACGGTGGCGATCGTCGACGGCCTGCTCTTCGTGGCCGACTTCAGCGGTCTCTTCCACTGCCTCGATCTGAAGACCGGCAAGCCGCACTGGACGCACGACATGCTCGCCGCGTCGTGGGGCTCGCCGCTCGTGGTCGACGGGAAGGTCTACATCGGCGACGAAGACGGCGACATCACCGTCTTCACGCTCGGAAAGGAGAAGGAGATCCTCGCCGAGATCAACATGGGCAACAGCGTCTATTCGACCCCCATCGTCGCCGGCGATACGCTCTACATCGCCAACAAGAGCCACCTCTTCGCCATCCGCGCCGGGGCCAGCCCGGTCACCACCTCCTCCGTCACGCCATGACGCTCCGCCCCGGCCTTGTCGCCCAAGCCATCGCCCCGCTGCTGATCGCGTTGGTCGGCGCTGGTTCGGCTTCTGGCTCCGACATCGTCAGCACGCCGTTTCGGGTTCGGCCCTACCTCCAGAACCCGGCCGCGGACGCGATGACGGTCCGCTGGTTTTCCGATGCCAACGCGGCCGGCACCCTGACCTGCGACGGCCGCACGTTCACCTCGTCGCCGGTGCTCTCCCGCGATCTCGACTACCAGATGACCGAGCCGGCGGGCATGCAGCATGCCTCGCCGCCGTTCCTCCACTCGGTGCGGATCACCGGTCTGAAGCCGGCGACGAGCTATCCCTATTCGGTCGAGCAGTCGGGCGAGACAGCGAAGGCCGTGCTCACAACCGCACCCGAGCCCGGCGAGGTCGGCCGTGGCGGGGGCGTGCGGCTCTTCTTCTACGCCGATGCCAAGGCACGGCCGGATTCCCGGCAGTCGCGGGCGATGTGGCCGGCTTCGCCCTCGCTGCCGGGCGGTCCGCGGCCACGGTGGGTTGGCGACCGCTATCTCGTTGAAGAGACGACCGCCTACCGCACCAACCTCGCTTTGATCGCCTCGCGGGCCGCCGAGAGTCTGCGGGCAGGCAACCCCGTGCTCTGCAGCATCGTGGGCGATCTGGTGGAGAGTGGCGGTGAGCAGAGGCATTGGGACGAGTTCTGGCGTCACAACGCGGGGGAGTTCGGCACGCTTGCTTCGCGGGTGCCGATCGTCGCCGTCATGGGCGAACACGACATCTTCGGCGGCCCGCAGAGCGACGATCGCTTGCGAGATCTCGGGGGCTACACCACTCCCGTGACGCTGCTCGCCTCCCGCAAGTTCCTCACTTACTTCGAGCACCCTGAAAACGGGGCCTCCGACGAGCGGCACATCGGCCGCTACCATCGCCTCGACTTCGGCCCCGTCACGCTGCTCTCCCTCGACACGACCAACGGCGGCTCCGATTCCGGTGCCGACGACACGAACCACTTCCTCGACCGTCAGGCTGCCACTCATATCCCCGACTACACGCCCGGCTCCGAGCAGCATGACTGGCTGAAACGGGAGCTGGAAGCGGCCCGTGCGCGTGGACGCGTGGTGTTCGTCCAGTTCCACCACGCCCCGTTCTCGGGTGGGATGCACGGCCGCAACCCGGGCCGGGGAGACGGCAAGGATCCTCACTCGGGGCAGCCCCTGCGGTCACTCGCCGGGCTCTTCAAGGAGCATGGTGTGACAGCGGTCTTCTGCGGCCACGACGAGATGTACGAGCATTCGTTCGCCGACGGCGTGCATTACTACACGGTGGGGATCGGCGGCGACGCGTTGTCGCCTCCCGACGCCGGGCACGTGAATGACCGGCAGATATTCGTGGCCCACGATCATGCCGCGGAGCGCTGGCGGGGCGACGTGCTGGAGTCGGGCGGCAAGCACTACGGCCACGTGGAGGTTGAAGTTTCGCGGCGGGAGAACGGGCCCGGTTTCACCGTGTCGATCACCCCCGTTTATCTGTTCCCCGTCCTGAATCCCGAAAAGCCGGGTGAGGTGCTCGACTGGGAGCGGCGCACGTACGACGACGTGCTCGCGCTCGAGGCCGTGCCCTTGTCGCCCGCCGACGCCGAGCCCGCGACCGAACCCGTGACTGCCACCGACGCCTCCCCCTCGACGAAAGACCCCTGATCATGCTGCTGCGTTCTGCCAGCCTCGCTGTCCTGTTCGTCTGCCTCGGCCTGGCCGGCGCTTCTGCCGACGAGGTCGTGCCCGCCGACGCGCTCCTGAAAGCGAAGCGGGTGGCCGTGCTCGGCGATTCGATTACCCATGCAGGTGATTGGGTCGCCGAGCTCATCGCTTGGATGGAGCGGCGGGGCACCGACGCCGAGGTGATCGACGTGGGGCTGCCGAGCGAAACGGTATCCGGCCTGTCCGAGGAGGGTCACGCCGGCGGACAGTTTCCCCGGCCCGACCTCGCGGAGCGGCTCGACCGCGTGCTGCGCGTCGTGCGGCCCGACGTCGTGCTGGCCTGCTACGGGATGAACTGCGGCATCTACCAGCCGCTCGCCGAGGAACGGTTTGCAAAGTTCAAGGCGGGCATCGAACGGCTCCACGCCGCCGTGGAGAAGGCCGGGGCGAAGATCATCCACCTCACGCCGCCGGTCTACGACAAGCGATCCGACAAGCCGGGCCCCGCCGGAGACGCCGACTACGACGCCGTGCTCGACGCCTACTCGCGGTGGCTGCTCTCGAAGCGGGCCGACGGCTGGCTCGTGATCGACGTGCACGGGCCGATGAAGGAGATGCTCGCCGCCGCCCGGAGCCGTGATCCAGCGGCCATCTTCGCCCCCGACACGGTGCACCCGAACCCGCAGGGCCACTGGGCGATCTGCCGGGCCGTGCTCCGCGGCCTCGGTGATCGGCAGGCCGCGGACGCCGAGACGCCGGCCGCTCTCGAGGCCTTCCTACCGGAGGTGACACAGCGGATGCAGCTGCTCCGCGACGCCTACCTCTCGGCCGCCGGCCACCTGCGGCCCGGAATGAAGACGGGTCTGCCGATCGCCGAAGCGGAGGCGAAGGCCCGGGCCATCACCGATTCGATCCGCTCCCGCCGGCTGCAGCTGCTCGGCGAAAAACATTCCAGCGGCGAATGGCGGCCGCCGCTGGAATGGCCGCGGCCGCGGTCGGTCGATCCCGGGCCGGCGCCTGCCGGGCCCGCTTCCGTGCCGTCCGACGCCGTCGTGCTTTTCGACGGCACGAACCTCGACCAATGGCAGGGCGCCGAGAACTGGACGGTGGCCGACGGCGTGGCCACGGTCGGGAAAGGATCGATCTCGACGAAGCAGCCGTTCGGCGATTGCCAGCTCCATCTCGAATTCCGGATGCCGAGCCCGCCGACGGGCAAGGGCCAGGGCCGGGGCAACTCCGGCGTGTTTCTCATGGGCCAGTACGAGATCCAGGTGCTCGACTCCTATGTGGACGGCACCGACGGCCCGCTCACCTATCCCGACGGCCAGTGCGGCGCCCTCTACAAGCAGCACCCCCCGGCCGTGAACGCGTGCCGCAAGCCGGGCGAATGGCAGACCTACGACATCCTCTTCACGCGGCCGCGATTCGCGGCGGACGGTTCACTCGCGAAGCCGGCCCGCGTGAGCGTGCTCCACAACGGCGTCGCCATCCATGCCGACACGGTGATCAAGGGCAACACCTTCTGGCATGCCCCGCCGGGCTACACCGCGCACGCCGACGCCCTGCCGATCATGCTGCAGGATCACGGCAACCCGGTGCAGTTCCGCTCGATCTGGGTCCGCCCCTTCGAGCCCGTCGCCCCGGCGCTGAAGACCCCCCTCCCGTAGTCCGCTCGCTCCGGGAGCGGATCACGGCTGCGCGACGAATTTTTTTCGCTCGCGCGCAATCTCTTGCGCTGCCAGCGGTTGGCCGCGGCGCGGCGTGTCGTAAGTCGAGACGCGCCGTCGGCGCCGCCACCTCGGCCCCTTGCAACGGAGCCGGCGCAGCCATTCAATCTCGGCCTCCTTCCCTTTGACCCACGGACGAGGTGCAGCATGTTCATCATGAACGCAGGCGGATTCAGCGGTGCTCGACTTGGAATGGTGATCGTCGCGGCCTGCGCGACGTACGGCCACGCGGCCACGGCCGCCACGCCGGGGTCCCGAATCGCCGCGGCTGCGGAGGGCGTGCAGCGGATCGACGACTATGCCGCGGCGGTCGAGGCGGCGCGGGCGACGAGCGGCATGCTGCTGGTGTCGGTCGAGCCGCAGTCGGGCGATCCGGGCGATACCGTCGGCCAGCACCTCGAGCGGCCCGACGTGCAGGAGCGGTTCGCCCGCTCGGGCACGCCCTGGGTGTTCTGCCGGCTGGGCATGGCCGAGGCGGCGGGCCTCGTGGCCGACCCGAGCCTCGTCGAGATGCGCCGCGGCCCGGGCGTCTTCGTGGTCGATCACGCCCACCCGCGGTACGCCGGCCGGATCGTCTCGATCCTCCCGCGGACGCCGGGCAAGTATTACCGCTTCAGCTCGTCTCATCTCGACGAACTGGCCGCACTACCGGAGGGGTCGCTTACGCAGCGGTCGCTGATCCTCGCCGTGCGGATCCATCCCGAGAATCCGCAGAGCACGCAGGGCACGTGTGATCCCGCTCTGTGCGCGGAGGCCGAGAGCCATTCGGCCCATCAGGCCCGCATCCGCCGCCAGGGGCATCATGGCTGGGACGTGCGGTCGCAGCGGATCGCTGGAGGCATGGGGGCCGGCTCGGCCTCGGAGGTCTGCGCCGAAAGCTGGGAGAACCAGGATCTGCTCGACTCGTGCGTCGACTGCGTCGCCAGCTGGCGGCAGTCGTCGGGCCACTGGAACGCCGTCCGCAGCCCGCAGGCCGCCTACGGCTACGACATCCGCCGCGGCGCCAACGGCATCTGGTACGCCACCGGCATCTTCCTTTCACGCTGACGAGCCATCATGGCTTGTCTGCGTGAAAGACCGATGCGGGAGGCGAGGGGGTCGGTGCAAGCTCGAGGAGCATTGGACCGAGTCTTCGAGGTCCACCGCGACGAGACTTGTACCGCCCACGAGCCGGTCGAGCGACGGCTCACTCGACGATCGCCTCGGCGGCCGGGAGCACGAAGATCTTGCCGTCGCCCATGCGTCCGGTGCGGGCGACGGCGGTGATGCGGTCGACGACCTCCTCCACGCGGGCGTCGTCGACCCACACCTGGATCTCCACCTTCGGGAGGAAAGCGAGCGAATACTCGCTGTCGCCGTACTGGTCGAGGTAGCTCTTCTGCCGGCCGTAGCCCTTCACCTCGCGGACGGTGCAGGCCTCGAGCGGCGCGAGCTTGAGCGCCTCGAGCACCTTCTCCGCCAGATACGGCTTCACGACCGCGATGACTTCCTTCATGGGCAAAAGCCTCGCCGATTGAGGAGGCTCCGGGATCGGCATGAGGATCCCGAGCGTTAGGCCGCCGCGGCCTTGGCGAGGGAACTCATGCCGATCCCGGAGCCGGCCCACTCCAGCCGCCTCGACGAATCAGCTGAAAAAGTTCTCGCCAAAGAGGTTCAGCGGCGGGCAGGTCGTCACCGTGATGTCGCCGTTGACGCGGGTCTGACAGGCCAGCCGCATCGTCTTCTCGTTGCCGATGTAGGCCAGCGAAACGCCCAGGCGTCCGGCCTCGAGCAGGCCCTTCGGGCTCGTGTTCTCCATCCCCTTGGTGATCAGCACCCGGCAGCTGCCGCAGGTGCCGAAGCCGTGGCAGTTGGCCACCTTATGAATGCCGGGATAGAGCTGCACGCCGGCGGCGAGCGCCTCCTTGCGGAGGTTGGCCCCCTCCGGCACCTGGATTTCCTTTTTTTCGTTGGTGAAGGTGATCGTGGGCATCGGAAACTCTCGATGAAATGGGGGGCTTCGACCGATACTGTAGCCGGCTCGGCTGGGTCCTTCCAGCCGGCTCCTTCCAGCAGACTCCTTCCAGCCGGTGAGGCGGGCGACCATGGCGGAACTTACGAAATACCAGCAGTCGATCGTCAAAAACTACTACGCCAACCTCGACACCGCCCTGCTCCAGCGGCTGGGGGAGCAGGTGACCGACCTCTACCTCGCCGAGGGCAAGAAGCGGGAGAAGCTCTGGACGAGCATCACGGGCTCGCTCGCCAAGCTCGGGGTGCCGAAGTCGCGGATCGACCACGTCCACAAGTCCGACGACGCCCGCAAGCTGGCCGGTCTATTGCAGGAACTTCTGGCGAAGGATTGACCGTCCCGGGCCCGTGCCGCATCCTGTGGGCTTTTCGGCCCCGAGGATCAGCCTGGCCATGACAGCGACCGCCCCCACCAGCGACCGCGCGGCCCTGCTCGAGTCGCTCCGCTGGAAGAAGCTTCCGGTGCTCGACGACGGCTTCGTCGCACTCGTCGACTGCATGGGCGACGACGGCTCCGTGGTGCAGGCCGCCCGTGTCAGCTACGGCGAAGGCACCCGCCGCGTGAGCGACGACCGGCAGCTCATCCGCTATCTGCTGCGGCACGCCCACACCACGCCGTTCGAGATGGCGGAGCTGAAGTTCGTGGTGCGGGTGCCGATGGACTGCTGGCGGCAGTGGATCCGACACCGCACCGCGAGCGTCAACGAATACTCGACGCGGTACTCGCTCGCGATCGACGCCATGCAGACGACGACAGACGACGAGTGGCGGAGCCAGGCCGCTTCGAACCGGCAGGGCTCGGGCGACTACCTGCCCGCCGCGACGGGCCTCCAGCTCACGCAATCGGAACAGGAACTCCAGCGGATGGCCCGCCGGGTCTACGAGGAGCGGCTCGCGGCCGGCATCGCCCGCGAGCAGGCCCGCAAGGATCTGCCGCTCTCCACCTACACCGAGGCCTACTGGAAGATCGACCTCCACAACCTGCTCCACTTTCTCGCCCTGCGCATGGACTCCCACGCGCAGCTCGAGATTCGCCGCTATGCCGAGACGATCGGCCGCGAGATCGTGGCGCCGCTCTTCCCGCTCGTCTGGGAGGCCTTCCTCGATTACCGCGTGCAGGCCATGCGGCTCACGCGGCTCGACCAGGAGGTGATCCGCCGGCTCGCGGCTCGCCCCGCCGGTTCGCTGCCCGCCTCGCACGCCGAGTTTCTGGCCGCCCAGGATCCGGCCTGGGCCGGTCTGGAGCGGTGTCGCGAACGCGACGAATGCCTCGACAAGCTCGTGTCGCTCGGGCTCGTCGTCCCACGTCCCACGCCCTAGGAGTGATCACCGTGAGTGCCCATGCATCGATCGAGGCCGAACTGATCGACCTTTCCAAACAGCTCCTGGCCGCCGTCGCCGCCGGCGACTGGAAGGCCTATCACCGGCTCGTGGCCGAGGATCTCACCTGCTTCGAGCCGGAGGCCCGCGGCCAGCTGGTCGAGGGGCTCCCCTTCCACGAGTTTTATTTCAAGCTGCCCGCCGGGGCCCCCAAGCCCGTCACCAACACGCTGGCATCACCGAAGGTGAAGCTGCTCTCCGACACCGTGGCGCTCGTCACCTACATCCGTCTGACGCAGACGCTCGATGACGCCGGCCGGCCGGTGACGAAGCCGTGCGAGGAGACGCGGATCTGGCAGAAGATCGGCGGCCATTGGAAGCACGTCCACTTCCACCGCTCGCTGCCAACCTAGCGCCCATCCGGCGAGGGTGCTTCACCAGCGGAGCACGACTTCCACCTCGGTGCCGGGCTCGAATCGGCCGCCGCCGGCGGGCAGTGCGATGAGTCCCCGCGCATCCGCGAGCCCGAGGAGATCCGACGACCCGGTCCACGGCAGCGGTGTCGCGGTGAGTTCTCCATCCACGCGGCCGATCCGACACGGCAGATAAACGGGCCGGTCCGGCGCCGCCTTGGTGGCGGCCGTGAGCACGGCGGTCGAACGCGGTAGATGCCACTCGTCGCGTGGCCGGCCCGCGAGAATCCGGAGCGCCGGCCTCACGAAGAGTTCGAAGCAGACGAGGCTGCTGGCCGGATTGCCCGGCAGGCCGAAGACGAGCGTGCCGGCCTCGCCGCCGCCGCGGACGAGCCGGCCGAACCAGACGGGCTTGCCCGGCTTGAGCCGCACCTTGTGAAACACCTTCTCGACGCCACACTGCCGGAAGATCTCGGGCACGAGGTCGAGATCGCCGGCCGATACGCCGCCCGACAGGAGCAGGATGTCGGCGGCCAGTCCCTGGGCCACCGCGGCCCGGATGGCCTCCGGCTTGTCGGCCGCGATGCCGAGTGGAATCGGCTCGCCGCCGAGCAGGCTGACGGCGGCGGCGAGCATCGGCCCGTTGGAGTTGCGGGTCTGGCCGAACGCGGGCTCGCGATCGCACTCCACGAGCTCGCTGCCCGTCTGCAGGATCGCGACCCGCACCCGCGGCTCCGCGACGACATGCGTCGCCCCGGCCTCGGCGGCCAACCCGACCTCGGCCGCCCGCAGCTCGACGCCGCTGGCGAGCACCTCCTGCCCGCGGCGAAACGCCGCACCCTGACGTCCGACGTGCTGCCCCACCCGAAACCGCGGATCGACGAGCCGCACGCGGCTGCCCGCATGTGAACTTCCCGTGCCGTCGATCGCGCACTCGACCGGCACGACGGCTTCGGCGCCCGGCGGCAGCGGAGCGCCGGTCATGATCCGGGCACAGCAGCCGTCGCGAACGACGAGCTGCGTGACGTCGCCGGCGGCCAGATCGACGACCACGTCGAGCTCGACGGCGCTCCCGGCCGCGCCGGCGAAATCCGCGTTGCGGACCGCAAAGCCATCCATCATCGCCCGATCCCACGGCGGTGAATCGCAGTCGGCCACGATGCCCGCCGCGAGCCGACGGCCGACGGCCTCGAGCAGCCGCTGCCGTCGCGGCGGCAGCGGTGCCGCCGTCGATTCCACCAGTGCGAGAGCTTCGGCGAGGTCGATCATCGGCTCAGGCTCGTGCCGCAGCAACGGGCGCGGTGGCCAGGAACGCGCGGAGGAGGTCGTAGCCCGCGGGCGTGAGGAAGCTCTCGGGATGGAACTGCACGCCGTAAACGGGGAGCGTCTTGTGGCGGATCGCCATGATCTCGCGAGAGCCGTCGGGGGCGTGTGCCCAGGCATCCACCTCGAAATCCCGGGGCAGTGTGGGGGGGTCGATGACGAGGCTGTGATACCGCGTCGCCTCGATCGGGCTCGGCAGGCCTGCGAACAGCCCCCTGCCCGAGTGTTCGATCCGATCGACCTTCCCGTGCATCAGTTGCTTGGCCCGCACGATCGTGCCGCCGAACACCTGCCCGATCGACTGGTGGCCGAGGCAGACGCCGAGGATCGGCATCCGCCCGGCGAACCGGCGGACGACCTCGCAGGAGATGCCCGCCTCGTCGGGCGTGCACGGCCCCGGCGATACCACGAGGTGTGACGGGGCCTTGGCCGCGATCTCGTCGCCCGTGATGCAGTCGTTGCGATGCACCTCGACCGGCACGTCGGGCGCGATCTCCCCGAACCGCTGCACGAGGTTCCAGGTGAACGAGTCGTAGTTGTCAATGAGGAGGATCACCGCTGCTACTCCAGAAGCGTGGCGGGATGACCCTCGCGATCGACGAGCGGCATGACCTGTGGCTTGTAGATCGTGGTGTAGGCC
>Ga0315901_10010303_pt1 | contig 10650 bp, 20 predicted proteins | sample LakEriMetagenome_10_FD_203761 | JGI IMG/M metagenome (GOLD analysis project Ga0315901, IMG submission 203761) | Freshwater fungal communities from buoy surface, Lake Erie, Ohio, United States - Buoy 2 MA116 | ecosystem: Environmental > Aquatic > Freshwater > Lake | place: USA: Lake Erie, Ohio...
ATTCTTGGGACATTGGGATAAGAAAACAAGATGGAGTTGAAATCATTCATAGCAATGATGATTATGTGGAACTTCACCTTGTCCCAACTAACTCCTTTGGTAGAGGTGCATTCAAATACGAGGTTTTTCGCATTTTCCCAAATGACGGGCCGGATGATGGCAAGGTATTTTCAAACCTAATAGATGCAGCACATTGGTTCCTGCATTGCCAGATTCAAATGCGAATGAATGAACGCAACCATCGTTTTGTAAATGTGATCGAGGCAGATAGGGAAAAAGTAACCCAAGATATATTGCGTGACCTATTTGATGGAGATCAAGATTACCTTGGACAAGTCAGAGATGCAGTTACAACTGCACTAAAATAAAAGCAAACACACAACAAAACACATGAAACAAACAACAATCCAAATCTACATCGAAGAAAACATTTGCGGGGCTACCATCTTCGCTACATCACGCCGAACAAAATGGAGTCAATACGGAGAGACTCGCACTCTACCACTTCCACAAGAAGAGGAGGCGTGGAAACTCATTGCAGGAGAAAATGCCCAATGGGGTATCGGTAAAATCATCGAACCAAAAGAAGGCGAGTTCGATAACATAGAATGGTATAAAAACCTTTCAGAAAGAGTTGAGCGCGTTAGCAACAACCGCAAATTCAAATCAAAGGTTCGCGCCATTGAGCGAGTCTCGCAAGGTTACGCTATCAAGTGGTCTGTTACATTCTATTGGGACAAACCACGGGAAACGCAACACAAAGACACGCACGGAGTCTGGACATTGAAAGAATACAAAGGAACTTCTCGTCGCGGAAAAGTAATAGGTCGGTTTGACGGAATTCTGGAGTGCCTTGGAGATGACCTTTATTGGAGACTACCAGATGGCGATGTGCCAGAGGGATACGATGTTTTTCCCGATTACAATTCGGTAATCGTATGCCAAAGCATCGTTGAAGAAAAAGAAAATCCCATTTGGTGGGGATTTGAGTTTAAGCAGAAAAGAAAATCAGCATAACAAAACACACAACAAAACAGAAATAACCTATGAGCGCACTAGAAAAAACATACCAGACCTGCCTCCCACCAGAGGCTTATATCCGAATCATTCGCTCCTGCGAGAATGCTAACCCGCCGAAATTCAAATCGTCGGTCTATCCTACGAAGAAGTTAGCGAAGAAGAAAGGAGCGAAGTAATGGTTATCCTATCAACAACCTACGAGAATCGCGCATTCGATTCTTTAACACTCGCCGAAATCTACGGGTGTGAGTGCATCACCGACAACTGCTGTATCCTAACCGAGGATGGACGGGTACTAGCCTTCAAACGGAAAGGAGGAAACAATGAGTTCACACGAATCAGAAAGCAAGACCGCATCGAAACGCCAGCTTGAGCTAATCGTTAAGCTCAAGACGCAGGTTGGTCTGCCAGTTGGGAACATCTGGCACTACACGAACACTGAAGCACAACGAGTCATTCGCTTATTGAGGAACTACGCGAATGCTTGTTGAACAATAAAACAACACTCTGCAAAACGGGGCTAGGATTACCTAGCCCTTTTTTGCTGTCTTCGCAGATTGCTTAAATGCTTTGGCTGTTGGCGCGCCTTTGCTTCCAATCTTACGCATACGCTCACCGGAACCTGCTTTAATGCGTTCCCTCTTGGCGTGGATCGCAGCATACAAACCTTTACTCTTCAATGTGATTCACCTCCTTCGCGTCTAGGCTAGGTATTTCTAGCCTGTCATTGACCAACTGAATCAAAACTTGGTTCTTGGAATCTTCGCCGGACAACTCGCCAGAAAGTCGGCTATCCAATTCGATTGCCTTTAACTTATCTCCCACCTTCGGGCCTTGAAGACTGCGATTGCCCTCTCCATCCACAGACAGACTTGCAATAGGACTCTCCTCGGTAATGTCTGCTGGCTTCGCTCGCGCCACATCTGCGAGTAGGGAACGCTTCTCGGCAATGCTCATGGCATTCTGCACCCATACAGATTCCTTGAGTTCCTCCATGTATTTCTGAACATGGGGTCGATTCTCGATCTTCGCGCCACGAATTGCCGCATACTTGCTGTGTGTCGCGGCATATCCCGATGCCTCGTACGCTTTAGCGAGCGACTTGCCTCGGACTCGCTCCATGCAGTAACGCTTCTCCCCTTCTGTCAGTTCTCCGTTCTTTCGTTTAGGCATCTTGTGTAATGGCTGTGTCTTGAGGATTTTCTAAATCAAATCTCTCGCAATGCCAAGTCTTATTCGGCATCACCTTGTATCTCGGCAACTCTCCACGGCAAAACGATGGATCATTCCATACGATTCTATTGTTAGGCATGGCGGCAATCTGCCCAGACCCGTCATCCAGTAGCAGAATGTGGTAGCACTTGTGCTGACTCGGACAAAGCGAGAAGCCGTTGTCTGTGTGATCTAATGTAAACCAATACCTCGCAGGAATGTCCTTGCCTGATCTAGTTCTGAATGTGCAAGCCATCTCTCGGAAGTAGTTGTATTGCACAACCGAGAACTCCCAACCCATCGCATCCCATAACTGAAGGTCATGCGCCTGCCAGAACCATTGCCGTTCTGGGTCTGGCTTATCGTGATGCAGGTAGTGGATCGGTATCCTTGCCCATTGCGCTCCGCTTTCGCATAAGACGGAGAAGTAAAACGCTCTGCTTGGGACAGAGGTTATGCCTGTAATGACGCAAGGCTCGTAGCCCTTCACGCCTGTCAGTCCATGCAGAATGTCCTTCTGCACATAGCCGTAAATATGCTGTGGAACAGAAGCATTCTGCGTGAACATTAGAATACGCTGTCTTTATACACAACTGGCTGACCCAAGTTGAATGTCATTGTCCTCTTGAAGTTACGGAAATCAGTCTTCGCTTGCTTGATTGTGCTGCATCCAGACAGCAATACTGCCAACAGGATGAGCGCGATTTTCATTTCAAAGCGGCTTTAGCTTTGTCCAGCTTCTCAAGGAATGCCGTAATGCTCATGTCACCTTCAAAGAACTCACCGAATGTCGTTAGGTAAGCATCAGTCAAGAGACAAAGAAAGCGAGCCTCGTCCAGTTTCTCTACGATTTGCTTCGGGAACTGGAAGCCTAGTGGAGTGCCGTCTTTATCCTCAAGATTGCTGTCGTTGAGGTCAATTGTCTTCTGAATGCCGTCTGCGATCTCTTTAAGAGATACGATTTGATTTTCTTGTTCCATATTATTTAGCGATTTTGAGCAGGTCTTGCATTGTGTCTTCGTCGAACAGACCAGCTTGGCCGGACTCCTCCAGCTTGTGATGCTGTTTCATGCGGTCATTGATGATAAGGCGGATTGTGGATTGCGTTTCAACCTTCAAGCGGTTGAAAATCTTCACCAGTTTCCCGATGAAGTGGTATTGATCCAACTCTCCCGCACCTCCACCAATGCTCCATTGGCTAGCGAGGATCAGCAGTTCGTCTGTTCCGCCCATGTCCCCTACCCACGAGTTCGCGCCTTTAGGAGTCTTTGCAAGCGGTTCCTTGCCTTGCTCCATGCGGACATGACTGCGAGCTTCTAGGGCCGTCCAGCCTTCTTTGCAGGCTTGCTCTACGAGTTCGATTACCTTCTTGTTGTTGGTCGCCTCATCGTCGCTGTATTTAGAGCAAGCGATCTCGACTGCTACGGTTGGGGAAATCTCGGCGCGATACTTGAGAGGCACACGCTGGGCTGCACGATGCCAGCCGCTGACATGAGAGTAAGACAGCTTGAGAGATGCGGCGATCTGTGTCACAACATTCTCGAAACCGAGTGCGTAAAGGTGTCTGATGCCCTCACCAGCGATCCACATTCCCTTGCTTGACATATCCACACCGAGGCCGATAGCTGCGGCGTAATCCTCTGGGCAAGGGATAACACCAGCTTTCGGAACGAACTGCGTTAGGTTCGCAAAATCATACTTCTCTGCGAGGGCAGTATATCCATTGTGCATACCTGTATTAACGGCTGCCTCAAGGATGCTTTGTTCTGTGCCGAGTTGTGCTTCAGCCTTAACGATACTGAACTTTAATTCCTTCGCGTCGATCTCGCCCCTGTCGTATGCAAGGATGGCGCAGGCTTCTTCAAGCAATTCAAAGTGGTTTGCTGGACTATCCTCGTCGATCTCATCGTCCTGCTCGCAGGTTTTGATGAGCTTGAGTGCCGTCTTAACATCAGTCTTGTGCTTGATGGACAGCATTTCTGCTAAATCCATGCGGGTTATCATGCCTTTCGGGGTATTGAATGACCCCTTGAGTGTTTGTGTCATAGGTATTTAGGTTTTATTTTAGTTTTTTATTCAGGTATTGTTCGACAATAACGCGAACAAGGCCGGAAACTGATCTCTGCTGGGACTTGGCTAGAGTCTCCAGCTTCTTCTTGCAGGTAGCAGGAAGGTAAAGTCCAAGGAAAGTATTGTTGTTATTCAACTTCTTCATTTGTGTGTTCGGCAATAGCCGTTAGCTCAACATAGGTATCCAGCAAATCTTCGTCGTCGAAGTCTGTTGTCTGTTTGCAGTTGTCTCCAGAAATAACCCTGATGTCCCGCTGAAACCCTTCGTGCGGAGTTGCGCGAATGTATTCGACTACTTCATCCTCGTCACGAAAGAACTTGGCGAAGTTGTAATGCTCTAGGTTGAGCGGCTTTGTTAGGACTAGGTATTCCATAGAGTTATTCTTTAGGTAAGTAACTGAATGTATTTCCTCCCGGCACTTCGTTAGGATGCCAGCGATTCCAGTAGTCGTGGAAATCTTGAGTCTTCTGTTCCTCCCGATCCTTCTTGATCTGGAAGTATTCTTCTGGGTCGTCTTCGTATTGTTCGCGTGTGGTCATATAGTTTGTAGGAGTTGGAGGAGGCTGGGGAACCATGAAAAACCAGCCCCCTCCTGTCGCCTATGACAAAGTTAGAATGCTTCTTCCTTCACGCGAGGTTCGGAAACCTTGAGCGAGTAATATGAACCCTGCTCGTTAGTCTTCTGCCATCCAGCAATCTCGTAGTCTTTGCCGTTGACATTGATTTTACCCTTCACATCTGGGTGTTTCTCCTCTTTTTTGTATTTGTTTTTCGAGAGGAATCCGCTGTTTTCTTTAGCCATATTATTGATTTGGTTGGTGTTACTCTGCGATAGCCTTGTAAGCTATGATGTTTTTCTTGATGGCGTCGATGCCATCGAAGAGGAAAAGAGAAGCGGTGTTGTCGCTCATCTTGTAAAAGTCTTTAGCCTTTGCTGGAATGCGCTCGTCTTTAGCGAAGTGACAGGCGCCGATAAACTCCTCGGGAGTGTAACCGAGCTTCATCAACTCTTGGAATAACGCTTGGTGATTCTCTCCGTTGAATTTGGATGCCGTTTCTTTCGCTTTAGGAGCCTCTGCAGCTGGCTTTTCTACTGGCTTGGCTGGCTCTACCTTAACGGCAGGCTTCGGCGATTCTACGGGCCTTTGTGGAGCGTTGTTATTCCGCCCCATTGCTGCCTCCCCATCGTCGTCATCTGGGCAAGCCATGACCATTGCCATTAAAGCGTAGCGGCGAGCATACGAGATGAGACTTCCGATACCTTGTGGGTCTTCCTTTGCAGGCTTCATGTAGGTGGAGGAGCGAATCCATTGACCAGATGAGTGCATGAGTTGTGTTTGCACGAAGTATCCACGCTCGTCGGAGCTTGGAAGTTGAACGATGCTTAGTCCGTTCTTGGTGAGCGATGGCTTTACTGTCTCCCATACATTCGCCAAGCTGGAGTAGGCGGAGCGGAAATAAGGATTTGCTGCATCTTTGTGGACGCTTCCCATTTCAGACTGCGCCTTTGCCAGAGCGGCTGCTAGGGCGTCGATGTTTTCAGATTGCGTGTTCATTGGGCTATAATTCTACTAGGTTTTTCGGTTGTGTCAAAATTATTTTAAGATTTTTTTTCGTATTCCACTCCATCATTCATATCGGAGATGCCGAAATACAGGTTCAGCCGAATCCATCTCTCGGACTTATTGTCCGTAAAGATTGCTGTGAATCCTCCTGTGCCTGCCCATCCACCGCACTCCACGGCATCCTTCATCAATCTCCTTGCTTCCTTGCGTAGCTCGCACTCATCTGGAATTCCATTGGCGCTTGCCCACTTCCAGTCTAGGTGTTGCATGATGGAAGCAACCTTTCCGAACTCGAAAGAGTCCATGATATTGTCCATCTGCTCTTGTATTGCTTGTTCTTTTGTCATTTTGTTTTCGGTTTGTATTTGTTTGCGAACTGCCAGTATTTGCAGACATGGGTGAAGGCTTCGTAGTTTGCGTCTAATGTCTTTTCGTCATACCACGCTTCACCGATCCTGCCGGGTTCTGTTGTGCTGATGTAAAGATTAACGCCTCGCTTCGCTCCTGCGACCTTGGCGTATGCCGCGATCTGCATCGGTTCTTTCGACCAAGGCTCGATGTCGTATTCTGGTTTGGTCTTGCGGCTCTTCAGATCGAAAACATAAAGAACCCCGTCTTTCTCAATGAGTGCGTCCGTTGTGCCAGCGTATCCAACTTCTGGATTAACCAATCGCAATTCATGCTTGAGAAATTTAATTCGGTTATGCTCTGCCCATTTTTTAATTGGAGAAATATATTGATCCATTGCTGAGTCATATTCCTCTCCTTGGAAATGCAACTCTACTGCTCTATGAATCTGTGTGCCGAGGTCTGCTGCTTGCTCTACTTGCTTGAAAGCATCAGTCATAATCCGCGAGCAGTAGTCCTCGTCGCTCTCGTCTTGGTTGCGAGGTAGCGTGAGGCTTGCCATCAAGACCTGCTGTTGTTTCCAGCGGTCTAGTTCTGGAGATGCTAGGCATTTGAAGATCGTCGTAACTGAGGGCAGAAGCGATAGAGCTTTCGCATCTCGCAGTGTTGTAGGGCGCATACCGCCCTTTGATTTGTTTGGAACTTCAAAGACTGCTTTGCCGTTCTTGTCGTAGTAGTGTCCTGTGTCTTTCATTTGTTGCAGAGCGGGCAGAGTTGTGTGTTGGGTTTGCTTGCTTCCTTCCAAGAGCAGCCGATCAAAAATATTGATAAGATGACTAGTAGGATTGCTTCGATCTTGAAAAGCCTGTCGATCATTCGCGGCGAATAGCGGACAGGATGTTGTCCAGTAATAGGACGATCATCAGTTGAAGTGTTAGCCACTCTCTCTTGGTGTAGAGGAGCGTCAGTTGTAGGTGGTATTTCATTGTTGGTATTTGGGTTCACTAGGTATTGAATAATTCGACAGGTTTTCGTTTCGGTCAAGAGAAATTCTTAAAAAAGTTTTTAGAATAATTCCTGCTTGGATTTGATAAACTCGACTAGCCAGCGATCTTCTACGCTTCCGAGGTAGTCACGCTCAATATCGGTCCGGCCTTGCTCTGCGTGGAGCCATGTCCAGAAGTCATCGACCCATCCGTTGGTCTTGATAATATCTACAGGAGTTTCCCTTTGATGTTGCTGAACAAATCTCGTCTCTTGTTTGGCATACCCGCTTGACTCTTGTTTAACAGTAGGCTGCTCATCCTCCCATCTACGCTGATTCAACCATGTTGAAGGGTGAGGAATGAATTGAGGGTCTTTCCAGTTTTTCTTATGCTGCTCTAAAGATGGAAGGACTTCAGACAAGACACATTTATTTTTATTCCATGCCTTCCTTGCTTGAGGCTTCGCTACCTTGCGAGGATAGGAAGAATAGAATGTTTCAAACTCAACATCGGTAGATTGCTCTTCAGTGTTTTGTTCTTCTTTAGTTCTTTCTTTACTATTATAGTATTTAGTAGTTACGGATTTTCCCGATTCGGGATTTTCCGTATCCGGATTTTCCGTATTCGGACTTTCCCCAAATGGACAATCTAATTCTGGGGCATCGTAAACGAAATACTCCCAGCCTCCCGGCTCCGTTCCTGACCTTGGCCTCTTCCAAATGTATTTAGATTCTACAAGTTCTTGAATGCCGTTATACACACTATCTCGACCATCCGTTGAGATGGTTGCCAAGTGTGATACATGAAGCTCCCAGTCGGCAGGCAATGACAATAGATATGTCAAGATTCCTTTAGACTTGAACGAAAGTGTTCTTGAATGCAGGAACTCGTTTGGGACAACGGTGAAGTTTTTAGTTCTCTTCTGACGGAATATATTCTTACTCATATTTTGGAGGGGCCGCCCCTCTCCCCGCAGAAAGACCGATAGAATGTCGGGTGAAGATTTACGGAGAGAGGTGGCGAAATATTTATTGTTCTGATTTAATCTTTCTTTTGCGTCTGTTCTTCACGCAGACGGCTGTATTGCTACAGCGAGATGGACTCTACACTCGGTCGGGGTAGTGTCAAACTTTTGTTTAGGTTTTGTTCTGCACTTCAAGTGTGGCTTGATTTATTTGGCAATTCTTAAACATGAGCGATATTTTTTTGCTGTATAACTCATATCCTTCCTTGAACGGGCCGCGATAAATCTCCTTGCCGTCCTCTATCACAACAAAGACAGACGGCTTGCCGGAATGATCCCAGAATGATTTCAGCATCACTCGCCTTTCTTCTTGAGGAACTGGTATGTCGTAGCAGCCTTCTCAAACTGCTCCCAGCTTGCTGTCCTGTTCTTGCCAGCGCAGAAGAAGAATTGATTCGCGCATTCCTCCCAGTCAGCGGCTAGCTTCTTCGCTTGGTTAAGCTCGGTGATGAGCTTCCATTCTCGGTTCGCGCTGCGTCCAGAGATAGTGTAGTTCTCCTCTAGCTCCGCTTGCAGTCCATCTCTCTGCTCCCGCATCTCTGCTAGAGCTTCGGATAGCCTAGCGAGTTCTCGGTAGGACTCGTTCAGGTCTTTCAGTAGTTGTGAATCATGGTGGCTCATAGGTCGGAATACTCCCGTGCAATAGCGTAGGCTTGCATCAGCTTTTCGTTAGCTAGATCAATCTCGTCTGCGGCATATCCTATATCGTCACGCGTCATATAGATCATTGCAGATTCGATGAACCGCATTGATTCTTCTAGGTAGGTTTTGATCTGATCTTCGGGTTTCATTATTGTTAAACAGTAGTCAGGGTTTCGGAGAGGTTCAGGTCGATATACTCCCGCACAAATTCCTCTGCACGGTCATAGTCCTTGATAAACGAAAGCGTGAGTATTTCTACCTTTGCTCCGTCTGGTTTTCTAATGGCAACACGATTGCCTTCGATGGTTACTTCGCATCCGAGATGGATGAATTTTTTATTCATAGAAATTGAATGTTGACACAACACAATATGTGGCGCAAGCTGATTTCTCAATGAACACACAATACTACATCGAACCTGAATTTGAACCAAACGAAATGTCTGTCGGATATTCTGCGCGACCAGCAGACGAGCCGGAACTGGCGCATCCAAGCCTGCTGTCTATGCAAGAGATTGACTCACTGCGAGAGGAGCTGCGGCATGAGCGATACAAGCGACTGCTTGCGGAGGGCGAGATAGCGCGGATGAAGTTTGAAGAAGTCCGCCCTAGCGATCAATACTTCCTCGGATTTCCGATTCGCAACTACGATTCCAGCGACGACGACTGCCAGCGCACTACTTGGGAAGTCAAGATCGAAGGGATGTGGCATGAGGTTATCACCTGCGGTCTTCGCTTCGACCGGAAAGAAGCAATCGAATCCCTCTGCCAAATCCTCAAAGCAAAAATATGATCGCCTCACAGAGCGGCGATCCAACGGAGCGGTTGTTGCAAGAAATCTTTCAACTGGCGGTTGACGATGTTCGCTATCAGAACCCAACAGCTTGCACGAAGAACGAGCTTCAAGAAACCAAGCGAACAGCAGAAGACTTCTTCAAGACCAAGTTTTATCACGAACTCTGCGACTTGTTCAACCTGCCGTCACACCGAGTAGCCAAGCTGATTCTTTCGCAGAAGAACAGTCGTGTCAGAGAGGAAAAGAAAGATGAACTGTCCTAAGTGCGGAAAGAAGACGAAGATCATCGACAGCAGAGTTGCTGGTGATAGAACAGTAGTCAGCAAAGAACACGAATACACGGGCAGTAAGGTTCGCAGGCGGCATCAATGCAAGTGCGGGATTAGATTCTCCACGATTGAAGTCCTATGCGAAATACTCCCACCTGTATTTCCACCTGAGAATAGATACAGAAAACCTAAACCAAAAACGAAACCAACGAAACCAAAGGCCAAGCCGAACAACGATTGGCTTGAGAGAATAAATAGAAAGCTAGAAGAAGTATGACATACGAAGAATTTGTTTCAGCCCTCGTTAAAGACGGGCATAAGATTAAAGAAGAGATCACACCAGCAGAGTGCCACACTTTGCACATGATTATGGGCATCTGCGGCGAAGCAGGAGAGCTGCTTGATGCGGTGAAAAAGGCTATCATTTACCGCAAGGATTTAGACCTCGTTAATGTAGTCGAGGAACTGGGTGACATTGAATTTTACCTTGAAGGTTTCCGTCAGTCAGTTGGTATTAGTCGGGATGAGACAATTAAAGAGAACATGGACAAGCTGCGGAAGCGTTACGCAAAAATCGCATACACCGATGAGGCCGCTCAAACTCGCGCTGATAAAGCCTGAAAACATATTGCTGATGGCAGTCATAGCAGTGTGTGCTGCATACAAGTTATTTCTTGAATGAATCTATATCCCTTCGTCGGCATGGATGATTCGGGAG
>Ga0315901_10010309_pt1 | contig 10646 bp, 6 predicted proteins | sample LakEriMetagenome_10_FD_203761 | JGI IMG/M metagenome (GOLD analysis project Ga0315901, IMG submission 203761) | Freshwater fungal communities from buoy surface, Lake Erie, Ohio, United States - Buoy 2 MA116 | ecosystem: Environmental > Aquatic > Freshwater > Lake | place: USA: Lake Erie, Ohio...
TTTCGCTTTGGGGCACCTACTACAACGGAAACTGGGGATTGCCGGGCGCCCTCAACAAGGCACAAGCGGATACTTTTCCGCAACAAGCAATTCCCTTTTCAGTACTCAACAACGCATCACTCCAGCGTGAACGCTGGGTTGGAGCTATAAGCCAATCGGGAAAATGGGGTAAAAACTTGGACCATCTGGTTACGATTAATTATCATCATACGGATAAAAAAAACCCGTATGGCACTTCAGCGTTCAACAGCGGATATAAAAACGAAAACTCACAATCACTGAGCGGTCGTGCTATTTTGAATGTGCGCCACGACTGGAAAACCATTCACTTGAAAGGCTCTATAGGCACAGAGTGGCAAACAGAAGCGTATTCAATAATTGAACAGAAAATCAATCTTGGCGAACCACAGGAGTTCAAGTATTATTATGACATTGGTTATCGACAGGCAATGATCTTCGCGCAAAAGGAAGTAAACTGGAAGGATCTATTCTTCGTAACGTGGGGCATGAGCGTAAGCAACAACGAACAGTTCATTCGCGGGCGCAATTCGACAGGCTTTCAGTTCGACACTACTGCCACTTGGGGAAAGACCTTCCTTCCACGTCTTGCAGTTTCCATTCAGCCCATTCAAGGATTATTTCTCTACAGAAGCTATTCTGCAGGGGCAGCCAGCCCAACCGTTTTTGAAATGATTGACCAGGAAAACAACACCTACAATTTATCGCTCTCCTCCGAACGAGGCAACCTACACGAATTGGGCATTAAGCACCGAATCGCCAATGCTCACATTCACTATTCGATAACGGCCTATCAATTTGAAATTACCGACGCCATTCTTCCCTACTCTATAGAGACCTTAGAAGGGGATAATTTGCAGCGTTATCATAATGCGGGATCCACCATCCAGCGCGGAATCGAATGGACGTTCAACTACAATTCCGGAAACGACGTGGATAACACGATTTTTTCATGCTGGAATACGGGCACTCTCAACCGCCATCGTTTCGACTCGTACGAGGTAGACGAATCAACTTTAAATGGCCTCTACATACCGGGCATTCCCATTGCTCAAATGAATACAGGAGCTCAACTTCAGTTAAAAGGTATTTCAGTGGGCTTGATTGACTATTGGATGGATCGTATGCCGATTGATAACGAAAACACTACTTGGACGTCTTCCTATCATATTCTAAACGCATTTGCGGGTTATCGTTTCAACGTATTAAAGCAAGTTGATTGCTCGCTGCAGGGAGGAATCAATAACATTCTGGATGCTTCATACTCGTCTTTTCTAAGCATCAACGGGAATGCGGGAAGGTACTACAACCCTTCGGCACCAAGGAATTTTTTCATTGGGTTCAACATCCGTTACACGCCTTTCAAGCTCTGACGACACTCACGTTTTGCTTTGACATCACTCATAGCTGTGGGTTGGTGAGCAATGAATATTTGCTTCACAAATCAACAATAAAACAGCTATGACAACGGAAACAATTTCATCTACACTCAACATCACATCAGAGAAGAGTTCATGGTTACGCGGCATTGAGTTTTATCAAGACGAAATAAAAATCATGCGCAATAGGCTTAATGAAATCTCATCTAACAATACCGCGCGTGAGGTAAAAAAGAAAGTTGAGCAATTTCAAAATCAATTTGAGGTGCATGAAGAGCAGCTGAACAAGTTGCGACACGCAGTGAAAAGTCATGCTATCCATATTGCCAACGACTATGAAAATCATCATGGACAATTGGAACAAAAGACCATGACTGAGCACGATTCTATGCGTGATGACTACGTCAATACCGAAAAACTATTCAATGAAATGCGACATGAATTCAATCGCTTTCTGAGCAAATACTTATAACCATGTCCAACATACTCCACCCCAAACCCTATCCTGAATCGTTTTATCAGAAGTTGGGCTATCTGTTTTATTCCGTTGCCAATTCGGATAGTCGCGTAAGTCGCGATGAGATACAAGCACTTCAGCAAATCATCCGAGAGGATTGGCTTGAACTCGATAACGATAGTGATGCCTACGGTTCTGACACCGCTTATCAAATTCACATCATATTCGATTTCCTTCGGGAAAAAGAGTACGACGCAGAAAACGCTTACAACGTATTTGTGCGTTATTTCAAAGAACATCTCTACTTGTTTACCGATGAAATAATTGACCGCATATTTCACTCGGCCCATCGAATCGCTGAGAGTCTGAACGGACGAAATAAATCGGAAGTACTCGCTCTATCAAGACTTCATCTTCTACTGGGAAAGGAAAAACAGATTGTATGACCTAGCCTAACAATGAGAAAAGGCCTGAGCATCTGCTCAGGCCTTTCTCATTTTAAAAGCAAATTTTCTTAATTCGATTCGTATTCCAGATTAACGGTGATGCTTGCCGTTTTATTCTTGGAAGAAGTGTTGAAAGATCCTCCCCATGAATAATCTTCCGCTGAATTCTGACCCACAATTTGGAAAACTCCCATATCAGCTTTTTTCAGCGCGCCCAAATGACCCCCGGCATTGTCTGCAATCTTCTCAGCTCTCACTTGAGCGTCTTTCGTTGCTTCCGCAATCATTTCGATTTTCAACTCAGCCAGCTTCGTGTAGTAGTAGTTGGGATTGTTGGAGTAAAACTCAATTCCCGAGTTGATAAGCTCCGTCACATTGCGCGATATCTCTTCTACCTTTTCTACTTCGTTCGATTCAATCTGTACACTTTGCTGCAAACGATAACCCGTGAAAATGGAGCTTACCTGGTTACCGTCATCGTCGTATCGGTTGTCGAACTGTTGCTCAGTATCGATAGCAGAAAAAATGAGCTTGTCTGAAGGTATTCCCTTACCTACGAGATACGCTTGAATGGCTTCGCGCGCAGCGCCCAATTCGGCATAAGCCAATTTCAAATCCAGGTTCTTTTTGTGAAACGATCCACTCCATACGATTAGGTCGGAAGTGAAATCCTTGCTGCCAAGACCCGTTACAGAAATACTATCATTTCCCTTGTTACGGTTGAGATAGGCATTTGATAACAAATAGGCAGAGCCCAACACTGCGACAGCAATGATGAGCGAAGAGAGGTGTGTTTTATTCATGGTATAAAAAAATCCGGACAACTTAACCGGTCGGGTTCAATGATAGATTGCTTGCCGACGAAGATAAGTTGTCCGGATGGAAACTGAAACTTCTGAATCTTATTGCTTCACCACAGGAAGGGTTTCTACATTGCCTTCTGTTGCTACCTGTATAGTGTAAATACCGGGTGCCCAATTGCGGCTATCGAATGTCCAATTGTTCGAACCCGAAGCCACATTCACCGAGCGCTCTTCAACGATGCTGCCTAGTGCATTCAACACACGCAAGGTTGCCTTCGATGCTTGCATGCTATTCATGCGCACAGAGATGGTTTCTTGAAAAGGAACCGGGAAAGCAGTTAACACGTATGCATTTTCGTTGGCCTCACCCACAGAAACGTTCGCTGCTACAGGCAACACAATATTGTCTACCCAGCACGCATCACTACCGGCTGCTACCGTGAAATCCTTCGCATAGCGCCAGCGTAAATTGTGGCTACCTGCCGTGAGCGGATAAGATACTTCGGTCCAATCGTTTTCGCCGCTCCATGCTCCCTGCTCCACGTTGTCAATTAAGAACGATAAGAAATCATAACCGTCTTCTGTACTTGTCTTGAAGCTGAACGACATGTCAAACTGTGCTGCCGAATTCACAACGATGTACATGGTTGAAAGATCATTGTCGTTGATGGCACCGCTTTGCATACTATAGGTTCCCTCGTATGCTTCTGTACTGGTTACAAACCAATCAGCATCACCTGAATATGACCAGTTATAAGAATTGTCATCGCCGGTTTCCCAGTCCTCAATGTTTTGGTTAGCAGTGACACCTTCTTCACAATTGTTTCCGTAATAATCAGATGTAATAGCAAGCAACAGGTCAATCGCTACAGCATCCGTAATTGTTCCATCTACCGAAATGTAAAACTCGGCATTCACCGTTTGGCCTGGTTGAATAATGCCAAGGTTAGCGGGTGACATTCCGATTGCGATACCGGCCACTGATGTTGACAGAGCCGCATTTACAGAAATCGCCGTAGCCGCATGACCATTGTTGGTAACAGGGAACGTGATGTATACGGTTTCTCCGCCATCGATTCTTCCATTACCATTGCCTTGCGAATCATTGAGGGTGTAAGTACCCACGCAATCGAACTGTGGCGCCTGGATGGTCACCGGAATATTGCTGCTCCAAGTATTTCCCGCACCATCGGTGTAAGTAACTACAAACGTCACCACGGTTTGATCGGCGATGTATCCGTTGATGTGAAAAGAGAATGCGCTGCTTACTTCAAAGCTCGCTCCTGCAGCGATGTTGCCGAAGTTGTGCGTATTGTCGTCGATTACAATAGCCGAATTATCGCAGGTAACAACTGCACTCACATTATTTGCCGCTGCAATACCGATGTTCTCCGCGTTGATGTTCAACCCAAGTTGCTCGTTGTAATCGGCAAGTCCGTTACCATTGCCTGTTGCATCGTTGATACCGGTAGCATTGCCAACCACATACGGTCCATCTGCAGGAGTAACCGGAACAAGCGCCTGGTAAGGAATTGTATTGAATGATGTGGCTGTTATCAGAATATCTCCCGGTTCAACAACCGCCGAGAAATTGAGCGTAACCTGTCCGCCATTGATCACCTGTGCGTCGAGGATTTCACCGTTGAAGGATGCACAAATCATGGCATCCTCTGTCGGGCAACTCACCGTCATAGAAGTTACACCCATGATGGCTCCGGCCGGATGAGATACCACAAGTTGAGTAGGCATGGCAGTGCGCAACTGGATGGATGGGTCTGCCATGACAATCCAGGTGTCGGTCATTTCATCTCCGTCAACACCGTAATTGTCGCTCATACTTGCACAACCGTGGTAGTGGATACTTCCAACGGTGTGACGCGTTTCGATACCCGCTGTTTCAGCAATTATCTTGTTCATCTCATCTTGTGCTTCCATCGGAGGAGCCCAACTTTGATATACAGAGCTGAACGCTCCACCGATACCGCCGGTCAAATTATTCGCCGATGGACTCTTCACCCACGCCTCTCCAAACGTATCACCTGTGTCATCGTCATCATCGTAATCACCGGTGCAACATCCCACCACGATGAAGTATGGATAACGACCGTTGTTCTGAAGTTGGTTGATTTGTGTGTTGGTATAGCTGCCTGTAACGATCAGCGTATGAGCTCCGTGACCCGTATAATTAATCAATGAACAACCGCTTTCAATCACCTCAGTGAGTGAGGATGATGAAGGGCTTCCGCCTGCATCGGCAGTAATACCTCCGCTTGGTGAACTAGCTGTCTGTCCACCGTCATATTTCTCCCATACCTCGTTGTAGGTAAAACTTAGCAAGTCTTCCTTGATACCATTTTGATGCTGCCAATCAGCCTCGTTATCATCACCAATTCCATCCCCTTCATTGGAACCAATACCCATTGCAACCGAGAACCAATCCAATGCTGTATTCGGATTGCGCTCGTACTCGAGTGTTTTCTGAATCAAGGCAGGCAACTCATTTTCATTGTGCACCAAGAAGTGCCCTACAAATAAATCGGCGTAGCTATCGTTGCCGACAGTATATCCGTAGCAAGCATCGCAATAACCCTGTCCGCTCGGATAATTCACCAATCGCACGGGAACTTGGTCTTCATCACCAACCAGAACTAAATAAGTCAACCCATTCGTTTCGTAGTAATTGCGAACATAATCTTCAATGGCAGTTACAGAATTGATTTCGGCAACATCCACCACTTCAACCGGGATTCCCTTTTCCTTCTTCCATTGAATCCATGGCTCGAGTTCCTCCAAATATTCCGCATCGGTAATCACCAGCATGTTGCCCAATTCACCTACCTGATCATAACGTGAGCTGTTTTCTGTGTAGTTGAGGAAGTGTGCTTTGTAAACTTCTTGCATGGGAAGTTGAGTGCGCTGGGAAACGTTCGCCGGTAGCGGATTCTCACCTTGCTGACCAGTCGATGCAACGGTAACATCGATGGAACTGTACACACGCAACACATGCGTTACAGGGTTGTATTGCACCGGGTAGAAATGAATGCTCTGTCCGCGGAACTGATGCTGCACATACGGGTCGCCCAACGAAGCGAGCTTGCCGGGATAAAACTCATTCTGCGAATACACGGCTCCTTCCTGGTAGGGAACGGTTGCCGGGTCGATGGTGCGCAACAGATTTCCTTTCGATGGACGCATGTAAACGTCCTGGAATTCTTCGAATACCGCATGTGTCACGGTTACCATCATTTCGCGTGTGTCATCCACAATGAGGGCTTCAGTAAGTTTGTGAACTTGAGGAGCGCCTACCTTCAAAACAGGTGTCGACTCTTCAAAATTGATGTCGGTGTAAATACCGTCGTGGCTAACGGTGTAGTCTTCCATGGTGCACGACAGCAGCACACTGCTGCCTTCCTGACCTACCACCTGGATGTTGGTTTGTGACCATGAAGCGCTGGTGATTAAAGCGCCGCATAGCAAAGAGTAAAATGATTTCATTCGGTTTATGGTTGATTAATCAATGAGGTTTCGCAATTCTAAAACTAGTGCCCGTTGGGGTCTTCAGGATAAATATACCGCCCGGCAAGTCACTCATGGAAATACGATGGGTACTTTCAGTCTTAAACTCCGAGGCAATACACTTTCCTGATACATCATACAAATAAACAGGCCCCATCATTGGGCCGGTATAAAGAATTTCGTTGGATTGGGTGATAACCGATTCAAGTTCATTCAAACGTGGTGAAATACTCAGAGCAGTTGTGTTGAAGAAAAAATAAGCATCGGTATAGTTCAAGGGCTCACCTGTTGGATAAATCAGGAAGTGAAGCATGCCCGAACCGGGAGTTAAAAACGGATTCACAATCATGCGAAGGTTTCCCTGCGCCCCGGGAGCAACCCCATTCATGTCGCCATAATTGGGAAGGCCCGTGTAGCAATGCTGATAGTCGCACGCCTGAATGTCCCATTCTTCCGGGCACGTATTACCCACTAAACGCCAAGTGATGTAAGCCGAATCTTGTAAATCATGGCCGATGTACATGTAATGCTCAGTGTACATATCCATTTCCAGTGTGCCGTAATACTCCGAACCGGGCACGAATGAATAATTCTGAGCTGTTGCCAACAGGTTGCAGGCAATGACATAAGCAGTAACAATTATTGACTTTAGCATATACCAAAGTAATACAATTCAACCTATACAAACCCTATGAATTTTGGATTATTCTTGGATAGAAACTACGCTCCCAAATTGAACACCTCGCCTACCCGAACGCCCTTTTCCGTATCTATCAGCGTGGAGCACTCATGAATAGGGTCATGCTCATACACCAGCACAAATTGCTCATCGACCGCCCTACGAAGGAAACGTGCCTTTTCGTCCATGGTGATGAGTGGGCGTGTGTCGTATCCCATCACGTAAGCTAAAGGAATGTGCCCTATCGACGGAAGCAAATCGGCCATGAAGCAGTACTTGCGTCCGTTCCATTCGATAAGCGGCAGCATCATGCTGTCGGTATGTCCATCAACGAAAATCACTTCAAATCCCAGCGGCGTCATGCAGCAATCCGATGTTCGCTCGATGAATTTCAACTGTCCACTTTCTTGAATGGGAAGGATGTTTTCAGACAGGAAACTGGCCTTCTCGCGTGGGTTTGGTTTTGTTGCCCACTGCCAATGACGCTCGTTGGTCCAGAAATGTGCATTGGGAAACGCGGAACGAAATTGTCCACTCGTCTTATCCAGTTCAATAGCACCACCGCAATGATCGAAGTGGAGGTGCGTAAGAAATACATCGGTGATATCGGAGCGGTGAAAGCCGAGGCGTTCCAACGATTTGTCGAGTGTTGCATCACCGTGGAGGTAATAGTGCGAAAAGAACTTCTCGCTTTGCTTGTTGCCAATACCGGTGTCGATCAACGTGAGACGCTTTCCATCTTCCACTAGCAGGCAACGCATAGCCATATCGATGAGGTTGTTGCTATCGGCAGGATTTGTTTTTTGCCAAATACTCTTGGGTACCACGCCAAACATGGCGCCGCCGTCGAGCTTGAAATGACCGGTTTCGATGGAGTGAAGTTTCATGGGGCGAAGATAAGGGGGACTGGGGACTGGGGACTGAGGACTGAGGACGGGAGACGGAGGACGGGGGACTCATTTACTTTCTCGCTTTGGGATTGAAAAGGTAGAGAGTGGATTGTATCAACTACAGCAATTTTGAGATGCAAAGAGTGAAGTGTTTTTTGTCGTAACGAACAAATTCATCCATGTATTAAATAATACCTTCGCGTGCGATTAACCCATATCCATTCTTATGAAGTCAAGCATACTCATTCTCATTTGTCTTTGCATTTCACTCGATTTCTTTGCTCAGTGCGATCAACCGGGTGTTTTCTGTCAGACCGATACCCTTCACTACTCATGCTCTGGAACCCTCATGGATGCCGGTGGAAATGGTCCTTATCCCGACATCTCCTCTATGCTAACGATTTGTCCGGACGCTGCCGGTTTGCGTTCTCAGATTTTCTTCACTGAATTTGATTTGCAGCCGGGAATCGATGGACAGGGAGCACATAAGCTTTACATCTATGACGGGCCGAATACTTCCTCTCCCCTTCTGGGTGTTTTCGAAGCTAACGAATTGGCAGGAGTAACACTATCAGCAACCAACATCAATATCAATGGTTGCCTTCTTCTTCTTTTTGACGTCGAGAACACTCCAAATCAAGGACATTCCGGATGGTCTGCATCGGTATCATGTGTTGAACCTTGCACACCACCAAGTATTTCATTTACTACAAACGCTACTGCCCAGGACCAGGGTCTTCATCTTTTTTGTGATGGCGACGTGGTTGAACTAGATGCATCGAGCTCATCCGCTGCACCCGGACATACCATTAGTTCATATGCTTTCAACTTCGATGATGGTTCACCAATTGAAAATATGGCAACTGTGATTCATAGCTACAATTATCCGCAGATATTCGAAGTCGAACTAACCGTTACCGACGATGTTGGATGTGTTTCCGATACGGTCATATCGGTTGGCATGCTCGCCCCTGCTCAAATCAACTTGCCCGATGTAAATGCGATATGTACCGGTGGCGACTCGTTGCTGGTTGCGGAATATGCCCCACAATCCATATCCAACATACCACTAAACATTAATCCCGACACTCTTTTTCTCGCTGATGGCGCCGGATTTAGTTTCACGAGTACGATACACGTCGAAAATTTCGATGATGGTGAAACGATTACATCATGCGACCAATTCAATTCCATCTTGGTGAATATGGAGCACAGCTACATGGGAGATTTGAATATCGCCCTGGAATGCCCCTCAGGTATTCAGGTCAATTTGGTAACACACGGAATTAACGGAGGTGGGGCAACTTACCTAGGATTGCCCTTTGATTTTGATACCTCGGAAGTGGGCACGGGTTGGGATTATTCCTGGAGCCCCGATGCGGAAAATGGCACATGGGGCGAAGGAGTAAGTGCCGGCAACACGATTCCAACTAATAATGATTGGCCTTCATTTTCATTAATCCCCGGTAACTACTCATCGCAGGATGATCTATGCAACTTCATCGGTTGTCCCTTCAACGGTACCTGGACACTGATTATAACCGACAACTTTGCATCCGATAACGGATATCTTTTCAATTGGTCGGTGGACCTCGAGGGAAGTCTGAATGGTGTGACACCGATTTACTACACACCATCCATCGATGCAGGAATTACCGGTTCCTATTGGAGTGGTGCTGCAATTGAAACTATTACTGCGGATGGAGACAGCATAACCATCAACACCAATTTGGAAGGTGTTGTTGAGTTAAACTACACCACCATCGACAACGTAGGTTGTGCTACATCCGAATCAATGGAAGTGTCGGTTACCTCCGATTTTTTCGATATCATATTGGAGGACACCTTGTTTTACGACTTTTCTGTTTTTCCTCAAATGCCTTACGTAAATGCCTATCTCACGAATTGGGCATTGGAAGCGGGAGCGCAGTGGGAATGGTGGCCTGGCGATGGTCTGCAATTCCCCAATAGTCCGTTCACTTTTGTTTCGATTCCGAATGACAACGAATACTATGTTGTCAACGTGCAGAATCCTTCTTATTCCGGCTGCAGCAATACCGACACGATTTATCTTGCTCTTCCAGATATTCAACTTGGAGGCTACATTTTTCTCGATAGTAATGAGAACGGCATTTTTGATAGTGATGAACAAGCGCTTCCGAATTTCCCCTTTTCACTGGCCGACAATCAATACAATTCTTTCAGCGACCAAACAGGTGCCTACTTCGCATTCACAGACAATGGAGGAATTGGCATTTCTCTGTTAATCGACAACAATCTCTGGACCCCTACAACTTCGACCACATTCAGCCCTGATTTAACAAGCGGACAATCCGTTTACAACTTCAACTTCGGGGTCATACCCAGCAATACTCCTACAACGGTGGTAGGTGGCTATATATCTGTACCAAATGCACTTTGCATCCAGAACAACACTCAAATCATTAGCATTACGAAC
>Ga0315901_10010313_pt1 | contig 10643 bp, 13 predicted proteins | sample LakEriMetagenome_10_FD_203761 | JGI IMG/M metagenome (GOLD analysis project Ga0315901, IMG submission 203761) | Freshwater fungal communities from buoy surface, Lake Erie, Ohio, United States - Buoy 2 MA116 | ecosystem: Environmental > Aquatic > Freshwater > Lake | place: USA: Lake Erie, Ohio...
CGGAGGAGGGGAGTTCGGCGCCGCGTTCGGCGAACTGCGCGGAGGTGAGGCGATTGCCAGCTTTGCTGGAGCAGCAACCTGAGCTCAGGTCTGCGTACGGCCGGCTGCAAATTGCTTCAGTTTCGGCGCTTCGGCATGTGCCTCGATCAGCAACTGGTCCCAGCCACCCGGAGGATGGCCGTTTTCCAGCATCTTGCGAAACACGCGGTAGGCGTCGCCGCTGCTTTCGTAGGCGCGCTTGGTGTCCTCGTCATTGACCCACGCGAGCACGATCACCTTGCTCGGCGCGTGGTAGCGGAAGAACAGCCGGTATTGCTGGAAGAACTTGGCACGGAACCAGTGCTTGTGATCTTCACCGAGGGTGTTGCCTTGCCGGTACTCCGGTCGCGCTGGGTCTTGTGGGATCACATCAAACGCCAGCCGAGTGATCGCCGCCAGACGCTTAGTCGCGTTCTTGCCCGTGTACCCGACTGGGTCCTTATGCCTGAGGGATTCGACCTGCCGAGCCAGAGCTTCGAGTTGGGCCATGAACAGCGGGTGAGCGAAGACCGTCCAGCCGTGAATGACCAGTGGAGCGGGGTTGCCCGCTGTCATTCATCATCCGACGACAGGGCTGCGTCGAGATCGACCTCAACGCCGCTGGTGAGTGCTTGGACGCGCTGTACCAAAGCCGCATCGATGGCTTTCAAGCGCTCCGGATGGCTGGCCATGTCACCTGCCAAGAAGCCGAGAAATTGGCCGAGTACCGGGTCGTGTTCCTCCGAGGGTTCGGCTCGCGACAACACGACCTCGCCGCCAGGGCGAATCGTGTAATGGATCTTGTCGCGCTTGCCCAGTTGGAGGGCTCGGCGCACGGTTTCCGGCACCGTGGTCTGGTATCGGTCGGTCAGCGTGGACTGGACTTCGAGGGTGGCAGCCATGTCGCCTTCAGTTTTGGGAGAGGTACTGGCCCAAATGGTAATGCAGAAGCCTTGTATTGGCAATGCATCTGCATTGCCAGTGTTGATGCTTCACCGTGCGGCGCGATGGAATTCAGACCGTCAGGGCTCGTTCAAGGTGGCGCAATGCAAACCGCCGCCATACCAGTTCAAGCCGATCGCGTCGATGAACACGATGCGCTTGCCCGGGAAGGCATCTGCGAACAGCTTTTCGACGCGCGCTTGTCGCTCGAGTGGTGTGCCGTGGGGCAGGTAATCGGGCAACAACACCAAACCGGGCGCGATGACGAAGTTCAGGTAGCTGGCTACCGCCATCTGCAGCAGCACATCTCCAGCCTTGCGCCCTTCGCCAGGCGGGAAATCAGCCGTACGCCATTGTTCGCTCCAGTTGGTATCCGCATCGTCGCGTAACACCACTTCGCGCTGGATGGGGCGCGGCATCGGGATCTTGATGAGCTTCAGGCGCTCGCCTTTGGCATTGCCGGAGGCTTGCAGTAGCGCGAGGTTCTTCTCCATGCGCTGGCGCGTCAAACGGGCGACCGGATGCTGATTGGCATCCTCGTCTTCCGGCCATGCGAGCAGCACCGTGCGGGCGTCGGCAAAACGGACAAACTCGTCGGTGTGGCCGCCGGTGCCCCAACCAACGTGTTGGGCGGTGATGCTGGCGCGCATCTGTGGATCTTCAGCCAAGCCCTCAGCCACCCAGATAACGTGACGCACGCCAGGCAAGCGCCTGAGTGAATTCTCGAGCTGGGCTCGGCTGCGGCCAGGGTTGCGTTGGCGCAAGAAGGCTTCGTTGGCGATCAGGGTACCTTCGCCGTTGCTTTCCAAGGCACCACCCTCAAGCGCGACGTCGCTGTCGAAAGTGCGGCCAGCACGAGCCGCACCGCCCGCAGGGCTGGATTGGCGGCGGAGTTCGCGCCCCATCGCCGCATCCAAGCCCTCGCGCAAGGCATCGAACTTGGGTGTGCAACTGGCCACTGCTCTTGCGTCACCCGCATGGCGCCGGGCGCACCAACCCGCGGTGCCGTAGTGGCTCCAACGAAAGTTCACGGCTCCTACCTCGCCCTTGGAGCCTTGCGCCAATACGGTGGCATCGCGAATAAAGAAAAACACTCCGGGCGTTTGCGCCCAACGCAGAGTGCCAGGCACGATGCCGGCGTCCCGCAAGCTTGCCAAAGCAACGGTCTGGTCCCGAGCGTTCGCCACCCAGATCCCCACGGGGACCTGTGCCGATTGCAAGGTGCGAATCAGCGTCAAGGTCAAGGCTTCATGCCCGCCACCAAAGCCCAACCAGATGCGTTTGCCAGGCTCATGGCCGCCTGGGATGCGCCAGCCTGTGGCACTGCGGCTGACGGGCTGCTGCGCGTGTGCCAGCGGCATGGCCATCGCCAAGGCCTGAGCCGCTGTCAGACGGAGCAGTTCCCGGCGGCTTTGTGCTTGGATGGGGGCGAAAGCGCTGGGGGCTGTCATCGAAACTCGGAGTCACGGCGCGAATGCCACCGCGAACTGGACGACGCCGAAGCAATCCATCGTCAATCCACGGCGGCCACCACTTCGATCTCCAACATCAGGTCCTCGTGCACCAGTGCCGGCGTTGCCACCAGCGTGCTCGCGGGCAGGTGCTGGCCCAGGTGTTTCGCCCGGACGGCGCGAAAGGCCTGCAGACGCGATGACGTCAGGTCGCGCATGTAGATGTTCATCTTGACCACATGCTCGAGCGTGGCGCCGGAGGCAGCCAGCGCCACCTTCAGGTTGTGGAAGACCTGCTCGGCCTGCTCGGCCATGGTCTGACCGACCACATGGCCCTGTTCGTCGAAGGCCACCTGTCCCGATACGAACACCAGCCTGCCGCTGGTGACGGTGGCGACATGGGAATAGTTGCCTCGTGACAGGCCTGCGGGATTCGTGAACTGCGTTGCCATGGTGTCTCCTCTCTGCGCGTCTTGGTACCGGCCCACTGGCGGATCGGCTTCAGTTCGAGCTCATCGAGGGATTCTCCACACCGGCTGCACGATAGCAACTCGGATCACGGTCACCCCCGTTTGCTCTGCGTCCTGCCCCTCCTGGCGCAGACACCGGGGCCGCTGCGCGGGACCTACTCGGGCGGATGTTTGTGAGGTGAGTGGCCGTTCAAATCGGGCCACCTTCAGTGGTAATCGTCTTCCAGCTGATGACGTACCGCCAGAATTTGAACCAGCGTTGAACCCACGATCTCGTAGAGGGCCACGTAGCCTGTGGAGCCGAAGGGGATCAGCAACTCTCGCAGGAAGGGGCTGTCGCCGGCCTTGCGATAGGCAAACGGCGCACGGCTGAGACCTCGTTCCACTGCTTCGCGAATGGCATCGACGGCCTTTTGTGCTGCGTCGAAGTCCTCCGGTGTTCTGGCCCTCTCCAGCAAGAAGTCGAAAAGGCGGAGCAAGTCCTCCTGCGCCGCCTGGGCGTACCGGACTTCGAACACGAGGCTCAGCCCAGGACTGATTTGCGCCTCGCGTCCAGGCGGCGCTGCAGTTCGGAATGAACGGCTTCAGCCGAGTGCGTGACACCCGTGCGCTGCACCTCCTCACGTGCGCGAAGCCCTCGAGCAATGAACTCGTGTTGCAGGCGACGGCGCTGGATGGTCTCGCGAACCGACGTCTCGATCAAGCTGGTCAGCGTCTCACCTTCTCGCAGCACGCTCTCGGCAGCATCACGCAAAGCGGGCTCAACCCGCAGTGATGGGAAAGTGGCGGTCTTCATGGGTTGCGTTGCAATTGCGTTTCGATGGGAGATTGTCGCTGAACCGCTCCAGGCTTTGAGCAGGTTCCAACTCTTGAGATGATGCATTGAGCGTGGGTCTGCCGAGGTCATGGGCGCGTGTTCAAGGGCAGGTTCTGTGCGGGCAGGCGGCCCACAATGCCGGCATGCTGAATGCATCGAACATGCAAGCCACTGGCGCGGCGCCGCAGATGCCTCGGTTCGCGCAGTTGTCCGAGGGTCTGCGGCGGGAAGACTTCGCTGCGGTCCCCGCAGATTGGGAGCTGCTGATCACGGACATCGAAGGCTCGGGCCAGGCCATTGAGAAGGGCCGTTACAAGATGGTCAACGCCCTTGGTGCCGCCTGCATCATTGCGGCCTGCAACGCCGCCGGGCGCGATGACCTGCCCTACGTTTTTGGCGGCGATGGCGCCAGCCTGTTGGCGCCACCAGAGTTGGCGCCGCGCATCGAGGCGGCGCTGACGAGCCTCCAGGCGCATGCGCACCACGCGCTGGGGCTGAGCATGCGCGTCGGGCGGGTGTCGATCGCACAGATCCGCGCAGCCGGCGCCGACGTGCGCCTGGGCTGGCGCGACCGCAGCGACGCACCGCCTTGGGCCTGCCTGGTGGGCGGTGGGCTGCGGTGGGCCGATGCCTGGATGAAGTCCCGGCCGCTTGCTCCATCCTCGACTGAGAGGTCGTCCACCATCGCAGATGAGGCCGCCTGCAGCCTGGATGGCCCGGAATGCCGCTGGAACGACATCCCAAGCCGCCACGGGCGCATCGTCAGCCTGTTGGTCGAGCCCCAGAACGGCGACCCGCGTGTGCTGGCGCCGGTGGCGGCCTGGATCGAAGCGCTGGGCGAGGCCGCGCTGCCGCCCTCGGCCCACCCGATGCCCATCGCCTGGCCGCCGCGCCACCTGGCGGTGGAGAGCCGCCTGCGCAGCCGCTCCCGCTGGGCCTGGCGCTGGCGCTGGTGGGGCTTGCTGTCCTTCACGGCCCTGCTGTGGCCCCTGATGCGAGCCACGGTGGGGCGCCCTGACAGCGCAGCCGGGCGCTACACACGCTCGCTGGCGGCGCACGCCGATCACTTGAAGCTCGATGACGGCCTGCGGGCGGTGATCGACCTCGACGGGCAACAGATGCTCGAACTGCGTTTGCTGCTGGATGACCTGGAGCAGCGCGGCGACATCCTCTACGGCTGGCATGACAGTGACCGGGCGTTGATGACCTGCTTTGTGCGCTCGCTGTCGCAGCATGCCCACTTCATCGATGCAGGTGACGGCGGGTATGCCAAGGCCGCCGCGCAGCTCAAGGCGAAGAGATCGACCGCACGGCCGCAGCACGAGCAGGCCGGCTAGGCGAGGCGGGTTGACTCCGCCACCGAGCGCTGAAGTCCTTCTTCTGTTGACTTGCGAGCCAGTCCGCTTGAGGACAATCGGCCCCAGTCGCCTCATCATGCCCGCCCCCAAACCCGAAGTCTGGTGCGCCAGCACCGCTGATGCCCCCGTGGTCGTGCTCACCATTCCTGGTGTGCTGGACCGCACGCGTGTGTTTGATGTGGACGTGCAGCTGCGGGTGCGGGTGCCAGCAGCCGCGCGCAAACCCGAGTTCGCGCTGAGCCTGGAGATGGATGGCGCAAGGCAGTGGAGCCGCTCCATCGAGGCCAGCAGTCCCGGCGAGACGGACAGCCTGGACTATCACTGCCGACTGACGCTGGCCACCGGGCGTGAAAGCCGCTTGCGGGCGCGAGCGGCGCTGGGCCCCTGCGTGCTGCTGGGCTTGAGCCTGACGGCTGTGGAGGATCTCCCATGAGAGTGTGTCGCCAGCGGTTAGGAGTGACGGTGGCTGCGATGATGGTCCTGGTCGGTTTTGGTTTGGCCGTTGCGTCCACACCCAGCCAGGCCCAGGCCATTCACCTGAGCCGGCAGACGCTGCAGGCCCAGGTGGAGAAAGCGTTTCCCAAGAACCGGCGTGGTGTGGAGTTGTCGCAGCCAGAACTGCAGCTGGAGGGCGCCCGCGAGGTCCTGCAGCTGTGCGGTCAGTGGTTGCACATGGCCACCCAGGCGGCAGGGACGTTCTGCGCCGAGTCTCGGTTGCAGTGGAACAAGGAGCCGGCCACGGTGTCCCTGGCCGCGGTGCAGTTGCGCAGCCTGGCCTTGGCCGACGGGCGGCAACTGCCGCAACCCCTTCTGCAGGCTTTGAACCTGGCCATGCCTCTGCTGGTGGATGGCACGGTGGTCTACACCGCATCCGGGTTCGTCGGTTGGGCCGTGAAGGACCTGCGCGTGCAGCAAGACCGGCTGCGGATCGAGTTCTGACCGCATGGCCTCCGCCCGCTACCTGCCTGAGATCGACCCGGGGCGCTGCACTGGCTGCGGGCGTTGCATTGCCGCCTGCGCGCCGCATGTGCTGGTGCTGGAGCGCGTCGGTTGGGATAAACGGTCGCAGCTTGTGGATGCCCAAGCCTGCACGGGATGCCACCACTGCGCCTGGCGCTGCCCCTTCGAGGCCATCACGATGGTGAAGAACACGCAAGCGGTCTCCCTAGAATCCCGCCTCCCCTCTGAATCGACCTTGTCCACCACCCGTCAACCGGGACACCCTCCATGACCGAAACCACGCCGAACCCCAGCGCCGAAGTCACTTCCACCGAAGCTGCTGCCGCAGCGCCGGCGCCCGCGCTGCCCGATCGCCTGTCCATCGACCCGCGCAGCCCGCACTTTGCGCAAGACCTGCTGGAGCGCGGCATCACCATCTTGTTCAATGGCAAGGAGCGCTTTGACGTGGAGGAGTACTGCCTGAGCGAAGGTTGGATCAAGGTGCCGGTGGGCAAGACGGTGGACCGGCGCGGCCGGCCGCTGCTCATCAAGCTCAAGGGCCAGGTGCAGGCGAGCGTGCGCTAAGTCCCTATGCTCAAGTCCTTCACCTGCTATCGCATTCAAGAGGGCTGGCAAGCCCCCGACTTCCACACCCTTTCAGACGCCCTAGGGCGCACCATCTTCCGCCCCTGCGGGCCTACCGAGCGCCGCACCTCGGGCTGGGTGCCGCCCCGCGGCGTAGAACACGGCCCGCTGTTGGAGAGCGTGGGTGGCCAGTGGTTGATGACGCTCATGAGCGAGACCCGCCAGCTGCCGGCCTCCGCAGTGCGTGCGGAGCTGGACCTGCGGCTGGACGCCGTGGAAGCGCAGATCGGCCGCCGCCCCCGGGGCAAGGCCAAGCGCGAGATGAAGGAGCAGGTGGAGCACGAGCTGATGCCGCGCGCCTTCACGCGCAAGGCCGCCGTCACGGTTTGGATCGACCCGCGCAGCCGCATGCTGGTGCTGGGCACGCCCAGCGCCAAGGTGGCCGATCTGGTGGTGGCCGAGCTGTTGACCGTCTTTGAGGACCGCCTGCCCTTGGCGCCGCTGCACACGGCGCAGTCCCCGGCGGGCGCCATGGCAGCCTGGCTGGCCTCACGCGAGGCGCCTGCTGGCTTCACCATCGATCAGGAGTGCGAGCTGCGCCAGGCCGACGACACCCGCGCCACCGTCAAGTACACACGCCACACGCTGGACACTGACGAGGTGGGCCAGCACCTGCAGCTGGGCAAGATGCCCGCCTACCTGGCCATGACCTGGGCCGACCGCGTGGCCTTCGTCTTGACCGACGAGCTCAAGATCAAGCGCGTGAAGTTCCTGGACGTGGACTCGCCCTCTGCGCCTGGCGCGGCCGGTGATGGCGAGGACGACAGCTTCGATGCCCAAGCGGCTCTGGCCACAGGCGAGCTCTCCCAGCTGATGGGAGACCTGCTCGATGCGTTAGGGGGTGAGCGGCCTCCGGGTCAACCGTCGGGCGCCTGAGCGCCGGGCCCGTCAGCAGCCTTTTTGCTGGGTCAGATTCCCCATTTCTGTGAATTTGGGTGTCAATTTGGTGCGTCCGTACTTGAGTGAGGAGTTCTCTCACGCACACAATCCGGACGTTTGCTTCGGCGAGTTACCTGTTCATTGAGAGCTTTCCATGTCATTTCTCCAGCGTCTGAAGATCGGTCCGCGTCTGGCCCTGGCCTTCCTGATCCCCATCGCCTTGCTGGTGGTCAATGGGCTGATCGGCGTGCAAAGCCTGAAGTCGGTGCACAACGGCCTGACCACGGTCTACAACGACCGCGTGGTGCCGCTGCGCCAGCTGAAGGTGATTGCCGACGCCTACGCGGTCAACGTGATCGACGCCGTGAACAAGGCGCATGCGGGCCTCTTCACGGCTGAGGAGGCGCTCAAGGCCGTGCAGGCCGCTGATGCCGACATCAAGAAGGAGTGGGCCGCCTACATGGCCACCACCCTGACCAAGGAGGAGGAGAAGCTGGCCAAGGAGGCGCTCAAGCTCTTCGAGCCGGCCAACCGCGACATCGACAAGCTGGAGACCGCGCTCAAGGCCATGACCGGCAAGGTGCCCGGGCAACTCAACGCCTTCAACGGCCCGCTGTACGACACCATCGACCCCATCAGCGGCAAGATCACAGAGCTGATCGAGCTGCAGTTGCGTGTGGCCGCCGAAGTGCACCAGAAGTCTGAGGACATCTTTGCGCGGGCGTTGTGGTTGACGGTAGGGCTTATCGTGGTGGCCTCGGTGGCTTGTGTGCTGATCGGACTGTTCATCACGCGGTCCATCACGGTGCCCATTGGCCGCGCTGCCCAGGTGGCCAAGACCATTGCCGATGGCGACCTGACCGCACGCTTTGACGCTGTGGGCAGCGACGAATCAACCGAGCTGCTTCGCGCACTGCGGGCGATGAACGACAGCCTGGCCCGCATCGTGGGCGAGGTGCGCGCCAGCGCCGAGACGGTGTCCACCGGGGCGCTGCAGATCTCTGAGGGCAGCACCGACCTGAGCCAACGCACCGAAGAGCAGGCGGCCAACCTCGAGGAAACCGCAGCCTCCATGGAGCAGTTGACGGCGGCGGTGCAGCAAAACGCCGACACCGCCCGTCAGGCCAGCCAGCTGGCCAGCGGCGCTCGTGACTCGGCGGCTCATGGCGGCGAGAAGGTGGCCCAGGTGGTGACCACCATGCAGGACATCGCTGCCAGCTCACGCAAGATCGCCGACATCATCGGCGTCATCGACGGCATTGCCTTCCAGACCAACATCCTCGCCCTGAACGCCGCGGTGGAAGCCGCCCGCGCGGGTGAGCAGGGCCGTGGCTTTGCGGTGGTGGCCAGCGAGGTTCGAACGCTGGCCCAGCGCAGCGCCGCAGCCGCCAAGGAGATCAAGGACCTCATCAGCGCGAGCGTGCAGCGCGTGGAGGCAGGCTCACGTCTGGTGGACGAGGCCGGCGAAAGCGTGGGCGGCATCGTCAACCAGGTGCAGCGCGTGGCCGCCCTGATCAACGAGATCACCACCGCCAGCACCGAGCAGGCCAGCGGCATCGGGCAGGTGGGTGAGGCCGTGCAGCAACTCGACCAGGTGACGCAGCAAAACGCCGCGCTGGTGGAAGAGAGCACGGCCGCGGCAGCCAGCCTGCGCGATCAGGCGGCCAAGCTCGTGGCCGAGGTCAGCGTGTTCAAGCTGGCTGACGGCTACAGCTCCTTGCGGCCTGTCGGTCGTACCTCGCGCCCGCGCACCAGCCCACCGCCAGCACCTGCGCGTTCTCGTGCGCCTGCAGCACCGGCGCCGCGCGTGGCTGCAGAGCACAAGCCTGCGCTCGGCGCTGCGCCCCGCCAGATCGCCGCCCCGGCGGCGGTAGCGCAGTCCAAGCCCGCCGCGCGTGACGGTGGAGACGACGACTGGACCACTTTCTGACACAGCCCTGGCTCAGCCCCACGGGGCTGGGCTGCATGGTGATCGTGTTTGCCGCGGGCATCGTCTGCGGTTTTGCGGGGTTCGGTTTTTGGGCCATCTCGGTAGCCGGTATGTCGTTGCTGCCTGCGCCGTTTCTTCATGGGCCTTTACCGGCTGGGTTGAAGAGGCACTGACATGTCAGGTGACCCCTGCACTTTGGTGATTGGCGGCGGCCCTGCTGGCCTGGCCGTGGCGGCCTGTTTGCAGCAGGCGGGCTTGCGGCCTTGTGTGCTGGAGAAGGGCCCGGCCGTGGGGACCTCCTGGCGCAGCCACTACCGGCGCTTGCACCTGCACACGGTCAAGGAACTGTCAGCGCTGCCCGGGCTGGCTTTCCCGGCCGAGGCGCCCCGCTACGTACCGCGGGCGCAGGTGGTGGACTACCTGGAGACCTATGCCCGCCACTTTGCGCTGCCCGTGCAGACTGGCTGCGAGGTGATGTCGGTGGCACGCGTGACGGAAGGCGCTAGAGGTGCCGAAGGCTGGGAGGTCTGCGCCCGGGTGGCCGACGGCGGCTCGGAACTGCGGCGCTGGCAGGTGCGTCGCGTGGTGGTCGCCAGTGGCGCCAATGCGCAGCCCCGCCGGCCTGCGCTGCCGGGCGAGGAGGTGTTTGGCGGGCAGGTGCTGCACAGCCACAGCTACACCGACGCGCGGGCCTTCGCCGGCCAGCGGGTGCTGGTCGTCGGGATGGGCAACACCGGTGCAGAGATCGCGCTGGACCTGTGCGAGCAGGGCGTGGCGGTGGGCTTGTCGGTGCGCTCGCCGGTCAACATCGTGCACCGTGAGTTCCTGGGTCGCCCCTCCCAGCGCAGTTCTCTTCTGCTGGCGCGGCTGCCCCAGCGCTGGGGTGACGCCGTGGCGGGCTGGCTGCGCGACCTGAGCGTGGGTGACCTCTCGGCCTACGGCCTGCGCACCCCAGTGGGCTCGCCGCTGGCGCAGTTGCGAGAAGAAGGCCGCACGCCGGTGATCGACGTGGGCACGGTGGCGCAGATCCGCGCGGGCCGCATCGCCGTCTACCCGGGCATCGACCAGCTGGTGCCGGGCGGCGTGCGCTTCGTCGATGGACGGCAGGCGTCTTTCGACACCATCTTGCTGGCCACGGGCTATGGCGCCGGGCTGCAGGCGTTGTTCCCGACGCTGAAGTTGCCCTTGGATGCG
>Ga0315901_10010316_pt1 | contig 10641 bp, 6 predicted proteins | sample LakEriMetagenome_10_FD_203761 | JGI IMG/M metagenome (GOLD analysis project Ga0315901, IMG submission 203761) | Freshwater fungal communities from buoy surface, Lake Erie, Ohio, United States - Buoy 2 MA116 | ecosystem: Environmental > Aquatic > Freshwater > Lake | place: USA: Lake Erie, Ohio...
ATTTGGCGAAGACGTGGATTTCCCTCATCTTCAAAGACATCCTTAATCTTACCGCCAACCTTATCCAGTTTTCCGCGAATGGAAGGAACTACGCCCTGCGTAGCAGCTTCTAATCCTATAACGGCAGGAAGACCGAAAGCAAGACCACCGGCCACATCGGCAGCTACTCCGACAGGATTAGCTTGTTCACCGAGTAGTTGCTCTTCTGAGGTAAGCGCAGATTCTGCAGCAATAAGTGGCGCAGCTTTTGCATATGAAGAGCCTCCTCGACGGAGAAGCTCCATTGCAGCCTTTGCTTTGCCCTGATTCTTTGCTATATCGGAAATGGCCTGGGCACCTTTGGCAGCCTTGCCAACTCCAAGCAATCCACCTAAAGCAATACCACCAGTAACACCGCCGCCAATTTGGCCGAGGATTTCGGCAACAGGACTGCGTTCAGCGGCTTCTTTCTGTGCCTGCTCAGAGGCCTGCTGATAATCTCTATATTTCTCTAGAAACGATTGTTCAGGGACATCAAAGCCCTGAGCCTTAAGCTGCTCGTCGACAGCTCCTGGGCCAAATCCAAGCTTCCCGAGACCAGTTTCTACGCCAGCTCCGATTAATCCACCAATCTCATCCAGGGCATTCATGGTTAAACCACGAGCGGTCCCAACTGAAAAATCTTGTGCGGTCTGCAAGGCCTCTCGAATTGGAGAAGCTGCGGACATGGCATTGTCTGAAACAGACTGCAACATAGAGGGAACCGGAGCTACCTCTACAATGTCGTCTTCTTCTTCGTCTGGACCCTGGACCGAAACGATATCATCGTCGTCAAGATTTTGAGCCATTATGGGATCTCCGTGCCAGTAACACCATCTTCACCGATCTTGTACTTCTTACCAGACTTGACGGTTACAACAGAACCAGGGGTCTGCTTAGACTTGAAAGTTCTACTATTTCCAGTTGTTAAAGGCTGTTCGACACCCCGAACTTTGTAGCCAATTGCGGCGCGTTCATTTGTGCGTTTTTCAAATTCATCTAAAATATTCTTTGCCGTGGCATTTGTCATAGTCATTCTACCAAGCATATCTTCAGGGATAAGATTCTTACGAACTAGCTGAACCTCAGCTGGGCGAGCAACAGAATCGGGGTCTTGGAGCTTGGCGGTATCTACCGCAATCTCATCAAGCACACCTTGTAGTAATTCAGATTGAGGACCAGTTGCTTCAACTGTTCCATATTCTTCAATAATTTTTCTAGCGCGTGCAATATTATCATTAATTGTGCGTTTTCTAGCTTCAATTTCTTCGGTGACAAGTTTGCGTTTATCTAAACGTTTTTCAGCACCCTCTTGAGCTTTCATCTCCATTCTTTCCATACGAGAAGCCGAGCTAGCTTCTCTAGCCAACGCCGCAGCATCGCGACGGGCATTTCCGGCTTCAATCGTAGAAAGAAGTGTACCTAGATTTACCCCGGCGTTTTTAAGGTCCATTGCAGAAGCTGATTGCCCGGGCTTAAGAATTCCAACCTTTTGAGCAATTCCGGTAACCATCTTAGATATTTGCGAATTGGGATCGCGCATTGCCTTGTCGTCGTCAAGCTCAGCTTTTGCCTGACCAAACTTTTGTTTTTCTCTCAGTGCAGTTACCGGACGATCGGCAATTTTAGCTAAATCATCAAACCCAGAAGAATCAATCTTAACCTGAGATCCAGCACCCAGCGATGCAATCCCTCCGCCAATCTGAGTTGCGGCTTTGCCAAGCATAGCCATGAGCATATTATCATTAGCCCGACGACTAGCAATGTCAAATTCGTCTTCTTCTGCAGGCTTGGCTATTTCCCCTTCGAGTTTTTTCAACAAAGCATCAGAGTCAAGCCCGTCTTGCTTAGGTAGTTCAGTGCGAACGGTCTTCTTTGCTTCTTTTTTAATTTCTTCTGGAGTCTTTGGGGACTCAGCTTTAATTGGTTCAACGGGAGCCAGTGGGACTTGAACGGGAGGTTTATCTTTACCCCTCATCGAATAGGCAGCTCCTCCGGCTCCAGCTACCCCCGTTACTTTAGCATATTTCTTAAGGCGTGGGTCCATCCGACTCATCCAGGGAAGGTCATCCATTCCAGTAGTGGGGGTGACTTCCTCAAATACGGCATCCGAAATATCGTCAGCAGCGGCGGCACGAGGGGCTGCCTTTCCAAGAACTTCGGGCTCAACCGATTCTTCAGCAATACGTTTCTGCAATGCTTTAGACTCTACGAGATCGTCAGCAACGCGCGGGGCGGTCTGAGAACCCATACTAAGTATTTTTCTCAAGAAATTAGACATATACTAACGTCCTAGGTATTTAGCTTTAATCTGTTGCAGTGCTTTTTTGCGCATTTCCATTGGAGCCGCAGTATCGGAAATAATCTGGGATGCGTTTTGTTGCACATCCAAGTCTTCCTTCTCCTTAGCCATCTTGGCATCTTCTTCTGATTCTTGATCCAGCTGCTCTGGCTCTTCCATTTCAGCATCTGCCATAAGCTCAGCCTCTGATTCCATTTCAGGAGCTTCAACATCCTCGCCTTCTGGAAGCTCTAGCATTTCAGGCTCGGGATCATTCAACCCCATGTCGTCAGCTGTAAAATTAGCTGGGTTGTCAAGTAGTTTCTTCAATTGTGCGGGGCTGAGAGCCATAAATAGCCTTATTTGTATTTTTTAGCAATTCTATTAATAAATTCAAACAGACCTTTCTGCTGGTCTGCGTTTAATACCATTTCACCTTCACGAAGGTTCATGTTTACATCATCTGGGCCAGCAGTTGCTCCGGTTGTTTCCGGGTCTCCTACAATGCCCCCATTTGCAGCATAGCCTGAATACTTTCCAGAAGTATAGTTCATGTTGGATGGAACAGGGGCACGGGGAGTGTACTTTCCAGGGATATTGTACAACATGTTGGATGGAACAGGGGCACTAGGGGCAGGTGCGGAAGGCGCAGGAGCGGCAGAGGCTCCAGAGCCGAGCCATTTACCAAACGCACTGTCTTTACCGGCAGAACCTATAGCACCAGCGGCCGAACCGATCCCAGCCCCCATCTGACCAAAACTTGCCGCAGTATTAGCGGCTTGCTGACCATAATAGCCCGCTTGTCCAGTAAGAGCGTTAGCCTTAGCTTGCTTATAACCAAGGGTTCGATCATATAAAGAACCCTGCTCATTGACCTGACGCAGCTTTTCTGCATTTGCTTGTTGTATGTTAGCATCGGCAATACGCTGCTGCTCTTCAAGATTTTGCAATTGCGCTGCGTTTAGGGTAGAAACGTTGCGAGATTGACGAGCAATGCTGTTCTCAGCCAAGAAACGATTCCGCTCATCCAGTGCCTGTGACCTAGCTTGATTTACACCGAAATCTTGCTCGCGCACTTGGGAAGCCATATCGGCAGATTGACCAAGTGCCTGGAGGGCTCGTTGTTGAGCCTGTGCCATTACGCTATCAGATTGTTGAGAAGCAAGGTTCTGGGCATCTTGTCCAGCCTGTAGTTGGGCGACAAGGGAGGCTCCGGAACCCCCCATGCCGCGTGCTTGCATTTGCTGCAAGACTTGCTGACGCTTTGCTTCCGCATCGCGCTGCACTTCACTTCTAATTTGATTTAGACCAGCTCTGTCCTCGGCAGACAAGCCAACCTTAGCCCGCTGCTGCATCATAGCCAGAGCTTCACCCTGAGCCTTACGGAGAGAGGGGTCTTCTTTAATTTTAGCAACTTCAGATTCTGCAATGGAGCTATTTAGATCATCCTCTAGCTGAGGGGTCAGAATTCCAACTTGCTGGAATTGCTGGAATATAATTTCTTTGGAAAGATCAGGGGGTAAACCAACTGACTCAAGCTCAGCAAGAGCCTGTTTCATGGCTTTTTTCTGGGCCTTGCGATCGCCCGCACCCATTACGTTACCAACCAAACCACCAACGATTGGGCCGGCAACCATCGCTCCTGCCATTATCGGCATACTAAATTCCCTTGTCTAAATATAAAAAACGTATAGTTGTCAGTAACTTTTGTCATTTGGCACCCGGGCAAGCTATTTAGGAACTTAATCCCGCGAACGTTTTTATTATGTAGGCCGGTTGTAAACACAGAAGGCATTTTTGAACAAACTTCTGAATACCACAACTGCTTGATTTCTGGTGTTCTAAACTCCGGTAGAATAAAAAACCCACCCAATTTAGTTACCAAATCCGACCTGTCTACGCTAAAATAACCAAAATCATATACATATAATTCGTGGCTTTTAATAATATTCCAAGTATCTTCCACACAAGTTGTTATTTCTTGTCCAGCCCGAATGTGCCACTTTTCAAGCAGTTCCGGGTCAGAGCTGTAAAAATTAAATAGGTCTTGTTTTGTCATTATTTGTTTTCTACGTCTTTAAGTCTGCGATTTAAGGCCGCAATGCTAGCCAACATCTTGGGCTCCAGGTTGTCATAATCGACAACTTTGCCCATTTCGGTATCTTTCACCGCTTCTTTACCAAGCTTAGACTTTTCAAGGTCTTGAGCCATTACGCCAAGCTCGCGATTTTTGGAAGCCAATGGGCTATCCTTAACTTCTTTCTTGTAGTCATATGCAGCCGGAGTAATCCGGTCCATAAACTTCTGAACATCTTTTGGGTTATATTCGACGTCTTCTTTCAGGTCTTCGTCGGAGAGTTTGATCCCGCCGCCAGTAATATTCTTTACAGCATTGCCTACTGTTTTACCAACGTTTGCAAAGGTTTTCCCACCCAATTCTTTAGCTATATTATATCCAGAAAGATTAGATAAAGCTCCACCAACATTTAATTTTCCAAGGTCGTTAATTCCCGAAACCAAAGATTGATTTGCAAAATTACCAGCAGATAATACTTCATTTTCAAGTTTTGACTTTAGTTCAATTGCCTTTAAAAGCTGCCTTCCGCCCGCTGTATTAGCAAGAGATTGTCCGCCAACGTTAAGCTTAAGGAGTCCTTCAATTACGGCATTTTGTTGATTAGCTCCAGCTCTTGCAACCCCAAGTCCCATATTGCCTACGCCACCAGCCTGATTACCAAGATTTTCAGCAACCTTTGATGGATCGTAGTAACTTGCTGGGTCAAGTACCTGATTTATTGCTCCGCCAGCAGCTTGAAATCCTCCGCCAAGAGCTTGCATTCCGCCTGCCATTGCCTGGTTTAGATATCTAGCTTGCTCTGCGGCTAATTTATCGGCGTATGCCTTATCAGACCTAGCGCGCTCCGCTTCTGTTTTGGCAATATACTCTTCTAGACTACCAACGTTGAAGCCAGTTTGTCCAGCCACAAAGTCACCCTGGCCTTCAAGGAACTCAAGATCGGTTCCCTGCCTTCCAGCAAGACGATCAAGAGCATTAAGCCTTGCGATGTCTTCGTCTGAGGCAATCCCAGTTCTAGCCAGATTCTGGGCGGCTTGGTTAGTAAATCGCTCGTTGATGAGCTTACTCATGTCCAAACCAAGATTTCCGCCACGTTGAAGCAGGCCGATTCTGTCACCAGAACCAAGAAGCATTGCGATGTCAGAATCTTTTATATAACCCTTGTCTGCAGCTTCCTGAAGAGCCAGACCAGACCTAGTCCACTGATCCAAGTTTTTAAGCTCTGGAGTTTCGCCGGTCAGAATGGATTGTATGTTTTTGTAGGTAGCGAGGCGATCGTCTTCTGCTTTTTGCGCAGCAGATACTCGCTCATCCAGAGACCTACTCAGGGGATCTTTTGTTTCCCCAATCTTTTTTGTGGTTTCTTCACCAAAGATTTTGGCACGGTTTGTAAATTCTTGGGCAAGGTTTGCAGCTTGAACATTAGCTTCATTAACAATATTACCAGCACCGCGAGCCTGTCTGGCTGCGGCACCTAGTTGACCCGGCTGCTGACCTAGAATGCTGGAGTCAAGCTGCCTCTGACCCTGGGTATAGTTACCTCCGCCTACAAATCGACGGAGAAGCTCTTGTCTTCCACCTTCTGACCTAGATAACCCACCGAGCGCCTCGGCTTGCTGAGCCTTACCATAGAGGCTGGTAGCGTCTTGCAGCTCTTTAGGTCCGGTGTATGTTCCAGTTCTAAACTTGGTAAAGTCTTTAATTTCTTCTTCTGAAACGGGAGATTGAGCTGGCGTTGGTGCTAGTGCTGCCTGGGTTCCCGGAAGGGATGGTTTTATTTGTGGACCTAGATTATTTGAAACTTCCCCTTTTGCTGGCCCTCCGCTGGGAGTAGGACGGGTGACAATTCTTCCAGGAGTTTCAAGAACTTGAAGACTTCTTTCAGTAACGCTAGGATTAACTGGAGCAGCTGGTTGGGTTGCTGGGACAGCTTGTTGCGCTACAGGAGCCTGCTGAACGTTAGCTGCCCCACTAGCCGGTGCAAATCGACCAAGGATTTCACTGCGTTTGTCGGCGGCTTCTTGGGTGTCAAGTCTATTTTTCTGAGCTTCTTCTTGGAATTGTTCTTGTGCAGACTTTACGCCAGTCTTAACATCAGCAACCTGACCTTTAATTCCGCCCGCAACAGTAGCGCCGAGTTTATTACCTCGGTTTGCCTGCATGATGCGATTAAGATTGGTGAAGCCAGTGCCTTTCTGAATTGCCATTAAGGTCCCTTTTAACCTATATAGTTGTTAAGTTTGGACTAGTTATATGCAACAATTCTAAGAGTATAGCGCATATTCGCTTGTAACCCTGTGATATGATTGATAAGTATAGCTTGGTCCAGCTGGGTATAGGTAATAAAAGGAGCCCCAGTTGGATATACGTTTGAATTTGTTTGGTTTATAGCCTGAATTACCTGGCACCCAATAACTGGCAATATGCCATTAAGGCCCATTAGTATTCTAGAAACAGGTACCCCGGCCGAATCCACTATAACATCAACAAGTCGAACAGAACACGAAATGTTGGTGTTAAGTTCAACTCGACCATTCAAGGCATAATATATATCACCAAAGGCGTCATTAAGCGTATCACCCAGTTGTTCAACTACTTCCTGGTCTTCTTTTTTATAGTCAGAAGTAATGATGCGTTTATAACTTTTGAGTCTTGGCATATATTACCTGAATGCCCGGCTAGACAACCCGGCTTCTCCGGTTATGGTAGTTCCGTTGATTCTATAATCCTCACGAGCAACCCTGTGGCTAAATTTTACAATAACAAATCTACACCGTTGGCATTGGCGCGGAACGTAGGTTCTAAAAGGAGCGGAGTTGGAAAGGCCACCAAAGAACCCATCTCCAAAATTAGGAACATGTCCAAATATGCCGTTGCCGTCTAGATTAAACGCTACGTTTTGGAACTCTGGCAACAAATCCGTTGCAAAAGACATTGTCCCGCGAGTCAGAGTCCGAGTCTCAAACATCAGGGTAGCTTCTCGGATATGCTTGTGGTTAAGGGGATCTCCCATCGTATTTGGCGAATACGTAAAGGTAGAGGGAATTGCGGTGTGAACCACAACTTCCCCAACCAAGAAATCAAGATTAAGATTAAGTGTTACCGTTTTAGTAATACGGTTAATACTGTCAATAATAGCTTCTTGTATTGTATTATTGTTAATCAGCGGGTAGTTGTTGAAGGCAACCAGCGGATCGCTATTAAGCGTTGTCATTATAAAGTTGTAGCACACCTTCATATCAGAGAAGTTAGCATCGACAGTTTGCCAGTTACCCGAGCTGCCCCCAATAACAACCCTAACTGGAATGCTGAAGCGGTTGGCATCCACTACGGTGATCGCGTAAGTTCCATTAACAGAAGGCGTGGAATTGGAGCTGTCAATTAGAACAACCCTGCCAGTAAGCAATCCGTGCGCAGTAGACGTAATTATGGTACTTGCGTTTTCTGAAATATTAGTTATAACACCATTCTTGTCTTCGATATTGTTGACAAACTGGTTATAGGAAACTCCAGTATCTGTGTCTAGCTTTGTTGCCAGAGAAACCAGGCCAGAGCGGGGATTTGACCCGGCCGATAACGCGAGTGTGTTGTAATTGTTGAGAGCAACCCCAGAATCCAAATCCAACTTGTTCAGCATGGTATTAAACTGAAACACAGTAATGGTTTGATCCTGAACCAAAACATCCCCAACCGAGAACTGTGTAACACTAGGGAGAATAATGTTGTTACCAATCTTGGCATTATTAGCAACAATCGTAGAATATTCTCTATCGGAGTGATCAAGGCGCGAGAATGTTTTCTTTTCTTTTTCAATATATGCCACATCGGACGCACCAATATACATCTTGTCGTCGGCAGGATTAATGACTCCACAAGCGTGGGACAGGTCAAAGGTTGTCCAAGAGTCTGTTAACGTGGAATATCTGTAGGCAATCTGTGCGTTGGTATCCTCAGTGTCTTTTACCGTGTATACGATATAGGAATTATCCGACTCGTATCCGACTGCCCAAGTTGCGGTTCTAAAGTTTAAGTAGTTAGAAGACTGTAGTTTTAACACAGTGTTGTCAATCTTCCTTGAAATTACTCCGCCCCCGCCTTCGGTCAACGATTGGATGCCTTGGGTTGTCCAAGTATAGATTACATTGTTTGAAATATTAACAGAATCTGGAGCTATAGTGATAAAAGAGGAATCAAACAGTTCCAATTGGAACGAAGCGCTGTCACCGGAAATACGGTATAATCCGTCTTCTTTAAACACAAAAAAGGAATCACGCATTGGGAATATGCGTAAAATTGCCTTATCCTGAGCGCCGACGTCGAAATAGTTGACAAGTGGTACAGCTTCTGGTTGCTGAAACTTGGAAAAGTAAACGCGGTTGGACTTCTGTTCGTTTTCAGAGAATAACGCATTTTTTGCGCGAATATACGACCCGGCAGTACCGGCGGAATCTACGGTTAAGCCATTCAAGCTAAACGAGGTTGGGCTTATTACTGAAACCGTCCACAATCCATCGGCAGGAGGAACGGAATTGGTGGCGGTGATCATGACCTGGTCGCCAGTCAACATTCCGTGAGCAGAGGAAGTAGTTACAACGGGAGTACTGCCAGTCCCAATACTAACAATTGTATTTTCTGGACCAATATTGGGATTAAAAGATAATCCAGTGTTGTTATTGTTTCCTAAAACATAGAAAGGATTTTGGCTTTCAAGGCTTCTAGCTTGTAAAAGCATCTTTCCCGGAACATCGAACGCGCTTGACAGGTAATATCCATATAGACTTTCACCGGGATTTTTATTAATAACACGTACAAAACTGCGAGCAGTAGCATCAACAGCCCTAGCCGGAGAAGCAAGCGGACTAAGAAGCACATCAAGTGCTCCCAATTGCGTTGTAGTGACTGTAAACCCTGCGTTAACAACCGAATCTGTGGCACCTGTGGTAGTTCCGTATTGAATATTTGTAATAGTTACAATCGAACCGACAGCTTCGGCTTCAAATTCGGTGGTTGGGAGTACGTTGGCAATAGCCTGTGCTACCTGTGAAGCAGTTTCAGTGCCAGCTAGTGTGACTTTTAATCCAGAGAATCCTGCCACAACCGGATCAGTAGCTGCCCCGACGGCAAACCATACATAGTAACGGTTTTGATCAAGGGTTGTGTTTATTTTAAAATAATCAGCTGCGCCAATTGCAATAAAGCTTGCGGCTGGAATAGCTTGAACATCCGTAATCTGGGGTTGTACGCGTTCACCACGACCCTGCTGGGTATTCAGGAAGGTAAAGCCAGTGTTCACATCTTCTGCGTCGGCAGCCTCTCCAACGTCGAAATTAATCACTTCCACTTCATCCGCGTTTACGGTAGCAATGAATTGATCCAAATATGTAGACAGTTGGTTTCTAAGAGCCTGGGCTACCTGATTAGCGGTTGCCCCAGTTGGAATTATAACCTTAATTCCTGTGCGACCAGGAACAGCAGGATCAATAGCAGTAGTGGTTTGAAAATAAACATAGTACGCCGTGTTCACTGAGTTGATGAGGAAATACTTAGAATTTAGAGAATTTGCAACATCCGCTACGGTTTCAATTAGATTAATTTCCTGCTGGCCGGTAATAAACGAGTATGTGTTTGTCGTTTCTCCGTCAGAAATTGTTATTTTAGGGATATTTCCGTTATCATAATCAGAGATCATCTGGGTAACACCGAGCAAACTAAGCGCCATGCTCTGGTTTGTTCTGGTATTGGCATAAAATACACTATTACGATAGCGATTTATGTCTTTTGCAAAAGGAGGTGGTTCATTTGCCTGGAGAATACCCTCGCCAGTCGAGGCGTTTGTATACAGGTTTGCGCCTCGGAATGCGTCCGGGGTAACGTCTTCGATTGTGATTTGTCTATTAACTAGTTCAGTTGCAGTTGGGAACTCTTCATATACCAACTGTAGTTCATCACTAGGAACTACGTCCTCAAATGAGCCAGCGCCAGTTGCCTGAGAGACAGAAGATCGATATACTTGATAGAAGTAATTGGGGTTAATTCCGTCTGGGATTGTAATATTCAAGCTAACGGTTACAGTGGTTGTAACATCTAGCTCGTCAGTTACTACTTTGTCCGCTGCAGAAATAATAGTGCTCGGAGTGAGGGACATTACTTGCAAGATTTCGCTAATGTAATTTTGCTGCTCAACAAGCTCGTCGTTAGTTGCGGGAAGGCTTGGAACGGACGGGGTAGTTAATGATCTAAATTCATTATACCGGATTTGCCCAGA
>Ga0315901_10010317_pt1 | contig 10641 bp, 7 predicted proteins | sample LakEriMetagenome_10_FD_203761 | JGI IMG/M metagenome (GOLD analysis project Ga0315901, IMG submission 203761) | Freshwater fungal communities from buoy surface, Lake Erie, Ohio, United States - Buoy 2 MA116 | ecosystem: Environmental > Aquatic > Freshwater > Lake | place: USA: Lake Erie, Ohio...
TAATTTATTTATATTTTTTAATTTAAAATGGGGGACATTGTTTCCCATTTTTTTATTATATTTGCACTATGAAGGAAGTTCTATTTAAAAAAGAATATACCAAATACGAGAATATTAAACATAGAGAATATAACCCTATTAATTTTATTAATAAGGTTGTTGAGACTGAAAATGAACCTTTTTTGTTTAATGAATTTTTTGTGCCCAAACCGACACCAAGACATCCTTTCTTTATGCATGAATTAACTGACAATACTGAAGAAATATTTTCAGAAAATTTCGGCAATCCTATGTGGTCAGTTCAAAAATCTTATTTCATGGTTGTCGTTGAAAAAGACGAGGATAAAGTTGCAATTAAGACCTTCAGTGGATTTAAATATCGTAGAGCTGGTGTTCAATGGTTTAAGATTTCTAAGGACATGGAGTTCATTAGTGTTAATACTAAGACAGGGGATGTGTATGTTGGGGGTATTACCAACTATCATTTAAAAAGAAAATGTAGGAAAAGAATTAGAAGGAATTATTTTATTGGCGAACCAATAAACACTATGATGTCTCACATTAAGAATAATCTTAGGGGTGATGACAACACTACCGCAGCCATTGACGCGGTATCGGTCTTTATGAATGAAATTGACCGCTCAGATAATTTTGGTGATTTAACTTTTAGTCAAAGGTTATTTAAGTTTTATCTAAATAAAAGAGGGGTTAAATTCCCAAATAATTTTTACGTGTTCACAGATTCTTGGTATGGACCAGACATTAGAAAGTGTCTTAAAAGGAACAATAACCGAATGATTGATGCTTTAATGACGCATTATAACATTTCAGGTAAACAAGTTAAGAAGGCATTACATAATTGTGAGTACCTAAATCTACAAGTGTATAGAGTTGCGGTAGAAATGTTTGGGTATGATTGGTTAAACCAAGACGATAGTTTAATTTTAAGTTGCCTCAACTTTAAAAATAGTATTACCGCACCTGCCGATGAATTCTATGGTTATGTTTCAAATGAAGAATTGAAGAGAGTGTTTAAACTTTTTAAACAGGTAGTGGTAAATCAAACATTAGATTCTTATACGTTTTATGACCATATTAGAATATACACAGAATTAAAAAGTTTTGGTGAGACAGATTTAAAATGGTTATCATCAGATGATAGTAAATCTAAATTTAGAGAAGAACATTTGGATTGGTCGGATAAGTTAGAACATTATCGTAACGGTACCTACACTCGTTTATATCCTGAGTATAGTTACGAATTAATTCAAACACCAATTAGTGTTGGTAGTGACGTTTATTATCCTGTATTACTGGATGATAGTAACAATTATAATAACGAAAGCGCCAAACAATCTAATTGTGTAAAAACATATATTGGTAAATGTTCATCAATAATTGTGTCACTACGTAAAGGTAATATTGATTCGGATGAACGAGCAACTATTGAGTATCTTCTAACCAAACCTTTAGGTAAACTTAACATTGAAAGAGTGCAAAGTTTGGGTAGGTTTAATGGTAGGTTGGATGAAGAATGGAATGATATTCTATTTAAATTAGACGAGGTAATGTTATATTATGTAAACGATGAAAGATTTGATACTGTACAAATTAAAAAGAAGTGTAAAAATGGCGTGGAACTTAACTCTACTTCTGATTGGAATGCTAATGGTCGGTTATATTGGACTCAAAACAAAATTAATAAAACTGAAACACACCATAATTTCTTAGATAACTATTTTTAATGGAAACACCTTACTATATAAAAGACTACGAGCAAAGAGAAGGAATCCTATCAAGGAATACAGTTGTTATGCCTGAAGGGTTTGATGACTATCTTAAAGACAAAAAAATGTCAGTAGTTTATAGTGAATCTAATTCTGATTTTGAGACTGGCAAGATTTTATTCAAAACAAAAATTTATAAAACCCAACAAGGGTTCTACTTATATTTATTATTCAGTGATGATGGTAAAACTGATATGACAATATACTATAAACAATCACAGTTAAGTGAATTGACTATCTTTATAACACAATTATTTAAACAATTTAAAAATGCAACAACTAACAACAAACGAACTGAAAGAAAAGATTAACAACGGAGAAAACTTCGTATTAGACCTTTATGCCACATGGTGTGGGCCATGTAAAGTTATGTTAAATAACTTAGAAAGAGTTAACGAATCATTAATTAAAGAATCAAACGGTAGTCCAAGTTTTGGTATTTACAAATTTGATGTGGATAGTGATATGAGTTTTGCTCAAGAGTTGGGAATTAGAAGTGTCCCAACAATAAAAATATTTAAGAACGGTGCTGAATCATACTCTAAAACAGGGGTAATGTCACCAGCTGAAGTTCTTAACTTATTAAACTAATTTATATGAAAAATTTAAGCGTTGTGGTTTACACAATGAAAGGATGTCCTTTTTGTATTGATTTTAAAGAAATGTTAGTTAAGGAAAATATTGAATTCTTTGACAGGGATATTGATGATTATAAAGATGAATATGATTTGTTTGTTGAAATAACAGAAAATGATATGATACCTTCATTGTTAATCATTGAAGGAGATACCGAGTCTCATGAATCATTCTTATATGCTCCTGATAGAAACTATAATGAATTAACCGAAGCCCTTGACATTATCAAGGGACATAGAAAAAATGTTGGGTTAATTTAAAATATAATAAAGTCTTTTATTTTCTTTGTAAGAAAACTATAGTCCTCAAGTGGGTTGGTTATTTCAATAGACCAGTCCACTTTTTTTATGTCTTTTTCCAACCAAGACATATTGAAATCAAAAACATCAAGAATCGCTGATGTTAAGACTGAATCTACCTCATTCAATTTATTTTTAACTAAAAATATTTGGTCACCCGACTCATCTCTTTTTGTTGATAATTCAAAGGTTAATGAGTTTATTGGGTATGAAGATGGAATATTATAGAATATATGTTTTCCATAATAATATAATAGTCTTCCTTGATTCAAGGAGTAACCGTGAGGAAATTCAGAACAAAAGATTAAATTATTATCTTCACTAATTTGTTTTAAGAAATATTGGTAATCATAAGATATCTTTCCATCATTCTCAAACGATTTAATTTGTTGATTATTATAAGAACAATTTTTTGTATTATGATATGTGAAAGTTAATGAATTTGATGGTTTTAGATTAGAATCATATTCAATTAAATCAATCGTGTGAGTTAATTTAATATCTCCAATTAATTCTTCAAATTTAACAATGAACTCGTCTTTAAGTTTACCTATATTTAATGGTTCATTATAAGTTGTTTTTCCTTTTATCACATAAAAATTCAAGCAATCAACAACTTGAATTATACTCTCTTCTTCTTTAGGTATTTGGTTTAAAATGAAATCGGCAAATAGATTTACAAGTGATAATCTACTATTAGGTGATTTTAATATCATTGGTTTTGTTCTTTAATATTTATTGTTTCACTAATTATAATAAATTTAATTGTAAAAACGAATAAGTTATTCAAGATAAAGTATCTATTGGGTATTTATATAATAACAGAAAAATCTCTGCATGGCAAAAAACATATTAATATATCCTAGTTTTAGTACACCGCTTCCTGACAACACGCCGCATATTGATTTTACAAATGCGACAAGCTCTGTTAATACTCTTAGTATTAAAGTACCAACAAATATTCTTGTGTTTAGTTCTAACACTGCGCCATATATTTCAATTCTTATTGATTCTGACCATAATACTATATCTGGTAATACAATCAATTTTAAAGATTATTTTTCAGTTGGAGGAGTACAAATTGCTAATGGTACTTCAAATTGGGTTGGACCAACAACAGGTATTGCGGGAGCTCAAGGTGCACAAGGTGCTCAAGGTAACGTTGGTGCACAAGGTGCGACAGGACCACAAGGGGCTCAAGGAAGTACAGGCGCTCAAGGAGGTAATGGTAATACTGGTAACACAGGAGCCCAAGGAGCTCAAGGTGGTACAGGAGCTCAAGGACCAAAAGGTGCAACAGGAACTCAAGGTTCCCAAGGTCATATAGGACCACAGGGGGCTAAAGGTAATACAGGAGCTCAAGGGTCAACAGGAGCCCAAGGTCATACAGGAGCCCAAGGGGCTAAAGGTAATACAGGAGCCCAAGGGCCTCAAGGAGCCCAAGGTCATACAGGAGCTCAAGGGGCAACAGGACCACAAGGGGCTCAAGGTGCGACAGGGGCTCAAGGTCATATTGGACCACAAGGTGCCACAGGTACTAAAGGAGATGGTGGTGCAACAGGTGCTCAAGGTCATATTGGGCCTCAAGGTAATACTGGCCCACAAGGAGCTCAAGGTAATACAGGTGCTCAAGGTCACATAGCACCAACAGGAAACACAGGACCTCAGGGTTCACAAGGAGCTACAGGGGCTCAAGGTCATACAGGGGCTCAGGGAGCTATTGGTGCAAAAGGTGATGGAGGTGCAACAGGAGCTCAAGGACATAAAGGAGCTCAAGGTGCTACAGGTCCTCAAGGAGCTCAAGGAGCAACAGGAGCTCAAGGTAATACAGGAGCTCAAGGTGCGACAGGTAATACAGGAGCTCAAGGACCACAAGGTGCAACAGGTAATACAGGGGCACAAGGTGCTACAGGAGCCAAAGGTAGTGGAGGACCAACTGGTGCTCAGGGACATACAGGTGCTCAAGGTGCAACAGGACCACAAGGAGCTCAAGGACCACAAGGAGCTCAAGGTAATATTGGTCCAACAGGAAACACGGGGCCACAAGGTTCCCAAGGAGCAACTGGACCACAAGGAGCAACTGGACCACAAGGTGCTCAAGGAGCGGTCGGTTCACAAGGAAGTATAGGTGCTCAAGGACACACAGGTGCTCAAGGTGCTGTAGGTGTTAAAGGTGATGGAGGAGCGACAGGTGCTAAGGGTCATACAGGTGCTCAAGGGGCAACAGGACCACAAGGGGCTCAAGGTGCGACAGGTGCTCAAGGTAATACAGGGGCACAAGGAGCAACAGGTAATACAGGGGCACAAGGACCTCAAGGAGCAACTGGTAATACAGGAGCTCAGGGTGCAACAGGAGCTAAAGGAGATGGTGGAGCCACAGGTGCTCAAGGACATACAGGAGCTCAAGGGGCAACAGGACCTCAAGGAGGACCTGGAAGTACAGGTGCTCAAGGTGCTGTAGGTCCTACAGGTCCTAATGGTGAAAAAGGTATTCAAGGAGCTGAAGGTGAACCTGGTGCAAAAGGTCCACAAGGAGCTCAGGGAGCAACAGGTCCACAAGGAGGAACAGGAAGTATTGGTGCGGTTGGTCCACAAGGAGGAACGGGAGCTCAAGGTGCTCAAGGAGCTCAAGGTGCTCAAGGGCATGCAGGTGCTCAAGGAGCTCAAGGTGGCCCAGGAGGAACAGGTTCTCAAGGTGCAACAGGAGCCCAAGGTCATATAGGACCGCAAGGAGGAGTACAAGGTGCAACAGGTGCTCAAGGCCATTTAGGTACTGCAGGACCTCCAGGTAATATTGGAGCAACAGGAGCCCAAGGAACCGCACCTCAAGGTGCTCAAGGTACTAAAGGTGCTCAGGGCTCTACAGGTGCTACAGGTGCTGCGGGAGCTCAAGGAGCGACAGGGGCTCAAGGAGCGACAGGTTCACAAGGAAACCCTGGAGGTTTGGGTCTAACTGGGTTTATAGGGCCACAAGGAGGGGTACAAGGAGCTCAAGGTGCGACAGGACCAGCAGGTAATCCTGGACCAACAGGCAACCAAGGGGCTCAAGGTCCTATAGGACCACCAGCTAGTCAATGTATCAATATTGACATTTGTTTGGGTAATGGTCCAAATGAGGCTTGTGATTGTCAATTTGGAACAACAAGTGTTTGGGTTGACGCTGCGTTTGATTGTAACAACCCTATTGGGTTTTTCTATTATGACACACAAAACCGTTGTACTAGTCAGACACCAGATTGGGGTCACACTGAGTCTTTTACAAATTGTGATTTGGTTATGGGATTTTATCAAATGGTAGACCCTGGAAGTGGAATGATAATGACTAACGACCCATGTTATGGTTCGGATATTAGATTAAAGAAAGGTATTGAGACATTAAAAGATTCTTTAGAAACGTTAATGAAATTAGAAGTTGTTGAATATGATTGGAACGAAAATCTGAATAAGACCGAATACGATTACTTTAAGAAAAATAATAATTTACATACGATAGGATTGATAGCTCAAAATGTTAGACAATATTATCCTGAAGTTGTTGAGTTAGGTAATAATGGTTATTATAGAATAGATTATACAAAACTTAACTCAGTATTGGTTGAAGCCATAAAAGAACAACAACTATTTATTGAGGATATTGATAAAGAACTTGAATTTATAGAATCAAAATTAAATTAATGGGACCAACCAATGTAATAATAATACCAACTGGAACCACATCCAATCCTAATCCTCATATTATATTTGAGGATGGATTGGGAGGAGGACCTTTGCAATTTAATGTATCTAATACAGGTATTCCTACATTAACATTGTCTTCATCAACTGTTGCAAACGGATTAGTTATATCTGCGGGTAGCGTTGTTACATCTGGAGCATCAGTTATTAATGGTGGTCTTTATGTTGGAGGAAATTTAATGGTTAATTCTTCAGGAGTTTGGGCAGGTCCAACTTCTGGATTAGCAGGAGCCCAAGGAGCTCAAGGAGTTCAAGGTTCACAAGGGTCTCAAGGTTCACAAGGAGGGCAGGGAGCTCAAGGAAATAAAGGTGCACAAGGAAATACAGGAGCACAAGGAGGACAGGGAGCTCAAGGTTCACAAGGAGGTACTTCATCTGTAACAGATATTTTTACACCAGACACTGGTTCTGGTTATTATACAACTTTTGGAGGTTTTAACGGATGGTACGCGGTCGGTTCTTCAAACGACAATCCAAGAGTACAGATTTTAGCTGGTACTGTTTCAGTTAATCCGTCAACTTATTATGAAGTTGCGGCAATTTATTATTTTGATAGTAATCCGTGGGGTCAATTTTATTTACAATTTAATGACCCAGGATGGCCTGAGAGTACTTTTTACATTCAACCTTTTGATGCTGGACAAGCGGCCGCAATGGAAGGGACAGTTTCCACTGTAAATTTAGGTGGTAATTGGTACTACTCAAGGGGTACGTTCAAAACAAATCCATCAACTAACACATTACAAAGTGCTTTCTTTGATGCTGATTTTAATGGTGTTGCGGTATTCTTTAGTGACGTAACATTACGAACTTCGGCAGTTGACCCAACTTTAGGTCCTGTGGGAACTCAAGGGAATACAGGTGCTCAAGGAGCCCAAGGAGGTGTTCAAGGAGCACAAGGGGGTCAAGGAGCTCAAGGTGGTCAAGGAGCTCAAGGAGCTCAAGGAGCTAATACAGGTGCTCAAGGTTCACAAGGAGCTCAAGGCGCGACAGGTTCACAAGGAGCTCAAGGTGCTAATACTGGTTCTCAAGGAGCAACAGGGGCTCAGGGTGCTCAAGGTTCACAAGGCTCACAAGGCGGTGTTCAAGGAGCTCAAGGTGCAACAGGTGCTCAGGGGTCTCAGGGTTCACAAGGAGCTCAAGGTAGTGTACAAGGAGCTCAAGGTGCTACAGGAGCTCAAGGGGCTCAAGGGTCACAAGGTGCTCAAGGTGGAGTCCAAGGGGCTCAAGGTGCTACAGGAGCTCAAGGAGCTCAAGGGTCACAAGGAGCTCAAGGTGCAAATACAGGTGCTCAGGGTGTTCAAGGTGCCCAAGGTGCTCAAGGTTCACAAGGGGCTCAGGGGGCAAGTACAGGAGCTCAGGGGGCTACAGGTGCTCAAGGAGCTCAAGGGTCACAAGGAGCTCAAGGCACTAGTACAGGTGCTCAAGGTTCACAAGGAGCTCAAGGTGCGACAGGTTCACAAGGAGCTCAGGGAGCAAGTACAGGGGCTCAAGGTGCTACAGGTGCTCAGGGTGGTCAAGGAGCTCAAGGTTCACAAGGGGCGAGTACAGGGGCTCAAGGTGCGACAGGAGCTCAAGGAGCAACAGGTTCACAAGGTGCTCAAGGTGGTGTTCAAGGTGCTCAAGGACCTGCGGGTGCCGTAGGAGCTCAAGGTGGTCAAGGTTCTCAAAGTTTAATTCAAGGAACTCAAGGTGATGTTGGTTATCAAGGTGCTCAAGGTTCACAAGGAGCTCAAGGAGCTAATACAGGTGCTCAAGGAGCTACAGGCGCTCAAGGAGCTCAAGGAGCTCAAGGAGCTCAAGGTGGTAATACAGGTGCTCAAGGTCCAACAGGTTCACAAGGAGCAACAGGTTCACAAGGTGCGCAAGGAGCTAATACAGGGGCACAAGGTTCACAAGGTTCACAAGGTTCTACAGGAGCTCAAGGAGCTCAAGGAGCTAATACAGGTGCTCAAGGACCAAAAGGAGCCCAAGGTTCACAAGGGGCTCAGGGAGCTCAAGGTGCAAGTACAGGAGCACAAGGTGCCACAGGTCCTATAGGTTCTCAGGGAGCTCAAGGAGCTCAAAGCGGAGTTCAAGGTGCGACAGGAGCACAAGGTGCCACAGGTAATACAGGTGCTCAAGGTGCACAAGGATTAGTTCAAGGTTCCCAAGGTTCTCAAGGAGCGACAGGACCAACAGGTGCCCAAGGCGCTCAAGGGGCGACTCAAGGAGCCACAGGTGCTCAAGGAGGTACAGGGTCTGTTGGTTCACAAGGAGCTCAAGGTGGAAGTACAGGTGCTCAAGGTGACTTAGGATTATTAGGTTCTCAAGGAGCTCAAGGTTCACAAGGTGCTCAAGGAGGTACTGGAGGGCAAGGGGCTCAAGGTTCACAAGGTGCTCAAGGAACTGCAAGTTCGACTCAAGGTTCTCAAGGCGCTCAGGGGTCTCAAGGTAATGCAGGACCAACAGGACCAACAGGTATACCAGGAGCAACAGGTGCTCAAGGAGCTCAAGGAATTGGTGGTGACTCAGGAGCACAAGGAGCTCAAGGTGCCAAAGGAGCCACAGGGGCTCAAGGAGCTATCGGGTCTCAAGGAGCTCAAGGTTTTCAAGGAGGACAAGGTGCTCAAGGTGCTCAAGGAGCTAAAGGACCTACGAGTTCAACACAAGGTGCTCAAGGTGCTCAAGGAGCTACAGGTCCACCATCAGATAAAAGACTTAAAGACAATATTGTTAAACTTGAAAATGTTTTAAACACTACTAAAAAAATTCAAGGGGTTACGTTTGTTTGGGATGAAGAACATGATAAAATTAAAGATAATCCAAGTATTGCTGTAAAAACTGCGTTTGTTGGTAAATCAATTGGTGTCATTGCTCAACAAGTTGAGGAAGTTGTTCCAAGTATTGTATTTACAGATGATGAGGGATATAAATCAGTTAACTATGGGTTAATGGTTAGTTTAGGTATTGGTAGTGTACAAGAACAACAACATAGAATTAATTCTATTTACGAAAGAATAAACAAATTAAAGGATAAAATAAGTGGCTGAAAATATAGAAATAATACCTGGTAATGGTGTAATTAACTTTTATGATAATAATGCTACACCAAAATTAACCGAATGGGTAATTGATAACGGTACTTTAAATTTTAAAATAGGTGGTCTAACTTATTTATCTATGGATAATACTTATCCAAATTATAGAGTTAACACCAATTTAAAAGTATCTTTCTTTACCAATAATTCAGGTAATTTAATAACAAGTTCTGGTTGGGTAGGTAGTCCACAACCTACAGGTCCAACAGGAGCTAAAGGTAATATTGGAACAACAGGGGCTCAAGGGTCAATAGGTTCACAAGGTAATACTGGACCACAAGGTGCTCAAGGGGCTCAAGGTTCTCAAGGAGTACAAGGTTCCCAAGGAATAACAGGTCCTCAAGGAGCCACAGGTCCTCAAGGGGCTCAAGGTTCTCAAGGTTCTCAAGGAGGTCAGGGTTCACAAGGAACAACTGGTTCACAAGGTTCAGGTGGAGCAACAGGTGCTCAAGGTGGGCAAGGTTCACAAGGGGCAGTCGGTTCACAAGGGGCCGTCGGTTCACAAGGAGCTCAAGGTGGACAAGGTTCACAAGGGTCAACAGGTTCACAAGGTAATACAGGCTCTCAAGGAGCTGTTGGTTCACAGGGTGCTCAAGGTGCTCAGGGTTCTCAAGGCGTTGTTGGTTCTCAAGGTGCTGTTGGTTCACAAGGTTCTCAAGGTGCTCAAGGTTCACAAGGTTCAGGAGGAGCAACAGGCTCTCAAGGAGGACAAGGTTCACAAGGAGCTCAAGGTTCACAAGGTTCAGTAGGAGCAACAGGTTCACAGGGAGGTCAAGGTTCTCAAGGAGCTCAAGGTTCACAAGGTGTTGTTGGTACTCAAGGTGCTCAAGGTGGACAAGGTTCACAAGGGGCAACAGGTTCACAAGGTTCAGGTGGAGCAACAGGTGCTCAAGGTGGACAAGGTTCACAAGGTGCAGTTGGTTCACAAGGTGCAGTTGGTTCTCAAGGCGCTCAAGGTGGTCAAGGAGGTCAAGGAGCACAAGGCTCTCAAGGTGTAACAGGTACTCAAGGAGCCACAGGAGGTCAAGGAGCACAAGGAGGACAAGGTTCTCAAGGAGCCACAGGAGGTCAAGGAGCACAAGGAGGACAAGGTTCTCAAGGTGT
>Ga0315901_10010319_pt1 | contig 10641 bp, 5 predicted proteins | sample LakEriMetagenome_10_FD_203761 | JGI IMG/M metagenome (GOLD analysis project Ga0315901, IMG submission 203761) | Freshwater fungal communities from buoy surface, Lake Erie, Ohio, United States - Buoy 2 MA116 | ecosystem: Environmental > Aquatic > Freshwater > Lake | place: USA: Lake Erie, Ohio...
GATTGCCCGTGCCGGCGCTCGCAGCAGGCGATCCCGATCCGCAGGCGCGGTGGGGCGACGTTGGTCTGCTCCCGGACAACCGAGTGGAATTACGACGTCCGCTGTGGATCGATCTCGGTGGCATCGTCAAGGGATATGTGGTCGATCTGGCCATCGCGGCGCTGCAACTGCCGCCGACGGCCAGCGGTCAGGTCAACGCGGGGGGTGATCTGCGGGTCTCGGGGCCTGACATCCAGGGCGTGCCCCTGCGCGTTCCCGGACACCCGATGAGCACTCATCCAGTGCTGGAACTTCGAGAGGCGAGCCTCGCGAGCAGCGCCAGCTACGCAAGCGATGCAGCAGGACCGGTGCATTTCTTCGGTCGTGACCGGCGCCCCGCGGCACCCGGGCGATTCGTCAGCGTCGTTGCATCGTCGTGCATGGTGGCCGATGGGCTGACCAAGGTCGTGCTCGCGGAGGGGTCGGATGTGGAGGCCGTGCTTGCTGCCTGCGACGCGACCGCGTATCTCTACGCACCCGACAGCGGTTGGCAGATTCTCGGAGGCGTGACGCGGTGAACAGTGTTCGGACGGGTGTCTTGCCGCCGGGGCGTCGGCGCTTGCTGCACGTGTTGGCCATTGGCACATGGGTGACCGGCGGCGTGTGGTTGATCTTCCATTACTTCATCCGTGTAGTTGATCAGTTCGGTTTCGATGGTCCCCACCCGCAGCAACGCTGGTGGTTGATCGGTCACGCGGTATTTTCTTTTGCCGCCGTATGGATGTTCGGTGCGCTGTGGTCGGATCACATCGTGCGTGGTTGGCGCGCACGGCAGCGCAGGCCTACGGGCGGCACCCTGTTCGGCGTGCTGGTCTGGCTCACCATCACGGGCTGTGCGCTCTACTACATCGGTAGCGATCGCTGGCGGTCATGGACGTCGCTGGCGCACTGGATTATCGGGCTTGCGGCGATCGTGCTGTTCGTCGTGCACTTCCGCAAGAAAAAGGGCCGGATGCAAGCATCCGGCCCCATTTGAAAGATCTCTACTTTTATTTCTTAGAACTTGTAGCTGAGTCGCGCACCCCAGGCTTGCGGCAGCGGCGGCGAGAAGCGGACTTCGTTCTTGTTCGGCGGCACGAGGAAGGTGAAAGCGTCGATGCCCAGCAGCGCCGAGGTCAGCACCTTGTTGTCGGTGAGGTTGGTGCCGAAGATTTCGAAGGTCATCTTCTCCGAGCGCAGACCGATACGCGCGTTGACGTTGTCCGACGAGCCGACCCAAGCGACGTTCGAGAAGTCGGTGTACTTCTCGCCCTGGTGCATCAGATCGACGCGCGTGTACCAGTCGAGCGTATCGCTGAAAGCGCGTGAGTACTCTGCCGTCAGCGAGTAGGTGATCTTCGGCGTGGTGGGTAGACGATTGCCGAGGGCGCCGCCGAAGCTGCCGTAGACGAGGTTGCAGTCGGCGCAGTTGCCGCTCGCGCCCACGCCGTAGCTGACGAGTTCCGACTTGTTGTAGGCAAAGGTTCCCGAGAGCTTGAGGTTGCGGGTGGCCTGGAACTGACCCTCGAACTCCATGCCCTCAAGCTTGGCTTCGCCGTTGTTGACCGTGATGGTGATCAGGTTGGTGAAACCCGGTAGCGCCACGGTTGAACCCACCTGACCATCGATCCAGTCGTTCTTGTAGAACGTCAGGATCGCGCGCGCCCGACCGTCGAGGAAAGTCGACTTGATACCCACCTCGTAGTTGTCGAGCTGCTCCTGCTCGAACGCCAAGCTCGCCGTGGGTACGACCGACAGCAGCGCGGCCACAAGGGCCGGCGGCGAAGTCTTGAGCGCCGCGTTGAAGCCGCCCGGGCGGAAGCCGCGGGAGAACAGACCGTAGATCAGCGTGTCGTCGGTGATCTGGTAGTCGACCGAGATACGCGGCGAGAAGCTCGTAAACGTCTCAGAGAGCGTTTCGGCGGCCACGCCGGTGGTCGCGACGCCCGGCGGCGCGACGAGAGGCGTCTGCTCGATCTTGTCCCACTGATAGCGCCCTTCGACGCTCACCGTCAGCTGATCGGTGAGATCGTAATACGCCGCGCCGAACACCGCCGGGGTCGTCACTTCCTGTCGGGTGATCGACGCCGTGAACGACGGGCCGCTCGGCAGCAGGCCGTAGACCGTGCCGCCCGGGCTCATTCCCGAGAAGTAGTTGCCACCGACCACCCAGCGCAATCGTTGCTCCTGCGGTGAGCTCAAGCGCAGCTCCTGGCTCCAGTCGCGGAACTTGCCTTGCGAGACCAGCAGCGACTGCAGCCAAGGCACGGTAGTCGTCGGACGCGTGGCGTAGAACGGATTCACTCGATCTTTGCCACTGCGGTAGTTGAGATCGATGAGCGTCATCGTCTTGTCTTGGTGGGCAGCGGTCAGTGACGACAGCGAGTAGCCACCGGCGAAGTCATAATCGACGCGCAGGTCGGCCTGCAGCGCCTCACGCTTGATACCGCCATCGCGATTGAAGGTGGTCTCGAACCGGGTCCACAAGGGGTTGGGTTCGAACAGCGCCTTGAATGTGTTCGGGTTCGAGGTGTCGTAGTCACCCGAAATGATGCTGCGTGGGATGGTGGCCATGGTCGGCACTTCGCCGCAGACGTAACCGAAGGATGCGCGGGAATTGGCCGTTTGTCCGAGGGCCGCCGTGCCCGCGGGAGCCTGCGAGAACGGCACGCAGGTGCCATCGGCAGTGACGCGGCCGGTGAAGGAGTCGGACTTCAGCGCGCCTTGAGCCGGCGGACCGTCGTCGTCCCGGAACACGTTGACGTAGGCCTTGATCTTGAGCGAATCGGACGGCTTGAACACCAACGCAGCGGAGACGGACTGGGTCGTCTGCTCGCCGAGTTTTTTGCCGCTCGAGTCGGTGAAGTTGGTGTACTGACCGCCGCGCTTGAAATCGCGAACCGTGATGCGGCCGGCGAGGTTATCGGTGAGACCGCCTTCGAAGCTGCCACTGAGATCGTGAGATGACCAGCTGCTGACTTCGGCGATCACCTTGCCCTTGACCTCCTGGCCAGGCTCTCGGGTCACGAAGTTGATCGCGCCGGCAAACGTCGAGCGGCCGAAGTAGGCGCTCTGCGGGCCCTTCAGTACTTCGATGCGCTCCACATCGACGATGGCGGGCGGCTGTGCGCCGAGCACGGGCGCGCCGTCGATGAACAGGTTGCCGCCGGCATTCAGGCCGGTGTTGAGGTTCAGATACAGGCCGCGAAACACCAGTGAGGTGGCCGACCGGTCATTACGACCCGAGCTGCCCTGCTGGTTGACGAAGTTGAAGCCCGGCGTCATCAGCATTACATCGCCCAGCTGCTTGATGCCTGCGGATTCGATTTCGGCCGACGAAAACGCAGTAATCGCGATGGGGACATCCATCAGGTTTTCTTCGACTTTACGGGCCGTGACGACGATTTCCTCAAGGCTGATCGCGCCCTCACTGCCGGCGTTTTGCGCCGATGAGGGTGGCGCGGACGACGACGCGGCAAGGATGGCGAGGATGGCGCCGGTCACACGGCGCGCGGACGATACTGACATTGAGTCCCCCTGAGCGATTGTTGTTGTCCCGTACGTACGGGCGATGCACGGTCGAGGCTACGGGAGGAAAACGCCACCGGTGTATAAAAAATCACCATGCATTCGCAGGGTGAACAGAGGCGAGAGTACCGCGCGGAATGCGGGTTGAGCTTCAGCGCAAAAAAAAGGGGCCGGGTTGATCACCCGGCCCCCAGTCTTAGAGTCGATCAGAAGCTGTAGGTTGCTCGCAGGCCGAAGGCCCGAGGTAGCGGCGGCGAGACGCGCAGTTCGTTCCGGTTCGGCGGTGCCGCCAGGAACGTCAGCGCATCGACACCGATGAGGCCGGCTTCAGCAACGTTGTTATCGGTGAGGTTGTTGCCGAAGAGTTCGATCGTCCACACGTCCGAGCGGATGCCGACGCGAGCATTGATGGTCTGCTTGCTTTCGATCTCGGCAGCGTTCGAGAAGTCGGTGTACTTCGAACCCTGGTTCATGATGTCGAGGCGGCTGAACCAGTCGAGCCCGTTGGCGAACTTGTCGCCGAGTTCAGCGGAGAGCGACCAAGTGGTCTTTGGCACGGTGGGCAACTGGTTGCCGATGGCACCTGCGAAGCTGCCCCACACAAAGCTGCAGTCCACGCAGGCACCGGTCCCAAGACCGTAGCTGACGATCTCGGTGTCGTTGTAGGCGAAGGTGCCCGACAGCTTGAGGTTGCGCGTCACTTGCAACTGACCCTCAAACTCGACGCCACTCAGATCTGCCTCGCCGTTATTGATGACGAGCGGAATCAGGTTGGCGGTACCGGCGACGACCACCGGCACCGAGTTCGACACCTGACCGTTCTTCCACGTGGAGTCGTAGTAGGTCAGGACTGCACGAGCGCGGCCGTCGAGGAAGGTCGACTTCACGCCGATTTCGTAGTTGTCGAGTTGCTCTTCTTCGAAGGTGAGACCCGCCGAGGGCACCGCCGCCTTGAGCGCTTCGATGGTGGCTGCCGACGAGGTGACGAGGCCCGCGTTAAAGCCGCCCGGACGATAGCCGCGCGAAAACAGCGCGTAGAGCAGCGTGTCGTCCGTGATCTGGTAGTCGAGCGAGACACGCGGCGAGAAGCTCGTGAACGACGCATTGAGTGGCGTGGCCGCAAGCCCCGTGACTACGGCGCCGGTGGTGCCGACCTTCGGGATCTGGTTGAGCTTGTCCTTCTGGTAACGACCTTCGACGCTCAAGGTGATCTTGTCGGTGACGTCGAAGTAGATACCGCCGAAGGCGGCGGGCGTTTCCACGTTTTGCTCCGTGATGGCAGCTGCGAACAGCGGTCCGATCGGACTCATCCCGTAGACCGTGCCGCCCGGCGTGTTGCCGTCGAAATAGTTGACGCCCACCGTCCAGCGCAGCGCTTGTTCTTGCGGTGACGTCAAGCGCAGCTCCTGGCTCCAATCCCGCAGCTTGACCTGCGAGATCAACAGAAACTGTGCCCACGGGACGGTGGTGGTCGGTCGCGAAGCATTGAACGGGTTGATGCGATCACGGGCGGCGCGATAGTTCAGGTCGATGAGCGTCATGCTCTTGTCCTGGTGGGCTGCCGTCAGCGAGCTTAGCGTATAGCCGCCGCCGAAGGTGTAATCGATGCGCACGTCGGCCTGGAAGGCCTCGCGATTCATGCCGCCGCTGGTGTTGAACGACGTATCAAAGATTTTCCACGCCGGATTCGGCGGGTTGAACAGTGCGGCACTGGTGGCTGCAGGGCTCGTGTCCCAGTCGCCCGAGATCAGCGTCTTCTGGAAGCTGCCGATGCGCGGCACCGTACCGCAGACGTAACCGAAGGAGGCGCGCGAGTTCGCGGCCTGGCCGAGTGCCGCGGTGCCCGAGGGCGCCTGCGAGAAGGGTACGCAGTTGCCGTTGGCGTCGACGCGACCCGTGAAGGACTCGGATTTGAGCGCGAGCTGGGCCGGCGGACCGTCGTCGTCCTTGAAAGCGTTGATGTAACTCTTGATGCTCAGACTGTCGGTCGGCTTCCAGAGCACGGTCAGCGCCGCAGACTTGGTGCTCTGCGCGCCGAGCTTGTCGGTCGCGGGGAAAGCCGCATTGGTGTACTGGCCGCCGCGGTCGAAGCTGCGCAGGGTCAGCCGCGCCGAGGCGTTCTCACCGAGACCACCCTCGACGCTCAGCGACGCATCGTGCGATTCCCAGGAGGAAATTTCGGCTGAAACCCGACCCTTGAATTCCTGCGACGGGTCGCGGGTGACGAAGTTGATGGCGCCGGCAAATGCCGAACGGCCGAAGTAGGCGCTCTGTGGGCCCTTCAGAACTTCGATGCGATCGATGTCGACCATCGAGGGCGGCTGCGCACCGATCACCGGAGCACCGTCGATGAACAGCAGTCCACCGGCGCTGAGGCCTGCGTTGCCGCTGATATAGAGGCCGCGGAAAACGAGAGAGTTTGTCGAGCGGTCGTTACGGCCTGAGCCGCCAAACTGGTTGACGAAGTTGAAGCTTGGCGTCATGCGCATGACATCGTTGAGCGACTTCATGCCCGCGGCTTCGATGTCCTTGGAGGAGAACGCCGTGATGGCCATGGGTACGGTCATCAAGTTTTCTTCGACCTTACGCGCCGTGACGACGATTTCTTCGAGTGCGAAGCCATCGTCCGCCGGCTGCTGAGCCCAGGCCGAAAGCGTCAAGGGCGCGAGTAGTGCCGTAGCAACGGCGAGCGAAACTTTGTTGCTGAGTGTGTGTGCAGACATCGAGAATTCCCCTCCCTCAATGAATCCGTTGATGAACCCGTCAACCGATCAGTACTACAACTTCGGCTCAAACTCCATAGTCGCGCGCATTTCGTGTCGCAGCGTGGCAACGCGCAGGATAATTTCGTTGCATCTAACGAGGCGAAACTTGTGCTTAAAAACGCTTCGTCGGATCGAGCGGCGCGAAAGCAAATGCACGCATGGAGGCAGCGATCTGCGGATCGTATGACGCGTTCCACGCGGGGGCTTCAGCGGATCCGCTGGCCGTTGTTGCGAGTGCGCCACCTTTGCTGCGCAGCAGCAGTTGATATCCGGTGCGCGAGCCATAGGGGCCACGGGCCTGTCCCGGTGCTCGCCACACATACGCGCCGCTTCGCATCGTGCCTCGTGGCGTCGCGACCTCGCCTTGCAGAACGAAGGACTCTTCAACGGCCGAATGCACCACTTTAGGGCGCTGCGGTTCGCGGCGGCCGGCAGGGTCTGCCGCGACCTCCACCAGCCAGGTGTGCTCGCCGGTGTCCGGGTCATGACGCAGCAGTTTGTGGCGCACGTCGGTTCCCAGACTGGTCAAGGCCAAATCTTTGGCCCGCGTCCAGCGCATCTCAGTCGTCGCCAGACGCCGAATCAATTTCTCGCTCTTGTACATGCCCGTCGGAGGGGGGTCGTAAAATGCCAGATGCTCGCCCTCGTAAAAGTTGAGCAGTGTCGCACCCGGACCGCTGCTGCGACTTTGATGGGCGTACCCCGCCGGCAGATAGGCGTAATCGCCCGCGCGGTAGCGCTCGCCGTTGATTTCGAGCTCGCCGTCCAGAACGAAAAATTCCTGATCGCTGTTGACGTAATGCGGGCGGGTCATCGACCAATTGGCCGGGAAGCGGAACACCACGGTGACCGCACGCGTTCCTTTGGCATCGTAGGAGAGCGGAGTGCCCGTGACGCCCGGTTGCGAGTTGGTCGCACCCAGTACACGCGAGGGAGCGAGTTGCGATTGGATGAAGTCCGTGTGGGGGCGACCCAGCGCCAGCGGGTGCGCCTCCTGGGCGCGCGTTCGCGACGGCAGGGCCGCGGCGAGCAGTAGGCCGGCGACGGCGTCGCGACGAGTGATGTGCATGAGTCCCCCGAGATTGCAGACGTGAGCCGGTCGAAACGGTGCCGACTTCGGCAATGACTATAGGGGTGAGACGGCCTTGAGGGTCCCGGCTAACTGCTGTTGGTTTCATCCAGCGGATTACCGAGGCATCGGTTTGGCGCAGCTTCGGTGGTTCCGTTACCGTACTTCGCATGGCGAATCTCGAATATCGCGCAGCGACTCTTTTGGTGCTGGGCATCCTCCTGCTGCAGACCGTGGTGGCCAATGCGCAGATTGCCGCGCCGGCGCCCGCGAACCTGCATCTCGGGCCTGTGCGCTTTTTCGCCGATCTGTCCGCCGGTGAGCAGACCGCCACGGTTGCGAGCGCCGGCATCGGACGCGCCGAGTTTTCCCTCGATCGACAGAACTTGACGTTCTCGTGGCGCGTCAGCGTCGACAAGTTGACGTCACGGGCGCTCGGCGTATCGGTCAATGGACCGCAGCGGCCGGGTACCAATGCGGGTGTGCAGATCGATCTGGCGCCGCGCGGCCTGGCGTCTCGCCTGCAGGGCTCTGCGGTGCTGACCGAAGCGCAACTCGACTATCTGCTCGCCGGTCGGATGTACGTGAACGTGCGCACGACGCGCTATCCGGCCGGGGAACTGCGGGGTCAGATCCAGCGCGTTCCGCTGACGGCGGAGCAACTGGCCGCTCTGCCCCAGCCCGCGCCACCCGCACGCCTCGCCACCGGCAAGGCGGTGAGTGCGGCCAAGCCGTCAGGTGCGCAAGCCGTCCGCGGCACGCGCACGCTGGGCTATGTGATCGCCAACTGGGATAACGCGATCTACGAGTCGCGTTTCATGGACGAATGCCCCGAAGGTCCGGCGATCGGCAATGACGAGTTATGGTGGCGAGGCCTGTCGCGTGCCGACAAGGACAAGCTGACCGACAAAGGTCTCGTGCAGCCGGTCGATCGCCGTTTCGTGTCCGTGTTTCGCGGCCCGAAGGGTGAAGACGTGTGCTGGAACCCGACGCTCGTCAAAGATCCGCCCCTGCGCACGGTGAAGGGCAAGGTCGCCTATGGTTTCGATCTGGACGGCCGCAGCGATGGTCGCGCCACGCCCAAGTCCTGCGCGCACACCAATTTCGTTGGCGTGCGCGGTGAGCGGGGTGTCGATAACCAGATGTACCGGCTGCTCGGATGCCACTACGGTTGGCGCCGCAACGGCGTGCTCGACACGTTCGGCAACGAAGAACGTCGCAACAGCGGCCGTGGCGTGATCCTGCTCGAAATCAAGGGCGTGACCGACGAGCGCAATTCGCCGAACGTCGAGGTCGGGTTCTATCGCGCCACGGATCCGTACCAGATCGACAGCGCGGGCCGGATTCTGCCGTGGGCCAGTTACCGTGTGGACACCCAGAACGGCAAGCCGCGCTACGGGGCAGTTGCTCGAGGCCGGATCGAAAACGGCGTGTTGAAAACCGAGCCTCTGAGTCTCAAGTTGCCCTTTTACGGCAACGCCGCTTATGCAGAGCTCGACCTGAAGGACATGCGACTCGAGCTCGATCTGGCACCCGCCAAAGACGGCAAGGTGCACGGTCTTGTGGGCGGGTATTACGATTTCGACAAGTGGTGGGAGTACATGCTGAAGCTGGAGTTCCTGATCGCCACCGGTGATTGGAGTTGTCCGGCCTTGTATCAGGCGGCTCGCGAACTTGCCGACGGTTACCCCGATCCGCGTACAGGCGAGTGCACGGCGATTTCTTCGGCGTTCCGCATGGATGCCCTGCCGGCTTTCGTCGTTCATGACTCGGCTGAGGCGCCGGTGAGGGCGTCCCGATGAAGCGTCTGACCCGTATGGTCTGCGCCGCCTTGGCGGCGCTTTTGCTTGTGGCCTGCGGCTCGCGTGAGCCATCGACGCGCGGGGGTCCGCCGACGCTGCGTCTGCTCACCGAGTCCCAGTACCGCAACACCATCGCCGACGTCTTCGGCGAACACATCGAGGTTGCCGCACGCTTCGATCCGATCGTGCGTGTCGAGGGGTTACTCGCCATCGGTGCCGGCCGTGCGACGGTGACGCCGTTCGGTGTCGAGCGCTACATCGCACTCGCACGATCGATTGCCACGCAGGTGATGTCGGAGGGTAACCGTGAGTTACTCGTGCCTTGTCAGCCCGCCAAAGCCGCGAGCTTCGATGCCGACTGTGCCGAGCGTTTCATCGCGCGCACTGGACGCTATCTGTTCCGCAGGCCGCTCGCCCCGGCGGAAGTGTCGACATTCGTGACGTTGGCCGAGCGCGCGGCGGCCAGTCGAGGCGATTTCCACGAAGGCCTGGCGTATGGGCTTCAAGCGATGCTGGCCTCGCCGGAATTCCTGTTCGTTGCCGAAAACGTGGTGACGGACCCGACCGGCACGCCGCAACTCGATGGCTATTCGCGTGCCACGCGGCTGAGCCTGTTCCTCTGGAACACGACTCCCGACGAGGCGCTGCTCGCGGCCGCCGAGCGCGGCGAGCTCGACGACATGCGGGGCATTCGTCGTCAGGTCGAGCGGATGATGGAATCGACGCGCTTCGAAACCGGCGTACGCGCGTTTTTCACCGACATGCTCGCGCTAGACGACTTCCAGACGCTGGAGAAGGACTCAAGCCTCTATCCGGCGTTCAGCCTTGCCGTGGCGAACGATGCACGTGAGCAGGTGCTGCGCACTTTGGTCGAGATGCTGCTGGTGCGCGAAGAGGACTACCGGGACATCTTCACCACTCGCCGGACCGTGATGAGCGGGCCACTCGGGCTCGTGTACCGCGTGCCTGCAGCCTCGCCGAGCGGCGGCTGGGTGCCGTTCGAGTTTCCAGAGGGTGACCCGCGAGCCGGCATCCAGACCCAATTGAGCTTCGTCGCCTTGCACTCGCACCCGGGCAAGAGTTCGCCCACGCTGCGCGGCAAGGCGATCCGCGAGCTGCTGCTGTGCCAGCGGGTGCCCGATCCGCCGGGCAGCGTGAACTTTGATCTGTTCAACGATCCGAACTCGCCGGGTAAGACTGCGCGCGACCGGCTCGTGCGCCACTCCACCGATCCGTCCTGCTCCGGGTGCCACAAACTGATGGATCCGATCGGTCTTGCACTCGAGAACTTCGATGGCGCCGGTCAGCAGCGCTGGTACGAGAACGGCGAGCTGATCGACACGAGCGGTGAGATCAACGGCATCCGCTTCACTGATTCGGCCGGACTCGGCAGCGCCTTGCGCGACGATCCCGCTGTGCCCGCTTGCCTCGTGCGCCGCGCCTACACCTATGCCGCCGG
>Ga0315901_10010320_pt1 | contig 10640 bp, 14 predicted proteins | sample LakEriMetagenome_10_FD_203761 | JGI IMG/M metagenome (GOLD analysis project Ga0315901, IMG submission 203761) | Freshwater fungal communities from buoy surface, Lake Erie, Ohio, United States - Buoy 2 MA116 | ecosystem: Environmental > Aquatic > Freshwater > Lake | place: USA: Lake Erie, Ohio...
ATATTATTAAAAATAAAAATATTAAATAAACAATAAATAATTTAGTTCTGTCGCCCATATCTAGTGTCGTTTGGATTTAGGTAGTTTATAATTATAGGCAGTATCGATATAACCCCCGCACTTAAACAATCTTTTAATGTAACGGAGTATATATCATTTTTAGCGATTACCATTGTTAATATGGCTGAAACAAAAATTTTAACCCACGAACCGTAAACGCTATTTAGGAATTTCATTTTTGACTTTTTTTGTTACATTATAATAATAGCGAATCGCCATTATACCTGATACAATAGCAATCAAACCGGCAATTAATGTCACAATAGGTTGTATCGTGGATATGCTTACGATAGCTGATAATACGCTTATTCCTGTGCCTATGTCGGCTTGATTGCTATGCGGTGTCATTAGTCCTCTTTTAATTCTGTTGCTTCCTCTTGAACCCCTTGCTCTTTAGCAATTTGTCCTAAGAATGAAAAAATAGGGTTTGCGTATTTTGCCGGTAATTCTAGCAAAAAGTTTTCTAACTGTTGAACTTGTTCTTTACTTAAAGTAATCATAATATTTATTTTTTACAAAGATATAATTAATTATTCGGATTTGTCCAAGGTAAAGGCAAAACAATAATCGGAGGATTAATAATGTTCTCTATTTGCTTGTCAAGGTTTAAATCTATTGCCTCCATATCTAGCCCATTTTCAAGCCAAACGCAAACTTGCTCGTAAGTTAAATCAGGATAAGCCGTGAAATCAGTTTCGCTTGGGGTTTGACAACCCATAGTTCCGTAAACTGAAACATTGATAGGTTCACCACCAACAAACTGTTCTGCGGTTCTAGTCCAATTTACTACTTTAACTACGTCCGTTAATCCGTCCTCGCTTGGTGCGGTATCTAGTTGGTTAATTATCCAATTCTTTGTACTCATATTATTTTATTTAAATTTCCAAATATACCCTTTATATGTTTTTTGTTTATTATGGCAACATCTCCATACATTACTTTGTGTAAATCCATCTTCTTTTACTGATTTAGTTGACTCCCATTCTTTTATCAATTCCCCATTTAAAGTCATTTGTAATACAGGTATTTTAAACTTAGTATTACTTATTTTCTTTTTTGTTTCTTCGGATAAATGTTTGCCTAAATTAGGATGTCCATTTAATAAACGATATTCACTCATTTTTGTCAACCATTCTTCAGTTTTTATTCTACCTTTATTAGCTTCGCTAATTTTCCTTTTTGTTTCATCAGTTATAGTCCTTAACTTCCACTTTTCATTTCCTATTTGAGCATTGCTCATTTTTTTTCTAGTTTCTACTGAATAAATTCTACCCTTACTTTTTTCTCCTATTTTTCTTTTATGTTCATCAGTAAATAATATTCCAATAACACCATCACCACCTTCAGTCATATTAGCTAAACTTCCTGTTTTTAAATCCTTTCTTCCATATAATGCTATAAACTCTTTTTCTTTTTCACAGGCTTCTTCCCAAGATAATTCATCAAATAGTACTTCAACTTCATATTCGGATTTATTAACAATATCCAACCAAATTTTATTTCTCCTATTTTTACTATAATCATAAGCTCTTTTGTGATTAGGTTGGTTCCCTATCCCAATATAAAAAGGTTCATTTTTATCAAGCCTTATATGTCGGTAAACGTATGCCATTTTATTTTATTTTAGCTTTTAATTCGTCTATTTGTTGTTGTTGTTCTTGTATGGCTTTTACTAAAACAGGAACTAATTTAGAATAATCAACATTTTGTATTTTGTTGCTTCCATCTTTGTTTTTTTCGTCTTTTACTCCTGTTACTGCATAAGGAATAACTTCTTGTAATTCGTGAGCAAGTACCCCTTCCATTCTATCTCCTTCTGCTTTAAATTTGAAATCATATACTTTAATTGCAGATATTTTATCTAATCCATTAAAATCTTTTAAATCTTCTTTTAATCTATAATCCGACCCTGTACCATAAGCAACAGTAGAAGCGTTAACAACAATAGAAGCAACATAAGTATCACTTTCATTAAAAAAGTTAACCATATTATTAGTATTGGTATTTACCGCCATCATAATTGTTTCTTGAACTGCCATTTTATACGCCGAACTAGGAGCAGAAGTTCTACCAATACAAACAGTACCCCCACTTGTAATTCTCATTTTCTCACTCAATCCAACATTTGCAGTATAAACTTGGAATATTAAACCTCGTTGGTCACCCGCTCCATCTCTTATAGAATATAACCCCGTATATGTAGTTCCTGAACTTTGAGCCGTAATAATTGGAGAAACAGTACTTTGTGTTCCTGAAGTTTCAACGCTTAATAATGTTTGAGGCGAAGTTGTTCCGATACCTACGTTACCCGTTGAGGTAATTCTCATTCGTTCAGCATATCCACCTAATACTGTATCAGTTGCCGAGCCAAATCTTAAATTTTTTTGAAATAATATTAAAGGGTCATCACTTGAACTTCCACCTGCATACATTGTTAATGATGTGCCACCATCAGCACTAACCGCTTGAATTGTTGCATTACCTGTTGCTCCTTTTAGAACTAATTGTGTTGCTCCAGTAAAAGTAGGGAAACTACTTGTTCCGATACCTACGTTACCCGTGCCATCAATTAAAAATCTATAAGCGCTATCAGTCCTATTGTAAACAAAAAACTGATTTGATGTATTAGCTTGGATTTCCCAATTATCCCCGGTTGTAGGAATTAATTTTATACCCGCACTAGCTACTGTGCCATTTATTTGTAATTGCGTTCCATCGGTTCCACCGCCCGAAACGTTTAATAATCTGCCGGGACTAGCCGTTCCTATTCCAACATTACCCACCCCTGTTATTCTTACAACTTCATTTGTGGTTGTTCCATCGCTTACTCTAAATGTTATTGGAGTATAATTCGATGTTAAGCCACTATTTGAAATTATATTTGCTGAACCATTATTAGCGTTGAAAATAGCTGAAGAAGAAGTTGCCGGACTTCTATTTGCTTTAATACCGTCCGCTAATATTGAAACCTCCGAGCCATTAAGTAAAGCAGTTGTTGCCGTTAATGCTCCCGTAAATCTTCCTGTGCCTGTAACGTCTAAAGTAAAAGTAGGCGACGTTGTTCCGATACCAAGATTACCACCGCTAGTCAATCGCATTTTTTCCCCACCACTTGTTGCCCAAATTGTAGCACCTGTCTGTGAAATAATCACAAAGTCACCTGCTAAACCGCCTGTAACGAATTGTCCGTTTGAAGTAATCAATCCGAACTTAGCCTGATATACCGCACCTGTTATCGCCTCGCCCATTGAAACCGTTGGAGCAGCACCCGATAATCTTAAATGCGAATCAGCCGTTGCATTATAAATTTCTAAACTTCTTTGTGGATTATTTAATCCAATACCTAAACGATTATTAGTAGCGTCCCAAGTTAAATTAGCTGAACTTGTTTGTGTCGTAGTTCCGTTAAAATAAGCTATTCTTCCACTTGCACCTGTTCCCGTTATAGGGTTTGTTAAAGCGTCTTGCTTACTGTTAAAAGTTGTCCAATCGGTTGAACTTAAATAGCCGTCGGCTGAACCCGAAGCCTGACTAATACTAAATGCACCCGTTGTATTATTATAGCTTAACGGAGTTGTTGCACTTAAAGAAGCTAACGATATTGGAGTATATCCTAAAACCGTTGCAATGGATTTATTTTTCCATAATGAAGTTGAACTTTCATAAAACACCCCTTCGTTATTTGCAGGACTAGAAAGCAATACGTCCGCGCTTTCGCCTAGCTCTTGTGTATTTTGTATGTTAACTTCAATTACACCTAACGTTGGGTGCGACCTAACTATCACGCCAATATATACAATGTGGTTCGGACTTGTCGGCTTAGTCGAAGTATAAGCACCTGCCGTTGAAGGACTTAAATATAAAGTAGTACCCGCTGAAAAAGCCTGTGTATCTAAATTACCTAAGCTACCCGCTACTATCACATAACCATTATTCATATTGGTTATATCGGATTTTACAACTCCGTATGTTTGAGCAGAATTAACTTCGCTATTTGCTTGTGCCTTTGTAACCGTTGGCAAATTGCCCTGACCACCGTTAATATAAACAACCGTTCCTTTTGTTAATGTCGCTCCTGTACTATTGTAAACTTCAGTTACTAAACTTCGTGCCTCACTAAAAATAGTAGGGAAGGTAATCAAACTACCATCACCGGCTACATATTGAGCAGAACTACCGGCAAAGCCTATGTTAATAGTTCCCGAAGTCGTAATCGGTGAACCTGTAATACTTAAAGCGTCGCCACTTTCAGTTACCGCAACCGAAGTTACCGTTCCTGTTGCACCGCTTGAACGTTGCCAAATAGTACCCGAATAAATAACGTAATCGCCTACTGCAAAAGTAATAGCACCCGCACCAAAGTTAACCGTACCCGCAACGCTACAAATATAAACGTCGCCTGTATCGCCTGTGCCGTTAGCTAGTGTTGGCGTATTAGTTGACGCGTTCCAAGTACCTTTATACTCCATTAACGAACTTGGTAATTGAGAAACAGGAACCTTGCCTAAGCTATCTAATGAAGCATAGCCGTTAGCGTTGCCCTTTTCGCTTCTTAATTGGTAGGTATCTAATAACGCCTGACTAGGAAATATTTCGACATACGCACCGTTCCACAAATAAAGTTTATTAGTATCTTTTGCGCAGTATATAATATCTACGTCCCCTGTTGCAGGGAATGAAGCATAACTACTATAAAAAGAAATTGCACCCCCAAATAAAACCGCAAGTTGCTCAAGCGTAATCTTTTTAGATACACCTGTTATTGGGTCACCGATTATTGTTAGGTCACTAGCAACCGGAGCCATCTCCGTTGCTAATTGGTTTATTTTTTTAGATTCCATTAGTAGGTATTTGACAAGTGTCGTTTAATGAAGATAATGTTAATGAGAAATCAATCTTTACACCCGCCAAATAATCGGGGTCGGATTCAGTATAAAACGATAATGTCATATTATCACTAGCAATCCAATTATAAACGTGGTCTCTTAATTTTGCCACCATATCCTGACCTATTAAAGTCATATCGCTCAATACTTCCGTTTCGTTTGTTTCTTCCATTAACATCCTATCCATAACATAAATAGAAAAATTGTATTGAATTTGTTTTGCTAATATCTGCGCGTCGATTAAACTAAAAAACATAGCAGGATAAGTTACCTCGCCATTGCTTAATCGCTCCCATACATCGCCAAAATACACGAACTTAATTTGCTCGTGATTGTCCCCGAAGGCTGTTATTTGCTTTACGATTTGGTTTAATGTCATTCTTTTTTGTTTTTTCTAAATAAACTTTTAGCTTATTTTGATTTTTAATGTTTGCTTCTTTGCTCATATTAACAACCGATTTTACCCTGATACTTTTCTGCTAAGTTTTTATTATCATAGCAACTATCATCTTCTAAATATATTGATGAAGTGTAACCTTCTAAGTCAGGCACGATTGTATCGATACCACTTGTAAAGTTTAAGTATTCAGGATATAAAGTATTATTTTGTCTTAAAAACTTAATAAGTCTTTGCTTATAAAATTCTGCTCTTGTTCTATATCTATTAGCCACATCAATCATATCCTGCATTGATGGGTTTTCGGTATTGTCGCCTGACTTTCTTAATAACCCCTTATTGTAAAACTGATATGATAACCCCATAGGCAATTCACTCATAACATAGTAAATCAAACAATCAGCGATATAGTTATTTAATAACGTATTTTCGTCTGCGTTTAAAGTTGAACCATTTATCGCACTTTGTAATTTATTGTATAAAGTACTACCCAATGCAGGTAGTATATACATATCTTGTGCCGTCTTGATTTCCGGCAATACTAATTTTTCATCTACGTTTGCGTGTAAACCTGTTCTGTCTTTAATTCCTTGTACTGATATGAATAATGTATTTAATGACATTTCTTATTTTTTTCGTGTTACTATGTTTGTTTTCCACTCGTGCCTACAACTTTCGCTTATAGTTCCGTTATCGTTCCACCAACCGCCTCGCCTATCCCAAACGGAATATCCTAGCCTTGCACTCATTGCCTCAATATCACTTCTGCTATATAGCTTTTTAGCGTCTAATAAAGCAACACAAAAAGGTCGGCTATTCTTTTTATCGCTATTGTCAAAGCCTGTTTTCCAATCGTATGAATAACGAACTAAGATTTCAGTTGTTTCAGGCTTTACTTTGCCTACTGTTTTAGATAGCGGTTGTGTTAATTCTCTTGAAACAATAATATTACTATTTATCCCTTTGCCTATTTTGGTTTCAGTAGTTTTTATAATATTCCTATCTTCTAAATCTTTTAATACTGTGTTAATAGTATCAACGTCCTCGTCTAAAACTTCAGCTAATACTTCAGGAGTAACGTCTTTTTGCTTTGCGATTTGGTCAAGTATATCTGATTCTAATTGTGTAACGTCAGCAAACATAAAAAAGTCTGCTTCATCACTAAATCTTTTCTTAGACTTCCAAACATTAAACGCTTCTTTGCTTTCACCGAATTCATAAAACACACCGAAATCTTGTGCTGCGAATTCAGCGTCCATTTCCTCCGAACCCAACCAAGTATTAACTTCCTCGTCGCTTAAAGCATATCCTGTTTTAAGCATTGCACTTGCTTGTTCTCTATTAATTTTACCTTTAGTGAACTCACGAATAATACGTTGCATATTTTGCCACTCACGACCTTTTAAACCTTTGATATGCTCGTTAACGGATAACTCCTGTGCAGGAACAACCGCCTCCGGAGCAGGTTCGTATTTAGTCATATCGATACCTATCTTTTCTAATACCCACTCTTTAGGCGCAAATGAAACTACCGTTTGCTCACTAAACTCAATTCCTATCGGTTCAGTAGGTATGATTTTGATTTCAGTTGTAACACCTTTAAATTTAGCTAACATATTAAATACACTTTCTAAATGCATTTGTTTAGCGTTAACATAAGTATTCTTAAATATTTCGTAGCCGTCACGCATTTCAGTTCTGCTTCCTAGCTTCCCTGCTTCAGCGATACCCATAATCGACGGGGTCGTAACTTGGTGTCCGCTAAATATATTTGTTTGAATTAATTCATCTATCCTGCTAAAATCTTCTTTTGTTAAATCGCTAGTACCTAAATCATCTACGACAGGCTTCCTAGATATGTCATTTACAAAAGCAATCATATACTTTTTACCGTCCGCACCGCTATAAGTTTTTCTTAATCTATTATCTACATTTCGTTTTTCTTCGTCGTTAGGTTCGCCATTTGGTAAAGTAATAAGTTTACTAGCAGAAAACCCTGTTTGGGCATTGCCTAAAATATGCTTAGAAACCTCAATGTCTGATTCAATATAATTTAAGGCTGCGAAGTAACTAGGTAATCCGTAAATACCAATATTAGGTCTGTATTCCTTAATGTATAAAATTTGCTTCCCTGTTGGGTGTTTAGGGTTAAAAGCAGCTACAACGATAGGCTTAACCTTATTATCCTTCCAATCTTCTTTATACCAATATTGCGTGTTATCTTTATTAGTTCTAATTTTAGTATAATCACAATGCCACAACTCCGCAAGGTTACCCGATAAATCCCAAATAACCTCCAAATAAGCACCCCCAAATATTTCAATATCTAAAGATACCTTCCTAGTTAAATCGTCTAAAGATTCAACCCTGTTAGCCTTGTCGATAAAACCTTGTGCGTCAGGCTGACCGCTCCAACCATTGCCGGTAATATAATGCACCTTGCTTTTAATAATTGCACTATGCTTAGACGACTTATTATATAAGTCAACTATATATTCAGGGTAATCGTTATTTTCCCCATATTTAATATATCCACCGTCTATGCCCTTTTTCTCTTTGAATTCGGGTTGCCTAGCTTCAGCGAATGTTAATACTCTTAAATCTATCATTGTCTAATTGTATAAGTGTCTGTTGTTGTGTATTGGTTATATGTCAATGTCGAACCTGAAAGCCACATAATGCCCGTTTCTAGCTTATTTAAGCCTGTTGGATTTGTATTTGAACTACTTGCTTGTTCGTACACCTCGTAGGTATATTGCCCTTCTAATGCCGAACTAAAGCTAGTATTAGTAACAATACTAAATTCATTATACCTATCCTTGTATAAACTTAAGTCAGCCGTATTTAAAACCACGAATTTAATAACGTTATTGCTACTCCTATTAGTAAAAACAAATAAATAGTTAGGCGCAGTCAATAACTGTTTTTCAGTTAAAGTCAATATAATTGTATTGGTTTGACCTTTAGTTAAGTGTATCATCAATTATAAATAGCAATTATATAAATATTTACAAAACAAAAACCCCCACCTAGAAAACTAGGCAGGGGAACTAACTATGAAAAACTATAAACTAACCTGCAGTTGTAAGGGCAGCAGCAACAGTACTGTTAACTTCAGGTGCTAAAGCAGGTTCAGCTCCCGTAAATGTTAAAGTATAACCACTTCTATCGCCTTCAGCAGTACCCGTTTCGGAAGTACCGGCAGTTAAATCTAATGCTCTTTCTTTACCAAGAAACCAATACTTACCGTTATTATCTTTAGCAACTGCAACAAGTCTGTTCTGTGCTAATAATAAAATTTCGTTTCTTGTATTTGCTTGTAACTTGTTTAGGATTATTGTCAATTCAGGAGTAAAATATAAAGTACCGTTTTGAACATTCGAAGTTACTGCTTCAGTAAACATTGAAGTTCCTTTTGTTAATTCATATTTATAAAACCTCTTGCCTGCTGCTTTTACTAAAGCGGTAATAACACCACTAGCTTCAGTTGAAGAAGTTATATCCGAACTTGCAATAAAATAAACTTCAGTAATTCCACCTAAGGAATCACGACAATCGAGGGTATATCCCTGTGTTAATGCACACGCCATTTTTATTTATTTTATTTTATTTAAAAATGGGGAGTATATTTCAACCCCCCTTTATAATTAGATAGCTACTTTTACGATTTCGTCAGGGAATGCAATGTTTACACCCATTTTGAACTCAGCTGCAAAACGTACTTCGTCAGCTTCTTTAGCAAAGAAGATTTCAAATTTTTCTTCTTCGTTCAATAAGTCTGTACCTAAGAACAAGTTGCTTAAACGCATTGCGTAAACATCGTTCGTTCCGTTAAGTCCTTCTACTGCTACAACTTTGATTGCAGTACCCGGCAATACGAATTCGCTATCAGCTTTACCATCAAAAGAATAGTTGAACATATTAGCGTTCTTCAATGCGATAGTGTAAGTTCTGAAAGTATCGCTACCACAGAAGATAGTCATATCGTCAGCAGAAACTACTTTAGCAGGGATTGCTTTGTAAACACCATCGAATAATGCGATTACGTTTGAAGCAGTAATAGAAGTTAAAGGCGCGCCTGAAACATATCCTGAAACGTTAGCGTCAACCACACCACTAGCAGCACCAATCAATTTGATTAAACCATCAAACTTGTTTAAGTTACCGTTAGCAGAAGCAGTATCACCTTGCCAAATAGCAGTTTCTAATTGAGAAGCAATAGTCTTAGCTTTTTTCTCAGAATATTGTTGCTCAAATGGAATTGAATCGTACTGTGAACCTGTTGGCAAAGCCTTTTGTAAATACTTAGCTTCTAATGCCTTAGGACATAAAGACTCTTGTACTTTGATTTTACCTACTGTTACAGTTCTTTGAGTGAAAGAAGTTGTACCTGACGCGTTCCAACCACAAGTTCCACCTGCTTGGAAGAAAGCGTCTGTGTCCATAATGTTAATAGTTTCTGCGGATTTAACGCCAACCATTACGTTACCTGCGCTCTTAATTAAAGACGCGGTTTTTGCTCCTAATACTGAAGAAGAAACCAATAATGCTTCGTTCTCTTTAGTATAGTTTGTTAATGTACTTACTGAAAATGACATTTTTTATAAATTTATTTGTTTAAAATTGCGTTTCTATATTTCTCCAATCTTTCGTACTTGCTATCGTTAGTAGTTACATAAGATTGAAATGCGTTAGCTGATTTTTGAGTAGGTTCAGCAGTTGGGGTGTTTGAAAGTGCCTCTACTAATTCAGCTACTTGTGCAAACCCTTGTTTTACTTTGCTCTCTAATTCAGCAATCTTCGCGTCTAATTCCATTTTTTTGTTCTCGTAGTCGTCCTTCAACTCTTGAATCATTGCAGTTGTATCTTGTGCAGGTTCAACAGGTGCAGCCGGTGCAACAGGTTCTTCTTCAACAACGTCAGCCTTAGGTGTTTCGATTTCTACAATAACGCCTAATTCATCTACTGTAATAGAAGTACCGTCAATTAATTGATGTTCGCCTTGCGGAGCAGGAGTACCGTCAGCCAATTCTACCATACCACCGATTTTTAATTCTGAAATCATAACCTTAGTTCCATCAACTAAAGAATATTCAGACATTTCTACCTTTGTAACTTCCGGAGCAACGGGTGCTTCAGGAGCAACAGGCTCAACAACTTGTGGCATATCTTCGAATAATGCCTTGATTTGTTTTAATGCTTCTTTTGGATTCATTTTATTTTTCTTTAAATGTTAATAATTAATACTATTTATCACTTAGCCGTTTAACGCCTCTAGAATATCATATATTCTTTGC
>Ga0315901_10010323_pt1 | contig 10639 bp, 9 predicted proteins | sample LakEriMetagenome_10_FD_203761 | JGI IMG/M metagenome (GOLD analysis project Ga0315901, IMG submission 203761) | Freshwater fungal communities from buoy surface, Lake Erie, Ohio, United States - Buoy 2 MA116 | ecosystem: Environmental > Aquatic > Freshwater > Lake | place: USA: Lake Erie, Ohio...
TATCTTCTCTAAACTCACTCATTATGCAATTTGGCTTATCATAGGCTTTTGCTGCATAAATCATTACATTATCATTATTCAAATCATCAAAAGACATTATTCTATTTCTTCGTTGTCCTCCTCACCTTCAGACATTAGTTCATCCATTCTTGCTTCATCGCCTATTTCAGCAAAAAACTCATAATGACCTTCATCGGTGAGATAATATAAAATGTAGAGATTTGTTGCTAAATTGTCTTGGCCAAATTGTTCTATTTCAAAAACAATTTCATCTCCTTCGGGGTCAGCTTCGTAAAGTGCTGGCATATCAAAACCATACCTATGCAGCACTTTACGAATTGCCTGTATACCACCTTCTGGAGAGAGATAAGGTTCATACAATTCATTTGTGAACCGGTAATTGACCTCCATACGGATTCTAGGATTCGTAATTGCTGACGAAGCCTCACCCGTAGGTTCATGTGCATCTACCGCTTGACCAGATTCTATGCTGGTCAATTCTTCAACAAATTGCTTAAATCGCATTAGTAAACATTACCACCATCGCCAGTCATAGAACCCATGGCAACGAGAGTTTCCGTTTGAACACGATTTGCACGACCACCCATGGTGATTGTGAATACAGCATTGGACATAGCGTTAATTGATGGTGTATTTGCATATAATCCACCATTTACAACATCAACACCAATGATGTAGTTTGCAGTATTTACACGAACAACTACTGTTCCTGGTGTGCTACCTGTTGTTGCGCCGATGCCATTACCACCAGTAATCGTCATGGTAGCATTTACACCAACGGCACCTGCGTTAGCGGTGATTGATGCGATTGGTCCCATACCAACTTTACGCAGGACCCAACCAGCGTGTTGTGGTACGCCTTGTGCAGCAGTAGCAGCCGTTTGCTCAGATGTATCTACACCAAAAATACCAATGGCGTTATTTTCAATAAAAGCATTGATGGCTGTGTTTGAATAATAAACCTGACCATTTGCAGTTACTTGTGGCGTATCACCACCGTAACCAGTTGTGTCGGTCTGTTTTGGCGCATTGTTACTTGCGTCTAAATTTCCCCAAAGTGACATTGTTTCTCTCCTAAGAATTAAAATTTAATAATGTATTTATGCCTGCACTCATTATTATAGTTTTGTTAATGTAGATGACATTTCCGGGTCTTTCTGAAAGGCATCCTCAGAACCCCTTTTCTTCTTCATAATGTCTTTAACAATTGCAGCCTTCTTAGATTCTTCTTTGATAGGTTGCTTCTTCATCTTTTCTACTTGCTTTTGCATGGCTTGACGAGCAAGATGGCGAGCTGTAGAATATCCTGCACCATATTTGCCAGCAACTACACTCTGTTTCTTTGGTTTATCTGGTGTAAATGGTAAATCTTCTTTTGCTTCTTTTGCAAGGCGTTTGATGGCACCTTTTACGCCTTCAATTCTTTTATCGGCCTTTACGCTCTTTTGCATACCTTTTGAAGAATAACCTTTCATCTGTGCGGCATAACTGGTCGCTGCATCTTTTTTGTTTTTTGCATCATCGGTAGCTTTTGTGGCATAAGAAGCAAGAGTAGATTTTTTTAACTCATCAATCTGCTCAACTTCTTCATTCATCTCAGCAGTTAGGTAATTGGCAACAGTAGAAATATAATCTTCTGCTAAAGTAATTTTGTTCTGACACCATTCTGGAAGATTATCCGCATCTTCAATCATGTCATGTAATTTTTTTGCGTTTGCCATAATTGAGCGCAAATCTGATTTGGCCATATCGCCTTCTTGGTCGTATTCACCAATGTCAAATTTATCTTTAACTGCTTCACTTACAGATTTCCAACCACCGCCCATGGCTTTGTATTTCTTTGCGGCCCAGCCATTAGCATATGCTGAAGGGTAAACATCAAACTTGGCCTTTGCTTGCGCCTTTGCTTGTGCCCATTTCTCTGGCGATGTTGGTACATTCTTTTCATCAATTTGTTCAACTTCTTCACCATATATTTTCTTATCTCTTTTAACTGCAGCACTATGTGTTTTCAAAACACCAGGATTCTTCTTTACAAGTTTATTTAATGTTTTGCCGCTTTCAATGTCTTTTGTTTTTTTAACTTCATCGCTGTGCTTTTTTAATAATCTTTCGCCAGATTTACCTTTCAACATAGAAGATAACATTCTATCATATTTGTCTTCATCAATTTGTTCTACTTCTTCTTTTTTCAGTTTTGTCATTGCGTTTGACATGGCTAAACCTTTCATTCGGCGATTTACGATGTTCTTAGCAATATCACCATATTCACCGTGAATATGCTTTAGATTTGCTTTAATATCTTTTCTTGCAGCATCTTTATATTTTGCATGAGCCATTGCAGAGATTTCAGCAATCTGTTCTGTTTCTTCTCTGGCCATTTTATATGACTGAGCAAAACTTCTCTCTTTGGTTGAAAGTGGTTTACCAAGTTTAGCTTTGCCTGCTATAAACTTATAATAGGTTTCGTGCTCACTCTCTTTTGGTTTTAATGATTTAAAACCTTCAGGCTTTTTAGTAGTATCTTCCTCACTAAAACCTTTTTTCTTAAAATTATCAAACTGCTTAGTGGTTGCTTTAACTACACCAGAAAACCGTTTGTCGGCCTTTGCAGTATTACCTTCTTTATCGGCCTTAGCAGAATCAGCGGCCGCCTTTTCTTTATAACGGTCTAACAAGTCAGTAGATAACTCTGTGATATTTTTTTGTTTATATGTTTTCATAGGTTCTCTATTTGGTTTATCAGTTAATGTTGATTGCGCTGAACCGGATACTTGTTCTGTAGTGCCATCAATATCTTCTTTTCTTAATTCTTTACGGCGTTCTTCGTTACTTTTAGCTTTTGGATGATCAGGATTTTTGTAAGGAGTTTTCCTCATTCCTTCTTTATCATAATTACCAGATTTTTTCTTAGAAATGGCAGTAGCGGCTGCAATTGCGGCCGCATTTGCTTCACCAATTGTTTTCAATCGTGTATAATAATCTGGTTTTTCATTTAAATGATCTAATGCAATTTCTGTTGCAGCCTGAACGTCTGAAGTATGTTCTTGTTCAACTTTAAGACCCATCTCCAATTGCTTTTGTATTTCTTCTTCTGAAACACCATGCTTTTTAGCAATTGATTGTATAGAAGGAGCATCAGAAGGTAAAGTAATAGTTTCTTTTACACAAGACCCTTTAGCATATGCTTTTTTACCTGGTGTTGGTTTGTAACCAGGCCAACACCGTTCACGCAATTGAAAAATGGTTTTCATTTCAGGCTTTCTCTTTTGCAATTTTGGTTGCCGTAGCATAAGCAACTTGTTTTGCACGCTCACCATAACGCTCTTTGAAACCAGACATTTTCTTCTTCATTGATTTAACAATTTCTTCTTTTTTCTTTGCTTCTGGTTTTGAAAGTGTACGCTCATCAATAGTAACTTCTTCAACACCATTGATTACATTAGCATCGAGAACTTCAATTTCTTCTTGCTTAACTGCCTGAACTGCAGCCGCAGCAACATCAGCCTTTTCTTTACCTTCTGATTTTGCTTGAGCCTTTTTAATCTCTGCATTAAATTCTTCTTCTGTTGGCTCTTCAGCAATTACAGCAAGACCATGCTCTTTATAAGCAGCCATCATTTCAGAAAAAGTCATTGATTTTTCTTCTTCTTGCTCAACTTCTTCTTTCTTTACTTCTTTTTTAGCACGAAGAAGTTTGAAGTCGTGAGCATCAATCTTGTTGTTTTTGTTGGCATCAATCTTGTGTTGTTGGCCTTTTAATCCTTCTTCCAACATCTTTGGTTCTTGCTTTGCAGATTCACCAGCCAAAATTTTGGCAACTGCATCTGCAACATTTCTTGTTTTTTGGTTGTTAAATTGCATTTTTTTTCTCCTGAGTTTTTGTTATCTTGAAATCTCTTCCCAATCCATTGATGCAAATATGTCAGAACCATTAATTGATGCTGCCACGCATAATGTGAGTTCAAAAGGTGTACCAGTTAATCCATTTCTTTCTAATTGAAATTTGAATAGTGCTTCTTTAAGAATGTCTACTGGTACAGAACTTTGTGTAGTAGAAGTTGTAAAGCCAGATGCTAATATTCTTCCACCAGTAATTGTTGCTGCGTCTAATTTATATTCAACAGACGAATTATCTCCTGCACTCACCCATGTACCACCTGTTGTCGTACCACCTGCTCTAACTTGCCAGTTATAAAATGAATTGTTTGTTATGGCTAATAGAGATAATGCTGTCATAATAACAATACCGTCTAATCTATTTGGAGTGGTTTTCAATCTCAAAGAAATTAAATTGTAATATGTTCCAGCAACAGCTAAATCAATTGGGCTATCAACTGGTGTTTGAACGGCTTGCTGCGATCCAAGCAATTCATAACCACCTTCAGACATAATGGATGAACAAATCTGTTTCATTGTAGAATTACTTGTTGTAATACCTGTATTCTTGATTTCATAACGCAATGGCAAAGAAGCCGTTGTCATATAAGGAACTGTATTTCTATTATCATTGTGGAATACATGTGCGGGAACCATTTTTCCATCAACAACAAATCCACAACGAACATCGCCAACGCCAAGCCACTCAATATCCATCCAAAGAATATTTGTTTTACTTACATCAATTCCACCAGTGTGTTCAACGCCACCACTTTGAGATGAGTAACCGGTGCCGTCAAACTTGTCTATACTCCAATTTGTTTGTGCAACTTTTGTTTCTGTAATTGTTCCTGTTGTGTTACTTCTCAATACAAAATAGTTTGTTGTACCATCATTTTCAAAGAAGATGCCATTCTCAGCTCCATAATAACCAACTCTTTGACGAACATTTGCTTTTGGTGTTTCCATGGCAAATGATGACAACATCAACAAAGATTTACCTGGTTGATATGAAAATACTCTTGTTGTTTCACGAATAATTTCTGCATTTGCTGTAGTTCCTACAGTCATCACAATCATGCTTTGGTTATTCACAAAAGCATAAGAACTATTTCCTGCTGTATTTGATGTTGCCCATAAACCATTATCAGAAAAACGATGTGTGCTATCAAAAAGAGTATATGTATCTGATGTTCGAAGCCGACCAAAAGCATCTGTCATTGTGCCAGACGGTGAAAGACGGTCCGACAACATATTCACTTCATAACGAGTGAATACTTGTCCTGAATCTATCTTGTGTAGGTCGGTTCTAAACTGTGCCACTTAGCAGTTCCACTTCCTTAATGCTTTGTTGATACGGCTATCTGGATCATTGGCAGTTTTAGCAGATGTTAAACGCTTCTTCATTCCACCCATACGAGCACAAAATGATTTACGGCGATTGGCTGCCTTTGAACCAGGTTTTAATTTACTAGGTTTTGTAGTAACTGCCATAGAAAGTTTTGAACCTGGATTTTCACGGCGATACGATTCAATACCTTTACGATTCAAACCGCCAGATTCAGATTTACCTTCTTTGCGTTGCCATGCAGCAACTTCATCCAAATATTCTTCGTGTAATTCTTTTACACTTTTAATAGTTTTTTGTTGATGGTTTGGATGAACTTTTACATGAGAGTTATCAATTACATGCCTTAGAGCATCTTCATGGCTACTGTGCTCATTTTCTCCTCTAAATTCTACACCTTTAATGTGTTTAAATTGATGGTGTGGAGAACCAGTATGATGACCAGAATGTTGAGAAGTATGGTAGTCGCCATCTTTATAATGGTCGACATAACCAATATGATGCACTTCTTTGGAACCATGAGGTTTGTAATAAACTCCATGGGTTGATCCTTCTTTATCTGAATATTGTTTATGCAGATAAAGAGTGCCGCCGTTACTTTCTTCCGTGATAAATGATTTAAAAGATTTCATCCTATTGGCCTTTTAGCTTTAAATGTTTTAATGTTGATACCTTTTTGTTTCAATACATTATCATTAAAATCACTCATTGATGTAGCATCTTCACCACCGGCACCAATTGCTTCTTCAAATGGTTTTTTATTCTGTTTTGTTTTCAATGACGGCCTCTGTGCATTTTCTCCACCTGCCGACAAAGATAAACCAGGTTCAATGCCTTTGTCAATTGATTCTTTTACTTTTTCTTTTTGGCGGGAGCGGATTTGCCCGAGCGTGATTTTTGGGGTTGGGGTTTCTTTGTTGGTGCCTTGGATTTCGATGCCGGTGCCTTTGGCGTACTCGTTGGCGCTGGTGAGCTCGGTGTAACCTTCTGAGATAAGTTGTCTGCTCTCTCCTGTGCTACTCTGGTTGATCCGTCTAGCGGATGAGTTTGACTCTCTGATTTGCCAAAAAGGTTTTTGATTAAGTTCAACATCTTCATTCTCCTCATTTATTTTAATAACATAGCCATTTTTATAAGGCATGACTGTACCATTACTTGTATGTGCTTCTCTTGCAGCTGCGGCACGAAGCATAAATGTTCTTACTTTACCACTTTTATCTTTTAGAAGTTTAATTTCTTTTTTCTTTTCTTCTTCTAATTCAATCTCATCGATTCGTGTACCAAGCAATAAGAGGTTTAATGATGACGAATCAGACAACTGATATGATTCTGATAATTTACCTTTGCCAAAGTTAGATACATTAATTGGTGCACCTTTACGCTCTGGATCTGGATCATGTCGGCGTTTGGCAGAAACAGCAGATGCTCGTTCTTTCTTACTCAACTTAGCACGCTTTTCATTCGACATACATTTTGGTTTTGCTTCGCCTGGTTCACGAGCACATGGACCAATTGCTTCGCCTTTGCTGTTGATTCTTTTCCATCCACCTTTTGGATGTTTTGGATCAAACCATTGGCGCAAATCTTCGGTGAATACTTCTTCAAATTCTTCATTAACACCTTTCTTTGGTGCACCAGAAGAACTCGATACAGGAATATTTGGTTGCTGTGGTTCTTCTCTCTGTACCTCAACAAGTTTATCATGGATAGAACGATATGTAACTTTACCATTTTTACCGTAGCGGCCAAATCCATAATAAGTTAATCCTAATTTTCTAGCTTCTTCAGCAGCTCCAGAACCTGGATGTGGTGGCATTTCAGCACCTTCTTTTGGTACAGGCAATTTATCTGACAAATCTAATTCATGTGCAACCCATAAAGATGCTGCTTCTGATTTTGGTGGATCTGCTACGAATTGTTGAATATTTTTAAACAACTCTGTCATTTCATCTTTTTTAGCTTTAACAACATCCGGTGCGGCCGCTCTTAAATCTTCTGAGTTATCAAATTCAACATAACGATCACCAAACATTTTTGCTAATTCTGGTCTTGCGTTCTGAACTGCTTCCCATTTTTGACGGCGAATATCTTCTGGTACTGTTCTACCACCACGCTGTCCTCTTTCAACATTTCTTTGCGCTGATACTTCATCATTTGTATTGACCATAATCATTGAAGTATCATAACCAATTTCTTCTAAGCGATCTTTAATGCGACCAATCTTTTCATGGTCATCACCTGTGCCGTTAATGATAAGACCATTACGACCCATCAACGCTAAACGCTGACGTAATTCGGTCATATTTTTGGCTTTACCACGAACAACATCACGCTTTTCTTTTTCAGCTTCAGGCATTGTTTTATCAAGACCTTCTTTGTCCATCAAAAACTCTAAAGCTTTATCTGAATTGATTTCAGTAAGACCGTGACCATCAAGTGTGTTGCTAAGAACATAATCTTTACCAGAACCAGGACCACCTGCTAAAAAAACTGCTTTGAAAATGGCCTTATCATGCACACCTTCAATAAGCAATTCTTGGAAATCTTCGTTTACATCTTCGTTCATTCCCATGCCTTTGCGAACATGGTTAAACATTTCTTTTGCATGAGCATCAGTCATCGCTGAAGGAACACCTTTGCGAAATTCTTTGTAATTGCCATTTGAAGCATGCTCACGCATTTTGCTTGCTGACATACCTTCTACGCCTTCAGCATCTGGATCACGCTCACCGGCAGAATGAACTTCAATGTGTTTAAAGTTATAAGAACCATGTGGTCCTTTTACACCATTATATTTGTGTAGAAGTTTATGATATTCTTCGGCACGGTCTGAGCCGCCAACCATGTGGAAATGTGTTACACCTTGTTTGTGTAACTTTGCGGCTTGTGCTAGGAAATTTGGTGCAGATGCGTCAGATGACGATACATTGACGCCAGGAAAAGCACGCTTAGCATGCTTGAGTTTTTGTGCGGGAGAAAGAGGATTTTTCTTTGGATCTTGTGAGTGCGAAACAACGATATGTGCAGAACCACCAACTTTTTTGGCAATTTCTTGTACTTTATTGACAAGTTTTTCATGGCCAACTGTAATTGGGTTCATACGCCCAAAGGCCATTACTGCATGTTTTTCTTTCTGCTCTAGCAGAAAATCGCTAAATTTCATATCTCTCCCGCCTCTACAGCGTTACATTGATATGCTATTTATACGGTTTAATCTGTTCTAAATGTAACAAAACCACCATGCATTTTAGGAACTGAGTCTGGTTGCATGACTATTCTTGACATTCCTATCTCCATAGGAATCTTTTCGCCAACATTGCCTTTATCAAAAACAATGATAGAATCGTACACAGACATACATTTAACATTACGAGTGAAATAATCAGGTTCTTTCTGGCCTCTAGCATGATCTGCATTGATACTATCAATCATACCTTTTGCGACATTATTAATTGATTCTGGTTCTTTAATACTTCCACCATGAGAATCCCAATATGCTGCATGAGTATCTTCAATGAAGTAAATGCCATCATCTGCCAATTTTGGAAATAAAAATTGAAAGGTTTTATTAACATGAGCAACATGATGTGAACCATCATCAATAATCAAATCGAAAGCTCCAAATTCATCAATTAGACTTTGTAGAAATTTTTCATCAGTTTGATCACCAATACGAACATTTATGCCTTCTTGTTCATGCTGCTTGCATAAAGGATTAATATCTATGCCAACGATTGTAGCTTCTGGAAAATAATAACGCCACATTTCTAAAGAACCACCATTTAAAATACCAATTTCTAGTATCTTAATTGGTTTATTACGAATAGGAGTAAAATGCTTTTCGTAAATTGGAAAGTAATGTTTCCATTTTGTAATTTTTTTACCTTTATTTGTTGTAAAATAGTTCCATAGTTCCATTAGTATTTCTCCGTTTCACCTGATCCAGCAACAATGCCAGAGCATTTTATTCTATCAAATTCAATAACATATCTTCTATCTAGGCACAAGTAATGAGCATGTTCAGTATCAATTCCGTGTGTCATAACATTACTTATCATTGGTCCTATTGTTTGTAAGTAATTATCTAATAAAGATGGGCAGAAAGAATACATTCGTGTAATATACAAATGGTCAGTAATGTTTGTTTTTCTTTCTGGTGACATCCAAGAAGGGATAGATTTTTTAAAAACATATTTGCCATACATGTTATTATATTCTGAAATATCAAAATCTTCGTCTAATAAAGTTCTAGCAGAGTATTTAAAAATTCTTTTTACACCATGTAAAAAACCCATCAGTTGAGGATTTTGCTTGAATTGCATGAGTGTATTAAATAACATCAACAATTCAGCTTCACTTTTTTTGCCTGTTTTAGCAAAGTTATTAATATCTGGATGAGTAGTAAACCATAAAGCTTGACAATAGTTACCAATTATTTCCTTTATTTTATCAGGAACAGGTTCAGGAGATCCATCAACGAAAAGAACTGCCGCTTCAGGCACTCTATCTCTTAAATTATTTAAGGTGTTTATTGTTTGTTCTAAACGATCATCACTATTAACAACACCAATGTTAGCATTTAATGCTGAAGTGACGATGAATAGGTTTCTATCCGGTATAAAGCTCATAATTTTGTTTCATTGATTCAATCATTAATGATTCAATGTCCTTGTTTGGTTTCCAATTTAATAATTCCTCGGCCTTTTTCGTGCAGCCTAACGAAAACTTTTTTACTTCATTTTCAATTACAAAATCTTGTATGGGTTTGGTGCCTTCATATAAATCATCGTATCCTGACCAATATTTAGCAGGCGGATCAAACTTATAATCAAAGCTGCCAAAAGCCTTCTTCGCATATACAACAATATCACTTACAGAAGTTAATGTACCAGTACAAACATTAAAGATTTCTCTATCAGTTCTTGGCAATACTTTTTCAATCATTGACACCACATCATCAACATGAATATAATCTCTTGGATGATTACCAGAAGAATAGAGTGTGATTGGTTCTTTTCTTTTGACCTGACGCACAATATAATTCATCAGAGGTGGTGATTTACGGTGAATATCTTGCCGTGGGCCAAACACATTGAAGAATCGTAATGTAGTAATGTTCATATCATAGTTGCGTATGAATGATTGTATTGTTTCTTCCATTAGTTTCTTTGACAATGGATAAAACAACTTCGGCGTTACAATAGAAGATTCTTTAAATGGCGCTTCTTTTGGATCATTGTTCTCATAGATTGCTGATGTGCTAGCAACAATGACATGGATACCTTTACGGCGTGCTGCATTAAGTATATTGGCTGTACCGCCAACATTTACATCAATACAAGTGTGTGGATCTATTTCACATTGAGGCAAAGAAGAAATAGCTGCAAGATG
>Ga0315901_10010325_pt1 | contig 10637 bp, 10 predicted proteins | sample LakEriMetagenome_10_FD_203761 | JGI IMG/M metagenome (GOLD analysis project Ga0315901, IMG submission 203761) | Freshwater fungal communities from buoy surface, Lake Erie, Ohio, United States - Buoy 2 MA116 | ecosystem: Environmental > Aquatic > Freshwater > Lake | place: USA: Lake Erie, Ohio...
AATTCCCTTATTTTTTACCTCTTTTACCGGACCGACTATAGAACTATGAAGTATATCCATAATATCTTGATTTGCAGAGTAAACAGGATGCTTCTTGTGTTTATAATAGTCTTTTACATTATCCAGAGTTGTTAGTTTAACATCTACTTTGTCATCAATACACTGGGTAATATCAATAGCTTCACCTTCCTTTAGGTCTTTCAAATATGTTTGAATGATCTTTCGTATCTCATTGTGTTTAGGATGCTTTGGGGTTGATGGTTTATCGGTTTCACCTAACCAGTCACCGATTGTTTTTAGATCAGTCATAGAATAACTCTTCTTCTCTTTGATTGGTAAGACACGGCGACTCTTAATATTGTTTAGGTCCGCTTGAAATCTTTCTTTAACACTTTTTATATTTTGAACATTTTCAAGTGTATATGCTTGTTCAAATAGACTATTTATCTTTTTAACGTCAAATGTTGAAGAAAGATAGGTTCGTAATTCTTCTGGATTTCCAGCTAATGCCAGTCCGGGCAGATACATGGTATCTTTATACCTAGGGTCTTTCCATCTTTTTTCAGCACCGGATAGCTGTAAATATGTTCGGACATTATTTTTTATAGGAATTTTTGTGTATGTATATGTTTTCGTAATAATAACACTTGTACTTTTCTGATTTGGACTATCGGCATCCATTTTCATAAGCCTTTATATGTTTAGACCATTGGACTAATAACCTAATTTGCAACAGATATTTTTTACTTTGATAAAATAAAATGGTTAGACAAGAGTCTCTTACAATTGGAAAAGGAATCAGTATCGTAACTCTCTTGTTTTTATTGGCGATAGTTGGTTATCTGATTGCTAACGCAATTTATTGGAACCGTGCATATAAACAAGAAATATCCAGTGATGAAGAATTTGATGATATAACCAAGAGCATGTATATCGTGTCTATCATTGGTGTGGTCATCGGAGGTATATTGTTTCTTATCTGGGTATTTACAACGCCCATCCTTCTAAGAGCAGATGTAATAGCACCAAGCGATACGAAAATTACAGCGATACCACCTGGATCCAAGGCTTATGTCACCCCTCCACCTCGTAAACCTCTACCACCAACACCCTATTATCCCCCACCACCTCCGATGCCACCGTCGTATATTCAAACTCCCCTGTCCTATCCTACAGAACCGCCTACACCCGATGAAGTATGGCAAACATTGACCCGTGCCGAAAAGCAAATCGTTGCTGAAGGCGGATGCTTGCCTGCAAGAGTCGTTCAGCAGATAAGAGAGGCTCAAGATCCATGCCGTGTTCCAGCAAAGGCACTTGAGCAGTGTAAAGAAATCCACAGTAAGAAACCGCTTACTCTCAGTGAACCCAAAGGATTCACAGGTAGTTCCGGAGCTGGATTTACAAATGCTGACTTGACAACGTTGGGTGCAGATCTTAAGGTATAAATTTTTATATGTCATAAATGTTGTGTAAATTCATGACATCAACTCCGCACAAATAGATAAAACAGTTACAGGGTCTCTTCCTGCACATGTTGGAGGAGAGTCTGGGATCCCTTCATTTTTTATACGCTCATATACCTGGCGAAACCTGCCCATTCGAAAATACGCTTCACACCAGAATTCCCAGCGGGAAGCATAGAAAGCAGGTCCCAAACTGCTATAAGCCGGGTGTTCATCGGGGTATCTAGTACCAACGGTTACTCTGGCCATTGCCGGTGAGTGCGGTCTTTTGCTCAGGAGCAAGTAAGGTTCAGATGTTGGAGAAATTATAATTTTGGCACTAAAACCTTGAATTACAGCCTCTTCTGCTAATTGGAGTAACGCTATAGATGGTGATTGATAGTTAGAACACATGTTCACTATATTTATAATAATATTTATATAAACATCAGTTATGTCCGTGAGTTAATATACTAAATACAAAAGATTTAGTCTATGTCATTATAATGACCTTTTAAATAAAGTTCATAAATTATATCGGGATTATAACGATCCCATCGTTTTGTCATAATTTTTATGTGCTCCTCAGTTGCAACCAGATGAGCCGTTTCTGTAGACTCATTGCCACACGGTTCTAATTCTCCGTACAGCATCGGATACTTCAAAAAATCATTATTCTTGTTCCACTCAAAAGGTGTTTTTTTGCTACAATTGCAAACCTTATCAGCGAGTCTAACAAGGCATCTTCGGTTTCCTGTTCTATCACAGAATTTACAATATTCACCTGGCGTACAATAATGGCAAATCTTAGTCTTATTTTTTAAAAGATTATAATGTACTAATTTATGTGTCAAATAAATGATTTCCTCTTTCTCGATATATTCGAGGATCTTTTTAATAATCATATCGGGGATATGAAGTTTGTCAAGGCATATGAATATAACAAGGCGACGCGACAAGAGAAGTTTATTTAAAATGTTTTTAGGGTCACGTAAAAAAAAAGATTTAGGAACCTTATTTGGTGGAAAGGGTGCATTCTCTAAAGACTCATTAGCCTTTTTCGAGTTATCTAAAAGTTTCTCAAACTCAGTTAATTTGTCTAAGAGATTTTTATTCTTTAAAACAGAAAGCAAATCCGGTGGACTATCCAGATAACGTAAAGAAGGATGTCGTAATATACTATTATTGGCACTAAAGTAATTGATGCACCTTTCTGCGTACATTTCAACCAGATGGTCGATAAATTGTTTTTTCGTTTTAATCGTTCTTGAACGAATAACGTCGGCACCAATTAACTCATACAATTTAATAGCATACTCAAGCTCCTCTTTGTTTTTGTCACGGAATTCAGGAAAAGATCCGATTTTCGCAATAAAAACATGGACTAAATTAATAATTTCAGCATCACTTAAATCATCCATAGAAATTTGATGTGACAAAAGCCTACTTGTTTTGTTAAAAATCAACGTCATACTACTTAAACTTGATTGTCTGGAAAAAGATCCCTGCAGTTTATGGTAATATTTTTTAATCATCCACATAGCATAATCGTTGATAAACCCTTTACACCTTTTGGCGTAAAGCTCTGACAGCTTGTCTCTCATTTTCGAGTAAAAATAATAGATGTTTTATTAAACATCAATTATAATTATCTTTAATCATTCATAAATATCACCAATGCATAAGTTCAAGTACAGAATAATGATATTGACAAGTTCCGATGGCAAGTGGTGAATAGTATAACTAACTCCTCTTCCATTATTGTATAATTTTCCATGGTATGTCAATCCATCATTGATATTATGACCATTAATAGTAGCGTGGTGAATAATAAGAACCTGAATGATCTCCAGAATTTCAACTGGCTGTTTACTTATAGCATAGACCAGGTTGGTCTCTTGAACATAGTCTTTAGCATCCGCCTTTGGCGTTGGCATCTTTTTAGACTTCTTGAGCAGAGTCTTATATATTTTCATTTTAATTGATTTATCACAAAAAATAAATCAATTGAATTCAAGTGTTCATATAACATAGTTAGTCTTAAAACATACCATTGGCAAAATCCGTATGATTATCCCTCGTACACCTTAATACCACGGACTTCCTCTAAGTTTCCAAGTATTGTTACATGTCTCATCTAGTACAGGTGCATTGGTCCTTGGTGGTGGAGGCGGACTTTTAGGAGCTTGGGTTTCTGCCGTCGGTGTTGATGCTTGGACACCCGCCCTGAATTCTTTAGATGAAGTTACTTCTTTGATCCAAGAAGCCAGATCATTTTCATTAATCTGTTTACCACTAGCTACATATTCTGATTTGCTCTTTTCAACGTTGAAACGACCATTGAAAATAGCATGCTTTGGTACAAATGATGGATCACGTCCTACCCTAGAGAAATCATTTGAATCGAACAAAATAACACACGGAAACCATCCAATCATGGACTTAACTTTTGATGATGCCAAATTTTGTGGCAACTTGTCTACTTCGTACTCATAAACAGTACACAGGCTCGAAACATGCTTCTTAATACCGGGCCATTTTGGCATCAGTGCTTTACAATGTCCGCAATTCTTAGACGTGAACAGACACAGAACGGGTTTGGTCATTTTTATACACTTTTTTGTTCTTTATATAGTTTTGTATCAAAATAATACAAAAAAATGTACGTTTATGTATATGATAGCTGTTTGTCATTTTGGTCGCGAAAGACCTTTCATATGTAGTTGACAGTTTATTTATTTAATATTTTTAAGTGAAATATGTCATTGAGTGTTTATTGCCCAAATATCGAGATTACTAAATTAACGCTTGTTCTCGATATTCGAAGTTTTGTAAATCGTCTGTTTTGTAAAAATCAAATAATTATAATATAACAGATAACACAAAAAAATAAACTATTTTGTGGATAAAACTACTTAAGAAGTATGATACAAATAAAAATGTTATCATCGCTACCTCCAGAATCTATTCTTACCTTGGTAGGTTGTTTTGCGGCAATTGTTATCTCTATTTATGTTCTAATGAGGGTCACCGACATGAATGATCGACACATGGCAAATCGTGAAGACATTGATATTGTTGCTCGAAAACTCGCCGATGCCGATCTTGCTCGCATGAAAGACGTGCCTAATCAGATTGAACAAGTAAATAGTTCTCTTCAACGTACTAGTAACTTTTTTGCTATGTTTAAGGACGAGCTAGCCGAATTGCGAGAATCTCGCGAAGAAGAAAGAGAGAAGCTTTATCAGTGGAGCGAACAATTTAACAGTCTTTTCCCTGACAAAGAACTACCAGTACTTGATTTTGAGGATGAGCCACCTAAAAAGCAACGTCGTCCAAGATCCGCCCCGCCCGCCAAAAAAAGTAGTCGGTCTTATTCAAACAAAAAGCCAGATGTCAAGACACATCTAAATCGTTATGAAGATTCTGATTCGGAAGATGATCCTCGTCAACAATTGTCAAAGATTCGTCGGAGTGGCATGCTTGAGCGTCAGTAGCCTTACTCTTTATTGGTTTTTCCACAAACAACGTAAAAAAACGTTCAAAATTTGATACACACTCGACAAAAGGTCTATCAAATATATATATAGCTAGCTCATCAAAAATATCTTTGATGAACATAACAACTTGTCCGCTATTTTTGGGTATTGTTGGATACAGAGACGCAATTCGAAATGTAGAGACAAAATTTGTTTTTTTAGTAAAACACGTTGTCATCTTGGCAATGTACAACAAAAGAGCATCATATGTCCAATTAATATCTTCAATAACAAAATTATCCAGAATATACTGAATTATATTCTTGTAATGTCGGTGAATACATCTAAGGTTATTACGTTGGTGTAAATCATAAGATTGCACTAGTTTGGTAGGATCCATCTTTAACTATTAATTTATTTGTTTATGTTATCAATTAAAATGATATATATATATTAGGCGGAAAGACGCTGATTGTTCTTTATATCACTAGATCAATATTTTCATGAAAATATTTGTACGTGAATAGTTCATCTTGTATTAATTTATTATAAATTAGTCATCTGTTGATTGTATATTAGCATATCTGTCAACATTTTACCCTTGTTGATAAAATATGTAAAGGGTAATATAATCTATGCTATTATTTCAGTAATATGTAAACCATTGATATATCTAATGATAAATATATCAGTTAAACTTCAAGATCTACCTCTTCGTCTGGATTCATCCTAGGTTCTGGCATATCCAAATACACATTGTATCGGGGTGCTGATCTTGGCGATGTCTTATCTCGCTCAAGGGTGAGCTTTCTTTGGACGAGCATTGTGAAGTGAATTTTATAGGTCGATTCAACCATGATTGGTCGCCTGGATGCCATAACATCTGTATTACCGAGGGTCACACTAAAGTTAGTATTAAGATCACCCAATGACAAACTAACATCGTTTACCTTTAGTGGATACAGCGAAATAGAATGGCATCCATAGCCTTTATACATTGGACTGCTCTTAAAATGCTTCATCGGCTCGATCAGTCGGAAATGTTCCATATCCATATCTTCATACTTTACAAGTTGTGACCCGTGTGTTAGTGAAAATGCCTTCAAGGGTGAATGACCCAGTTGACGATCATCCGGATCAGTTGTATAATTAGAATGATAATTATTCGCCAGTGCTTCTTGGTTTTGAGCAACCCACCAAAAAGCTCTCGCTGGCCTATTTGACATGTTGGTGATAGGTACCTTCTTTCCCATCACTTCGGGGTTATCTGACGTAATCGTTACATAATCTTTGTAATAGATATTAATTTTCTCTTCACAACGGTAAATATTCAACTCAGGTCTAAAATTAGTTGTAATTCGTCCCCAAAATTCAGGTGGCGGTAAACGCTTATCAGATGGAATGCCGTTAAGGACACTGAGATCAGGCTTAACATTAACCCATCGGTCACCTTCTAACCGTTGCATACGCAGAAGAGAAGTTATCTTGTTACGTAAAACGTAAGAATGAATAACACTCTTACCAATATCGTTAAACATAGGCAACTTTTTAGGATTGTCATTATATAACCATGGCTGAACACAAATCGTAGGATACGCAGGTAGATAATCTGTAAAGTTTGTTAGAATATCAACATCACCAACAGCTTCCTGGAGGTCTCGTTCAAATCCTATTTCACGGCAATACTGATAATATTTATCAATAGCAATGTTGTTTAAATTCATCAAGTCAACGTCACCCATTGTCAACTTCGCCTTATTAATGCAGTTGAAGGCAATGCTTGGTGTCCAGGCAATACGGACAATTTCAGAAAATTCTTCCTTCACTGAAATCTCTGGTAGCTCTTGACGCAATTCGGAATATACCAGAAATCCACACGGTTCAGGGCATGTGAAATCAACTTGGTTGTCCGAATAGCTAGCCTTAAACTTGACTAGCGCATTTGTATACCATGTAGAACGGATAAATTCATTATAAAAATTTGAAGCCATCTCTTCTTCATCATGTTCGGGAATATGAAGTTCTTTCTGAAGGGCGGTGAGAGACTTTAGTTCGGCTTTAGCAACTGTTGTCATTTTGTGGTAGCCATACCGGTTTAAGCCATTTTTTCAAACATGTACCAACCTCATACTATACTAAAAATGTTGGTATAGTATTTTGATACTTTATTTTCACATCTAAAATGTCATCCTTGAGATATAATACACCCTATATTATATACATTCTCAGCGAGCAGGATGGATACATATACATTGACAAGAATTCACCATCATATACAAAGATAACATCTAACAGCCAAACAGCCACCGTTTTTTATCTGCGTCCAGCAGACGGCAACATAAACAGAACTGATGTCATAACAGAATCAAGCTTTAAGATGAATCCAGTAACATCGCCGTTTATGGGTATCAAAAATTCTGGTATTACTCAATGTTCATATAGAAATCTTATAAGTCCAACAGACGAAAATCCAACATGGACCATAGAGGGTCCATTGCTGACGGATACAGCTTTATATTTAAAAAGTGGTGGTATATGGATAAACAACTGTAATAGAAATGAATATGAAGGTTTCAGCACCGGTAGTACAAATAAACCAGCAGAACCAACCATAAAACTATATGAAGTACCAAGACCAATATGTGTTACGGACGACATATATAAAAATTGTCCAGAAAGCAAGTACTGTGATTATGGTGAATGCGTTTACTATTCAGGCTACACACCACAAACGGAATGTGAGTTTGGCACTGGATGCAACACAGCAAAGGATAAGTTCTGCTATAATAATAAAGAAGAATGCCTAGAATCAATGTTATTATATAATCTAGAGCGAAGATGTGAGCCTATATGCGATCATCGTTACGAAATATGTTATCTTACTCAAGATTTTTGTTTGATGGAACTGGATAAATATAACTATAAAATAAACTCGGTTTACGGATGTCAAGCTGTTTTATGTGATGTTGAAGAAGAAGGTTGTTTTAGAGAACTTGATCAATGTAATTATGCCCAAAATCGCTACACTATCGTTGATGATAGCTACTGTCGTTATGGTTGCGATGACAGGTTTAATCAATGTTATACAAAGAGTGAATGTGAAAAAATAGTCTATCCACTCGAACCTAGAGAGTTATTTTGGATGATTGCTTTATATCTTTTTATTGGAGTTTTTTTAATATCATTTGGTGTTATGTTTTTTATTGTAAAAACCAACAGAGTACAACCTAAGGATATAGAAGATAATAAAAATGGCAGTAATTGACTTAAATCGCCTTACTATTACCGGACCGATTGATTTAGATATGCCCAAAGTTGTTATAGATGAAATAGCTAAGGCCCATGGTACAACCCCAAAAAATGTACTTGATCCATCTGAATGTGTAACTTTGTCGGTTAGACAGCCATACAAAAAAGGTCATCTTAGGGCGATCGCTCGCTATGTCAATCCAGCATGTACGTGGAATCAAAAAGCATTATTACAAAGTTTTGAATTTCTTCAAGAATTTACGGACGATAAGTGTGTTGTACCGACAGAGGTTCCACATTTTGGTCCTCAAACACCTGAAAATCCTTATAGTTATAACGCCTGTATGCTATATAAGTTACATAAGGCATGGGGATTGAAGACATATCATGACACAACGTTGGACGATATGGCATTTGCCGTCAGATTGTATCTACTTGAAATTGACGAGCTACAAGAAAAGGTTGTTACAGTAGCAAAGGGTGCCACAAAAGAACAACTGATTGTTATGATGGTTCGCCAAAAAAATATAGGACTGTATAATAGTAATATAGAGATATCTGAACTTAAGGTAAATGAAATAGAAGTATCTACAGCTTCACTTGAAAGTGTGATGACAAAGTTCGACCGAGAGAGCATACTCAAACGAATAAGCCCATGCTCCGACTCTGAAGCTGTCGCACTAGGTATTATAAACTATGGTATTGATCTTTCATACAGTCAATCAGCAGTTAATGAATACCATCATTTTTGCCAATATGGTATAGCTTATGCACCATCGGATTATATAATGCTCAATAGATTCAAATATAATCCAAGGCTCTTTGATATAAAATATACATTTAATCCTACACTGCCTGAATCTTTGTATAATAATGACGTTCTTGAACATTTGATTCATCTAGAGGGTATCAGTAATAAAGAGCTTATCGATAACAACTTAACAAAATATGAATATCTACAGTTAGTGTCTTTTAAGGACAATATCTATCATGGACTACAAATGAACATTCAGAGTTCATCTACCTTAATTTATAAAACAGATCTGCACGATCTAGACCCGTCATCTATTATTTGTCTAGGAACATATAACAACCTCGAGCCGTTAACTTATGAAGAGCTCGCTCGCTATTGGGAAAGTGTCGTTGATTATCTACATCCGGCCACATCGGATGTTCTGCCTAGGGCTATCATCAAAAAAATACTTACCATCAATAGTGAACGAAAGAAGTTAGGACTGACAAAAACAGCGAATATTGAATTGAATTATCTTGTTGACGTTATTAACAAAATTGAATCAGACAAGGTTCTAAAAAGTCAACAAGTTGATAATTTTTATACTCAGTACCAGAGTTTATCAAAGCAGACACAAAACAAGATTAAAGCTTGTATCCAAAAATTATTTTTATTGTCAATGGCTATGAGAGGATGGCATAAGGGGGAAGCGTACCCAATAGAGACAGCACAAACTCGAAATCAACTTGAATGTGATGTTAACGTTACTGACGCATATACCGAGTTCATTCAGAGTTGCGAATTATTAGGTAAAGATCAACATATCGTCATGGACTTGCCTTTATTCTTGTACTATCAAAATGAATTTAAAACTACCTCTGATCCAGAGCAGGGAATACTGTTGCGTGATCGATTAAAAATCGTGACGGACGGGCGAAGTATACACAGTTGTATTAGAACATCATCTAACTGGTTGGCAACATCCGCATATCGCTATATGGTTCTTCTGCGTATGAAGGTACCATTTGATATTGAGCGTCTAACTAGAATTGGTTAAATAATGGTTTAATTGTATTGAGGGTCATTAACTTTAATACTAAACATCCATTGTCCGTAGAGTTAACTATTTAAATTGTTGATACGTTAGAAAATACAATACTCATATATAGTTACATATCATTTTGAACTTATTAAGTTGTTATTAGACTTGTAATAAGTACCTCAATTTATTATACTAGTAATGTATAACATTCCAGAAATAGTATGGCAGGTTATAGCCCGCATGGTATTGTCGCGGGGTAGTCTTCTTGACTATTATACCCTTTTGACTATTTTAAAATATCTCAGTAAAGAGACTGTCATTAATGAATACGTTTCACAATCCGATCTGAGGACGTACCTTTGGTTTTGGGCACGGCTAGACACTGGTCTACCATTAATTATCAAGAATGGATTATTAGACGGAACTCTTTCCGACACGTTTCATCCAGACAAATTGGTGAATATGTGTTCGAAACATATCACGAAAAAATTTTAAGCAGCCTTAGCTATTTTAAACTGTGGAAATTAGACTGTCAATATCATATTTTGGGTGATGTCTTTGACGGTATTGGTAATCTTAAATTATTACGTGAGATAAATCTTACGGCAAAAAAATTAACTAAATTTCCTTCGTTTGAATCAAATAATTCATTGGAGGTTCTTGATCTTGGACGAAACAAAATTTCGTTT
>Ga0315901_10010327_pt1 | contig 10636 bp, 13 predicted proteins | sample LakEriMetagenome_10_FD_203761 | JGI IMG/M metagenome (GOLD analysis project Ga0315901, IMG submission 203761) | Freshwater fungal communities from buoy surface, Lake Erie, Ohio, United States - Buoy 2 MA116 | ecosystem: Environmental > Aquatic > Freshwater > Lake | place: USA: Lake Erie, Ohio...
CTCGGGCTGGCAGAACTGCGAGTAGTGGTGCTTGAGGACATCCTTGGGCGACTGATTGTGCTGCCGCTCCAGCTTAGGTTTAATGTCGTGCATCCCGACATACTTGTGGATCGCCTCATCGTCCTCCTTTACCGTCGAACCATCAATGTTGTTGAAGTCGTAGTCGAACGGTGGCAACTCAAGGAACTCATGGATGCGCTCTAGCTCGCGTTTGGGATTAGCAAGCAAGTCTTCGTACTCAACAAACAAAAAACAGCTTGGGTCGTAGCTATACCCAGAAGAAAGAACCTGATAGGAAGCACGCAAATGATCTGACAACTGGCCTTCCTGCATAAACTTATCTAAGTTCTGAGGCTTGGCCACTCTTACAAAAGAGGCCATGCAATCTGGTACAGATCTAACTGTGGCAACGATCTTTGGTTTGCGCCCAAGCACTTGCGTCATTGCGCCCATAATCAATGGGATGGGCCAACTTCGACTCTTGTCTATTACGATGGGCTTATTCGTATCGTAAAAGCTATGAGTCAAAGACTGCATAACCTTAGCCAGCTTTTCCCTTTGGGGATCAGCTTCATTGAGAAGCGAACTTTTATGCCAAGTTGTGGCAAGCCCATCTAACGCAATAACCAGTCCAGATGTCGTAGTGACGTGGACCTTGGGGTTCTGATTGAGAATTGCCGCTAAAACCGTAGAGCCAGAACGCGGCAGGCCAGATAGAAAATAAATCACAGCTTCAAGGCAATAGTGTGATTGTCTCCGCAGTCAACCACTTGCCAAGAAGAAAGTGCGCCAATTTGAACCGGAGAAGAACGACTCGTCGTGTCCCCAAGTCCTAGGTTTCCATAGGTGTTTCTACCCCAAGCCCAAATTGTGTTATCGGTTTTGATTGCAATAGTATGGGTGCCACCAGTAGCTACATACAACCAATTGGTTCCAGATCCAATCTGTACCGGGGAATTTCTTGTGGCTGTATCTCCTAGCCCGAGCTGGCCAAAGTTATTGTAGCCCCACGCCCACAAAGTTCCGTCAGTTTTGATGGCTAAAGTGTGCAACGCTCCTCTATGTGAAGAAACCTGACTCCATGTCGTAAGTGATCCAATTTGAACTGGAGAAGAATAGTTGGTATAGTTGTTTGATCCCACTCCACCATAGGTGTTTTCTCCCCAACCCCACAAGGTTCCATCTGTTTTGATGGCATGACTAGTGATGTTATTTGCAGATGCTTTGCTCCATGTTGTAAGAGAACCAACCTGTACTGGCGATGAATAATAAGTTAGATTGCTGGTACCAAGAATCCCGGTGGCGTTGTAGCCCCACGCCCACAAGGTTCCGTCGGTTTTGATGGCCAAAACATTGTAATTTCCGCACGAAGTTTTATCCCAATTGGTAAGTGATCCAATTTGAATTGGGGATGATTTTGCTACCGATGTTCCATCGCCAAGCTCTCCAAAGACGTTCCATCCCCATGCCCAAAGCGTTCTATCTGTTTTAATTGCACAATTAAAACCAAAACCAGAAGAGTTAGATAGCCAATTAGCTAGTGTTCCAATTTGAACAGGAGATGACAAATTTGTCGTGTTTCCATGTCCAAGCTGACCATATGTATTTTGGCCGCATGAGTATATTTTTTGAGAATTGTCTATAAATGTGCTGAAATACGAACCACCAGACACAGAAATCCAAGTTTTTAGCCCTCCGACTTGAATAGGGGAGGTATTGGTTTGCGTAGTTAAGTTATTCCCCAATTGGCCTTCTTGTCCTAGTCCCCAAGCCCAAAGCTCATAGCCACCAGTTTTTACGCCAGCAGCCCCCATTGCGAGTCGTAGAATGTTAGGGTCCATAATTAGTTAACGTAGTCGATAAGGGACGATCCACGCCAGCGGGTACCACCGTCATCGGTCACAAAGATAAAGATGTGAGTCTTTCCGGTGGTTAGAGTGGGTGCCGTATCTGCGGGCCACTTGACGCTAGTGGGCCAAGTGATGGCGCCAGACGTATGCGTTAGCTCAAGAGCAAAAGCATAAGCAACGCTAGAAGGAGCACTAGAAAACGTAAACGTGCTGTTGCCGTTGATGGTTTTCGTGAAGTAATTAGCCGTAGAACAATCAATGTCCAATGAAGGAACAGCCGTAATGACAGACCTAAACTGAGGCGTCCAAGCGGCGTCGGTGCCATTGGACATGAGGACATGACCATTAGCTGTGCCAGAGGCATTTACTTGATTGGCTGCAATTTTAGGACGCGACATAGGGTTACTTCCAGACTCCGCTTACTCCGTAATAAAGCGTTACTTGTTTCCACACTCCGCTAACGCCATAGTATAGCGTCACTTTCTTCCACACACCGCTAACTCCCAAATAAAGTTCGGTTTGAGTGGTTGCCTGTGGAGAAAGAAGAGTTGTTAGCATTTTAAGAAGCCTCTTCAGTTACTCGCGGAACATGGTCAATAAAAACTGAGGCCGAACTAATAAGAACGCCGGGAAAGCTAAGCGTGCTCATTTCGTCAGGGAATGTTACTACTTGGGTGCCAACGTACAGGTTGCCCTCAACCTCAAGGGATTCTTGGAATAGTACCATTTGCATTGATTCATTACGCAAAGAATAGGTCGCCCACGATGTCGCCCGCGCCAACGGCTGTGGTGTCTGCGTCGGCTGATCCCGTAACGGTGGTGAGTCCGATACCCGTGGTAAAAGCGATGCCGCCTTCAATCGAAAAGTCGCTGACGCTGTTCGGCGCAATGCCGATGGTGCGAACCACGCCAGTTCCCGCCGTCGGCGTCGTGGTCTGGTTGTGGAGCTTAACGTAACGCCATGCCGCGTTTGTGTTCGCAAGCGACCAGCCAAGCACGCGGCCTGCGCTGCCCTTGACGATGGTCGCGTTCGTGGTTGCAGCCGCGACGATGTGCGCTCCGGAAGCGGCACCCGTTGCATTCGCCCGGTACTGGATTCCCACGTCACCAATTGCCGCCGTGCCCGCCACAAGAGCGGGCTGGGTAAAGGAAGTGGCCACCGTGCCGGATACGCTTACGGGAAGCGGTGCCGCGTTGCCGACCGGACGCACCCCGGCAATGTAGGTCGGCACGTTGGCGTTGTCCTCAACCGCCACAAACCCGAGCGTCCAAGTCGTAGTACTGGCCGGAGCAGTCGTGCCGTTGTAGGACCAGAAATAAACGTAGAGTTCAACGTCGTCATCCGGCAGCGACTCGACGCGGCTAGCGCGAGTCGTCACCGTGGGCGTTGTCGCGCTTGCTACCAACGTATCAGACCATGCTACGTTTCGTCCGTCAGCGTACGTCTGCATGACATGGCCGGGCGAAGCGGTCGTGTTGATGGTGGCCGTCGTCAGACCCGAGTTCCAGCCGCGCCGCTGAGCGTCCACGCTCGCACTCGTCGCCGTGGTGCCGGAGTACTGCGTCCAGATATAGTTCCAGCCAAACAAGTCCACCGTGCAACTACCAGATGCAGGCCATCCTGCGACGGTAAAGCTAATCGTGTCTGCGGTGGGGATTGATGCGATAGCGTAGCGACCGGGAACGCCGTTCGCGCCATTAATCGCACCCACCATCATGAACTGTCCGACGTTGTTTGCGGTAAAGCCGTGCGCAGTTTTTGTTACGGTGATGGAAGTTGCGCTATTAATCGTACAGGACAGTCCTTCGCCAATCAAATCAGCCATCATCACCGCGAAGTTGTTGTTCGCAATGCGCTGCGACAAAATCGTTTTGTGCCGCTGCGTAAACGCGCCCTTAAATGAGGTCGTGCTGCGTACCAAGAACTCGCTGTTAGCCGTCGTTCCGGTGGTGACCAGCAGATTGCTTGACCCCTGCGTCACGCCCATGCCCGTGCCAAGACGACGCTGGGTGAATTCGGATGCGAGCAAACTGGAACCTGTATCCGCAAAACCAACAGACCAAATGTCGGCGGGAGCCTGTCGAACAACCGCACCCGCATCTCCGTAAGCAGGATGCGTAGTCTTCACCCGCAGGTGCGTAGTGCTGCCAGCGAGTCCGTCAGTCAGCTTAATGCGCTGATAGTGAACGCCACTAATGTCATTAGTAGCAATGTTCTCTCCGGTGCCGGGGGTGTATCCTAAGTTATCAGCCATGATAGTAAATGTTTAGGGTGTGTAAACTGCGAAGAAAGCCCCATTGGTTACGGTGCCGGGAAGCGAGGTTCCAGTTCCAATAGTTGATTGTGTGCCACCTAGTGCGGTTCCAAGAAGTACCTCAAGAATATCATTAGTCTGAGGTGCGGTAGTCATGGTAAGCGTAGTGCCACTAACCGAGTAACCAGTTTCGCGCACCTGCAATCCGTTCAAATAGACAACAATATCGCCAACGGGAGCAGACGCTAGCGTGAACGCGGTGTTGCTTCCATTAATCGTTCCGCTTGGCTGAGTTAGCTGTGAATTGGCAAAATCAATCCACTTCATACCAGCCGTCTGAGTGCTGTCGGCAATTAGTGCCTGTCCATTAGTGCCAACGGGTACACGAACAGCCGTATCCGCCCCGGTTCCAACTGCCAAATCACCCTTGGCGTCCCAAATCTTGTCGGTAGCTACGTCGCCACCGCCAGCAGGGGTAGCCCAAGTGCCATCTCCACGCCAGAAGGTAGTGCCGGATGCCCCAGTTCCGCTATTAAGGTTGGACGTAGGTAGGTTGCCCGTCACTTCGGTGACCAAGCTAACAGCCGTGCCAGCCGACCAAGTATTCGCTCCTGTGCGGCGAATGATGCCAGTCCCTGATATACCCTCAACCGCAGCGAGATCGTCCGCTAAAGCCAACGTAATGGCCCCAGAAGTGGTCACAGGGCCGCCGCTGACGGTGATGCCTGCGGCGGGGGCTGTCAGGTTAACGCTAGTCACCGTACCAGTAACGGTGCTTGCTAGGGTTCCCGTGGAAAAGGAAAGACCCGTGCCAATGGTTACAGCGGTCCAAGTATCTGCACCGGAGCGGTAGTAGATGTTGTTGGTTCCGGTAAGCCCTTCAAGAGCCGCCAAGTCATTGGCAAGGGCCAAAGTGATAGAGCCAGAGGTGGTGATTGGGCCACCGCTAACCGTAATACCAGCAGCAGGCTGGGTTAGATTGACGCTGGTTACGGTGCCGCTTCCGCCGCCACCACCGCCAGTAATCCACTCAACATCAGTTGCACCAGAGTTTACGGCCAATACCTTAGTGGCATTGCCAGCATAACTAGGCAGCAGGTTAACTCGCGCACCAGAGGCAGTAGTAGCTCCGGTGCCACCCTCATTGACGGCCACCGTGCCAGAAAGCGTAGCTGAACCGGGAGCGTCCAGCAGGAGGGTTTTAAAGATGTCCATTAGAGGTAGTTAAGCTCCTGCAACTCAATCACTCCATCCGTAGCACCTTCGCGGATTGCGCGTGCCTTGCTCGCCAGCGTGCGAGTCCAATAGGCAGACGATCCGGCCACGAAACGAAATCCAATCGATGCCGTAGGGTTGGTTGTCCCATCAAAGGTAACACGAATTGTCGCGTTGTTCACTTGCACAAAGACGTGCTCCGTGTCCGCAGCAAGGGTCCAGTCGATAACATTCTCAGCCGTGCTGCTAATCGTGTTCTGTTTATGAACCGTTCCGTTCTGCGGAATTGCCTGTGAAGGCGTATTAACGATGCGTGCGTTAGGCATAACTTAAACGGTGAAGGGGGTTGCCATTACGATAGCATCAGTTGCTCCAGAGCGCACAAAGCGAGCAACCCGCGCTGCTTCTTTGCTCCAGAAAAATGGCTGTCCAGTAGTCTTGAACAAGTGTCCGTTGGTGCTCGATGGAACGCTGCCGTCAAACGTAACGTAAATGTCCGCAGTTTGAATGTCGATAAGCAAATACTTAGTAGATGCAGCAGACCAGTTTTCAGTCAGCGAAACGGGCGTGGTGCTCACCGTAACTCGTTGATCCGCCTCGCCAGTCGGCTTGGGGTAGAGATTAACAATAAGGGAATTATTCATGTTTAGCGAAACTGACGTGAAGTGTAAGTGGAGAATCGACGGTAGAGGCCATTCATGTTGCGCTGCTGACTGGCCTTCTGCATCTCCGTGTCGAGGTACATCTGCGCCACCTGCTCCTCAGCCATAGCCTTGTCCACCTGACCGTCCATGCGGAGGAAGTCGGCGTAAGTAGCGTGCGCGGCGTAGTAGAACCACTCTTGGGGAATGTTAGCAGATCCCGTAGCATACGGGCCATCCCAGATGGCTTTGTACGTTACCCAGAAGCCCGTCAGATCTGGGTAGTTGTCGATCAGCTTAGCCCCATCGACATCGACGTAGTATTCGTACTCCCAGCTACCACCGTTCTTGATGGGGTTACGGTCGTGCAGGCGGGCAAAGATTTCCACATCCGGCATAGTCACCGGGGTTAACAGCCCCGTGCCAGTATAGGTTTCAGTTCCCGTGCCGCTGGTAAGGTCGTAGGTGACGGTTTGGCCGTCAACGGACGTAATCTCGTAAGTGCCGTTAGGATTGATACTTCCAGAAAGGCCACTAATAACCACCTTCTGTCCCACAATAACGTCAAAGTCTACACCGCCCGTAACGAACGTCACCGTTTGCCCGCTGCGAGTAACGCTGGACGCCATGCGCGTACCATTGGACGAACTGTAGCTGTAGGGAACGTAGCCGTTCGGAGCAGGACGAGCATCCAGCCGCATATAACGCGGCCATACATCGCACGCATCATACGCCTGCCGCAGTCGACGATTAGCCATCGCCAGAATCTTGGTGGATTCGGTCGGCGCAAACTCATCCACGCCAGCGAGAGCGCGGATAAGCTCAAACAGGTCCGTATAGGTGCGATTGGTCATGCTTTGTTAGGCGAAAGCTCGGGCATCTTCTTGTTGAAGTAGGACATGAACTCACGGCTATGCACCGTCTCATGCCCATATTTCTTCACCAAGCGGAAATACTCGCGGGCAGGCATAACACCGACACACTTGCCCAAACCGGGGATGGACTTATGGTCGCGCATCATGCTTGCTTGCGCCTTAGCTACATTAACACGTTCAATCTCTGTCGCCTTTTCAAGTTCAAGACTGCGAACGATTTCCTTGCGGAGTTCGGCGTCGATTTCCTCTCTAGAAAACTCAGGCTGGGCCACTTTGATGTGCATAAAAAAGCCACCCCCAATTAAGAGGGTGGCTTATTCTAACACAAGAACTGTTTACGAGGTCGGGCAGTCCATCTGACGCCATGCCAGCACCCAGCTACCAGCCGTAAGGCTAGACACCGTGCCGCCAAACTCAACGAGCAGGTCAACAGACGATGCCGTGTTATTGGCATAGCCATTAACCACGTTGGAGGTCGTCGCGGCACCAGAGTCGGTGCCGACAAAGGCATCGCCCGTGTTCCAGATAACCTGCGTAGCCGCGTCAACGTCACCGTTGTCGATCAGTTCGTCCGGATCAGCACCCGTAACACCAAAGTCGATGGTCAGGTTGGACGCGCCAGCCGGATCAACGACCTGATAGAGCACCGCCGTATCAACGATGCTGCCGGGAAGCAGCTTGCCAGCGCGGAACTGATTCGCGGCACCAATGGTGCTCAGAAAACCCGGACGCTGGAGGTCGATGTAGTCAAAGGCGTACTTGTGCGTAAAGCCAGACGCCGCTTCATTAATGGTAAGTTTAGCCATGTTAGTAGTCTCCTAGGTTAAGGATTAGCTGAGCGTGGTGATCTTACCATGCGCACCCGGATGCTTGACCAGCAGGGTCATCGCGCAGTCAACATAACCGCGCTCGCCACCGCCGAGGTTCGGCAGACGGGTCGAGCCGAGCGGGATAAGTTCCGCAACACCGTAGAACTCAGGATTGACGAGGTAGCCCGTGTCCTTGTTCGTGGTGTCCGGAGCGCAATCCGGATTCATGTTTACGATGGAGACGATGCCGTGATCGGACTCATAGAGTTCGACCGACAGCTTGATCGTCGCCTCGCCACCCTCGTAAGCCACACGGCGAACCGAGTAGTCCGAGCTACCCGACGTGCGGGCGAAGTCGCTGATGACGCGGCGCAGGGCCGTGTCAGCAACCAGCGTCAGACCATTCGACGTACCCGTAACGCGGTAGATCGAGGTGATGAGGTTGTTGAACACCGTCTCGTTGAACGTACCCGAGGCGTGGATGGAGCCAGCCGGGGTGCGGTAGGTGGCGGGAACATCCGCCGGACCAGCCGAGTCAATCCAGTCACCGAGGCCGCGCAGGCCGTAGGGCGTGCCAGCACCATCTTCCACGGTGCGGTCGTTGTTAGAGATCAAGGTGGCCTCGATGTCGCGCTTGATTTCGCGCACAGCCTTCGCCTCAGCCTGAGCGATCTTGGCGGGACCAACGCTATCAACAGCGTTCTGGAGGTCGGACACCATGTAATCGCGGCGGAACTTCTGGATGTAGTTACCCAGACGAGCGCGGTTGGCGAACTTGTCCGTGAACACCGTGACATCGGAACCTTCCGCAACGCCCGTGGTGACGGGAGCCGAGAGGCTGTCAACGGTCCACTCCACGAAGGTAGCGGACGCCTTGGACTTAGCAGCGGACGAGAGAACCGGAGTCTCCTCGGGGGCGAGGATCGTCAGGACATCGAGGAGGTCTTCGCGGTTAGAAACAGCGGAGCCGGGATTGGTCTGATCGTAGGTACTAGAAAAAGCCATTGTAGTAGTAGGTTACTTGCGTTTAGAGAGTTGTGCTGCACGAAGGGCGATGAAGTCACTTACGCTGCCAGAATCGGCCAATCGCTTAGAGACTTCCTTCACGTTGCGTTCTCCATGAGTAGGCGTCCGATCCCCTGCCGCTGCTGCGGACGAAGGCGCACCCGGAGGGGTGAGCTTGGGGGACGGCTTGCCATCCAACGGGATAGTCTTACGGGCGAACATAGAGTTCGCGGCGTGAGCTAGGAGATAGGGAAGCTGAGGGGCAATTTCGGGCATTGCCTTCTCCACGTCCTTAAGACGCGGATCATTCAGCATCGCAAAGAACTGGCGTTTAGTGTCATTATCTTCCTGAGTGGAAAGCCACTCAAGCTCTTTGACTGCCTGCTGCTCAAAAGCAGAACGAAGACCCTTACGCTGTGAGGCGATTTCGATCTCCTTCTTCTGCGCCGGGAGGTACTTATCGCGGGCCTTACGGGCGTTGCGAAGCGTCTCCTTTACCTGAGCCTTAGTCAGTTCGCGGCCATCAACCGTAGCTGCAATATCTTCGTAGCCAAGGGTTTCGGCGCGATCCAGAACATCCTCTGCCCACTCAACAACATCGTTCACCTCTTGGGCCTTTTTGCCCAAGTCTTCAAAAGATGTAATGTTCTCGTAGGGGTTGTTCTCGACCTTCGGCTCAAGGGGCTTGTTGTTCTGCTGCTGGGCCATGTAGGCTTCCAGTTGCGCCGCCTTCTCTTCGGCCAGCTTTCGCTTGGCCGTAAGTTCAGCAATGCGCTTCAGCAGCCCAGACTTGCCCTTCTGAGCTAGTTCTTGAATCTCCTCGTCGGAAAGCTCCGAGAGTTCGACTTGTGAAGGAACGTCCTTACCTTGAGCATTGGGGGTAGAAGCTTGGTCGTTGCTCGCCTGCTCCTGTTCCTCCTGTGCCGCTGGCGCGGATTGGCTGGCGGACTGAGGGCGGCTGGCGGGGTTCAACGCCCCATCCGGCTTAACCTTCAATTCACCAAAACGGCGAGTAGCGTATTCACTCGCTGTAATATTAGACTTTTCTGACACCACCGAAGTTTTAGCGTCCCCGGCGACGGACGGTGCTTCATCTGACATAGTTGGTTTTCCGCGTTTTAACGCCTCGCGTTGGCGATAGTGGGAATATACCACAGCACAGGGAACGAGAAATTGCGTATTGATTATGGGATGTGAAAAAAAGCTTGACAGCCACTTTTTCTCCCCCTTAACAATCCCCCTTTCTTTTAAGGGGTTTCTTTTATTTCAGTTGTTCCGCCGCTTGTTAAGCGGCTACGTTAGACATAACTGACGCTACAATAAGTAGCGTCCAATATGTCAGACATTACCTCTACGAGAAACAAGACGTTCATACCCACCCATGGACAAGATGTCGTCGCATTGGAGGATACGTCCGCTAATCTGCTGGATGCGATCAGATGGGACATCGTGCATCTGCTGAATCAGGGATTCACGGATAGCGTAAATCCCTTGAAGGAAATCGACATAGGCGTCGATGTGGATGAGCGAGTCGAGGCTATCGGTCTTGTTCATTAGGCAGTCGGAGTCTGCTGCATGGTCTGGGTGTTAGTTTCACCCATCGCGGCAGGGGTAGTACCAATACGACCAATCTGGGCGTTCTGGGCCTGCGTAAGCTGGAATTGATATTGCTGGACGTATTTCTGGAAGCGGGCTTGGAAGGCTTGGTCGTTCTGCAATCGCTGGCTAACATCAGGCTGCTGCGTGTACGACTGGATCACTTGAAGAGCGATTTGCGCTCCGTTCGGACGCGCACCAACTTCAATGCCTGCGTAGATCTTGGAGAGATCGTCCGTGACCTGCTTTGTGATTTGGTCTTGGGCTTGACCAGCGGGTCGAAGGATGGCGTCCGCGACGACAGGATTAATTGCCGCAGCCCCCAACTCCAGAAGCATATCGACATCCATGCGACCGTTACGGTCGAGTTGCAGAAGCGACGAAAACTGA